>Ga0163144_10002875_pt1 | contig 39355 bp, 40 predicted proteins | sample OliLak19BULKMAT1_FD_123175 | JGI IMG/M metagenome (GOLD analysis project Ga0163144, IMG submission 123175) | Freshwater microbial mat bacterial communities from Lake Vanda, McMurdo Dry Valleys, Antarctica - Oligotrophic Lake LV.19.BULKMAT1 | ecosystem: Environmental > Aquatic > Freshwater >...
AATACTCAGATGAAATTAATTCATTTTGCGTTTTTGATCCCTCTCGGTGTCGTATTGCTTTTGTCACAGTGGCTCGTGACCTCGAATCATATTCCGTCGTACCTTCTTCCGACGCCCTCGTCTGTATTGAGAATTATTTTCATTGAACCCGAAGGTCTCTGGACAGCGTTCTTTGAGACATTGACGTCTGCATTCTTTGGCTTTTTCATTGCTTCTGTTCTGGGATCGAGCATAGGCACCTTTCTTTCTTTATCCCGCTGGGTGGAGCGCGCGTTTTATCCCTATGCAGTTTTTTTTCAGACCGTGCCGATTATTGCCATCGCTCCGCTCCTCGTGATTTGGATCGGATATGGGCGCTCAACCGTTGTGGCATCAGCACTCATCGTTTCTATTTTTCCGATGATCGCAAGTACACTGACAGGAATTCAGTCAACAGATGTAAATTTAAAAGATCTTTTTCGACTCTACGGCGCCAGCCGCTTTGAGACGCTTCGCAAGTTGAGAATTCCTTTTGCGCTTCCACATATATTCGTAGGTTTAAAAATCACCGCTGGCCTTGCTGTCATCGGCGCAATCGTTGGGGAATTTATTGCCGGTGGCGGCCTCGGCGGAATTATTGATGTCGCGCGCACTCGACAGCGAGTGGACCTCATTTTTGCCGCCCTCACTTTAGCATCAGGAATCGGCTTTCTCTTTGTAGCGCTTGTTAATACCGCCTCGAGCCTGAGTTTGCACCACTGGCACGCGTCTGAGACTCTCGACAAGTAGCCAACTTTCCACTAAGGAAATTGGATTATGAAGACTCTATTTGCCCTCATTTTTTTCCTTGCCGCTAATGTACTTCAGGCTCAATCGAGCACGCCCAAAATTTCTGTGAGGGACAAAAGCCTGACCGTGGTTCGCCTTTTACTCAATTGGGTTCCCGAGCCAGAATTCGGAGGTTTTTACGCCGCGCAAGCACTGGGCATTTACGAGAAGCATGGTTTGAAGGTTGAAATCATTCCTGGAGGGGCCGGAACACCCACGGTTCAAATGCTTGGAGCTGGCAAGGTTGAGTTTGCAATTACGAGCGGAGGTGAGATTGTCGTGGCCCGCGTCCGAGGCTCAGATGTTGTCGCCGTTCATTCGTCATTTGAAATATCGCCGATGGGTCTCATGGCCCATAAATCTCTCAAGATCAAAGATCTTGCAGATCTATTTAATCGAGAGGGGCTCACGCTTGCGATTCAAAGGGGTGAAGCCTATGTAGATTTTCTGGAGAAGAAATTCGGTCTCTCAAAAATGAAAGTAGTTCCCTATTCTGGCGGCGTTGCAAGCTTTTTGAGAGACTCGAATTTTGTGCAGCAGGGCTTCATCTTTTCTGAACCACTCACTGCAAAACGAGAGGGAGCCCAGCCCGATTTTTTTCTCTTAGCCACCGCCGGTTATAATCCCTATGCAATTGTGATGAGCGTCCGTGGAGATTATTTAAAGAAGAATGAGGAATTGGTTAAAAAAATGGTGATGGCTGTTCAAGAGGGCTGGGATGCCTATGTTCAAGATCCACAGCCTGCAAATAAATTGATGGGCGAGCTCAATCGAGCAATGGATGCTCAGACTTTTACGGAAGGCTCTCTCGTTCAGAAGCCATTGCTGGGCAAGGGTTTAATGGCCGAATCTCGATGGGCCGAACATATTCAACAGCTGCTAGACGCTAAGACGATTAAGAAGGCTCCAAGTCCCAAAGACTGCTTTAGGAGTTTTTAAGATGCAATTTACGCTGTTCAATTTTCTATTAGTTTTGAGTCTCAGCGCCCAGGCACAAACAGAGATTGGCATTGATGAGTGCAAGAAAATGTCGGACGTCGCTCAAACTCGTCCGGCCAAAGCCAATATCAATAAAATCAAAGCTGACCTTCAGGCATTGAAAGATATAAAAGGACGACAGGTCTTGACAGAAATCTCGAAGAACTTCGAGAACGATTTGAGGAGTCTGTTCGAAAGGGATCCGGCAACAGTTTCTAAGTTAGAGCAATTCTATGGGCTTCTTTATTTGATCGGTCGATACAAAAGTATCGAAGATCGCCGAGTAGATTTTAATCCTGACGATGTTCGAAAGCTTCTCTTTTCATCTCAAGTTTTTTCTCAACCGGATGTTCCAAAAGCGATAAAGTCAGTCACACTTTTTTGGGCAAAGGCCTTTAAGAAAGCCACCTATGCCGTTTCATTCTCGGAAAAAGAGCTGCGTTTGCCTCTCAACGAGGGCAGAGGCTTTGCGACCTTCAAGGAAGGCTTATGCCAGATTGCTCAAGCGCTCATCTTTTATGGCGGCTTTGAGTTTGATGTTGAACAGACTTCAAAATCTAATTTTTATGTTTCGAAGTTCAAAGACGTAGATCTTTATGGGGTATTTGGATCGCGGGGTGTTGCCGATGTTGATATTAATTTTGTAAGCATCAAGTCGGTCGAGTTTTTAAAAGGAAGCCCTATGGGAATTGTGCGGGCCAAAGTTTCACGAAAGGAATTTGAAGTGAACAGTCACTCCGTCCTCTTGAAGCTCGTTACCAATTTTGTAACGGACAAATCCACTCAGCCAATCGATTGGTAAAGACTAATTATATTGCCATCGAGATCTTTGAAGTCGGCCGAATGCGCGCCAGGATGAACTTCATAAGGCTCTCGCTCAATCTTCACACCGCGATTTTTGAGATCCTCAACGACTCCCCAAATATCTTTCACTCTCAATATCAAAAGTCCGGAACTATCGATCTTATCTTTCTCAGTGCGAATATGAAGGCACAGATTATGTCCACCGCAGTCGTACTCAGTCCATTGCGGACTTTCGAACGAAGGGAGAAAGCCTAATTTCTCCTTCATCCAGCTAATGCTCTCGGCCATATTCTTCACATAGTAAATCGTGCCGTAGGTTCCACGTAATTGTTTTGATAATTCTGATGCTTTCAAAATCGATACTCCACCTTTGATATAACTTGATCTCGATTTCTAAGATTCGCAAACAAGCCCGACCCGGAGCCAAAAAACTCCTCGACACTCAATTCCGCTTTCAAATGATCCCCGAAATTTCGACGAATTTTATTTGACCACCAAAATGAAGGATCTTTGGCTTCAACCCAGAGACTTGATTCAAATTCTAATTGCCAGGGCAAGTTCATCCACAAAACTTTTGCATTCTCCTGAATTGTTCGACAAGGAAGAATCTGCGAACTTTTGCAATCATATCGCTGATTCCAATAAATTTGCAGGCTCACTATTACATCGTCTACGCCGCTATACTCCGTGGAGCCGAGTGAATTCAGCTCCCCAACCTTGTGATGAGTGAGCGATGCGCCAGGTCCAAGAGCGTTCAATTTTCTCCGAGGATACAAAAGACTTTCAGCCCGAAGCAAAATACTTTCCCAAGCATAGGAGAGCGTCAAACCCACAAATTCCATTCGATCATGAGATTCAAAGACCCTTGCTGAATCAACGCGAAAGTAGGGCTGAGGATCGCGAATCATTCCTCCCATCAGATGAATTTCTGCTCGTTCTATATTGAGCCTTAAATTTCCGGCTAGCGCTGGCTCCGAAAATTCAAAAATCTTCTCGGTCTCCGGATTAGCCAGCCCGAGAGATTCAATTGAATACTGTGGAAGCGAAAATTGAGACAGCCATTCTGGATAATGATTCACTCGACTCCACGGAAAATAGATCAACTGAATTCCCCAAGTTTCATTATCTCCGGTAACCAATATTCCTGTCTGGGGAATTCGCGAGCTTTCGAGGGAGTTCAAAAATAAATCTCGAAAGTCTTTTGGATGAAGTACGTCTGCAGAAAAAAAGTGTAAGGCCTCGCCCCAAACTATTTGCTGAGTCCCTAGCCGAATGGTCCACGGCAAGAATTTCCCCTCAACCCAGGCCGAGCGAAGATCTAGAAAATACTTGGCCTCGTGCTTTGGCACGGGATCAAGCCAGCCTCGTGCAGAAATCTCAGTTGAAAATGCAGAATCAGAATAAAACTTGAGTTTGGGCTCAGCTTCAAAGCGAAATCTCGACAACTCTGTGGAGTTTCGATCGAGAAAAGTCGTCTGGGTAAGAGGAAGTTCCCAATCTAGGGCGCCCAGCGCAAAAATGAGCAAAATTCCGTATCCCATGCATCGGAACCTAGGGGCTTGCCTCCCAAAATGCAATTTCAGAGCATCTAAGCTCAGCCTAAGCTTCCCAGCCCAAACTTTAGTGATAGAATTGCCCTCTAGAAGGAGTGATTTATGATATTCAAGCCAATGATCAAGTTTTTAGGACTTCTGCTTTTACCGCTTTCCATTTTTTCCCAGAATTTGCCGACTCCAGATGATTTCCAGCAAAAGCGTGAGAGTCTACAGAAGAGCAAGATTCAGCTCAAAGAAACTGCATCGAAACTCGAAGAACTGGAGAAAGAGTTGAAAGCAGCTGAAGCAGCGGGAAATGCAGATTTGGTTCAAAAGAAAAAAGATGAACTCGAGGCAGCTCGAACCCAGAGAAAAACTGCTTACGAAGATTTAAAAGGCGGAATGACAAAGAATCGCCGGGAAAAGGATCCTGAATTTAGAAAGGCTCGGAGGGAATTTGATCCGGCCAATGATCCGATCGATACGGATTAAAATCTTAACAGAGTCTAAGAACCAAAAATGGATTTTAGGAAGACTTTCATCTGTTCGTAGGAACGCTCATCTGCACGCCTATTATAAGCAGATCCTTTGGACGAATCGGCGCCCGCGTCGGGATTCGTGAATGAATGAACGGCTCCACCGTAATAGAGCATCTGCCAATCCACCTTTGCGTCCCGCATCTCCTTTTGAAATGCAGAAACTTCTTCCGGGGCAACGAAAGGATCGTCTGCACCGTGCATAACCAAAACTTTTGCCCTTATTTTTTTGGCATCTGAAATATTCGGCGTATCCAAACCGCCATGAAAACTAATGACGCCTTTCAGTAAAGCCCCACTTCTGGCGAGTTCCAAGACGGTTGTCCCTCCAAAACAATAACCTGTCGCTGCGAGCTGCTCTTTGAGAGCCAGTGGATGCGAACTCAAAAAATCCAATCCTGCCCGCGCACGCTTTCGAAGAAGCGCACGATCCGCTTTGTATTTGCCAGCAAGTTTTGCCGCTTCATTTTGATTCTTTGCACGAATGCCTTTGCCATAAATGTCGGCAGCTAGAGCAATATAGCCCATACCAGCCAATTCCCTAGCGCGCCGCTTTGCATATTCATTGAGTCCCATCCAATCATGGACCACCAAAACCGCAGGCCGCGGACCCACAATGGATCCATCATAAGTTAAGAAGCCTTCCAGTATCGTCTCCCCTTCTTTATAGGTGACGAGTTCAGATTTAATCTTTGCCACCGCATGCGGTGCCCAGATGAACATTGCCAAAAGAATCGCGAACTCTTTAATCGACTTCATTAAATCCTCCATCTTGAGATTTCACTTACTTCTAAGGCTCCTTGCTCGGCTAGCCAAGCCGTAAAGTACTTGACTGAATTTGAGTTCAAAGCGTTCATTCGGCATAATACTCCCATGAGAAGAACATCGTGGATTTCGATTACAATTGGTGGATTTTTTGGAATGACGGCGGTGATTTTGGGCGCTGCTGGAAGTCATGCATTCAAGGACTCGCTGAGCCCTGAAGACTTTACCACCCTAACGACCGCTATTCACTACCAGCTCATCCATGCTGTTTTGATTGTAACCATCAGCGGATTTGATCACTTTTCCAAAAACCAGTGGGTCCGATCCGCTATGGGACTCATTATTTTGGGAATCATCTTTTTTTCTGGCAGCTTAATTTTGCGCGTCCTCAGTCAAGGGAGCATTCCTTCCACGATGGCACCCTTTGGTGGCATTTGCTTTATTCTTGGCTGGCTAAGTCTGTGCGTCGGTGGAATCAAAGAATTGAAAACTACCAAATTTTGATACCGTCCGATTTCTCGGTGCACTTAAAAGTTTCCCGAAACGGCTCGAATCTTTTGAGGATCAAATTAACTCGCTCTTCTCCCTGAGGGTGAACTTCGCGCTTCTTTACGAGACTCAAATATTGTGGATCAATCACCTGGCACCATCGACTCGCGTACTGAATAAAAAACTTTTGTCGTTCTGCTAGGGGCATTTTTTTCACTGTATGCCACGACATCTCGAGGCCATTAAAATCGGCCATCAGCTCTGCAAGTGATCGAACAGGAGGATAACCCGCCGCTACCAAGTCTTGATCAAGAGGCTGAGCGCGTTTCGAGAGCTTCGATAGGCTCTCTTGTGTGATCCATTTTGTTCTTTTACCCTTCTCGTCGAAAAGAAGGCCGAACAAATCAAAGCCGTGACTGATCTCGTGCCCTATTAAACTCGCAAGGCCTCCAAAATTCTGAGCGGCTGAAGACTTGAGATCAAAAACTGGAGGTCGCAAAAATCCAAGTGGAACAAAAATTGCGTTGGACTCCGGCTGATACCAAACTTCCTGCTGAAGTGGAGACTGCCTCCATCGGCTTCTAGAAATCGGCTTATCAAGAAGTGCAAGCTCTCGTCTAATCGCAGAACGGCGGATGTCTATTCTCATTTGATAAAAGGATTCTGGAAGTTTGGTTGGCAATTTTAAAAAGTCCCAATCTGAGTCACTCACGGGAGCTACAAGATTCATCTTAAGATTTTTCAACTTCTCAAGAGCTCGTCGCTTCTCAATCGAGTTGACGAGGTCTGATGTGAGTAAAATCTGTGAAAATGATTTTCGTGTCTTCTCTGCGATCTCTTTCGTCGCAAATCGATAAGGAGCTAAATTAATGGACTTCAAAATCTCATGGTCCAACTCTCGATCAAGATAGATGCTGGCGTAGTGAGCGCATCGCTCCTCTCGATCCAGATAAGGTCTCGATATTCCATGGACTTGCTTCTCGAATTCTCTTCTACTTGCAAGAAAATCTGGCCAAGAATCTTCCGGTTCTTGATAAAAAGCATAAAGAACATAAGCCACTTTCAAATCCAGGAGACTGAGTTGATCGAAGGCCTGATAAAATTCGTCCAAGCCTACAGCCCCGCTAATCCTGATTTTAAAATCCTTTTTCGAAGTCAAACTAAAGAAGTTTTTCAAATGCAGATTGGGATACTTGCGAAGAATTTCTGCGGAGCTGAAATCTGACTTGAAGGCCCCTTTTTTTGCAGTTGCCAGATGCAACTTCTCTTCCACTACCAAAAACTTGGTAACAAATTGATCTGCACTCGGTTGATCAATGCTCGAATAAAAATTCTTTAGAACTCTTTCCTTCAGTACTTTGAGTGATGGCTCAACCCTCAAAAGATGCTTGGAAAGCAATTGAGGCTCAAAATTAAGAATCAACTGCATTTGCTGCGGATTGTTGATGTCGGGCCTAACGAACCACTGAAAGAAGTGCCTTCCGGTTGCAGCGAATTCTTGGCCAACGAATTCCAGAAAACCTTCTTTGTCGGTCAGTTTGTTCAATCTTGAATTCAACGATCGAAAAGCCTCCAATTCAGAGCGAGTAGAGTCATCGGAATTCATGCAGCTAAGATAGAAGTTTCGTAAATGCTGCTGACGAGATGAGATTTTTTTGAGCGGAACTAAACTTTGCAGAAACTCGGATTTCTTAGCTAACCACCAACGATAGGAGTCGTCACCTGCAAACCAATAGCGCTCTTGTGTGGGCTCTAAAATCTTCTTAGAGACGACATCATTGCAGACATGTTGATAAAAATTCACGCAAGGTGGCTTTGACTCATCAAGCGCCGCAAAAACAAAAACAAAAAGACTAATTATCAAGACTTACCTCACTAAATCGAAAAGCCAATTCCACCCCAAATAATCGTCTGACGTGGTTTCGCAATATAACGCTCAAAGCCAGCAGAAATTCCAAAGGATTTGAAAACCTGATAGCGCCCACTCAAGCTGGCGATCTGATCCCAACTACTCCCCACTTCGGATTTCAAAATGCTTCCGCCGATATCAATGTGAAGCTTCTTAAACAAATGAGTGGTCAGCGTACCCTTAAAAACTTGTTTACTGAAACCTATGAGATTGGGGGAAAAACTCACATAGCGCTTCTGTATTACTTTTGTGGAGTGGAGAGCCGCCATAAAATTTGCAGGATCCTTCGAGTAAATATGATGCTGATAATGTGCAATTCCAGACAAAACTTCGAGCATCGCCCATTCGAGGCTCGCACCCATCGCGTATTGATTGAGACTCAGGTTCCTGCCTTTAAAATAAGACATCCCGAAATTAGAAGTTGTTTCAAAAAATGGAGCAAAGTCAGTCTTTCGAAGGGCGACTCCGTATTGAAATCTGTATCCAAGAACGAGCGATGGGCCAAAAACCTGCAAACTCTCATTGGAAGTCGTCGCATAATCGAAATCCCCTTCGACGATCCAGTTCTTCCTCCAGCCCAAGCCTCCGCGAAATCCATAGGTATGGTCGCGTTTATTCGGCGTCGAGGTGCTCATATAGTTTACGCCCGCCTTCCAATCCCAGCTTTCTTCATTCCCCCGATAGAGAACGTCCTGCGCAAATTGTTTGGAAGCATAATGACTCGTCGTCTCGACGCTGTGCGACACCAAGAAGTTTAAAAGCAATAATGAAATCATGATTCAAATCTTCTCAATTAGAAGCTTTGAGATCAACACCTTCGTCTTAATCTAGAGGCCTTCGGCTTTTAGAGCATTTTGAACTGCAGGCCTTTCTTGAATTCGATTCATAAAATCAGAAATTGCGCTCCATTTCGTAAGATCAATCTTCAAAAATTTCGTCCAATTGAGGCATGTATAGAGATAGGCGTCGGCTACAGAAAACTGCTCACCCAATACAAACTTTGATTTCTCAAAATGAGTATTCAAGAAATCAAACTTCTTAAATAAAAGTTCTCGCGAAATTGTCTTGGTCTCTTCGGAATACTTTTGATTCCAAAGAATCCCGAAACCCTTGTGAATTTCAGTAGCAATATAGTTAAGCCATTCCTGCGCCCGATAGCGTTCGAGACTGCCGGACTTGGGAATTAACTGGGACTCCGGCTTCTGATCTCCCAAATATTGCAAGATGACAGCAACCTCAGTTAAAAGTTCGGCATTCTCAAGCGTGATTGCTGGGACATAGCCCTTGGGATTGATCTTAAAGAAATCCCCATCACTAGAAACCTTTGATTTCAGATCTACTTTCACGGCAGTGAAGGGAATATTAAGTTCATGCAAAACAATATGAGGTGCCAAGGAACAAGATGCTGGGCTGTAATAGAGTTTCATAGGCCATCCTTCTACAAAAGATGTTTTGATCCGACAAGGGATCGTCTAGTAGGGTAGGCAGATTCATGCCCCCGGCCAATCTACTGCAGCTTCAGAACGCCTCTAAGTCCTTTGGGACTAAAACCCTTTTTGAGGAAGCCACGTTTTCTATCAACGAAGGCGAGCATATTGGCGTAATTGGCCCGAACGGCGCGGGAAAGACGACCCTATTTAAAATTTTCGCCGGCGAGCTCGAGCTCGACCATGGAAAAGTGGTGGCCTCCCGGAATTTATCGGTGGGTTATTTAAGGCAGCATGACGTTTGGGATGAGAGCCAAACTTTGGATGAATTTCTCTCCACTTCGACAAAAACTCCTCTTTGGGAGCTCAAAAAACTAGGTCGTGGCTTGGGCCTCTCGGATCATCATTTTTCGGCAACGATCAAATCCTTGAGCGGCGGATATCGAATGAGGGCAAAACTTTTGCACCTCTTGGGCGAAGAGCCCAATCTCATGATGCTCGATGAACCCACCAACTATTTGGATCTAGAAACTTTGCTGGTGTTGGAAGAATTCCTCCAAAGCTATGAGGGAGCATTTTTACTCATCTCTCATGACCGCGAATTCTTAAGACGAACCACCGATCATATCCTCGAGATCGAGGCGGGCGACTTTACTAAATATGGCGGAAATATTGATGACTACTTTGAGCAGAAAGAGCTTCTGAGATCGCAATTAGAAGCGCGCGCCATGAGTATGGCCGCCAAGAAGCAAGAAGTTTTGGATTTTGCAGCCCGATTTGGCGCAAAGGCGAGTAAAGCTCGCCAGGTTCAAAGTCGTATTCGCCAAATGAATAAAATGGAGACAATCGAACTCAAGCCTTTACCGATGGCCGCGACGATCAATATTCCCCCACCGACTCATACGGGAAAAATTGCTCTTGAAATTAAGGACGCGGATGTTGGTTACGAAGAAAGCAGGCCCATTCTTCAGAGACTTAGTTTCAAAATTGAAACCGGAGATCGAGTAGGTGTTGTCGGTTATAACGGAGCGGGAAAATCCACTTTGCTCAAATCAATTGCCAAAGAACTTCCTACTCTCTTTGGCGATGTCGAATGGGGCTATCAGGTGAGTGCGGGTTATTATGCTCAGCATGTCGCGGAGAGACTGAATCCAAACCATAGCGTCTTAGATGCGCTAAGCTCTACTGCGCACCGCGAAGTTAGGCCTCAAGAAATTCTCAATCTGGCCGGAGCACTTTTATTTTCTGGCGACAATGTCAGAAAGAAAATTCAAGTCCTTTCGGGTGGAGAGAAGGCGCGTGTAGCTCTTGGGCAAATTCTTCTCAAAAAATCACCCTTACTTTTGATGGACGAACCGACGAACCATCTGGATTTTTATACGGTCGAATCTCTCACTCAAGCCTTGGCCACTTATCAAGGGACCGTCATAGTCGTAAGCCATGACCGAGGCTTCGTCCGCAGAGTCGCCAGCAAAATTTTGGAAGTGAAGGCAGGGCAAGCATCGCTCTATCCTGGCTCCTACGACGACTATGTCTGGAGCGTTCAACAGCGTAGCCATCGCGGGGAAACAGCTGAACTCGAAACGAAGCCGCTGCAGCCCAGAAAGAAGGGCGATTCAAAACCCGAAACCAAAATCGAGACGAAAATTGCAGCGCCTGTATCTTCATCCACTGAATCGAAAGAAGAAAAGAAGGATCTGGAAAGCCGTCGTCGATTTTTGGACAAAGCCCTTCAAGATATCGATAAAAAGATCAAAATTCTGGATAAGAGAATGAATGAACAGGGAGCAGAGCTTTCCAATGTGACCGGATCCCAGGCCGCTCAGCTTGCAAAAGAAGTCGGCGCAACCCAAAAAAAACTTCAAGAACTTGAAGAAGAATTCCTCAAGCTCATGGAAGAACGCGAAGCTGTTCTCGAAAACCTGAAGAAATTCATATAAGAAAAAACAAGGTTTTGTTAATTTATTAGCACTCCCCCATCTGCTCTATAAAAAATCTCTGAGAAAGTTTACAGCGGCCAGAAGTCTTGTTAGAGATTTCGGAAGGGTTTCTTAAATTACGGTGTGGGAGTTTTAATTTGCAATTAAAGAGCGTTCTTTTTTTAGGGTTCACTGTATCAATTTTTAGCGTCTATGCTAGTACAGTCGAAGCTCACACAGGGCGTTGTATAAGAGCCACAAAGGCGGCCGGAGCACTGAATGGCATTAAGCCAGAAGCCCGCGATACCATCCGCATTTTGGACACGAATATTCTCTATTCGCATCCCGAGATTCTTAATCAATATGCTGACGGCACTCTTATTTTTCCACTCACGGTCTTAGAAGAAGTTGATAACCATAAGCACGGCCATGAACCCCGAAACGAGTCGGCGCGAGCGATCTCTCGAACACTGCGCGAACTCCGCGCTCAAAATAGTTCGAAATCGGGCAATGTTTTGAGTCTGGCTCGCGGCGGGGAATTAATTTTGGTTGATCCCTCACCCCGATTCAAATGGGGAAATTTAAAACAGGACAAACCTGACCATAGAATCATCGCTCTCGCAAAAGAGATGCAGGATCGCAATCCTGGTAAAAAAGTTGTTGTGATGTCCAATGATGGCAATTTACGAACTCTTGCTGAGGCCTACGGAATCGAAACTGCCGATCAAAAAACGACGGTGGATGCAGAGTCAACCAAAGCAATAATTAGCGGCCCAGTCATCGTCGAGGTTTCGGATGAGAATTTTTTGCAAATTTCTGACAGTGATACAATGACGGTGCAAGAAGCCGATCGTTTCGGATTGCCTCAAGATATTAGATTTTTCGACAATCAATTCGTCATATTCCGCAAGCAGAGCGGAGGAGAATTCAATTTAGAAGATGGATTATCTGCGACGTGGAGATTTCACGAATTGAAGGACGGGCGAAAAGTTCTTTCGCCGATTTCTAGAGATCGAAAAGACGAATTAAGAAATATTTTAGGAATTAGGCCCAGAAATGAGGGACAAATTCAGTTAGCCGATGTTTTGTTCGATCGAAGTATCGGTTTGATCACGGTCACGGGAACTGCGGGCACGGGTAAAAATTTGCTCACGATTGCGGCTGCTCTAAAGCAGAGTCAGCTCACTCCTGGCAAATCCCGCTTTAAACACATCATTCTTACTCGGGCTTACGAATCCACGGGCAAGGAGATTGGCTACCTCCCCGGTAATGAAAAGGAAAAAATGGCGCCTTTTGTTCAACCCGTTTCGGACAACATTCAAGTCATTGTCGAAACCCTTCGGGAGAATCCGAGAGATGCCCCTCATTTTGAAGAACTCAGCTTGGGCAATGGTGTCGCCGTAAAGCCAAACGGAAATGGCGACAAACATGACGGCCATACCTTGAAGCCTATTGGGCTCAAAGAATTGTTGAATCCAAATACCGATCTTCGTCAGGGGGTTGAGCGATTAATGGCTACTCAAATGGATGTCCTGGCCATTGCCTTTACACGCGGCCGCACTTGGACAAATACGCTTGTGATTGTAGATGAAGCTCAAAACCTCACTCCGCATGAAGCGAAAACTTTAGTCACTCGCGCGGGAGAGGGAACCACGATTGTTTTGATCGGGGATCTCAATCAAATCGACAAGCAAAGCCTTACAAAATCTAATAACGGAATGGTCATTCTAGCTCACGCATTTCTGAATGCACTTCGAAATGATCCCCTCGGAACGAGATACAGCGGCGTCTCTCATGTGAATTTGACTGAGGGCGAGCGATCTGCGCTGTCTAAAAAGGCTGCGGAGATTCTTCAGTAACGTAACGTCATGGATTCTTTCGATAAACTGCGGCAATTTTTCCCTTTGTCTTAAGCTCGTCTAATGTAATTTAGAAGCGTGACAGAAACCCAAGAGAGCCGCTTCAAGGTTGTTGCAGCCTATAAATTCTTTGATCTCAAGAATGCGCTTGAGATTCGATTTCCTCTACGCGACTTCTGCAAAAGTTTGGGAATGAAAGGGACTATTTTACTAGCCTCCGAAGGACTCAATTCTTTTTTGGCGGGCACCGAAGAGGCTATCGAAACCTACAAAAAGGAAGCCGTATCTCAGTTCGGGCTCCCCTCCATGACATACAAAGAACATTTTTCCCATCGCCAGCCATTCACTCGAATGCTGGTGAAGATAAAAAAAGAAATCATTTCGACGGGAATGCCCGACCTTCGACCCGCTGACTATACGGCTCCCGCTCTTTCACCCAACGAATTTAAAAAATGGTTGGATGAGAAAAAAGAAGTTACCGTTTTTGACACCCGAAATCATTACGAAGTGAAGCTTGGAAAATTCAAGGGAGCGATCGATTTGAATGTAAGGTCGTTCCGCGAATTTGCTGCCAAGTCTGCAAAGCTGCCCGATGAACTTAAGTCCAAACCCGTTGTGATGTACTGCACGGGTGGAATTCGCTGCGAAAAGGCGGGAGCTCTTTTTCTACAGAAATACGGATTCAAAGAAGTTTATCAACTTCAGGGTGGGATTCTGAATTATTTTAAAGTGGCGGGCGATTCTCATTTTGAAGGTGAATGTATGGTCTTTGATCATCGCGTTGGAATTGATGCCAACGATTCTGAAACAAATAAATGTTTTGTCTGCGAATCCAAACTTTCGTTCGAAGATATTAAGTCAGCCGACTTTATTGCGTTTAAACATTGCCCACATTGTAAGAACCAAGAGCTTCTTCAGGCCAATGAGGCCGCGTCCTAATTCTCGAGTGAATTCCATTCTTTATAGAGCTCGTCGATCTGCTTCTGCAGCTCTTTCATTTTTTGCCCAAGGTCAATGAGCTTGGCAGAATCCCCAAGGTTCTCTGGAAGGTGGCACTTAACTTCAAGCTCCGAATACTGTGTCTCAAGACGCCCAATTTTTTTTGTGAGCTTATCAAGACCGGCGTTGGATTCTGTAGGAGCCGGCTTCGGATTCTTGGACGTCTTAGCGCTTTTCGAAGATTGGGCATTCGATTCTTCAGATCTCTGTGCATACCAAGCTTCCCACTGCGCAAGATCCGCAAAAAACGTGGGTGGAAAGGCCAATATTTGACTCGATACCTGATCCAAGAAATATCGATCGTGGCTCACCAAAATAATCGCTCCCTCAAAACTAAGCAGACATTCTTGAAGCACATTCAAAGTGGCAATATCTAAATCGTTCGTGGGTTCATCGAGAACCAAGAGATTAGCTTCCTGGAGCATGAGCCTCGCGATAAGAACTCGACTCTGCTCCCCGCCTGAAAGTCTTCCAACAGGCATATCCATTTCTTCGGCCGAAAATAAAAAGCGGTCGAGGTAGGATCGAATGTGAACTTGACGGCCACCATAGGTGACATGATCGCCGTAAGGACAAACCGACCGAAGGAGAGTTGTCTTGGGATTCAGCTGATCGCGACCCTGCTCAAAGTACGCCACTTTTAATTGATCCGATCTAAAAATCTTGCCGGAGTCCGGCTCTTCGTGACCCAACAAAATGCGAATGAGAGTTGATTTGCCGCAACCGTTTGAACCTAAAATTCCCAGCCTTGATCCAGGCTGTAAAAAAATATCCAAATCCGAAAATAAAACTTTCGACTTCCCGTAGGACTTAGATATTTTCTTGGCGTCGATTAACCGCTTAGGAGAATTCTCTACTTCCTGAAATTCGAATTGAACGCTGCGCTTCTGATTGCGGTCCGATAATTCTCGTACCTCGTCTGAAAGTTCTCCGTGCCGATCGATCCGCGCCTGCTGCTTGGTCGTGCGAGCTTTTGCACCGGCCTTCACCCACTCCGTCTCGCGTCGGAGGTTACCCCTCAAGATCGCTTCGCGATTTTCCTGAGAACTCATCATGCTCTCTTTGGTCTCAAGGTATTTTGTGTAATTGCCTTTGACGCTCAAAATTCCGCCGGCATTCCTGCGATCGAGCTCAATTATACGATTGCCCATCCTCTGTAAAAAAAGTCGATCGTGAGTAATGGTCAGAGTTGCAAAAGGAGAAGACGCGATCAGATTTTCGAGCCAAATGATTCCATCGACATCCAAATGGTTAGTGGGCTCATCCATGAGTAGCAAATCGGGCTCGTGCATGAGTTCGCGGGCAAACGCCAATCGCTTTTTCCATCCACCCGACAGAGTCGAAACCATTGTGTCGGAGCTCATTCCCGACTTATCGAGTTCCAATCGCCAAAGCAGATCATCTGCTCTCAATTGAAGTTCCCAATCTTCTAGTTCCTTTGGTGCGCTTTCTACGAGGGCCTCTCGAACATTATGTTCGGCCTTAAAAACTGGAGCCTGTTCCAGAAAAGCAATCCTCGTGCCCTTGGGAATGACGAGATCGCCTTCGTCGGGCTCAATGCGCCTCGACAAAATATTGAGAAGAGTCGACTTGCCCGCCCCATTGGGACCGATCAAACCAATATGTTCGCCTGCCTCAATGGCGAAATTCAGGCCTTTAAATAGAGGTCTTGAATCAAAGGACTTCGATAGATCTTTGGCGCTTAAAAGGATGGGCATAAAGAAGGGTCAGAATGACCGTTCTGCGACTCGCTGTCCCCATTTGAATTCGTGAATTCGACCCCGCCACCTCTCTGAGGCCGATTCCGTTTGACTCCTTTATCCCATATGGCAGAAACGCGGTTAGTTTATATAGGACGTCATGAATTCAGAAGCCACCTATTTCTTTGGCCGCAATATTTTAAAGGAAGCTCTCGCGGCCAAGACCAAAGTCGACGAGATTTTCTTTGAAACTCCGTCGGCAAGAAAATTTGCTGAAGGCATTTATGCAGTCCGTTCTCTGAAGATTCCAATGTCGGAAGGAATGCCCCATGAGTTTAAGCATCAATCTCATCAAGGGATTGCTTTTCGAACTTCACACTCTTTTTATCAGAATTTATCCATCCCCCAGTTGAAAGAATTTCCCTTCATCATTTTTTGCAATCATGTCGAAGATGTTCACAATTTTGGAAGTATTGCCCGATGTGCTGCCGCTTTTGGAGCGCGCGCAATTGTTCACGAAGAGAAAAATTCGGCTGAACTCACCCCCGCCGCAATGAAATCATCCGCTGGGCTGGCCTTTCGAATTAAATTTTCGAAAGTTTCCAATATCATTCATCCACTGAAAGAATTGATTTCGGAGGGCTATCATATCGTCGGCCTCGATGCTGCCCCAAAAGCTACTGCTCTATTTGATTGGCGCCCAAGTTTTCCTCTGGCGCTCGTCCTCGGTTCAGAGGGCTGCGGAATTGAACCCAGTGTGAAGTCCATTTGTTCAGAGATTGTGCAAATCCCCATGGAAAAATTCGCTGAGTCTTTGAATGTCAGCCATGCCGCCGGAATTGCAATGAACTGGGCTTATCGAAGTATTAAGTTATAATAAACAAATGGCACAGCCGAAGGAAGGCACGCTCCTTGTTCTCACAACCAGTCGGCAGAATCGCGAAAAGCTGAAAGCCGCCCTTAAAGAACGCTTTGACCTTCGATTCCTAGAATCCGGCGCAGAAGCCCTGGCAAGTCTTCGAAAAGAAATGCCCGACGCCATTGTGATGGATAATAGCATTGAAGATTATATGACTTTTGCCTTTATCGACAAAGTCCGAAACAAAGCACCTACTCGAAGTCTTCCATTCGTCATTGTTTCTCGAGAGTCGACAAATACTTTTGTCAGCCAGGGTATTCGTTCGGGTGTGAGCCACTATATTGGAATCCCTTTTGAGCCGAAGGTCCTGAATGAGAAAATTTTAGTCGCGCTCAAAAACGGAACAGTTTCGATGCGCGAAAAGTATTTCGAGCTTCCTTCCAATTTGGACGTTCAACTCACAGCCTTTGGAAGAATTTCTTATATTTCAGCTCAGGGCATTCATTTGGAAGCCAGCATCTCTGTGAAGGAGGGAGATATTCTTACAATCACTTCTCCTCTCTCAGAGGCCCTCAAAAAACCTCAACTCGAGATCGTCGTTCAAAAAGTTGGCGGAAATTGCTTCTACAATTATCCAACTTCAGTTGATGCCTCTTGGGTGAATCCACTTGAAGCTGCCGAAATCGAAAAATGGAGACTCCAACATGCTGATCTCAATGCCCCAAAAAAGCAGAAGGTGGTGGCCGTTACGAGCGACACCGAGCTGCAAGAGAAATTAACCAATCAAATTAATCAAAGTCATTTTTCGCTTCGATTCTGCGACAGTTTGAGCGCAAGTCTAGAAGAAGCTCCCTTTATACAGCCAGCTTGTATTGCCTTTGATGCAAGACTCTGGTCTGCAGCTTCAGCGGCAGAACTAGGAAAGCTTCGCACCATGATAGCCAAATTGGGAATTCCCTGGGTTATCTTTGGCGAACTCGAAACACCCTTTGCCGATGACAAGATCTCGAAGCCCTTTCAGTCTCCAAAAACGGCTGAAGGAATTGTTTTGGCTTTTGAGTCAAACGCTCCACCGTTGCCTATAGAACCGGATCGACTTTATTTTTCAAAAACGACCGAGGATTCCAGGCTTCGAATTCACTTCGAGGGTAAGGCCAAGACCCTTGGTGAATTGGGAATCGAACTGGCGCTCGGTAAAGAACTCATCCCCCCATGCAACCTTCAAGTAAATTTGAAAATATTTTCGGAGCAGGATCTTCGGAATCCCTATGTACGAATTTGGCCCCCAATTCGAAAGCTGAACGAGAAAGAGTCGGAAGGCGGAAAATTCAGTATCTCTGCAAAATCTCACTTTCTCGGAATCAACGATCAACAAGGCCAAGCGATTCGCCAGTGGCTGCGCGAGGAAGAGTTGAAAGAGAAACGAAAGCTGCTCGCCGACGTTCCTCCGACTTAAACGTCCATTCAATTATCTGTGAATTCCTCGATTCCACGAACGCAAATGGTCTTTGTCGCCGTATATCCAAAGAATGTCTCCAGCATGAATGACAGCAAGGGCATCCGGATTAATAACTCGTTTGCCGTCTCTCTCAATGCCTAGAACGATCCCCTCTGCGCGTTCACGGATCCGACTTTCTCTTAGATTCTTTCCTACAATCGAGTCATCGGCTTCGATATGAATTTTTTCAAAGCTAAAACGAATCTGCTCCGAATCATTTGAATCAAATCGCTCCAGTTTTAAAAAGTTCTCCATTTTCAAAAGCTGGGCGTCAGGTCCAAAAATCACAATCCGATCGTAGGGCATCAAGGAATCCATCCGCCCTGGAGCCAATATTTTGCGATCACCTCGGATAAGAGCAATCACCGAAACGCCATATTTCTCTCTGATCTTAAGGTCCTTCAAAGGCGCTCCTGCAAATTTGAAAGAAGGATGAATTTCGAATTCAACTAAATGACTATCCCAGATCTTTCCTCTGCCACCTTTGGCGCGAGTCACAAATCGAATCAAATAGGGCGTCGTAAACGTAGTAATGAGAGCAATCGACACCGTGATGGGATACAAATCCGGTCGTATGACGTTCAAGCTCAATCCTAGAGTCGCAATGATGAATGAAAATTCTCCAATCTGAGCAAGACTCGCGCCGGCTTGAAAAGCGGTTTTCCGATCTTGTCCCGCAAGAATGGCACCGCCTGCAGTAAAGACAATCTTGCCCACAATTGTCAGTGCTGCAATGGCAAGAATCAAAAGCGGATTGGACAAAATCACTTGAATGTCTACAAGCATCCCAACAGAAACAAAAAAGATAGCCCCAAAGAGATCTCGAATGGGCCTCAAAAATCTTTCGACCCGTTCCCCTTCCGGTGTCTCCCCCATGAGTGCTCCCATGAGGAATGCACCGAGGGCTGGCGAGAATCCAGCGCTCGTCGAAGCGACCACGAGCCCCAGACATAGCGCCAAAGAGACAATCAATCGCATTTCGTCGGTGAGTTGAGAGCGAATGGCTCTAAAGAAACGAGGAATGAGCCAGAGGCCGACTCCAATCACAACGGCCAGAAAAGCTGTAAGCCAACCAATCTGCTTGATGAGATCCATACCCATGGAAGTTTTTGCCGCTGCAATTGTCGCCAAAAGAGCCAAGAGCAGAATTGCGAATAAATCTTCGATAACCAAAATTCCAAAAACGAGCCCCGTAAAAGACTGAGTCTTAAAACCCTGCTCTTCAAAAGCTTTAAGAATAATTGTTGTAGAAGAAATTGCGAGAATTCCACCTAGAAAAAGAGAATCCATCGACGACCATCCCAGTGCCGATCCGATCCCAAAACCGAGCAAGGTCATCATGATGACTTCGCAAGCTGCCGCGATGAATGCCGGCTTTCCAACGTCCAAGAGTTTCTTGAGACTGAACTCCAAACCAAGGACGAACAGAAAAAAGATAACTCCGAGCTCCGCCCAAACCTTAACACTCTCGGTCTCAACAATATTGGGAGTCAGAGTAAACTGAGGGCTAATCAGAATTCCAGCTACGATATACCCCAGTACAATGGGCTGCTTGAGCCATCTGCAAAGCAGTGCAACTGCTCCCCCCGCGGCCAAAATTAACGCGAGATCCTGAATAAGGCGGGGTAAATGCATTAGCTTCCAACCTATACGAAAGTCTTTCCTCCCGTCATTCTGAAAGGTACTAATTGGCGTCCATGCAGACTGAAACTCCGAAGGATCATCCAATTCAATTGATCTCGCTTTATTCTGATTTGGCGAAGCGAGTACTTGGATCGAATTTCAATTTTGAATTTTCAAAGTATGTCTATGTACCCCAAGAAATTTAGGAGCGTCGGGATATTTTTCGATGCTCTCACGAAGGTGTCATTGAAATGTTTGCGAGAGAAACTTAATCTCTGAGGCCGCTCGAAGAGATCGCGTTTCACTCTAAAATTATCGGCAAGGATAAAGTCCTTCAAATCCCCATGATCGATATGGGTTGGTCATCGATTAATGGCCGGCTATCTGACACCTGTTAATGTCGAGATTCTAAACGCAGGAGGAATTTGAAGAAAGGAGGAGAAGCTCACTCCCACTTCATCATCTGCGAGCCCTACTTAGCCTTCTCTTGCCTCAAAACCGCCTTGATTTCAAGCCCTTAGCGGCTCAGCAGGGGCTGTGGAATCATTGACCTAGGTCCTAGTGTTCAAGGGAGCCCTATGATAAAGCCCCCGGATGCAAACATTTGACCAATTCGGCCTGAGTCCAGAGCTTCTTCGCGCAGTGGAGAGCCTTAAATATACAACTCCCACTCCTATTCAGATTCAGACCCTCCCTTTGTTGCTCGGAAAGCCCACCGACTTCATTGGTCTCGCTGCGACCGGCACTGGAAAGACCGCCGCATTTGGTCTGCCCGTTTTGGAGAAAATTGATACGAAGAATAAGGCCGTACAGGCTCTCGTTTTATGTCCCACTCGAGAGCTCGCCATGCAGGTCACAGATCAAATTCATTTACTCGGAAAATACAAAGATGTTCGGGCTCTCGCCATTTACGGCGGAGCTGGTTATGCACCTCAATTGAGTGGACTGGCCCAAGGGGTGTCCATCGTGGTTGGGACTCCAGGCCGGGTCATCGATCACCTTGAACGAGGAAGTCTTAAACTCCATGAAGTTTCCACCGTGATTCTCGATGAAGCGGATGAAATGATTTCTATGGGTTTTAAAGATGAACTCGAAGCAATTTTAAAAGCTATTCCAAAAGAGAAAAGTAAAATTTGGCTCTTCTCTGCCACGATGAATAAGGAAGTTCGTCGAGTGGCAGACACCTACCTTAAAAATCCTGCTCAGATTCAAGTGAATCGAACTGAAATGCTGTCGACCACCGTAGAACAAGTTTTTTATATGACCAAGGAAGCGGACAAGCCCGAAGTTCTCTGCAAGCTCATCGAAGCGGCTGAAGATTTTTATGGAATTGTTTTTTGTCAAACGAAGCAGTTGGTATCAAATCTCACTCAATACTTAATTCAACGTGGATACAAAGTGGATTGCCTTCACGGAGATATGGATCAAAAGGCTAGAGAGAGAACTATGCTCTCCTTTCGAAATAAGAACGTAAGTATCCTCATTTGTACAGATGTGGCCTCTCGAGGCCTCGACGTGAAAGACGTCACACATGTTGTGAACTATTCAATTCCCAGAGAGCTCGACTCATACGTTCATCGAATTGGGCGTACGGCCCGAAGTGGAAAAGCCGGAATTGCCATGAGCTTGGTCGGCTCCAGTCATTTGTATTTGATCGATCGAATTGAAAAGATGACCAAGAGCCGAATGACGGAGGGAAGAATTCCCACACGTCGAGAAATTGGAATTAAGCGAATCTCAAAAATCCTTCCTCAGTTTCTCAGTCAAACTTCTCAAACTCGCGTGATGGAACTTTTGAGTGATGATTGGAAATCAGCCATTGCCGAAATGGATCGAAACGAGATCGTATCGAGATTCGTCGCGATTTTGGCTGCTGATGTATTTGAGGATCGTCAAGAGAAAGTAGTCGTCATGGCTCCCCTCCAGGATCGCGAGGATCGAGATCAGGGACAAAGACGGCCACAACAACATCGACGCCATGAACGCCAGTCGAATGGTCCACGTAAGTTTTCGAAGGCTCGAGGCGGGAAGCCAGCCACTGCCAAGACATCTTATCACCGCTAGCCTTAGGCTCTCGGTAGTTTTATTTCCTGTTGATGATTGGAACACGGCTACGTAAGCATTTTCTATGCTTTACGAAATTACCGTTCCTCAATTCATGAAAATGCTCCGCAATCTCAACTCCATCTTAGATAAAGGCGCGAAATTCGCTTCAGATAAAAAATTTGAAATGGAAGTTCTATTACAATTTAGATTGGCCCCCGATCAATTTCCCATGGGACGACAAATTCAGATCGCTTGCGATACCGCTCGCCTCTGCGCCTACCGATTGGCCGGCAAAGAAGCACCCGTCCTTGCAGATACAGAAAAGACTTTGGCCGAGTTCAAGGCCCGTATCGACACTACAATCACTGAACTCGAAACATTTTCTGACTCTGATTTCAAAGGGGCCGAAGAGCGACGGATCAGTCGGCCAAGATGGGAAGGTAAATATCTCACCGGAAAAGAATTCGCTCTTCAACACGCTCTTCCCAATTTCTATTTTCATCTCTCGACCGCCTACGCCATCCTTCGACACAGTGGTGTAGATGTTGGTAAGAAAGATTACCTTGGAACTATGCCCTACAAGACCTGAGTAGTTGAAAAAAAAGGCGAGAATGCACTTAGATTTTTTTGAATACCTCCTGGTCTTTTTGGTCGCAGGCCTTGCTTGCGTTTTCTTCTTTTCGAGAATTGGCCTCGGTCCCATTGTTGGCTACTTGGTTGCAGGACTAGCAATCGGCCCCTTTGCGTTGGGATTTGTCCATGAACAAGAAACGCTGAAGGAAGTTTCTGAACTCGGAATTGTATTATTCCTATTTCTCATCGGACTGGAGATTTCTCCCTCCAAAGTTTGGAGGATGAGACGGGCCGTTTTTGCTCTTGGCCCTCTTCAAATCTTTGTCACAGCAATCGCAATTGCCGGGCTAAGTTTTATTTGGATCGATACGTGGGCTCAGGCTTTGGTTTTAGGTTTTAGCTTAGCGCTTTCATCAACAGCCGTGGGAATCCAGATTTTGATGGATCGAAAGGAATTGACGAGCCCAGAGGGACAGCAATCTCTAGGTATTTTAATTTTTCAAGACCTCGCAGTCATACCACTTTTGGCGGCACTTCCGTTTCTCAGTTTGACTGCGGCTTCAGATGCTCCATTTCATTTCACGTGGATGAGCGTATTGAAGCCCGTATTTGCCGTAGTCATTGTGGTGGTCGGAGGACTTTTTGTGATTCCCCTGATACTCCGATTCCTAGCGCGTGCCCATCGACACGAGCTCTTTGTCGCCGCCACATTGGCCTTAGTAATCGGAGCTGCACTGCTCATGCGAAGTATGGGCCTCTCGATGGCTCTGGGAGCTTTTTTGGCGGGAGTGCTTCTTGCTAACTCTGAATTCAGGCATGAACTGCAAGCTGACATTGAACCCTTCAAGGCTCTTCTTTTTGGCCTATTTTTCATCTCATTAGGCGCCTCTTTAGATTTAAACTACTTGATCAATAATGCGGGATTCTTGATTTTGGCGGCCCTGGGCCTGCTGGCCTTCAAGTCCACAACGAATTTTTTGGCGCTCTACGCAGGCCAGGTTTGCTCAAGATTCAGGGCTGCTCGCATCGCATCACTCTTGAGCCAGGGCGGAGAGTTTGGCTTGGTCGTTTTTGGAATTGCTACAGGACTTGGAATTTTGAACGCTGAAATCTCAACGTTTTGTGTGGGAATGGTGGGATTATCAATGGCGATTTCACCACTGTGGCACAGAGGAAGCCTCGCACTCATCCATCGATTAGAATCCAACAAATTACTCCCCAAAGAATTCGATGTTCAATCTCAGAATCCGCAAGTCATCATCGCTGGATATGGTCGAGTGGGGCAAATTGTGCATCGAGTCCTTAGACTTCATCAAATTCCAGTTACAATTCTTGAGGCCAATCACGAACAAGTAGAATTCACGAAAAAGTTTGGAAACAAAGTATTTTATGGAGATCCTACAAGACTGGATTTGCTCAGAGTGGCTGGGGCGGATACAGCAAAATTAATTGTCCTTGCGATTGACCAGCCAGCTGCATCTGTGAAGGCCGCTGAAATGATAAGGAAGCACTTTCCGAATCTGCCTATCTATGCGCGAACGAGAAACCGAGAACATAGTTTAAGAATGATCAGCATCGGCATTCCTCAAACACATTTGTTTCGGGAGACCTTTTATTCCAGTTTAGAACTCACCAAAGATATTCTTCAAGGCATGGGTATGTCGTTCAATCTGGCTTCACAAACCATTGAAAGCTTTGTGGAACACGACAAAGAACTTTTGGCCGGGCAGGTTCAATACCTCGATAATGAGGAAGAGATGATCCAGTTCACCACGAAATCTGCCGAGGCTCTCGAGAAGCTCTTTAAGAGTGACCGGAAAGAAGTAAATCCGCTAGCGTGACGAAATGGGACGACAATGGTTACTTGCAAAACGCTTAGTGGCTGGACTTAAAAAGGGCCGCAACAACGGGAAACTCGTTCGAGAAATTTCTGTGGCCGCCAAAATGGGCGGCGCTGACCCTCAAGCAAATGCACGTCTCTTCGCTGCTGTTGAAAAAGCGCGAAAAGAAAGTCTATCAAAAGACGCCATCGAACGCGCCATTCGAAAAGGAGCTGGCCTCGACGACGAAAAACTCGTGATGGAGCATATGGTTTTTGAAGGATATGCGCCGCACAAAGTGCCTGTCATTGTAGAAGCCTATACGGACAACGTCACCCGAACTGCGCCGGAGCTTCGAGTTCTTTTTCGCAAAGGAACCTTGGGAGCTGCGGGAAGCAATAAGTTTTTGTTCAACCAAGTGGGAATTGTTGAAGCTCATCATCCTGATGACAAAATTGATCGAGAGGCTGCAGCAATCGAAGCCAGTGCGAACGAATATGAAATTCTCACAAACGAAAAAAATGATGAGATTCCTGAAGATTCTGCAGGAGCACGCTTTATTTGCGAACGCACCGACATTCATAAGGTCTCACATTGGCTCACGGCCAATAAATGGACAGTGATCACATCTGAACAGGGCTATATGCCCAAGCAAATGGTAAACCTCAGTGAAGAACAAAAAGCCGAGACTGGCGAATTTCTGCAGACTCTGGACGACCATGACGACGTCCACCGAGTTTGGGCAGCAATTGATTGATGTATGCTATTCGAATTCGATCCGATTGGTTTCATTCGCTCAGATTTTAAGGAAAAATTTGGCGTTCCTCGACAGTCCATGATGATGACTGAAGCTCGAGGGATTCTTAAACTCAATAATGAGCCAAAGTATCGAGAGGCCATCGAAGATTTAGAGAAATTTTCTCATCTCTGGCTCATTTTTGTGTTTCACAAAGAACTCGATAAAGACTGGCGAGCAAAAATAAGTCCGCCTCGGACAGAACTGAATCAAAATGTAGGAGTCTTCTCCTCTCGCTCGCCTCACCGACCCAATCCCATAGGAATCTCAGCCTTAAAAATTGAGAGAATTGATTCAAGCGCTGAGGGCGGAGCCGAAATTCATTTAAGTGGTCTAGATATTCTAGACGGCACGCCCGTATTGGATATTAAGCCCTATATTCCCTATGCTGATAGCATTCCACAAGCAAATTCAGGCTGGGCAGATGCTGAAATTAAAAAATATACTGTAAGCTTTGCCACTGACGTCGAGATTCCCAAGCGCAGAGATCTTTTGATTCAAATGCTAGAGCTAGATCCTCGGCCCACCTCTCAGCGCAGAAACTTCCCCATTGAAGATGAAAGAAGCGAAGATCATCCATTTGCCTTTCGATTTCTCGACTACGACGTCCAGTGGAAAATTTGCAAGAGTGGCATTCACGTGGTGAAAATTCTGAAGCTGGTGGAAAAATGTTAACCGGGCCAAAGCGCATCGTCTGTCTGACCGAAGAAACCACCGAATGGCTTTAGTGACATCCAGGCGGATTTTGCCAAGAAGTTGATCCAATCGGGTCTGAATGTTTTAATTTTCAATCAGCGAAGTCTTTCTGAGATTATTGATTGTATGCAGACCGTCGCAAATATTGTGGGAAAATCTGAAATGGGTGCTCATCTCATCGCCGACATGAAAGAAAAACTGGAGAGAATTAAAAGTCAGACTCAAGGAAGGAAGTATCGCCCCCGAGTATTATTCTACAGCCTGGACCAGCCCTCTTTTTGGAGGGTGTAGATAAGCTGCTGGAAATACTCAACAAATCTGCCTAGAGATCAGCAATGAATCCAGAACAGCTGATACGAGTGCCACGGTAAAGCGATGCTCGCGCCGCAGACCTTGGCGAATGACGAACGCATTCTGCGCACCAGTCGCCATGATGAGCCCAAAGCTAATCGCAAAGCCCTTAAAATAATCTGCGAAAAAAAATGAATCAGCCACGTCTGGCAAAAATTTTATCAAGGTGTGAAATTATTATCAATTGAGGATGATGATTCGGTCTCCTCTAAACTTAAGTCCTTCAAAGCCAATCTGCTCTCGAATCCACTCAAAGGTTCTTCGTGAATAGAATGAAAGATGCGTTGTATCGCGAGCGTAAGCCCATTCGGCCCAACAAACATCCTCTGTCCACAGCAAAGTCATTAAAAACAAATGAGATTTTTTGCCCATCAGATTTTTCAGCTGCTGAAAATCGAGATTGGGGCGGTCGAAATGCTCCGCAACTTCGCTGCAAACGATAAAATCATAAGTTCTATCGAGCGACTTAGACTTCGGAAAAAAGTGTGGATCATAGATTTCAACTTCATAGCCCAGACCACTCAGCAAATGAGTAGCAACTGAACTAGGGCCGCAACCGTAATCCAGACCCTTCGCCGATTTGGGATAAAAGTCTCGGACACCATCTACAATTGGTTGAATGAACTTTTGATAACCTACGTCATGAATATCGTTTCGGTGCAAATCGTAGCGTTTTTTTTCATCTTCAGGAGACAGCTTGAATCTTCGAGCTACGAATCGCAAATCGCAGCTTGGGCAGTGATAAAAGATTCGTTTGTGTGACTCAGTGAATTGAGCTGGATCCCCTGAATGACAGAGGGGACAGATCTCTTTCACCGCATGAGATGCCTCAGTCACTTGGGCGAGACCTGCGTGTGTAAAGAATCGAAACGACGACGGATGAGCCAATCAGTGTTGCAATAATGCCCAAAGACCAAACGATCGGAAACTTTCCACCAAAAGCATGATTTAAATAGACCATTTTGAGCCCAACAAAAACCAGAACGGCGGCAAGTCCATACTTAATGAAAACAAATCTATCCATCACCCCGGACAACATAAAGTACATCGACCGCAGCCCTAATATGGCAAAAATATTGGAAGTGAATACAATGAGCGGCTCCTTCGTTAAGGCAAAAATTGCCGGAACGGAATCGATAGAAAATATAATGTCCGTAAGTTCAATGAAGATCAAAGCCACAAAAAGTGGAGTGACATAGGTCTTGCGATTCTTTCGAACAAAAAACTTCTCTCCCTCAAGCTGAGGATGGATGCGAAAGACGTTCTTGAGTAAGCGAATCAGAACATTCTTGTTGAGATCTTTCTCTTCAGATCCAGCGAAAGCCATTTTGATCCCCGTCAGAATCAAAAGGCCTCCAAAAAACATGACGACCCATTCGTATTTCATTAAAACGGCGCCCATCGCGATAAAGATCGCACGAAAGATGAGTGCTCCTAGAATTCCCCAAAACAGAACTCTGTGTTGGTAGACCCTCGGTATTGCAAAATAAGCAAATACAACTGCAAAGATGAAAATATTGTCTACGGCCAGCGCTTTTTCAACGACGAATCCCGTTAAGAATTCTAGCGCAGAAGTTTTGGCCTGAAGAAGTGGATCAAAGTCAGGAAGGCTCAAATAGCGTTCATCGGTCGAAAACTTCCATACACAATATCTATAAAAAACAAAATTGAAAATGAGGGCCAAACTAATCCAAATGCATGTCCAAATACTGGCCTCTCGAAACCTTACCTCGTGTGCCTTTTTGTGAAAAACTCCAAGGTCGAGGGCAAGTATCACGAGAATGAAGCCAACAAAGCTCAGGTAGAACCACCAATATTCCTCAATTGGAAATAGAATCATTTTAAGCGCCTGAGCTTTCGCACAGAAAGAGATTGCCCGAAGATCCATGGGTGACTCAACGGCAAAATAAGACAAGTTTAAGGATCTGAGCCTGGATCACTTTCAGTCGACCAATCCGGTGTCCTGCAAAAGTCATCTTATAATGTAAGCCATCCTACAAGAACAATGATTGCGATCATGGAAAGAAATATCCCAGTCAAGGCTCGACTAAAAATTCCACGACTTATTACCCAAGAAATGCCGATTTTTGAAAGTAAGCTCGCAATAACCGCAAGCAGTATGCTTAAACTTGCCACTTCCGCAGTCAGGAATCCTTGCTTTTGCATCGTTGAATTGGCGAGAGAGACGCCGTGTAATTCAAAGAGTCCTGTCAAAAATGAAATTGCAAATGTGCCACTATCTCCCAGCCAATATTTAGCGATAGAAATTGCGGCCAAAATTCCTCCGAGGATGAATGAAAGGCGAAATACACCTTTCCAATCCAGTGGTGATTTCAAATTGATGTTTGCACTAGCCGCTTCTTTTTTCCAAGTCACAACGACGAGTGAAATCAATCCAAATGCAAGGGCGGCACTCAATGGCCAAACTAAATTCTTGAGTAAGGAAGGCGAAATCAAAGCAACAATCAGAAACAGCTCTATAAAGGCTGCCAGTTTAGCAGCGAGTGCAGCACCTAGATGAATTCTCCATGTTTTTGGTTGCTTAGCAGACTGCCGAGCGGATGAAAGCAAAACGGCCGTACTGGAAACTAATCCACCCAAAAAACCCACAACGAGAGACCCCTTCTTTCTTCCAAGCAATTTGGAGAGGACATAACTTGAGAATTCTAGTGTTCCCAAAGTTATTACAAGGAATCCAAACTTTCTGGGATTAAAGATCTTCCAAGGATCAATCGCGTGATCGGGAGCAAGATTAACGACGACTACTCCGCCTAGGAGCAACAGAAGTGCGGACTTCAATTCCAAAGGCTTGATTGCATGCGTAAATCGATGCAGCGACGATTTTGAAAAGAGAATCATGGCCACGACAGGTCCAATGATCGCGGAAAGTGCCGGTGATTGGTGAGCCGTATAGCTCAAACAAAAAACAATTCCTGCTGCAAACTCCGTTGTTAAACCCCGATCTACATTCACACCTTGGGCATGAGTTTGATTGAAATAAGAAACCAGAATCAACGCGAGTGCAAAGGCCGTTAAAGTGGCAGAGAGCCACAAGCTTTCAAACCCTCCTGCCATGACGCCAAGCAAGCTGATCAGTAAAAAAGTTCGTACACCCATCGCATGCTGCGAAGAATGCGTCGAATTCGACTTCTCTCGCTCTATCCCCACCAGAAGCCCAATGACGATCGCGATGAGATAGGGTTGCCACTGATTCAATTCATATCTCCTAAATACTTCTCCGCCAGCTTACGCTTCCGGCGGAGAAAAAGGAATCGGAGGAATCGTGAGCGGTAGTATTACATCAGGATCATTATTCTTGGGAGAATTGACTCGAGTAGAAACTTCGAACGCAGCCATTGAGTCCGACGAAAATGGAGTCATCAATTCAACCAGATCTTTCTCACTAGACTCTGGATCCAGTCGCTTTAAATGCTGCTTTGTAGCTTCGCTTCTCGGGTATCTCTTCGGCTTTGGCATTGATCATAGAATATTTGTCGGCATCCTTAACGCTTGCTGCCCACGCTGGCACAAAACCCCATCTCATTTCATGAAATCCCAATCGCTCTTCTCGAACGGCAAGTATTAGCGACGTTTGACTTGGGCATTTATTGAAACTCGGTGTGACTGGCGGAATCTTTTCGTCAATAGGCCAATGCCACCCGCGATTATTAAAATAGCGGAAAAAGAGTTCTTGGTCAGTAAACCTAGAATAAGCTCTTCCACACATAAAACTAAATTACCCTTCCCGAGGGCAAAAGGAAATCGCGTTGAGCTAGAGTAAGCTCAACGCGATAGGGGGTTTTGAGGGGTAGGGGGTAAGAAATATTTACTAGCTGGCCATCGCGGTTTTCTCTCCCGCTGCTTCGCCTGCACTCGAAATATCTTGTGCGCCAAGCTCTTTTAAAATCAATTTGGCCTTCTCAGCATAAGTCGAATCATCCACATGGACAGACAGCAAAGTGCCACCGTCCTTGACGCGACCCTCATATCTCTTGGCTTCGAACTCAGGGATTCCCATTCCAACAAGCGCACCCGTAAGTCCACCGATTGCTCCGCCGGCACCAGCTCCCGCAAGAAGGGCAACGATTGGGCCTGCGGCGATCAATGGTCCAACAGCTGGTATTGCGAGCATTCCGATTCCAGCGAGCCATCCAAGAGTGCCACCAATGACAGCTCCCGTTCCTGCTCCAGCTACAGCTCCTTCTGGAGCCTTTGTATTTTTCTCGTGAGCAAACTCTCTGGTCGATTCCGCACTCGGCATGAGCACGGAAACGTCTGAGTTTCGAAAGCCCTCAGATTTTAATCGATCCACAGCTCGTTCAGCTGATAGTCGATCCTTAAAAATTCCAAATACTGAATAATTCTTTCGTTCAAACATGATTGATCTCCTTACTTAATCTTCAAATTATTGGTTACAGATCGAACACTTGGTTGGCGCTTAGCCTGAGCATCAATCCAATTTCGTTCATTGAGGTCTGCGACCTCTCCGTTGAGAGTGACAACACCGTCACGAGAAATTATTTTGATGTTCTTTCCATTGGTCGACATCCCGTCTTTGTTCACTATCTCTTTCCGAATTTCAGCAGTGATCTTGGTGTCGAGGTCTGTGAGCTTTTGATCATCGGCCGTCAAGTTATCAGCCGACACACTCCCTACCACAAAGGCTAAAGCAGCTATAGTTCCTAAAATCGAACTGATCATTAAACTGAGTTTTGTTTTCATAGTACATATCCTTCCTTTCATAGATTTTTCTGGATCCTAAAGGATCCAGCTTTTGAGGAATATGTACGAAAGTTAGTAAGGACGAACAAATACTCTAGCTTTAGTAAGTTGGATTCAAGCTCGTGTCAGTCGACTATCGCACTATGAAAATTAAAAACATCTCGAAAACATCTGGTGCAATTGGTTGGGGACTCCTGTGGTTAGTGGGGGTTCCCATTCCGGTTCTTGTAGTTCTTTTTCTCGCGCGTGGATGTACATAATCGCGGCCGAGAATCTAAATCGACGAGATGGCCGCATGCCCCTCTGTAAGCAAAAGTACTTCGTTGCTTTGAGTGCCCCTGAGATCGATAAGAAGGTCTGTGTCTGAACACTCCGCCCTTACTTGTTTTTAGAATCTTAAAATTTTGACAACTAAATAATAATCCCGCCGATGGAGCGAATCGCGCTTCAGGCATGAAGAAAGAATGAGAATATGAAACCAACCTTAAATACAAGTTTAATAACTCTAGCATTCGCATCCGTTATTGCAGGATGCGGAGATGATAAGAAGTCTGCCGGTGATCAAGCAAAAGCAGCGACGGATGCCGTGACAGAGAAAGCGGGAGATATAAAGGATGCCGTCACTGGCAAGACTGAAGAATCCCGTGCCGCAGTGGAAGCTCGCTTTGCCAAAGAGAGTGCGGACATGAAGGTGCAGATTGACGAGCTCGAAGCCAAAGTCAATGCTGAGACTATCCCCGACATAAAGGCTGCGGGTAAGACTCGATTAGATCAACTGAAGGCAACGTATACAGAAGCAAATAATCAGATTCTTGATCTGACAAAATCTGCAGAGGCCGAATGGAAAGCTAAAAGAGATTCAACCTTAGCATCCATTGAAAGTGCAAAATCTAAAGTTGCTTCGGCGCTCGACCGACAAAAACTAAAAGAAGATGCAAATCAGAAGTTTGAAAAGATTCAAGCGAAGATAAATCAACTCCAAGAGCAGGCTACCCGAGCTACTGCTGAGGAAAAGCGAGAGCTTGATGAGTCTAGAATAAACCTCGAAATCAGATACCAAGAACTACAAGCCCAATATAATGAATTTCAGAGAGCAACCGATGAAAAATGGGACAACTTTAAGGACGGATTCGCGAAGTCATTTAAAGAACTTTCGGATGCTTTCAAGGGATTGTTTGATTAATTACTGAGTGGTGCTGGCACGTGGATTAGATTTCTAGTCTACAGTGCCTCCATCCATGCATTGAGGAAGGCGAAGATGTCGTCAACTCGTTGCGTTCCATTCCCATCAAAATCTCCAGATCCATCGTGTCGATGCCAGTCCGACAAAAATGCAAAAAGGTCGTCAGTCTGAACCTGTCCATCTCCATTCCAATCTACGCGACCATTCATGACGTTATAGATCCAATTCAAATGGGGTCCAAGCTTAACCGCATAGGACATCGCACCATAGGGACTGGAATAACCTTGAACTCGATTCGTCCCCCAACGTTCTTCCCGCGGAAAGACCCATGGCATTCCTGGCTGCCCGGTCAATCCGATTCCACCCACAACAATTTCACTATTTATTTGAAGAGTCGCCCCCATATTGTGCCATTGAGTTATAGCTGGTGAAAATCGGAGCAATGCAAGATCTGCAGTGGGATGAGGGATTCTTTGCAAAACTTGGTAAGCCTGACCATCAAATCTCAAGGATGAGCCGACACCACCCCCAGTGTGACTTGCAGTAATCGCCCAATTTGGTGCGATAGCAATGCTTGAGGAGCCGTTCCAATCCCCTATGGAGCCCATATCTAGAGGGATTGGTATGGCAGAATTGCCCGATTCAGGAATGCGTGACCCAGCGGCAGAATTAAGTTTAAATTTATCTATGGCCCAACCAAAATTGTTTTCCTATCGACGCTGCCCGTATGCCATACGAGTGAGAATGGCTCTTCACGAAAAGGGAATTGAGTTTCAAGTTGTCGAAGAGGACCTTAAGAATAAGTCAGCAGAATTACTAAGCCTTCATCCGGAGTCTAGAGTCCCGCTCTTTATTCATGACGACCTGGCGATCTACGAATCCTCAGTGATCACCGAATATGTGAATGAGGCGTTTCCAGGTACGAATTTAATGCCGTCAAGCCCGCAGGCCAGAGCCAAAGTTCGACTCTGGACGGTTTGGTGCAATCATATTTTGAAGCCCGAAATTGATCGATTAAAGTACGAAAAAAACGAAGACGTAATAGCAAAGTCGAATCACGACGTTCTGAAGCACCTTCAAAAACTTGAAGATGCCCTTTCTGAATCAGATTATCTCGTTGAGAACTCATTTAGCCTGGCGGACATTCATCTCTTTCCATTCATCAGACAGATTACTCGAATAAAGCCGGATATTTTGACATCATTTTCTAAGTCAAATTCATGGTTCGAGAGAATTAGGGAAAGATCGAGCTTTAAAAAGGCGATGGAGAAGTAGATATGGGTCTTCGTTCAATTTAATTTAAAGCTGTGCATTAGAGAAAGAAGAGAAAACTCCAAACACATTCAATAGCCAGATAATCAAGGCAATTATAACAACCGCATTTAAAATCTTCTTTACGGTACCTTCCATGGGAATGAACCGATTGATTACCCAAAGTAAAACTCCGACAACAACAATACTTAAAATCACAGTCAATAACGGCATAGAGCACCTCACATTTCTTAGTGTAGGCATACAGGGTTTTGGAATGTGATCAATCAACCTTAGTTTAAGGCCCGTCTTCGATCTCTATCGACACTAGACCGCCCTCGAGCTTGGCCCCTGAACCAAATCTGCCCAACAGACTTAGAATATTTGATCGCATTCTGAATTAGCGGCTAAAATTTCTTCTCGATTCTCCTTTAAAAACTCCACCAACATTTACCCCTCAACTACTCTGATGGGTGGCCTAAATTTACGGAGTGGCATTTCTAAGTAGCCAGAAACCATTTCCAGAATCTCGGCAATGCTGGAGGGCCACCAAGTCAAAGCTTCGCCAGGTTGTCGGGCTCACTGAAGGCCTCTGGGAGATCTCTGAGGGCTCCTGGGATCAGAAACCAAAATTAAGCTAGAAATCGAGAGTTGGGTCATTTAAACCAAGTATCGCTTCACAAAATGGAAAAGAGAAAATCATGGAACTCGAAATCAAAAAAATTATTCACCTTAATGACGATTCGGCTTTTCTGAGTTTCTGTCGGAGTCTCTTGGAAAAAGACGGCTATGAAGTTCAATCTTTCTTCGGAACACCAAAGGCTCTCAAATACTTAGCGGAGATGCCAAGACTTCCAGCCCTTATCATTATCGACGGTAAAATGCCTGACATGGACGGCCCAGACTTTCTTAAATTGCTTAAAGAAAAACTTCCAAACTTATTTGAACACACCGTAATTTTAGGATTTTCTTCTTATTCAAAAGATAGTCCTATCGCAAAAGATTTTCGTGCTTTAGGTGCCGAGTTTGAGACGAAGCCGGACACCATCGGAGAATTTCTGACCCTCATTCATCTCTATCTCAAAAAGCCTGTCTATGTTTGAAATAAGCGAAATGAAATTTGTCTTCAGTGGATCAAATTAGCAATAACCCAACTGGGCTGATCCCTTCTGTTCCGACCGCAGTCCATTTAAAAAAGGCATCGTACTTCTACTGTTTGTAATTCGAACGCGCACGATAGAAGACCATGATGCCTGCCAGCAATAGCGACCAAGAAATTCCTAAAAAAATCCCACTCAAGACATCGCTTGGATAGTGGACACCCAGATAGATTCTGGATGTGCCAATCATGGTAATGAAAAGAGAAGAGAAAATAAAAAGTCCGATTCTTACTTTAAAATTTTTAATATAAGAAATCAAAATAATGGCAGCTGAGAAATAAAAGGCCGCCGCTCCAAAAGAATGTCCACTCGGGTAGGAAAGTCCGCTAACTTCCACCAATTTCGGAATCACATCGGGGCGTTCACGACCTAAGATGCTCTTTAAAAGAAGTGTTCCGATTCCTGCACCAATAGAGGCCACTGTAATATAAAGTGCTGCAAAATAATTTTTTAAGCTCAATAGCAACAAAACCCCAAAGATTGCAAAAATAGTGAGTATCGTTGGCGATCCCAGTGCCGTAACATCCATCATGGGGCCATTGAAAAAAGATGTTCGTAAAGAACCTATCCACTCCAACACTTGACGGTCGTAAAAGTGAATAATATCTTCTTCTTTTATTTCCGAGGTGAGTTTTATAAAAAGTCCTAAAAAGAAAAGCGAAGCTCCCAATAAAAAAGCTACCCGAATGGTAAGCGGCGAAAAGGATCTTAAGTACGGCGAAACTTTTTTCATAATAAAAGGATTACCGCTCCACCTGTAATCAGAAGACCTCCGAGAATAGTTTTAAGAGTCAATGCTTCCCCCAAAAAAATAAAGGAAAGAACTATAACCATGGCCACACTCAATTTATCAATCGGTGCTACTTGCGATACGGGACCCAATTGCAAGGCACGATAATAACAAAGCCATGACAGACCTGTAGCCACCCCAGAAAACACTAAAAATAAAATCGTACGTCCTGGAAGATTTTCGGGCTTCTGCCATTCGCCCCGCAAAGAAATAATTCCAGCTGTAACAAAGAGAACGACAACCGTGCGGAAAAGAGTGGCAAGGTTTGAATTAATACCTGACACGCCGATCTTCCCGAATATCGCAGTTAGAGCTGCGAAGAACGCCGATCCTAGAGCAAAGATTTGCCAACTTGAAAAAGAATTCATTTTGACGGCTATACTACCAGAACCTTCATTGGTTTAATATGTGCATCTTGCGGACACGACCTCTCTTAGTTTTTTCGATTATTTTTATTTTCCTGACATTGCCCCTCTGTTTGCTAAGCGCTCGTGAACTCAATCCGCGCCTTCGGTTTAGTTCCTCCTTGAATCTTCCCACTATTGCTGCAACTGGAATTACCGTTGGGGCTTTCACTATCTTTGAAGCGCAGCTTTCGCCTTCGCACTGTCAATGGTGTGACTCAAATGGATTTGATTCTTCGAGCCGAAATAAAATGCGTTGGTCAAAGACAAATCTTGCGAATAATTTAAGTCATCTCACCGGCTTTGTTCTCACTCCTGCTTGGACACTTGGGACACATGCGTGGTTGGATTGGAAGCATCATGATTTTGGAAGTTTTTATGAAGACGCGCTTGTTATTTCCGAAGCCACCCTCGTCGCGGGTCTGGCCGGACAGATTGTTCAATTCTTAGTAGGACGAGAGCGCCCTGATACTCATTTTACCGGAGCTCATGCGAACCAATCGGCTCGAAATACATCTTTCTATTCGGGGCATTCGACGATTGCCTTTGCACTTGCGACTTCAAGCGGAACAGTAGCCTCACTTCGACAGAGAGAAGAAGCGCCTTGGATATGGGCTGGAGGATTAGCTCTTGCGGGATTTACTTCCTACTTAAGAGTCGCAGCCGATCGCCATTATCTTACCGATGTTTTGGTTGGGGCGGCTGCAGGTTCAGCGATAGGCTTCGCTATTCCTTATTTTTTTCACGCTCCAAATAGCACTGAAAAAGCATCGGTGAACCATTTTCAGTGGGTGGTTTTTCCTAGCTCAGTGGGAATGATCGCTTCTATCGACTACAGGTGGTAATCATAATGATAGAAATGAAGAATCAAGTTTTTAAGAAGCGACTTCAATTTGCAATGAATGGTATTTGGGTTGCTTTGAAAACCGAGCCGAGCTTTCGTTGGCAACTTCTTTGTGGCTTAGGAGCCTATGGAGTTTTGTTCTTCTTTCACGCCTCTTCGATTTGGTGGGGTCTTTTTACGATCATGATAGCCATGATCTTATCGGGGGAACTAATTAACTCTGCCCTTGAGAGAACAATCGATCGACTCCATCCGGAAATGCATCCGCTAATTGCGCAAGCCAAAGATTGTGCTGCAGGCGGAGTGCTTATTTTAAGCATTGGGTCTCTCATTCTTTTAGGTTGTTTTCTCCTGTCGCAGTATTCTTGATATCAATATGAAGGAGATGGACCCACGCGTTATCGATCAGCTGCACGACCGTCGAGTGCCTCGAAATAATCGCCTCGATCTCTGATATCGGCGCCGCAATGAATCCACTTAAGCGAAGGGTTCAACAACCTTGCAAAGGTCATCAAAAGAAGGGCGTGCGGATATCAGAACTTTGAAAATTACAGACGACGCGCTCTATATGCTGGTTTTCACTGATGCTTAAAAACTTACCCACACTCAATCGAGTAGAACCCAAAAATTGAAGAATGGCGGGCCTTCTGTGCCACAAACGTACCCGCGTTCCTCCATCAAAAATACCTCGTTGAAGGCTTAAAGATCGCATGGAATAGCACTTCGCGAGCCCCATCGACCTCATGGAAATTCAGCTCAGGTCCGATTCGGACGAAAAAAAATAGCCGATAAAGTCGTGCCCCATATAGCCGAGCTTCGGGTGGTTCGGGCGATTGAAGATCTCCGAAGTAAGGGGCTTACTCTTCGGCAGATCGCCCAATTTCTCACACAGATGAAAATCCCAACAAAGCTTCGAGGCCGGGGATGGCATCCACAAATGGTGAAGAGAATATTGAATTGATGAATGGGGGCATCTGCCACACATATGTCGCAGTTAAGGATGTTTTTTTGAACAAGTTAACCATATCAAATTGAATTTATTCATTAAAATACTGAGCAAAGACCGATGATTATAGGCATATAGCTTACTACATAAATCACTAGGGCCTCGTCTGTCATTTTCTAAGACGAAAAGTGTATAGGACTTTGACAGCTGTAAAACATGAAAAGCGAGGATCCAAGCATGAAAACTCAATTCCTAACTATTTTTTTTATTGTTCCGCTTACAATTGTTTCAGGGCCGTTTGCATAATCAACGACTGGTAATCAAAATTCCCCTTCAAGAGAACGAGTAGAGTTCACACCGCCGCGTGATGGTGATGGCGTTTTTGGTGGTAGCTTTTATGGCGACAACATAAATTATGTTCGTACATGGGAAGACACTCGCATTACTTTCGTAGAGTTTGGTTCGGCTATTTCATTTAATTCAGGGCCAATAAACAGCATAAATCCAGCCGTTCTAATTGGCATTGATAAGAAAACCGGACGAATAATCGGTATACAGAATGGAAGAGGAACTGCCGGTTGGCAATTAAGAGGAACTGAATGGTGGAAAACCACACAACGTGACGATCCTGGTCTGATGCGTGGTTGGAGAAAAACTTATGAAGAAAAAGATCCTAAAAAATCTTTAAAAACTTTTAATGACACCCTAAAAATATCTGCTTCTCCTGAAGATGCACTTAGATCAATTTTAATTTCTGAGTCGAGTCGTCGTTTTAACGCTCGCGTTGCCGCAGTCAGTTCTGGCTACATAGAGCCTCGAGACGAGGAAATCAGAGCTGGTGCGGAAGCAAAGGAAACGGATCAGTACAACGCAGCGGTATTGTCAGCAATCGGTATAAAACTAAAGAACCTAGCCATTGAAAAATCAAAGCAATTGGAGGGCGATTTAGCAGAAATAAATGAAAGACTCATACAAATAACCACCGATAACAAGGAATTAGGAATTCGTTTGCATGAAACTGACGAGGATATGGCCAGGCTGAAAGTTGAACTGACTCAATTGAAGGAAGAGGCGCGCAAGCTTTCTGAAGAAAACGAAAAATTAAAAAAGCCTAACCCCGAGGTTCAAGAGCCGAACAAGCAGGGCATTTTAGAAAGAGCTAAAGATGTTCTTAACTTGATGATGACTAAGACAGGCCGCGCCTGTGATTTGCCCACTACCCTCCCATCAGAGGAAAGCTCTTCAGATGAGAAATGATTCTGGTCAGGGTCAACTCCACCAATGGTTCATCGACAGTTAGTTTATAAACCGTCGATCCGAAGCTTTCGAAATCAATTGAAAATACTTGTTCTAAGAGAGACGATTCCTGGAAAGTTTGCGTTGCCCTTAACTTCGTTTTACCCAATCAAGTTTGGGCTTAAAGTTCCCCTCTCGACAGCTTCGCAAAAAAAGATTTACCAAGGTTTGATATGGAATACCCATCTGCTCGCCTTGATGTTGAAAAAACTCCAACACATCTTGATCTACTCGAATGGTAATACTTTTCTTAAGCTTCTTTACATAGGGATTTGGCACCCATTTCATTTTCGAAAAATCGTATTCTTTTTTCATAAGCCTTCCTCAAATTTCTTCCGTTCTTTCTTCGTAAGCGTTCTTGCGCTTATCAAGCGAATGACCTCGTCTCGATCTCGATAACAATGAACAACAAGTAAATGTCGGTGCCGAGAACTGAAACCAACAATGATAAATCGGTCTTCATCATCGGAGTGGTCTGGATCCGCCGCGACTTTTGCCAATTCATCGAAGAAAACTGTTGTCGCCTCGTCAAAACTGACGTCATGGCGTTTTACGTTTTCTCCAGCTTTCGCAGGATCCCAATCAAATTTCATCTCAGATTATTGTACATACGTAATATGTACTTGTCAAATGGCGGAGCCGAAGGGACTTTTCTTCAGTATGGATTTTTAAGAGTTCACTGCGAGTCATGTAAAGACGAGCGACTCGTCGCGTTTTCATGCAAAAAGCGAGGCTTCTGCCCTTCGTGTGGTGGAAGAAGAATGTCCGAA
>Ga0163144_10002877_pt1 | contig 39353 bp, 28 predicted proteins | sample OliLak19BULKMAT1_FD_123175 | JGI IMG/M metagenome (GOLD analysis project Ga0163144, IMG submission 123175) | Freshwater microbial mat bacterial communities from Lake Vanda, McMurdo Dry Valleys, Antarctica - Oligotrophic Lake LV.19.BULKMAT1 | ecosystem: Environmental > Aquatic > Freshwater >...
CACCCGCAGAAGCGCGGCTCGCCGCCCGCCTGGTGGGCGGCGAAGAGCTGGTCATGGCCTCCGAGCGACTGGGCGTCAGCATGAACACGCTACGCACCCATCTCCGCAGCATCTTCAGCAAAAGCGACACCTCCCGGCAGTGAGAGATGGTTCATCGGCTTCTCACCAGCCCGGCCCGGTTTCAGCGCCCCGCCCGGTAAGCAAAAAGTTTCTTGGTGGCGTCATTCATTTGGGTGATGACAGGTCGAGGCCTGGCCTCCTAATGTGTGAACAAGAGTTCAAGCCGGGGCTCCTATCTGCTCCGTCGCCCGTCCAACTCATAGGGGAGAAGCCCATGACTTTCGAGCGCATCAGATCAGCCACCAGGCCCAAATCCATCCTCCGCCGAAGGATTCTCCTTGCCTGCCTATTCTCCGTGTTGATCATCCAGTCGATTGGTGTTTCGCGGGCAGACGCCTGCACCCTTAACGCGGGGTTCTCCCACACCGCCTACTACTACTGCACCTACGGAACAGATGCTTTTGGCAACTGCAACTACGACCAACAAACGTTTAACGGATACGGCGGCTGGGGTGGCGACCCAAACTGGGACGGTGCTGTCTATTGGATTCGCCTCTCCGCTTCGAGGCTTGCGCAGTATGCAGGCGGATCACTCAAGTCCGTCGACTTCTATGTGAATCCGGGCTACACGCTTAATAAGGGTGAGACGGAGATCGTGGCCGCCCTGGAGCGGGACTTCGATGTGAGCCGGGAGAAGGCCGAAACGAACGTGAGCCGTTTCATAGGCGATCTGGCCCCTATCCCTTGCCCCTCGACTTCCACCCGCCGCTGATCTTCGAGGAGCCCCGAAAGCGCGATCACCATGGGGATGGTTTTGGAGCCCGAAGCTACAAGGGTGTGGATATTGGCAGGCCTCTTGTTCAGTGCACTCTGTCCCCGGGGGATCTTCTTTACATTCCCCGCGGTTTCGTCCACCAGGCGGTGGCCTCTCATGGCACTTCGGTGCATGTCACCATCGGGGTTCACGCGACCACTTGGGGTGATCTGCTGGGTCTCGCCGTGGCGCAGGAATCGCGAGCCGATGCGTCCCTTCGTGAGACATTGCCGCCGGGCGCGACGCGTACGGCCGCGCCAAGAGAGTTCATCGAGGATGAACTCCGCAGGCGGGGTGCACGCTTGATGGAGAGAATCCACGGTGAAGCCCTGATGCTGGAGACCGCGGCTCGATTCAACGCCGCCACCAATCTGCCGAATCCGGGCAGCGTCGCGACCGACAGCGACCACCGAGGGGAGAGCGTGCCTGTCGAGACCTAGACGGCTCCGCAGGCGACCCTCCCTGAACCGCCGGCCTGAAGAGCGAAAGGCGGGTAAGCGAGGATCAGAATCAGGATGAGTTCGAAACCCCGCGTGGTGATCGAGCTGACCAGGGGGAGCAGGGGACAGACCTGACGAGCCCCACGAAAGGAAAAGGCGGCGAGTCCGGGTTCATGGAAACTTTGATCCATGGCTCGGGGCTCGCCGCCGTCACGACGCTAGGCTAGAACGACAGGCGCGCGCCCAGTTGGATTCTCCGCATCGTGCCGGCGGTGCGGATCTTGCCGAAGGTGGCCGGCGCGTTAATGTTCGTCCCGGGGTTGGAGAGGTTCACGATGTTGAAGACGTTGGTGGCCTCGGCACGAAACTGAAGCTGGGTCCGGCCGCGCAACGGGATGTCTCGGAAGAGACCGAGGTCGACGTTGCGGCTTCCTGGCCCGTCGATGATGTTGCGCCCCGAGCTTCCGTTCGCTCCGAGGGCCGGCACGGCGAAGGCGGCCACATTGAACCAGCCTTCGATCAGCTCTCCCCGAGGACGCGAATGGTCGAGTTCCGGATCGCCCACCAGGTTTGCGCGGTCGTTGGCCACGCCGTTGAGGTTTCGGTCCTGACCGGCGGTGATGGTGAGGGGTGTGCCCGACTGCAGGGTCACGATCGCGGATAACGTCCAGTCGCGGGTCAGCACGCGAAGGGCGGACTTCGAATCCTTAAAGTAGTCCACCTTCCAGATGGCGGACAGGACGAAGCTATGACGACGATTGCCCGAGGCCGGCCCGCGCTCGGCGGCCAGATCCAGCGAGTCCTGGACCGTGGGGAGGCCGCCGCCCTGGAAGTCGAGATCCTCGTTGGAGCGACCGAACGAGTAGTAGGCCTTGCCCGAGAGATGGGCCCCGCGCCGCTCGGCGCTGAGCTGCAGGCCGTTGTAGTCACTCGCGAAAATCGACGAAAGGACGTTGGCCGCTCCGATGGTGCCCGGCAGGTACGGTCGTCGAGAGTTGACGTTCGCGGCCGTGGCCCCGGCTCCAAAGACGGGCGCGTTCTGATCGACGGGCGCGGCGAGATTGCGGGCAAAGGCTCCCACGTATGAAGCGCTCACGCTGAGGTTGCGGCCGATCTCCTTCTGTACCGTCACGTTCACCTGATAGGTGAGAGGCCACACAAAGTCGAGCGACGGCCCGAAAACCTGGGCGGGCAGGGTGAAGCGCGGAGCGGCGGGGCTGTAGTTGAACGGGAACGGTCCCACGCCGCCTGGGAGATTCCGATACGGGTCGGACAAAGTGAAGACGGTCGGGAAGGACTGGCGCACCGTGAACGGCTGGTTGTCGGCGGTGGTGTTCCACTCGTTGCCGGTGATGCTTCCGTAGAAGACGCCGAAGCCGGCGCGCACCGCCATGCGGCCATCGCCCTTGGGATCCCAGGCGATCCCGATGCGCGGGGCCAGGTTGTTGATGTCGGTCTTGACGATGCCGCGGCTGACGCCGGTATCTCCAGGGAAAAGAAGACCGGCGGGCGCATTCGGAGAGACCGTCGACTTTTGCCCGGGCACGAACGCCAGTTTCCGGTTCTGGGGGTCGGTCAGGGGGAACTGCAGGTCGTAGCGCAATCCGAGGTTCAAGGTGACCCGGGGGTGAACGCGGAAGTCATCCTGGGCAAAGAGGCTGATGTAAGCGCCGTTGTCGGTTTTGCGCACGGGGGCATCCTGGGTCATCGTGCTGGGGAGCCCGAGCAGGAAGTCGGCGTAGGCGTTCCCGGTCTTACTCCCGTTGAAGGCGAAGACTCCATAGTTGTCGAGGAGAGTGTCGTGCACGATCTTCTCGTAGGAGAGTTCGCCGCCGAACTTGAAGGAGTGCTTGCCGCTGCTCATGCTGAAGGCGTCCTTCACGCCGAAGTATTCGCTGCCCGCGTCGGGACCCGCGATGGAAACCTGACCGGTGAAGTACCCGGTGACGGTGAGGCGGGGAAGGGTCGGGTCGCCCTGGATCGTGAATTTGGATCCGAGGTCGGACAACGATGTGGTGGGGTTGTTCACCCGGCCACCAAACTGCCGCATATAGCTCGCCCGGAACTGATTGATCTTGGTTGGACTCAAAGTCCAGGTGTGGGCGAGGTTGACATTGTGCTGGTTCCACTTGAAGTCGCGATCGACCCAGGGGATATTGCCGGTCAGGGAGAGGGGCTGGGTATCCGTACCGGTCTGGTAGAAGTAGCTCAACGCCAGGCTCTGGGTGTCTGAGAGCTTGTGGTCGATCTTGAACGTCGCCTCGTCGGTATTCAAGGGGTCGGGACGCCGGACTTCGTAGAAGTTGTTGGGCAGGTTGGACGTGGGTATGAACTTGTCCTGGATGTTCTTGGCCGCGACATCGAAGCGGCCGGCTGGGATGAGTCCGCCGGGGAAGGGCTGCCCCGTCACCGGATCACGGGGCTTCAGGGCAGACAGGGAGAAATCCCCGGAACGTTCAAGTGCCGTTGGAACCACCGCGCTGTTCCGGTAGTAGGTCTCTTCCTGGCGCAGCCCGGAATAGCTCAGGAAGAAGAAGGTCTGGTCCTTCTTGAGCGGTCCCCCGAAAGCGCCGCCGAACTGATTGCGGTCTAGAGGGTCTTTGGCGGCGGTAGTTCCAGGAGCGGCCCAGCGCGCGGAGTTCAGCTTCTGGTTGCGGAAGAACTCGAAGATCGCGCCGTGAAACTCGTTGGTGCCGGACTTTGTAACCACGTCCACGACCCCCGCCGCGTAGCGGCCATACTCGGCGGCGTAGCCGTTTGTGAGCACACGGAACTCCTGGACCGCTTCCGGGTTTGGTGCCGGGTTTCCTGTACCCCGAAGCCCGGCAGTGTTGTTGCCGCCGTCCAGTTGGAAGTTGACGCTGCCCATCTGCGCCCGGCTGGACCCGTTGATGGTCGTGAGTTGCTCGGGCCCGCCCAGGGAGTTGGAGTTGTCATTGCTGCTGACTCCGCCGGTCAGGCTCAGGAGCGAGTACAGGTCGCGGTTCACCAAAGGAAGGTTCAGGACTTCGTTCTGGCCGACCGTCCGTGACAGGGCCGCGGAGGTTGTTTCGACCAGGGGCGCGTCGGCCACAATCGAGACCACTTCAGTCAGCGCGCCGAGCTCGATGACGGGATCGATGCGGGCGTTCCGGCCGACCTCGATCAGGATACCGGTCTGAGAATAGTTCTTGAATCCCGGCATGCTGACGACCAGCATGTAGTTGCCCACGGGCAGCAGGCGCAGCGCGTACTGGCCGGTTCCATCCGAGGTCGTGCCGCGTGAATATTGAGTGCCGGTGTTGGTAGCGGTGACGGTTGCTCCGGGTACGCCGGCTCCCGTGCTGTCCTTCACCCCTCCCAGGATGGCCCCGCTGGGTATTTGCGCCTCTGATGTCTCAGCGAGCAGCAACAGGGAGAGGGCGGCGGCGGCCGCGCCTCTCAGGAAAAGCGATGGTTGATTTCTTGGGGTCATGTGGTTTGCCTTCATTTGTTCAAGCCTCCGGTGCGGTGCTTCGATCGAGCCCCTGAGGCTCGCTGTTTGTCCTTGAAAGGGACAATATGCCCGCCTCGGATCGGCTGTCAAGGGAAAATCCGGGCCATGCCGGAAATTGTCCCAGGTCATCGAATCCTTTAATGCTGGCGCTATTGCTGATAAGCCGCGAGGGCCTTACCATCACCGACGAGAAGAAAAACCTTGCGTGGTTGGACGCCTGTGAGGTTATATTGGTCGCGAATAAGACAAATGCGGCCAGTCCATCCTCAGAACCTGCGCGTGGCCACCCGAGGCACCACTCGGGAGATCAATCGGCGCATTGCCCTCAATCTCATCCGCACCAACCAGCCGATCTCGCGCGCCGACCTCGCGCGGCTCATGGGAACGCGGCGGGGTGCGGTCAGTCTGCTCGTGAATGAATTGATCGAAGACGGCGCCATCTTCGAGGGCGCCACCGGCGAGGCGAAACGGGGACGCAAGCCCACGTTTCTCTATATCGATTCGCGAAAGCGCTGCGTGGTCGCCGTGGACATCCGGCCCACGCGGTCGTTCCTGATGGTGACGGACCTTGTCGGGCTTCAACTGGCAAGCGTGACCAGCTTTCCCACGGAGCGTGACCCGAAGCGGTTTGTGGCCGATCTCGTGAAGCGGATCAAGGCGATCCTGCACGAACACAAAGACCTCGGCCGCTGCGAGGGCGTAGGTGTGGTGGTGCCGGGGATGGTCGAATCGAATGCCGGCAAGGTCCTGCGCGCGCCAAACCTGGGTTGGAAGGATCTCCAGCTTCGTGATCCGATCGCCGCCGCTCTCGGGGTCACCGTATACATTGAGAACTCGGGAAAGGCGTGCGCTCTCGCCCAGCTCTGGGCCAGTCGTGATGCCAAGGCGCCCAGCAACTTCGTCTACATCACGGTGTCGGACGGCCTGGGTGTCGGCATCGTGATGGGGGGCGAACTGGTGCGCGGCCATCACAACATCGCCGGCGAGTTTGGCCATGTGCCCCTTAATGTCGACGGTCCGCGCTGTGGATGCGGGGCGACGGGTTGCTGGGAGGCCTACGTTTCGAACCTCGCGACGCTGTCTCGATACTTTGGACGCGATCTACGCGAGCGTCCGGTTTCGGCCGAGCTCTCCGCCCTCACGGTCGACGACCTCATCGCGCGCGCCCGCGGCGGCGACGGCAAGGCGCTTGCGGCGTTGCTCTCTACCGCGCGCTATCTGGGGTTGGGTCTTGGGTCGGTGGTGAACGCGATTGATCCTTCTCAGGTCTACATCGGCGGTGAGATCACGGCGGCCTGGGATCTCATCGAGGACACCGTGCGCGCGGGCCTGGCGGAGCGCGCGCTCACTCCACCTGCGGGCGCCACGCCCATCACCATCGTTCCGCCCGAGCAGTATCCGCGTCTGCGAGGGGCCGCGGCCCTGGTGGCCGCCCCTTCCTTCGCGGAAAGGGGAGTGGCATGATCCGACGGGTGGCGGCGATGATGGTGATGCTGGCGTTGGTGTCGAGCGTGCGGGCAGAGGCGGCCGTCTCAGAGCGCATCCAGACCTCTGCGCTGAAGGCGGATGTCGACTTGTTCTTTGATCGCGAGGTCGCGGCCCACTTTGCTCCCATTCCGCTGGAGGGTCCGTTGCCAGAGCGGGTCCATGGAGCGATCACCACCGGCGAGTTCTCCTGGGGCACCTACGTGCGGTCGCTCGCCGCCTACGCGGAGACCCGCGGCACAAGGTTGGTGGGCGGGCGCGATGTCGTGGGTCTCATCGCCCGGGTCGGGGTGATCGAATCGGCCAAGGGCAGCAAGGCGTTCTCCCAGCTCTACGCGGCTCTGGCCCTGCGGCACTTTGGCCGGGACCTCATGCAGAACGCCCTGTGGCTTTCCCTTTCCGACGCGGACCGTCTGGCCTGGAAGTCGCTGCTCGACCCCTCGCGTTTCTACGATCCGAAGACGCGACAGGTGATCAACCTGCCTGAGAACTACCTTGGTGTGGCCTCGCGGGTGGCGACTTTGGCGTTTCAGATGGGCGTGATTCAGGATCGGCGGTTCGTCGATTCTCTCCTCGACCGTTCGGCGGAGCCCTTCGCGAAGGGTGAGCTATACGCGGATGACGCGGGCACCACCGGTCGCTACGATCGTTACTCGAACGAGTACGCCCGTTACGTTTACGAGGCGGCCGAAAGCGTGGGCCGGACCGATCTGCTCAAGGCTCTCGAGCCGTCGCTCAAGGTTCAGATGCGCCTGTGGTGGGATCTGGTATCGCCCGATGGGTATGGCTATCCGTGGGGCCGCAGCCTGGGAGTGGTCAGTTATCTGGATACCCTCGAGATCGTCGCCTTCCTGGCCGCTCATCCTGAGTTTCGCCCGGCCCCGATCGAGGACCTGGTCAGCGAATATCACCTGGCCTGGCAGTGGCTGAAGCGCGACTACCGGCCCGAGGCTCACATGCTGTCGGTGTTCGCTCCCGGCCGTGCCAGCTACGCGTACATCTCGAAAGACCGCGAATGGCAGCAGACCGTGGGTTTCTTCGGGAAGGCCCTGATCGCCCAGGATACTCTGGTCAAGGCGCTCGCGAAGGAGAAAGTTGACTCCTTCCCCAAGGTTCCCAACCTGAAAGCGGTGGCACGGTTCGAGTTCTTTCGGCGCGGCAACCGCCCCTCAGGGGTCTGGATTGTCCGGCAGGGCCTGCTGCGTTTCGCCCTGCCTTTCACAACCGGCACCCGCCCGGGCATGTCCGACTACCTGGCCGCACCTCATGGGCTCCCTGGCTTTGCCACCCCGGTCGAGCAGGTGTTTCCCGCGGGCGCCAGCCATTTCGAAATGCCGGATGGGCGAGTTCTGATCGCAGGTGACAGCGCTGACGAGATTGTGACCTCGGAGGACGGCCGGTCGGTGCGCGCCACGTGGCGCCGCTTCGTGATGAAGGGCGGAAAAACCGGCGAATGGGTCGAGCCCGGGTTCGAAGTTTCCGTGGCCTTTCGGATCGACGGTTCGACGCTCCATCGGATCGAAACGCTCACTGCGAATCGGGACCTCACGTTGAAGAGCCTCTCGTGGGTGCTGACGTCCACCGCCACGAAGTATGTGGCGCCCGGCGGGAAGACCGGGCCGCTTCGCCTGTCCGGCCCCGAAGGCGATCTCGAAGTCCGCACGGGAGGCGCGTTGGCACTAACCCAGGCGGTACGTACGCTGGGCGACGAAGTCCTCGGCCGCGCGGCGCGCGGCGCCATCCCCACTCAGGTGGTTCTCTCCGCCGAAGACATCGGCCTCAAAGCCGGCCTCTCCCGAGCGTGGGAGATTTCTCTTTCCGTCTCTGCCCCAAGTAACAAGTAACAAGTAACAAAGGACTCACTCAATGACCACCCCCCTGGCCGAAACCTCGCTGACCCTCGAAAGCTGCGTGGTGCGCGACACCGCCGCGCAGAAGGGGCGCACGCGAACCGTGAGCCCTGGGAAGACTTCGGCAAAACACCTCCACTACGGGCGGATCATCCTCGCCGCCGGCGATCCGTCTCTTTCCTTCGAGACCGGCGCGCAGGAGACGGGTTTGATCGTTCTCAACGGAAGTGCGGTGGTGACGGCGGCCGGAAAAGAGTACGAGATGACCCGCTACGACGGCCTCTACACCCCTCGCGATTGCCGTATCGATGTGCGGGCGGGTGCGGACGGGTGCGATATCGCTGAGATGTCCGCCCCCGTCGACCACGCCTATCCGGTCCAGTTCGTACCCTTCGCGGACGTCCAGAAGGACCCCGGGCTTCACTTCAAGGCCGGAGGGGCCGCGGCGGAGAGAACGCTGAACGTGGTGTTTGGGAAGAACATCCAGGCGGGGCGGCTCATGGCCGGGGTTACTTTCTCGGCCCCCGGGAACTGGACCTCGTGGCCGCCGCACGAGCACGCGGCCCTCGCGGAAGAGGCGTACCTCTACATTGACATGCCGGCGCCTGCGTTCGGGCTTCAGATGGTCTACACGGACAAGACCATTCCGGAACTGGCGGTGGTGGTGCGGGAAGGAGATGTGGTTCTGATGCCCAAGGGATACCACCCGAATGTGGCGGCCCCCGGAGGCTCGATCAATTTCCTCTGGATGATGGCGGCGAACCGGGAGACCGACGATCGGTTGTTCGGTGTCGTGAACGTGCATCCTGATTTCAAGCAGTCGGGCTCGGGCCTCGACGCTGGAAAGGCCAGGTAGTCATGGCAGCAAATGCGACCGTCCCTCACCAGACCTGGAACTGGGCGGGAGTTCCCAAAGAGACGCTGGCGGAGGGAGTGGTGCGCCAGATGATCTACGGCGCCACCCTCATGATCTGTCGTTTGACCTTCGCTCCCGGCACCATCACCACCGCCCACGATCACGTGCACGAGCAGATGACGATCGTCGAGAAGGGGCGGGTCCGTTTCGTGGTTGGGAATGAAGAAAAGGTCTTCGGCCAGGGCGATGTCCTGCTCTTCCCGAGCGGGTTCTGGCATGGCGCCACCATGCTCGATGAAGAAGTCATCCTGATCGACATTTTTTCGCCGCTGCGCGAAGACTTCCTGAAGCCGGGTGCCTGAGTCGGTGCCCCAGAGCCCCTTCTCCCTGCACGGTCGGGTGGCTCTGGTGACCGGGGGCTCACGCGGTATCGGTGCGGGGATTGCCAAGGCTCTGGCCGCTTCAGGGGCCGACGTGGTCGTGCACGGCAACGCGACTCCGCCCGAGGCAACCTGCGAAGGCGTGCGCGCACTGGGGCGTAAGGCGGTGCCGCTGGTGGGTGACCTGGCGGACCCTTCAACCCCCGATCGACTGGTGGCGGACGCAGTGGCGGCCCTGGGTCGCCTGGACATCGTGGTCAACAACGCGGGAATCATTCGCCGTGGTCCCACCGTCGAGACGAGCGACGCCGACTGGCTCGCGGTGATCGACGTCAATCTCCACGGCGTGTTCAGGATGTGTCGCGCGGCCGGCCGGTACATGCTCGGCTCGGGCCACGGCGGCAAAATCATCAACATCGCCTCCCTGCTGTCGTTTCAGGGGGGAGTGAATGTACCGGCCTACGCCGCGTCGAAGAGCGCGGTCGCCGGTCTCACTCGGGAGATGTCGAACGAATGGGCGGGCCAGGGGATCAACGTCAACGCGATCGCCCCCGGCTATTTCCGAACCGACAACACCGAGGCGCTCCAGAAAGACGAAACGCGCAGTCGTCAGATCCTGGAGCGTATACCCGCAGGCCGGTGGGGTGAGACATCGGACCTTGACGGGGCCGCGGTTTTTCTCGCATCGCGCGCCTCCGACTATGTGAGCGGGCAGATTCTCGCGGTGGACGGCGGCTGGCTCGGCCGTTAGTAGGCCCGTCGCATCGGTCCCAGTCGGGTTTCGATTGAACAGTAAGGAACAAACAGCATGATGAAGATGAAGACACTCTCTATCCTGGCCGTGGCCTGGACCCTGGCCCAACCCACTCCCGCGCGGGCTCAAGAGGTGGTTCCGACTTTCGACGAACTCCTGGCTTATAAGGTGGCGTTGAAGCCGGAGCTGGTGGGCGTTCACCCGCGCGTCTTCGTCACCAGGGCTGGCCTCGAGACGCTCCGCGAGCGTGCGCGCACCACCCATCGCCCCGAGTGGGCGAAGGTGATCGCGAATCTCGCCGCGATGAAGAGCCCCCCCCCGCCCTCCCCGGGCCCCCAGGAGAGGCGCTCTCAGAACAATGCCGCCTTCGCTATAGCGGAGGTGAGCCTCGCTTATGTGGTCGAGAAGAAGCCTGAATACCTGACGGCCGCCAAGGCCTGGACGCTCGCGGCCATCGACTACGAGCCCTGGGGATACACCTACAGTAAGCCCAACATCGACCTCGCGGCCGGACACCTTCTCTATGCGATCGGCTGGGCTTATGACCTGTTGTATGACGAATTCACCGCGGCCGAACGCTCGCGTATCCGCGTCTCCCTCGAACGTCACGCGAACCTCGTCTACGACGCGTTCGCCCCCAAGCCCGGCCGCACCCTGCGCTTCACCCAGAACCACGACTTCATTCCGACCGCCGGTCTTGCGGTGACTGCCCTTGCCCTGATGGGCGAGTCGCCCGATGCCGAACGCTGGGCGGTGCTCGCTCGGGCCCACCACCATCGCGCCGGCCAGCTCCTCAGCCCGGACGGCCATTACTACGAGAGCATGGAGTACTGGATCTTCTCGACGCCATGGCTGGTTCACTTCCTCGATGCCTGGGAGCATTCGACCGGCGAGAGCCTGTGGGAGCGCGATGTCTTCCGCAACTGGAAGACCTACCTCGCCCACACCCTGTTGCCGGACGGACAGAATGTGTACGACTTTGGCGATATATGGGAAGGGCCGATCACCCGCGCGAGGAAGGGCGGCGACTACGACCGCGCCTATCCGGGAGGGAAGCTGCAAAGTAACTTCAACCACATGTATCGTGTGGCCGCCCGCCTCAAGGATCCCGAAGCTCAGGCCATCGCGGAGCGCTACGCAAACTTCGGCCACAGCAATCTGGAGGAGTACTGGACCCTGCTCTGGCGGGACCCCTCGCTGAAGCCGGCTCCGATGAGCGCCTTCCCGCTCCGACACCACTTCAAAGACATGGGCGTCTTCTACTACCGGACTTCCTGGGAGGCGGATGCTCTGAGTTTCGCCTTCAAGGCCGGCCCGCCCGAAGGACACCGTGTGGCCACACTGCTACCGAAGCTTCCAGAGTGGTCTCTCGACAGCGGTCACGCGCATCCCGATGCGGGCAGCTTCATCATCTGGGCGAACGGGCGATATCTGACCGGGGACACCGGGTACGCCGGACTCCCGACCGCGCGCAACCACAACACCCTCACCTTCGGTGGTGTGGGTCAGGGTGTTGAAGGTCAACACGATGTGTGGCGAGGAGCTCCGTATGAGGGCTTGGGCGGTATCCGGATTCGGAACGTCAAGTCGGAGGGCCAGGGCCTCACGATCGAGGCCGATCTCGCCCCTGCGTATCCAAAGGTTGTGGGTCTCAGCGCGTTCACTCGGACCTTCGCCTTCGATGGAGCTTCCACGTTCAGGGTGTCCGATCGGATCTCTCTCAAAGCCGCGACGCCGGTTGAGTGGCGGTTGCAGTCGGACACGCCGTTTGGCCCCGCTCTCTCGGGCGCTTATCGGAACGGGGAAGTGGGACAGCCCTCCATCGAAGTGGCGATCACCGAACCCAAAGGCGCCGAGGTCACGAGGGCAGTCGGGCGTATCAAAGCACCCGGCCAGCCGGGCTCGATCACGTCGGGCCCCGAAGAGGATCGTGGCCACGTCCTCACCGCGACGGTCAAGGCCCCCGCCGGCGAGATTCGGATCGAGGCTACGCTTAAGGTCGTGAAGTAGCCGGAACGGACCAGTAGGGCCGGGTCTTCCCTTTCAATGACTAAGGAAACAGAGCGGCCTCTCGGCCTGCGACGCCTCGGCCCGGCCGCGCCCGGGTGGCTTCGCGCGCTGGCCTTTGTCGATCGCGTCTATGGCGGTTTCGCCATCGCCCGCGACGAGCTGGCCCTCTCTCGCCTCAGCGCCTTGCAGTGGACTTCTCTCGTGGTGGAACGCTATGAGGCGGCCGCAAGTTTCTACGGCGGAGCGAACACCGCGCAGGGTTTCGCGGAAGACGAACGTGCTCTCATCCAGCGTTGGCTCAAGGCGCCGCCCGCGCGCGTGCTGGTGCCGGCGGCGGGGGCGGGACGCGAAGCGTTCGCACTCGTGGCGATGGGATACCAGGTCTCGGCGTTCGATCCGGCACGTCCCCTCTTCAGTGAGATGGGGGACACCGCGGCACGGCTTGGGATCGACCTGCCCGTGCAACTCGCGACCTTCTCGGATTTTGCTGACGAGGCCCTGGATCGCGCGGTTCCCGGCAAGCTCCATCGCCTTCTCTCTCTCGCACCGTACGACGCCGTGCTTCTAGGCCTCAACAGCTTCAGCCACCTGCGAACAACCGAGGCGCGGGTGCGCCTGCTGCGGGCGTGCCGGGCCGTATGTCCGCAAGGCCCCGTGCTCGCTACGTTCTACCTCGAGCACGTTCCGATGTCTCGGGTCAGGGCGGCGGTCCGTGCGATCTTCGGCCGCCTTCCGGGCGCGCAAGAGGTGACGCCCGGGGATCAGCTCGGCCTTTACGGTTACGAGCACGCCTTTAGTCGCACCGAACTCGAGACCCTGGCCGCGGCCGCGGGATACGAGTTTTCGCTTCTGGACGCGGGGTTCATGCCCTGCGGGGCCTTCTTTCCGGGGCCTTCATCCCGGGAAACGAGGCGATGAGGCTCCTGCCCTTCGTCTTCACCCCCTGAACGCCTCCCAGGGCCCGTAGCGCGAGTCGGTCGCCTCGACGGATTCTCCCGGGCAGGGAACCTTCCGGCCCGCAGCCTCGTCTCTTTTTGGTACCTGCCCCATTCCGGTCGGCGAGCCGTTCAATTACTTGTTGCAAGGGGACCCATGATCGAAAGCTTCACCCAGGACCTGCGTATCGGCGTTCGCGTCCTCATCAAGGACAAGGGCTTCGCCGCGATTTCCGTGTTCGTTCTGGCCCTCGGGATCTGTGCCGTCACCACCATGTTCACCATGGTGAACGCCACCATGATCCGCGGCTTCTCCTTTCCAAACGCCGACCGGCTCACCGACATCACTTTCATCGACCCCACCACCCTGTCGCCCTTCGGCGCCAACAATCAGGTGTACTCGCTGGACTTCGAGGAGTTTCGCTACGAGCAGAAATCCTTCGAGAAGATGGCGGCGTACCTGAACGGTTCGACGGTCAACCTCACCGCGGACGGCGAGCCCCGCCGCTACACCGGGGCCTATATGACCGAGGATTTTCTGTCGATTCTCGGAGTGAAGCCGATCATGGGCCGCGAATTCACCGGGGAAGACAACAAGCCTGGCGCGCCCAAGGTTCTCCTGCTGAGCCATGGGATCTGGCAGCGTGATTTCGGAGGCGCACAGAACATCGTGGGGAAGGATGTCCGCCTCAACGGGAAACCCGCCACGATCATCGGGGTGATGCCTCAGGGCTTCAGCTTTCCAAACAATGAGGAGATGTGGATCCCGCTTTACAGCGAGTTCCAGGTGAGAGCGCGGAATGATCCTCAAGCCAACAATCCCGCGGTGCTCGGTTTGATCCGCCCCGGGGTCTCTCTTGATCAGGCCCAGGCGGAGTTCGCCAGTTTCGCCCGCCGCTTCGCCGCCGCCTACCCCGATACGAACAAGCAGTTCAACGATGCCCAGGTCCGGCCGTTGATCCAGACCTTCACGCCCCTGCCGGTCCGCGGGATGCTTCTCACCATGTTCGCGTTCGGCGTGGGGGTTCTGCTCATCGCTTGTGTGAACGTGATGAACATGCAGTTCGCGCGGGCCACGATCAGGCTCAAGGAACTCGCGATCCGCTCGTCGCTCGGGGCCACCCGCATTCGCCTCATCCGTCAGATGCTGACCGAGAGCCTGCTGGTCGCGACGCTCGGCGCCGTGGCCGGCATCGGCCTCGCCTACGTCTGCACCGACTGGTTCGCGGCGGCCATGCGCAGCCAGAACAATGGTCCGCCCAGGTGGATGCTCTTCGAGATCGATCGTCTCGCCCTGTTCGTCACCGTGCTCGCCACCGTCACCGCTGCCCTCGTTTCGGGCCTGCTCCCCGCCCTGATGTCGTCGCGGGCCGATACCGCCTCGACGCTCAAAGACAGTGGCCGTGGCAACAGTTCGCGCCACGTGGGCCTGATGACTCGGGGCCTGGTGGTGTTTCAGATCGCGGTAACCTGCATCCTGCTGATCGGATCGGTGCTTCAGGTCCGCTCGATCGTGAACCAGCAGACCATCGACTACGGCTACGACACCTCGGGGATCATGTCGGCCCGCATGGGCCTGATGGATGGGGACTATCCGACGTCCGCCGCCCGCAAACTCTTCTACGACCGTCTGCTCACCTCACTGCGTTCCTCGTCTCAGTTCGAAGCGGTGGCCCTCACCAGCCGCTTCCAGATGGTCTTCTCGGGCAACGGCCCCATCGAAATCGAAGGGAAGGCCTACGCTACGAAAGGCGATCATCCAAACGTCAACGTCGAACAGGTGACACCCGGCTTCTTCGCGGTGATGGGCCAGAAATTCCTCGAAGGCCGTGAGTTCGCGGAAGATGACCTCGACCGCAAACAGCCGGTGGCGATCGTCAACGCCGCCTTCGCCGAGAAGCACTTCGGCCGCGAGAGTGCGGTCGGTCGCCGCTTCCGAACCGGCGACGGCACCAATCCCTTTGGCCCCTGGCGCACGATCGTGGGGGTGGTCAGCTCCGTTCGCATGTCCGGCCCGTTCAATAACCGCAACATCGAGGACAGCGGTTTCTACGTCCCCTTCTATTCGGTGGCCTTCGGGCCCAGCGCCCCCGAACCCATTGCGAATCAATTCGCCACGGTGATCGTGAAGCCCCGGGGTGACCAAAGCGCCGATGCCATCCTCCCCGACCTCCGGCGGGAGGTTCGGAACGTCGATGCGAACCTGCCCCTCTACTTCGCGGCGACCCCCAGGTTCCACCTCGATGGCGCGGTTGCGGTCAATCGAATCGTCGCAACCCTGTTTTCCGCTCTCGGGGTGGCCGCCATCCTGCTCGCGGCCGTGGGGATCTACGGAGTGATGTCCTTCTCGGTCAGTCAGCGAACCGTGGAGTTCGGCGTGCGTATGGCGCTTGGGGCCGCTTCGTCGAAGATTCAGTCCATGGTCATTCGACAGGGCGCTCGCCAGATTGCGCTCGGGCTCTCACTGGGCCTCGCGATTGCCCTCTCCATCGCGACCTTCGGCCGGGACGGCATCGCCAGCATGCTGGTCGGGGTGAGCGCTCTCGATCCCCTTACCTACATCGTGGTTCTGGGCCTCATCACCGTAATCTCTCTACTTTCGGTTTTCGTCCCCGCACGCCGCGCAACCCGCGTTCAGCCGATGGTGGCGTTGCGCACGGAGTAGAGATGGCTGTCGCGGCGATGGCCGCCCTTCGCTCGGAATAAACTCATCCCGGGCGAAGGGGCCGAAGCCTGATTGTAGAAAGGGCCCTACGAGCAGGTCTTGTTGATGACCTTGACGCTCTTTACCTTGATCCGGCGCACCGGCAGGCTTTGGGTCTCATCTGATTTCACCAGGGGGTCGGGTCCGGTTCCGACGGCAATATCCGTCTTGGCGTCCGATTCCTTGCCCCGCGCGTCGATTTCGATCTTGTTGTCGTTGTTGGCTCCTGGTTTGTCGGGCTCCTGCTGGGTCCTTATGGTTCCCATGGTCACCTCGGTGATGGTGCCCATGACCTCAACTCTCTGGCCCATCAGCCCGCGCATCTTCTGGACCGAGTCGTGGCTGAGCCAGTAGATGACCTCGTTGGGGCCGCCATCCTTCATCCCGGACATCGCCATCGGGGTCGGCGACGACGTGGTGGCTCTCGGCCCGTAGATCTCGTCCACCTGAGTGAGAACGAAGGAATTCTCCTTGTCGGTCACGACGCAGGCGGTTAGCTTGACCTTGGCTCCGACCACGGAATCTTTGTTCGGCTGGACCGCTGGGGACTGGGAGGTGACACCAAGGCCCAGAGCCAGGCCACCCGCCAGGATTGTCATGTTGATCATTGTGTTCGTTCGCTCCTATTTGGACCCGCCAAAAGGGCGGGTCCCGGGCATGCAGCGCATGCCGGTCACCTGATGGAACAGCAATGTCTGTGCCAAGTGAGTGTGTCGACCGGCGCACAGCCGAGGGCGCTCCCTACGCCCGAGAGGCTCCTCACTATCTGAGTGGATTGGCCCGCGGCCTCTCGGCGTGCCCGTACTATGGCCCCCCCTGATCCACGGCATAGTGCCGGGTGGCCGCCGTATGATGAGGCCCTTGGATCCCACTCTCAGAAGGAGAGCCTCAAATGCCCAACGGATTGCCTCGACTCACCGAACCCATGGTTCGCGATAATGGTGTGCTTCGAGTCGCCACTTGGGATGAGGCCCTGAATCGCGCCGCCTTCGGCCTAAAGGCCGCGACCCTCGCCAAGGGTGCTCAGGGGGTGGGAATCTTCAGCTGCTCGAAGGCCACCAACGAAATGAACTTCATCGCCCAAAAGTTCATCCGACAGGTGTTGCACAGCAACAACATCGACAGCTGCAATAGAACCTGACACGCCCCCAGCGTCGTCGGTCTGGCGACGGTATTCGGAGCAGGTGGCGGGACGAGTTCGTACGAAGAGGTCGAACACACGAACCTCATCCTTTTATGGGGATCGAATGCTCGCGCGGCGCATCCCATCTTTTTCCACCATGTTCTGAAGGGAATCAGGAAGGGCGCCAAGCTCGTGGTGGTCGATCCACGCCAGACGGAGTCGGCGGCCTTCGCCGACCTGTGGCTGGGTCTCAACGTCGGTTCCGACATCGCCCTGTCTCACACCCTGGCCCGCGAGATCATCGTGAACGGTCTCGAAAACCGCTCGTTCATTGAACAAGCCACATCGGGATTCGCCGAGTACAAAGCCTGCGTGATGGAGTGGACGCTCGAGCGAGGGGAAGCGGTGACCGGGATTCCCGCCGCGGCCATTCGTGAATTGGCCCACCTGTACGCACACGCGGATCGTGCCATCCTGTGCTGGACCCTCGGCATCACCGAGCACCACAACGCGGTCGACAACGTCCTTTCTCTGATCAATCTGGGCCTCCTCACCGGCCACGTGGGCCGCTACGGCAGTGGTCTCAATCCACTGCGCGGCCAGAACAACGTTCAGGGCGGGGGAGACATGGGTGCAATCCCCAACAAGCTCCCGGGTTTCCAGGATATCGAGAAGGACGCGGCCGCGCGCGCTTGCTTCGAAGCGGCCTGGGGCGTTCCCATCATCCCCAGGTACGGCCTCAACCTCACCCAGATGTTCGAGTCGATGGAGCACGGCGACCTCCGCGCGCTGTACGTGATCGGCGAGAACCCCGCTTCGTCCGAGGCCGACCTGAACCGGGCCAGCCATCTGCTCGCCACCCGCGACATGCTGATTGTCCAGGACATCTTCATGACGAAAACCGCGGAGCTGGCGCATGTCGTCCTCCCTGCGTCGGTGGCGGCGTTTGAAACGGACGGCACCGTCACCAACAGTGAGCGCCGCGTCCAGCGCGTGCGCAAGGCCCTCGATCCGCCTGGCAACGCGAAGGACGACATCTGGATCATCACGGAACTGGCCCGGCGGCTGGGGGCTCCGTGGGCGGACGTGACCGCCGAGGGTGCCTGGAACGAGCTTCGTTCGCTCTCGCCGATGCACCGCGGCATGTCCTACGCGCGGCTTGAGTCTATGGGGGGGATTCAGTGGCCGTGCCCCGACGAATCTCATCCGGGTGCGAAGTTCCTCCACGCGCGGCTATGGGAGAAGGACCCTGCGAAGCAGGGGATGAAAGCCCCGTTCTCGCCGGTGGTGGACGATCCGCCCGTCGACCAGATCACTGACGAGTTCCCGCTTCGCCTGACCACCGGCCGCAAACTCGACTCCTACAACACCGGAGTTCAAACCCGAGCCTTCGCGTCGCCGCTGCGCGAAGGGGAAGCGATCGAAATCTCGCCCGCCGAAGCTCGATCGCTGGGGGTGGCCGACGACGAGCGCGTGCGCGTGATCTCTCGCCGCGGTGACGTGGTGGCGAAGGTGCGGGTTGATCCAGGCCTAAGGCCCGGCCTCGTCTTCATGACCTTCCACTTCCCGGAGGAGGTCGAGACCAACCGGCTCACCATCGACGCCGCCGACCCCAAGTCGGGCACCGCGGAGTTCAAGGCGGCGGCCGTGCGCATCGAGAAAATCGCGGCCCCGAACGCGTAGAGTCCTCCCGTGGATCTCCACTTCACCGCCGATCTTGCGACCGAATGCGAACGTGAAGCCGTGGACGCGATTCTTGGCGCGGAAACGGCACCTTCGGCCGATGGCGCCGGTCGGTTTGCGGTTCAGAGTCGTGGCACGCCGGAACGCCGCAGCCTGGTGCTGCCGGCGCTGCACGCCCTGCAAAGTCGCGCGGGCTGGATCAGCCCGGGAGGACTGAACCATATTGCGAGGCGTCTCGGCGTTCCTCCCGCTGAACTGTTCGGGGTGGCGAGCTTCTACGCCCTGTTCTCGGTTCACCGGCGGCCGAACACGGTCGTCCACGTCTGCGACGACGTGGTCTGCCGGGTGAACGGTGCCACTGAGATCGCCCTCGCGTGCCGCGAGAGCATCGGCCCCGCTCATGAGGAGAGTGATGGCCTGATGTGGCTTCGAAGTCCATGCCTGGGCCTGTGTGAGCGCGCGCCCGCGGTGCTGGTTCAGAAGGCGGGCATCGGACGAGCCAACGAGGCCCTCGCTCCCGCCACCACTGAGTGGATCCGCGCCAGTGTCGACGACCTCAAACTGGCGGTCGAACCGCCGCTCTCCGTAGGCCCCCATGAAGGGCGCCTTCTTCTCGCTCGTGTGGGCGTCGTGGATCCCCGTTCGCTCGACGACTATCGCTCGCGCGGTGGCTATGTGGCCCTGCGCCGCGCCATCGACATGGGCCCCGCCCTCACCCTCCGTGAGGTGAAGGACGCGAAGCTTCTTGGCCGCGGGGGTGCGGCTTTTCCGACGGGGGTCAAGTGGGAAGCGGTCGCCCAGCAACCGGCGCGGCCGCACTACGTCGTCTGCAACGCCGATGAGTCCGAGCCCGGGACTTTCAAAGACCGTGTGGTGATGGAGGGTGACCCCTTCGCTCTGGTGGAAGCCATGACCATCGCGGGTTTCGCGATGGCCGCCGAGAAGGGCTTCATCTACCTGCGCGGTGAGTACCCGCTTTCCAGGGCGCGTATCGAGAACGCGATTGCCAAGGCGCGGGCCCGGGGTTTTCTGGGCGAGAACGTGATGGGCGCAGGCTTCCGATTCGACCTCGAACTGCGCGTGGGTGCGGGGGCCTACATCTGCGGCGAGGAGACCGCGCTGTTCAATTCCCTCGAGGGCAAACGCGGCGAGCCGCGATCGAAGCCGCCGTTTCCGGTGAGCCACGGCCTCTTCGGCAAACCGACGGGCATCAACAACGTTGAAACCCTGGTGAATGTGAACCTGATCCTCGCCATGGGGGCTCAGGCCTACGCCGCTTTGGGAACGGCGGGATCCACGGGAACTCGGCTTTTCTGCGTCAGCGGACACATCGAGCGTCCCGGGACGTACGAAGTCCCGTGCGGCACGCCCCTGTCGAAGCTCCTCGAGATGGCCGGTGGGATGAGGCCGGGCCGGAAGATCAAGGCAATCCTGCTGGGCGGGGCGGCCGGTGGTTTCATCGGTCCGAATGAACTCGATCTTCCGTTGTCCTTCGAAGCCGCCCGCGAGCGCGGTGTCACCCTCGGCTCCGGCGTGGTGGCGGTGTTCGACGAAACCGTCGATCTCGTCGACTCCCTTCTCCGCATCGCGCGCTTCTTCCGCGACGAGTCCTGCGGGCAATGCGTGCCTTGCCGGGTTGGAACGGTTCGGCAGGAAGAGGCGCTGCATCGCATCGCGCTGAAACGCACCCGCGGCACTCTCGCCGAGGAAGTGAGGCTCCTCGATGAGATCGGCCAGGTCATGAAGGATGCCTCGATCTGTGGGCTTGGCCAGACTGCGGCTTCCGTGGTGCAGTCCGCGGTGATTCGTCTGAAACTCTTCGAGGGAGGCACCCGGTGAGCACCCAGGGTTACGTCCCGGTCGAGGCGCCGGTGCGGCTGTTGTCCCTTGAGATCGACGGCAAGCCGGTGAAAGTCCGCGAGGGCGCCACCATTCTGGACGCCTGCAAGACCGCGTCGATCGACACCCCCACTTTGTGTTTTGCCACGAACCTCACTCCCGTGAACGCTTGTCGGGTCTGCGTGGTCGAAGTCGAGGGTGCGCGAGTCCTGGCTGCTTCATGCGCCCGCAAGGCCGAGGCGGGTATGAAGGTGAAGACCGACACCGAGCGGGTACGCCATTCCCGCAAGCTGGTTTTGGAGTTCCTCGCGTCCTCGGTCGACCTGTCCACGGCGAATCAGAAGACCCACGACTGGATCGCGAAATACGAGGCGGACCCGAAGCGTTTCGGCCCTTCGGCGGAGCTCAGGGCAAGCGCCGACGCCTCTGTGCCGCCACCCGAGGCTGAGCTCCACCCGGATCGCGACCACCACGAACCCGGCCATCATGAACCTCCCGACCTGGCCCGCGCGGCGACCGTGGCCCAGCCGGAGAAACACGACAACGAGCTGTACATGCGCGACTACAGCAAATGCATCCTCTGCTACAAGTGCGTTGAGGCCTGCGGCGACGATGCTCAAAACACTTTCGCGATTGCCGTGGCCGGACGTGGCTTCGACGCTCGGATTTCCACGGAGTATGCGGTGCCCCTCACCGACTCCGCCTGCGTCTACTGCGGTAATTGCATTGGCGTCTGTCCGACCGGTGCCCTCATGTTCAACAGCGAGCACCGCATGCGCAAGGAGGGTTTCTGGGATGAGTCGAAACAGAAGGTGACGTCAACCATCTGTCCCTACTGCGGCGTCGGCTGCGACCTCGAGCTTCACGTCCAGGACAACACCATCGTGAAGGTCACCTCCCCGGCCGATAACGCGGTGACGAACGGCCACCTTTGCATCAAGGGCCGCTTCGGTTTCAGTTTCGCCCAGAACCGATAGATAAACGATTCCCGGTTGGTCCGGGAACCTTAAGGAGCGCTCCGAAAGGTAAGGACGAGGACATCCCGAAAGGCCTTTTCACCCGGCTTGAGGACGTGGATCGGCGTAACTCCGTGGCGTACTCGGGAGTCGTCCAGTAAGACCGCGTCCAGCGGCTCCGCGAGGGTGAAGACGCCCAGCGGGCGCCCCGTCTCATCGCCAACCGTGGTGATCCCGCCCTCGACGTTGACCCGCGCGATCAAAGCCACGAAGACCCACTCGACGCCATCTCGGTGCATGCCCTCCGGAGTGGGCATTCCCGGGGTGGCTCGTCCCGGCTCGATCCGGAATTGATGCATCTCGATCTTCCAGGGCGTTTCCGCCCGGACCGCGCCGCGGGCCGTGGTGAAGGCATCGAGGCAAAGTCTGATCAATCGGCTGGTTAAAGGATGGGCGGCGGTTGCTTCCGTCACGGGCGCGAACCAGCGATCGATCCCGCCGTTGAGGGCGTTGTAGTTGAGGCTCTGGAAATGCGGGCCGTGCGGTTCTCGGTTTATTTCTCCCCGGGATGCCACGAAACTCGCGAAGCGTCGTGTGCGAAATCTTCCGCCGTCCGCCATGTAGCGGTCGAGTTCGAGGTCGTTCCAGCTTGAGGCGAAGGCCGGCCAGTCTTTGAGCGCTTCATCCCCGACGATCGGGCGAAACCGCTCGGCGGGCACCGAAACGAAACCGGCACCGTCGGGGAGGGGAACGAGCGACGGCAAAGCGGTCATGGCCGCGTCTCCCCGACTCTCCGTGCCATCGCCCGGATCAAGGCTAGTGGAATCCACGCCGGGCCGCCTTCATGGGGATTCCGGGGCGGACAGCGCTTTCGTGGACTGGCGGGTAGCGTGTTCGGCTGCTCTCATGAATCACAGCATCAGCGTATCAGTGGTGTGGTGTCGGACTTCTTCGTTTCGGGGCCGATTCAGAAGACCGCCCTCGACCTCGTCCACCCGCCTGCCTATCGGTCAGATTCGCGCCCGGTATGCGCTCAGCAGGGCCTTCGTCACCGGGCCAGGGACGCCCGGACCAATCGGGGTTCCGTCCAGGGTCACCATGGGCGCCAGTTCCTTGAGAGTGCTGGTGATGAACAATTCGTCGGCGGTGCGGAGATCATCGGCGTGCAGAACGCGCTCCTCGAAAGGCACGCCTATGGCCGCGGCAATCTCGATGACGAGTTCGCGAGTGATTCCCGCCAGCAGCCCGCACGAAAGCGGCGGCGTGAGCAGGATGCCGTTCTTCACGATGAAGACGTTGGATCCTGCGCCCTCGGCAACTTCGTCGCGGGTGTTGAGGAGGATCGCCTCGAAGGCGCCCTTCGCGTAGGCCTCGCGGGTGGCCAGGGCGTTGTTCAGCAGATTCGACGCCTTGATCGCCGGGTTCAGGGCCTCCACCGGATTTCGCCGGATCGAGACGATCGAAGCCGCCGCCCCTTTTTGATAGAGAGCCTCGCTGGAGGGCTCCAGAGGCTTGGCGTACATCGCGATGGTTGGCTCGGGAATACGCTCGAAGCGGTACGACATGTCGCCCACCCCCCGGCTCACGATCACGCGAAGGTAAGATTCAGCGTTCCCGGCGAAGGAGAGACAGGAGTCGATCCGAGCCTTGATCTCATCGTCGCTGGTTCCGAGTTCGAAACCCAGAAGGCCGATCGAGCGACGCAGGCGCCTCAGGTGCCGGTCGAGTTCGAACGGCCGCCCGCCGTACGTCCGCAGCGTTTCGTAGGCGCTGTCGCCGAAAACGAAACCGTTGTCCGTGACCTTGAGGGTGACGTCTTCCGGGCTGCCCACCCGGCCATTGATTGAAACCGCGAATCCCATGAACCGAAGTGTAACCAAAGAAGCGGACGCAGGCTGGCGACCCCTGCGCGGTGACGCGCGATTCCCTCGATGGTCAAGGATATTGAGAGTTCTCGCCAGCCTGGGCCCCATCAGCTTGCCATGACCCTTCTCGAAGCCATCATTCTGGGGATCGTGCAGGGTGCGGGCGAGTTCCTGCCCATCAGCAGTTCGGGGCACCTCATCGCGGTGCCGTGGCTGCTTGGGTACGAGGAGCACTCGCTCGCCTTCGACGTCGCCCTTCACCTCGGCACCCTGGTCGCGGTGGCAGGGGCTCTTCTCGGCGACTGGATCAAGATGATCGGTAGCGCATTCAGCGGCTTCCGAGCGACCGGCAACCCTTTCGCGAGCGAGGGCGGACAGCGGCTCGGTTTTCTCGCCGTGGCTTCGATCCCAGGGGGCGTCTTTGGCCTTCTCCTCAACGACCTTGCGGAGGACGCCTTCCGCAGCGCCCTCCTCGTGGCTTTGACCATGAGCGTCATGGGACTGGTCCTGTGGCTCGCCGACTCCCGCTCCTCGACCGAACGCACCCTTGAGAACTGGACGCTGCGTGACGCCCTCATCATGGGCTTCGCCCAGGCCGCGGCTTTGGTCCCCGGGGTGTCGCGTTCGGGGGCCACGATTTCCGCCGCCCGGTTTTTGGGGTACGAGCGAAACGCGGCCGCTCGGCTGAGCTTCCTGATGGCGCTTCCGGTGACCCTGGGCGCGGTGATTCTGAAGGTTCCAGGCATGCTCGCGGGCGGTGTTGATACCACGCTGGTCGTGGGGATTCTGACCGCGGCGGTGGTCGGGCTTCTGAGCATCAAGGTGCTTTTCGCCTGGGTGCGTACCCGCAGCTATCTTCCGTTCGTGATCTACCGGTTCGCTTTCTCGGCCCTGATCGTGGGCGTCTGGTTGACCCGCTGATATGCGACCGATCCTCACTGCTCACGAAATGCGCGCCGCCGATGCCTGGACGATGGTCCATGGCCTGCCCGGAACGACGCTGATGGAGAACGCGGGCCTCGCGGTCGCGCGTGCCCTCGAGTCGCGTTTCGGGAAGGAACGCCGGGTCGCCATCCTCTGCGGCCTCGGCAACAACGGGGGCGATGGGTTCGTGATCGCCCGCGTTCTGAAGTCCGACTGGACCCGCGTCTACGTCATCGGCGACCCCGAGAAGATCAAGGGGGATGCGCGGCACCACTACGACCGCCTGCGCAAAGAGCGCGCGCGATTGCAGGTCACGGTGATTCAGAACGAAGCCGAGTGGTCCGAGAAGGCGGCCGAAATTGGGCGTTGCTCCCTGGTAGTAGACGCGCTTCTCGGCTCCGGCTCGCTCGGAGAGCCGCGCGATCTGATCGCCCTCGCCATTGAAGGGATCCGCCGCGAGCGCGCGCGAGGGGCTCGAGTAGTGTCGGTGGACCTGCCCTCGGGAGTGCCCACGGACGGCGGCCCCTTCGAATGGAAAACCGTCGAGGCCGATCTCACCGTGACCTTTGCGGCCAAGAAGCACGCCCTGGTCTTCTCGCCGGGCAGTGAAATGGCGGGCTCGGTGGTGGTCGCGTCCATCGGCATCAAGGACGAGGCCCTTCAGTTCGACGATCGGGGAACCCGTCTTTTTGAACTCGAGGAAAGTGATGCCCGCGCCGCGTTTCCCGCCCGCGCGAAGGACTCTCACAAGGGCGATTTCGGCCACGTCCTGATCGTGGCGGGTTCCCTGGGGAAGGCGGGCGCCGCCGTTCTCGCGGCCCGAGGTGCATTCCGTACCGGGGCCGGGCTGGTCACGGTAGTTTCGGTGGGCGAAGTATGCCGGATCGTCACCATGGCCCAACCCGAGGTGATGACCACAAGCCTCGGCGAAGGGGCCGAGCTTGGGGACCTGCCCCGCGCCGCCGGCCGCATTATCGAGATCGCCGCCGGTATGGACGCCGTGGTCATCGGTCCCGGACTGGGTCGTTCCGAAAAGACCCAGGAGCTCGTACTCGACGTCGTGGCCCGTTGCCCGCGTCCGGTAGTGATCGACGCCGATGGCTTGTACGGGTTGCGGCCGCAGACCTTCTCCCGCATTGCGCAGCGGGATCGCCCCACCGTGCTGACCCCGCACCCGGGCGAGATGGCGCGCCTGCTGGGCAAGGAAAATGCCGCAGTTCAGAAAGACCGCGTGAAAGCGGTTCACAGCGCGGCCGCGGAGACGCGGAGCACCGTGGTGCTGAAGGGCCGGCACACGCTGATCGCGAACACCCGATCGGAAGTGTGGCTCAATCCCACGGGCAGTTCGAGCCTGGCCACCGCGGGCACGGGCGACGTCCTGGCGGGTGCCATCGGAGCGATCGTGGCCCGGGGCGTTCTCGCCGATGTGGCCGCGGGCGCCGGCGTCTACATTCACGGCCTTGCCGGAGAGAGGGCGGGGAAGCGCAGGCCCTGGGGAACCGTGGCGGGCGATGTGGCGGAGGCTCTGCCCCGAGTCATCGCGTCCCTCGGGCGCTGAGCGGTCTTCGATCAAGGTGGCCCGAAGTGCTGCGTGAATCCCGGTCGGAAGCCGAGACCGAAACCATCGCCGCGCAGTTTGCTCGCGAACTGCAAGGAGGCGAAGTCATTTTTCTCGAGGGCGATCTGGGCGCCGGTAAAACCGCTTTTGTGCGCGGTCTGGCCCGCGGGCTTGGAGCGCCCGAGGAGTCGGTCGCTTCGCCCACCTTTGTGATTCAGACCACGTACCCCTGCGCTTCGGGACGATTGCTTCATCACGCCGACCTCTACCGCCTCGCCTCGGAGTTGGGTGCCGAAGACGTGGGTCTGTTCGAGCTTCCCGGCGAACGAGACATTCTGGCCATCGAGTGGGCCGCGCGCATGGGTTCCTACCCATGGCGGCGAGTCATTCGCGTGGACATCACTCACGGTGGTGAGAGCGATGACCATCGCCGCATCAGTATTACGAGATGAACCGGTACCGACTTTTCGCTCTGTCTCTGGCCCAAGGCCTTGGTTCCCTCGCGTGCCCGGGCGCTCCCGGCGGTTCGCTTTCCACGACCACTGCCAAGGAGCGTCCCCCGGTCATCCTCATCACGGTTGATACCCTTCGACCCGATCACATGAGCGTGTACGGTTATCACCGGGGCACCACGCCGCGGCTCGATCATTGGGCCGCGAAGGGCGCGGTGTTCGAAGAGGCCTACACCTACTGGCCCAAAACCCGGGGCAGTTTCGTCGCCATGATGACCGGAAAGACCGCGGGCGAGAGCGGCTACTCGGCGAAACACCCTGAACTGCATTCCTTCAATCAGACCCTCGCGGAGACCCTTCAGAAGGAGGGCTACGACACCGCCGCGTTCGTGGATAACGCCAATGTCGCGGGGGGGCTTGGTTTCGCGCGGGGCTTCAACACCTATGTCGAGATGTGGGTGGACGATGCGCTGAAGGACGAAGTGGCCCGCACCGAGGCCATTACCCGCCGGGGGATCGAGTTCATCCAGTCCAGGGCGGGCAAAGACGGCTTCTTTCTCTGGCTGCACTACGTCAACCCCCACGCGCCCTATTTGCCGCCACCCCCTTTCGACCGGGCCTTTGCCGATCGGCCCCGGAACGACCGTCGCCTCAAAGTGGTCGACGGTTTTTTCGGAGGGGCGGCGCGTCAGTGGGCGGAGGCGATGCCCGGGAAGACCCGGCTCTCCGACTACGTCAACGCCTACGACGGCGAGATCGCGTACTCGGACACTCAGCTCGACGAGGTGCTCAAAGCCGTGGAGGCCGCAGGCGGCCTGGCCCGGGCCACCGTCATCATCTCCTCCGATCACGGGGAGAGCCTGGGCGAACACAACTACTACTTCGACCACGGGGCCAATCTGTTCGACCCGGTCCAGCGCGTACCTTTCATCGTGCTCGGGCGCGGTGCGAAGGCGGTGCGCTCGGATGTGCTCGTCACCACCCTCGACATCATGCCGACCCTGCTCGATGCCGCCCTCGTCTCCTTCCCTTCGGGCCTCGCCGGCCGCAGCATCCTGCCCTTCGCCGCGGGCCGCAAGGATTCGACCCGCGAGACTCTGTCGGGCGGAAACGACCGCGGGCATCAGGGCCTCTGGGATCGCCGGTTCAAGCTCATCGATACCGACCCGATTTCGGCGAAGCCGGCGCGTCAGTTCTTCGACCGCTCGACCGACCCGGGCGAGGTTCGACCACGGCCGGACCTGGTCGAGGAAGTGAAGAAGTACCGTGTAGGCCTCGATGAGTATCGCGATGTGGAGGGCCGGTCGGCGATGCGGACGAGACGTCAGCTGGACGGGAAAGCGGCCGCACCCCAGTCCCGTAAAGAGTGCGAACAGTTGAGGGCCCTCGGCTACGTCGCGGAGTGTCAGTGAGAGGAACCGCATCCTCGGACCGAGGCTGAGCATGGCCATGACTCCCGTGCGGTTCTTCCTGGTGATGACCGCGCTCTACGCGGCTATAGCCGCGGTCTTCGTTCCGCGCATAGACGCTTCGGGCGACGAGCCGCACTATCTGCTGATGGCGAAAAGCCTGTGGCTCGAGGGCGATCTCGACCTGCGCGACAACTACGAACGCGAAGACTGGCGCGAATTCCGAGGGGGCCGAACCGAACCGCACTATGCGGCGCCTCGCAAGGACGGACGGCCCTTCCCCGGCCACGCCCCCGGCCTGCCGTTTCTGCTGGCTCCTATCTATGCGCTCGGCGGACGACTCGCCTGTGTCGCTTTCCTCGGGACGCTGGTTGCGGCGGTGGGCGCTCTCGTTTTCCGCGTGGCGCTTGCCGAGGGACTTCCGCACACCGCCGCCGCCCTTGCCGGCCTCCTGGCCGCCGGGCCCCCGCTCGCCGCCTTCGGCCTTCACGTTTATACCGAGGCGGCCGCCGCCCTGGCGCTGTTCTTCGCCTACGCCGCACTGCGGTTTGGGCAGGGCGCTCTCGCTTCCGCGGTAGCCGCCGTATTGGCCTGCTCCCTGCCCTTCCTGCACCCTCGCATGGCCGTGGGCTCGATCGGGATCGCTTTCGTGGCCTGGGTGTATCGGGATCGCATTTCGCCGCGCGTGTTCGGCGGCGTCACCGCGGCGGGCGTAGCCCTTTACGCGGCTTTCTGGATGAGTGTTTTCGGCGTACCCACGGCCCTTGGTGCTTATGGGGGTGTTCCGGAGGACGCGGCCTTCAACCCGGTGCGAGCCGTCGTGGGCCTGCTCATCGACCGCGCGTACGGGATTCTGCCTTACGCTCCGGCCTTCGCCGCGTTGTTCTTGTTCCCCTGGCCGGCCGCCGCCACGCAGGAGGAAAGGAAGGCCCGGCGCGCCGAATCCGCCATGGTGTTCGCGGTGCTCGTGCCCGTGCTTTTCTGGAGGATGTGGTGGGGCGGCCAATCTCCGCCCGCCCGGCTGGTAGCACCCATGACACCGTTTCTCGCTCTGTGGCTCGTCCGGGTCTGGGCCACGGCCATTCCGTGGGTCCAGCGGGCGATCGTTGCCGCGGTCACGTGGTCGTGGGCCTTGTTCCTCTTCGCGGCCTTTCAGCCCGGCCGGCTTCTCTTCATCAACCGCCGCGTTCGGCCCACTCGAATGTGGGATGCGTTGTGGCCGGGTGGGCCGCTCGACTCACTTCTAGCTGATATGGCTCGTCCCACCACCTACGACTGGCCGCTGGCCGCGGCCTGGATCACGGCATTCGCGGTGGGAGCCGTCGCCTTACGGGCTGCGCCGCGAAGCCAATAGCCGTCCTTCCATCGGAAAGAGCGCCCACAAGGCGCGCACCCACCGGCCTCAAACCACGGCGGTCGTGCTGGCGCGGGACAAACTGACGGTAAAACCCAGAAGGGTCGAGCCCGTGTGTCCCTCCTTTTGGCTGGGATCGTCCACGACCAGGGTGAGGTCGCCCGGTGCTGAGTAAGTGATGGTCCCGATTCCCGTGGCCCGGCTGAGCGCGGCATTACCCGGGTTGCTCAGAGTGACGAAAATGATGAGGCTCCTGACACCCGCTTGGAATCAAACCACAACCATGATGCACTTGCACCCCCCCTCGGGGTACGTGCGGTTTCGGCGTGCTGAACTACAGCAGTGCGGCTTCGCGCTTCGCGTCGCGGGTGATGATGTAATAGAGGACCGCGCGGTGTTTGGTGGTTTTCGACCGGCCCATCTGGTCGATGGCCTTTGTTGAGCATCACATCAAGCTTCGGTCCGTTCGAAAGCCCGAGCCGCCGCACCCTGAAGTTCTGCTTCACGCGTTCGGGGGGGCTTACGATGGAAAAGGGCAGGCACAAGGCCTGCCCCTGCGTTGCCGGCCTATCGCGGCCGTATAGCTGCCCTACGGAATCACGTATCCCACGATGCCCTCGAAGTTCCAGCCGCGCTGGGTTGAGAGGATCGTCTTCTCGTTGGCGTCCGTGGTCCATAGGTGCAGCGGAGTGCCGGGCAGGTAGAGCCGGAAGAGCGGGGCCAGGCCGGTGGCGGTCTCGGGCAAAAGGAAGCCGACGATATCCTCGTAATTCCACTCCTTCTGGCCGGACAACACCGAAACCTCGTTGGCGTCGGTGGTCCACAGGTGCTGGAGCTCCGCGGTGTTGTACATCCGGAAGAACGGCACGCCGTAGGCCGCGTTGTAGGCTCCGCCGTTGTTGAGCAGCTTGTACGCGATGCCCTCCTGCAGCCAGCCCACCTTGGTGGTCGCGTTGTAGGTGGCGCCCAGGATGTTGTACTCGTTGAGGTCGGTCGTGTACAGATGCTCGAACGTCATGTTGTCGGCGTAGAGACGGTACATGTTGATCAACGAAGCGGCGTCGCCCGGGTCGTCGGCAACGATGGTTCCGGTGGCCGGACTCCTTGAAATCGTGGCTCCCACGGGGTTCGCGAGGCTTACGAAAACCGTCTCGTCTCCTTCATTGGCGCTCAAATCGCTGTTGACTGCGATAACCAGCCGGCGACTGGTCTGCCCGGGATGGAAGACCACGGTTCCGGACTTTGCGACGTAGTCGTTTGAGGCGGTGGCGGTGCCGTTCGACGTGGCGTAGGTCACGGTCACGTTGCTCGAACTGGCTTCCGAGAGGGTGAGGGTGAAGGGGAGCAGCGTGATGCCGTTGTTGCTTTCCGGGATCGAGGCATTGGCGATGGAAATCCGAGGGCCCGTGATCTCGCCGTCGTCGTCGCTGATCCTGCCGGCGGCCTGAGAGCGGACCAGAGTGCCGTTGACCGCGCCGGACAAGTTCATGAAGAAGCTTTCGTCCGGCTCCGGAGTGGTGTCACCGATGATGGTGAGGGGGATCATCGAGTTGAGCGGCCCCTGAGGGGCGAAGTTGACGGTCCCCACGTTCGGCGTGTAGTCGGACCCGGCCTCGGCGGTGCCGTTCGCCGTGGCGTACGCGGCCTGAACGTTGGCGGTGGTGGTGAAGTTCACCGACACGACGAACGCGACCGCGGAGAAGCTGGTTCCCTCCGCCACTCTGATGTCGTCGATGGAGATGGTGGGTTTAAGGAGCCACAGTTCGTTGCCGGAGGCACTATCGTCAGCGGAGAAGTACAGGCCGCTCGCTCCCAGAGTGAGGGTCTGAAGGGCCGAAGAGCCGCTGCCCGCGCTGATGTCCTGCACCATGGTGGTTCCCGCCGTCGTGGCGTCGCTCTTCCACAACTCGGCACCGTTCGCCCCATCGTCGGCCCGGAAGAAGACGATCGGGCTGGCCGCGGTGAGAAGGGACGGGTAAGAAGACCCGGCACCTTGAACGATATCTCTTACCAGCACGGTGCCCGAGGTCGATCCATCCGTCCTCCACAACTCCGTGCCTTCCGCCGTGGTGGTGGCGGTGAAGAAGAGGTAGGGAGCCGAACGGACCAATCCGGTTGGTTCCGAACCGACCGCTCCGGTCAGAATGTCCTTGACCAGCAGTGTGCCCCCGGTGGTGCCATCGCTCTTCCACAATTCGCGGCCGTTGGTGCCGTCCTCGGCGGCGAACACCAGGGTGGTTCCCAAGGGGGTGAGTCCGCTCGGGAACGACGAGCCGGTTCCCGGGAAGATGTCTTTGGCCAGACTGGTGCCCGAAAGCGTCCCGGTGCTCTTCCAGAGTTCGCGGCCGTTGATACCGTCGTCGGCGCTGAAGAACATGGTGTTGTTCGACGCGTTGAGGCCGGCGGGAGCGCTCGATCCCGGCCCGGCCAGGATGTCCTTGACGATCACGGTGCCGGTGCCGGTGGCATCGCTCGTCCAAAGCTCGCGGCCCGAAATCCCGTCATCGGCCGTGAAGAACAACTTGCCCCCAGCTGGAAAGTAGTACAGGTCCGAGGGTGCGGACGCGCCGCTTCCCACCAGGATGTCCTTGACGAGGCTCGCGCCGCCCGCGCCCGTGCTGGCATCGACCTTCCACAACTCCTGTCCGTTCACGCCGTTGTCGGCGGTGAAGTAGAAGTTACTGACCGTCGACGTCAACAGCGCGGGCCCGGAAGACTCGAGGCCAGGGTAGACATCCTTGACCAGGACCGTGCCCGTCTCGGTGCCGTCCGTCCGCCACAACTCGCGACCGTTCGTTCCGTTGTCCGCCACGAAGTAGATACTGAAAGGGTGGACGGTCAGGTTCGAGGGATCCGAGGACCCGCTGCCGGGGAAGATGTCCTTGACCAGCACGGTTCCGGCGTCGGTGCCATCGGTTCGCCAGAGTTCGTTCCCGTTGGTGCCATCGAAGGCGGTGAAGTACATCCGGTCGCCCAGGGTCACGGCGCCGGTGGGAAGGGAGGATCGGGAGCTGAGGTTCTTGACGATGGTCGCGGTTCCGAGTGCGGCACCGCTCACCACCCACAACTCCCTGCCGTTGGTCCCGTCATTGGCCGAGAAATAGAGGTTGGCGGAGCCGGTCGTGGCCGCGCTCGCCATAAAGGAAGGACCAGAGGAGCCGAAGCCCGGGAAGATGTCACTCACCAGCACGGTACCGGCGGCGGTGCCGTCGGTGCGCCACAACTCGCGGCCGATGCTGGCAAGACTCGCGGAGAAGAACATGGTCTGGGTCAGAGCCGCGGGGTCCGCGCTGCCGGAGGCGAGAGGGAGGACGGCGAAACTGGTCGGGACCGAGGAGGCGGTTCCGGTGACGATGTCCTTGACCAGGGTGGTGCCGGCGTTGGTTCCGTCACTGCGCCAGATCTCCGCACCACCGCTGCCGTCGTCCGCCACGAACAGGATCGCCGCACCCACCTTGGTGAGAGAGGAAGGAGTCGACGATGCCGCGGCCAGATTGATGTCCTTCACGATGACGGTGCCTGCAGTGGAGCCATCGGTCTTCCACAGCTCCGTTCCGTTCGTGGCCTCGTTGGCCGCGAAGAGGGCCACACTGCCGAGAACCACCAGGCCGGTCGGACTGGCGGAAGCGGTTCCGGTGGCGATCTCTCTCACGAGGACGGTGCCCGCGTCGGTGCCGTCGCTCTTCCACAGCTCGGAGCCGCTCGCAGTGGTGGAGGCGCTGAAGAGGAGAGTGCCTCCGAGGTTCGTCAGGGAGTCGGGGTTCGAGGAACCGTTGCCGGAAGAGACATCCTTCACGAGCACCGTCCCTGCGGCCGTGCCGTCGCTCTTCCACAGTTCGACACCGTTGACCGGGTCGTTCGCGTTGAAGTAGAGGACACTGCCGACACTGGTCAGGCGGCCCGGATTGGAGGAGGTGGCGCCCGAGTAGATGTCCTTCACGAGGACGGTGCCCGCGGCCGTGCCGTCGCTCTTCCATAGCTCACGGCCACCGGCGCTCTCGAACGCCGAGAAGAACAGGGTGCCGTTCAGGTTCACGAGGTCGGCCGGAGCGGCCGAGCGGGCTCCTGCCGCGATGTCTTTCACCAGGATGGTTCCCGCGAGCGTTCCGTCACTCTTCCAGAGTTCGCGCCCGCCGGCGCCATCGGTTGCGGTGAAGTAGACGGTGGTCCCGATGTAGACCAGATGGGCCGGGCTCGACGACTCGACGCCCGCGAAGATGTCCCGCACGAGGGCGGTTCCGGCGCCGGTTCCATCACTCTTCCACAGTTCGGTTCCGTTTCGGTCGTCGGCCCCGGTGAAGAAGAACCGGGGAGTCCCGGAAATCGGCCCCGCGTCGAGAATCTGGCTGGGGGTGAGGCCGAAGCTCAAACTCAGGGCCGGGTTGATGTCCTTGACCCTCGCCGCCTGTTGGGCATCGGAACTTGCCGAGCCCGCCAGTAGTGCGGCGCTTAGAGCGAAACGGGCGATGTTCTGGCGAATTCGTGCGGATGTCAATGTCTTAGTAGTCATCATTGTCCCCTTGTGATTCTGAGCTTCTGAAAGGTTGATGAGACTCCTGACACCGCTTGGTGTCAAACCACAATCATGATGCACTTGCACCCCCCTTAGGGGTACTGGCGGTTGTGGGTTGCTGAACTACAGCAGTGCGGCTTCGCGCTTCGCGTCGCGGGTGATGATGTAGTAGAGGACCGCGCGGTGTTTGGCGGTTTTCGTCCGGCCCATCTGGTCGATCGCCTTGTTGAGCATCACCTCAAGCTTCGGTCCGTTCGAAAGCCCGAGCCGCCGCACCATGAAGTTCTGCTTCACACGTTCGAGTTCGTCGGCGTCGTCGGCGGAGATCTTCGAGGCATCGTCGCGGTAGACCGCGGGTCCGAGCGACTTCACCACCGCCTTGAGCAGAACGTCATCGACTTTCACCTTCAGCTTGCTGAGTTCTTTCTTGTATCTGTCGATGAGTTCAATCTGAGTGGCCATGATGTTCAATGTACGTCCAAAGCGTGATTCTGACAAGCGGGCGCGCGCGGTCCGGCGGCTTCGCTATGGGACGGAACCAGGCATTCGACATATCCTCCGTCTCCCCTTGATGTCGATGCGCCGAGTTCTTCTCTTCCTCACCGCGGTCCTGCTCAGTGCGGCGCTCGGAACCTGGGTCTACCGCTCCACGGTGGCTCGGCCGCGTACCGTGATCGTCGACCTCGCCGAGCGATTGACCTTCGCCTCGCGGTCGTCCGCCCGGCAGACCATCATTTTCGGCTGGCCGGATGCCGAGAAACACCTGACCACAGGGTTTGGCGGCGATCCCGAATCGCGGGCCCGCGAGCGCTACCAGTGGGTGCGGAAAGAGGCCACGATTCGCCTCGACCGCGACGTCAATGAGTCTCGCGACCTCGCCCTGATCTTCGACATCGAGGCGTACCAGGGCATCGAGGATCAGCGGCTCTCGGTATCGGTCAACGGTCGAAAACTCGGTGAGCACCCGATTCCCTCCACGCGGTCTCGAGTGCGTTTCGACTGGCCTAAAGACGCAGGGGTCGGTACGAGCGATCTCGAACTGCGCTTTGCGCGGGCCATCGTGCCCGCAGAACTGGAAGGCGGATCGGGTGATACCCGGGACTTCGCGGCTGCTCTGTTCAGCCTGACCATCGGCGACGCGCATGACAACACCGTCGATCTGCTGCTCGAGCGGGACACCCCGCGCGCCTATGCCGTTACGGAGAAGGACGGCGTGCCTTCCTTCACGCTCCCCGGTTCCTCGCAAACCTCCTTCGCTTTTCGCCTTCCGAGGGCCGCGACTCTAGAGTTCGAGGGCTCCTTGTTACCCTGGTCGATGTCCTCGGGAGGCACGGCTTCGCTGCGGCTTGAGTTCGAGGCCACGGACGGGCGCAATCGCGAAAGCGTCACCCTGCCGCTTGGGGCGGAGGGTGCGCCGTCCGCGAAGCTTGAACTTTCGGGCGAGCCGGGCACGCCCTTCATCGTGCGCATGGAGGTCGTCTCGTCGAAGCCAGGCGTCACCTTCGTGAGCCTGCGCGCCCCCCGGATTCTCGGGGAGACGGAAAGCCCGGAAGAGAAACCCCGCGAGGTTCCGGCCACCCACTCCACCAAACTCGGGGCCGACCTGGGAGCGGGGAAGCCCAACGTGGTGTTCATCGTCCTCGACGCCGCCCGGGCCCAGTCGCTGAGCATCTACGGCCATGATCGCGCCACCACTCCGAACATCGACCGCTTCGCGCGCGAGGGCTTCACCTTCGACAATGCCTACACGACCGCCGTCTACACCCTGGCCGCGATGTCTTCGGTATGGACATCCCAGCAGCCGGATCGGCACCACGGAGATGTGGCTTTCAACGCGAAGCTCCCGAAAGACCGCCTGCTGCTGGCCGAGATCCTCACCGCCCAGGGCATTCACACCGCGGGTTTTGTCGCCAATCAAGTTGCGGGGGCCTTCAACGGCTTCGATCGCGGTTTCAAGGAGTTCGACGAGCCGTGGAGGAGATACGGGTCGGCCGCCTCCGGCTTCCGCAACCTTCTGCCGGGCTTTCTGGATCGCATGAAGAAGGACGGGACGCGCTTCTTCGCCTATGTCCACTACCGTGAGCCCCACGAGCCCTACGATCCGCCGCCTCCCTTCGATACCGTGTTCGGGCCTGATTCCCCGATCCCCCGGCGGCATCGCGATGGGGGGGATCCTTCGAAGCTGTGGATGAAGGACATCAACCAGGGGGTGATTCAGCCGACCAGGGAAGAGATCGATCACCTGAGGCGGCTGTATGACGGCAACCTGGCCTTCGCGGATCAGGAGGTGGGGTATCTCCGGGGAGAACTCGAGACGCGCGGTCTTCTCGACAACACCGTGGTCGTGATCACCGGCGACCACGGCGAGGCGTTGTACGAGCATGGCTACCTCGGTCACAACGCCCAGGTGTTCGAAGAGAGCGCCCGCGTGCCTCTCATTGTGGTCCTCCCCAAAGCGCATCAGACGTCTCGGCGGCCCGCGCGCATCGCTCCCCTGGTGGATCTAACCGACGTGGCCCCTACCGTTTTGGATATCTTCGGTCTCACGGGGGCGGGCGGTTCGGCGCGCGCCTTCCAGGGGCGCTCTCTTCTCGAACGCATTCAAGACCCCGGTCGCCCGGCGGCACTCGATTCTCGGGAGGTCCTGACCCGAACCGTGTGGGCGCGGCCGGTCTACGCCCTTCGCAATGCCTCGCACACGTTCATCTACAACACCGTGACGACGGAGTTTTCTCTGTTCGATCGAGCGGCTCCCCCAAGGCAGGAAGGGAAATCGCACGACTATGCGCCGCGTGCCCCCCTCGCCCTGCGCGAGACCTATCGCCAGAACCTGCTGGCCTGGGTCGCCACCCTCAAGAATCGGGCGGTGGTGGCGGACTCCGCCGCGGGCATCGACCCTGCGGCTTGCGAGCAGATGAAGTCGCTCGGCTATCTCTCCCCGTCGGTCCCTTGCGGGAAGAAATAGCGCGCAACCTTTTCGGGTCGAGGAGCGGCGAAAAAGCACGGTTCCTGCGAAACTCCCGCGATGCCCTTCGCCGATTCCCACACCCACATCGACCTCGCCGAGTTCGACTCCGATCGTCCCGCCCTTCTCAAGCGCGCCGCCGAAGCGGGCGTGGTCCGCATGCTTCTGGTGGCCCAGGCCGATGACAGCGTGGGCCTCGATCGTGGCCTAACCACCGCTCGTGACTGCGGTCTAAAGGTTTCGGGCGGGCTGCATCCCCACGAAGCGATTTCGTGGACGGAGGGGCTGGCGGAGCGCCTCCAGACCCTGGGCGAAACCGCAGGAGTGTGCGCGATCGGCGAGATCGGCCTCGACTTCCACTACGACCACTCTCCGCGCGATCAGCAGGAAGAAGTGTTCCGCCGCCAGATTCGCATCGCGCGGGCGGTGCGGCGGCCCGTGATCATTCATACGCGCGAAGCCGATGACCTCACCATCCGTATCCTCCAGGAGGAGAAAGCGGACGAGGTGGGCGGCGCCATCCACTGCTTCACCGGCACTCAGAGTCTCGCGGACGCGGCCCTCGCTCTTGGCTTCTTCATCTCGTTTTCGGGCATCGCCTGCTTCGCGAATGCTGATGCGCTCCGCGCGATTGCCCGCACGGTGCCTCTCGACCGTTTTCTCACCGAGACGGATTGCCCATTCCTCGCCCCTCCGCCCCATCGCGGGAAGCGCAATGAGCCGGCCTTTGTGGTCGAGGTCGCGCGGCGGATGGCCGAGGTGAAAGGCGTCTCTCTCGAAGAGATGGGGGAAGCGACCGTCGCGAATTTCGACCGGCTCTTCGGAGTGTAGCCGTGGGCGTGCGAACCGTGATCGTCGGCACCGGCAGTGCTCTTCCGAAGCGCCGCGTGCCCAACTCGGAGATGCTGGATCGGGAGTTTTGGGGCCCGGACGGCAAGAAGATCGCCAAGTCCAACGAACAGATCCTCGATCAGTTCGAAGCCATCACGGGGATTCGCGAGCGACGGTACGCGGAAGATCATCAGGTGACGTCGGACCTTGCCGCGATCGCCGCCACCGACGCCTTGGAGTCTTCCTGCATCGACCGCGAGACCCTGGACGCGCTGGTGGTCGCCCATAACTTCGGCGATGTGCGCGCGGGCTCACGCCACTCGGACCTCGTCCCGGCCCTGGCCGCCCGCGTGAAAGCTCATCTGAAGATCGTCAATCCGGCCGCCGCCGCCTTTGACGTGGTTTTCGGCTGCCCGGGCTTTTTGCAGGGCGTCATCTTGTGCGACGCCATGATTCGGGCGGGCGATATCCGCCGGGCCATGGTGATTGGTGCGGACACCTTGTCCCGCGTCTCCGATCCCCACGATCGCGACAGTCTGATCTACGCGGATGGAGCGGGGGCGGTGATTCTCGAGGCACGGGAGACCGACCAGCCGTTCGGGATCCTGGCTCATGCCGTGCGTTCGGACACCCTCGACCATTCGACGATGCTGGTGATGGGTCCGTCCTACAACCAGGGGGTCTTCCTCGAGGCCATCTTCTTGAAGATGGAGGGCCGGAGACTCTACAAGTACGCTCTCCAGAACGTGGCGACCGCGATCAAGCAGTGTCTTGATAAGGCCGGCGTCTCCATCTCAGAGGTCCACAAAATCCTCATCCACCAGGCCAACGGCAAGATGGATGAGGCGATCCTGGAAGCGCTCTACGACCTCTATGACGCCGCCCCGCCCGAGGACGTGATGCCCATGACCATTTCGTGGCTTGGGAACAGCTCGGTCGCCACCTTGCCGACCCTCCTCGACCTGCTCAGCAAGGGACGCATGCAGGGTCACGCGATCCGCGCGGGCGACATCCTGGTGTTCGCTTCAGTGGGAGCCGGCATGCACATCAACGCGGCGGTCTATCGCGTCCCGCCTTCCGTATCGCCGGCCCCCGCCCCGACGCCCTCCTGATCGGAGCCAGATCCTCACTTCCACTTTTTCGATCTCGCCTGAGCGCGGGCGTAAGCACTCGAACTGGGCTTTGTCCGCCCGCCGTTGTTAACCTCCCGTTCTCCAAAATCCCCAAACTTCAGAGGAATCTCGTGACTCAAGCCAAAGCCTTCGCCGCCTTCGACAGATCGTCTCCCCTCGGTCCTTTCACCTTCGAACGCCGCGAGCCCCTCGCCCGCGATGTGCAGTTCGACGTGCTCTTTTGCGGGGTCTGCCATTCCGACCTGCACACCGCGAAGAGCGAATGGCCGGGGACCAACTATCCGTGCGTGCCGGGGCACGAGATCGTGGGCCGGGTCACCAAAACCGGGGCGGAGGTCAAGAGGTTCAAAGTGGGCGATGTGGTGGCCGTGGGGTGCCTCGTCGATTCGTGCCGGACCTGTGGCAGCTGCAAGGACGGGCTTCAGCAGTACTGCCAGGGCGGATTCACGATGACTTACAACAGTCCCGATAAGCACCTGCCCGGACATCAGACTTACGGCGGGTATTCCACCCAGATGGTGGTGGACGAAGACTTCTGTCTGCGCGTGCCCGAGAAGCTCGACCTCGCGGCGGTGGCCCCGCTTCTGTGCGCCGGTATCACCACCTATTCGCCGCTGCGGCACTGGGGCGTGACCCGAGGTCAGAAGGTGGGCATCGTCGGTCTCGGCGGCCTCGGCCACATGGGCCTGAAGTTCGCCCATGCCTTCGGTGCGGAGACGGTTCTCTTCACCACGTCGGCGGGCAAGACCGAGGATGCCAAGCGCCTCGGTGCGGATGAAGTGGTGATCTCGAAGGACGCGAAGGCCATGTCGAGTCACGCAGGTTCTTTCGACCTGATCCTCAACACCGTTTCCGCCTCGCACAGTCTCGACGCCTTCACTACCCTTTTGAAGCGCGATGGCACTCTGGTGCTGGTGGGGGTTCCCGAAGTGCCCCATCCCTCTCCGAACGTGGGCGCCTTGATCTTCGGACGTCGCCGAATCGC
>Ga0163144_10002878_pt1 | contig 39346 bp, 39 predicted proteins | sample OliLak19BULKMAT1_FD_123175 | JGI IMG/M metagenome (GOLD analysis project Ga0163144, IMG submission 123175) | Freshwater microbial mat bacterial communities from Lake Vanda, McMurdo Dry Valleys, Antarctica - Oligotrophic Lake LV.19.BULKMAT1 | ecosystem: Environmental > Aquatic > Freshwater >...
GAAAAAGAAGGTTTGTTCGCTGTGGAGCGAAAAAGGACCTTGCCATTCCCACCTACTCGGATTGCATTAGTAGCCTCTGCAGAGTCAGCAGCTTACAAAGACTTCATAAAAGTTATTGCCGGGCGTTATGGTGGTATGCAGATTGAGCTTGCCGATGTTACTGTCCAGGGAGATTCGGCTCCTGCACAAATTGTCCGTGCAATTGAATGGTTCAATAAACAAGCGGAAATCGCTGATGTATTAGTAGTAATACGCGGTGGTGGCAGTGCCGACGATCTACAGGCTTTTAGTCAAGAACAAGTAGTCCGAGCTGTTGCCGCTAGTCGTATTCCTACAATGGTAGCAATTGGTCATGAAGTCGACGTGTCGTTAGCAGAGCTAGCAGCTGACCAGCGAGGCAGCACGCCTAGCAATGCAGCTGAATTACTGGTTCCAGACCGCCGCGAAAGCTTAGAGAGGGTTAGAAATCGATTACAAAGGCTAAGTGACGCCGTAGATGAATTGCTAAGTATGCAGGACCAAAATATTATAAACCTCAAGAAAAATTTGCATGACAGCGTAACAGAAGCTATTGAAGAAAAAAACAAGATATTAGCAAGCTTGAGACGTACGCTTGACGCACTAAGCCCAAATGCAATTTTGGAACGAGGATATTCAATAATTAGGCAGGGTGACGTAGTTGTTAAATCTTCTAAATCCTTAAAAGGTACTTTGGAGATACAGTTTTCAGACGGTAATATTAAAGCAGAGGTACAATAGACATTATGAAGACCAACATAGAGCTACAAACCGAGCTAGAATTAATTATTAGTTGGTTCGAATCCGAAGAAGTGGATATAGACATAGCTCCAGAAAAGTATAAGCGAGGCCTAGAGATAGCTGAGGAATTGCAAGAACGTTTGAATGAAACCGAAAACCAAATTACCAAGTTAAAACAATCCTTCGGCGATAGGTAGATGACCTGGCTTCTTGCTGGGTTAGCAATATTTGTGGGGTTGTTTGGATTTGTAATTTTATTTGGGGCACCTTATTTGCCTACACTCAGCAGCCAGAAAAAGACTGCTCTTGATCTGCTTGATCTTAGGCCGGGGCAAACTCTACTGGAACTTGGTAGCGGCGACGGACGCATGCTTAAGTACGCGGCAGAGCGGGGCATAAAAGCCATTGGCTACGAGCTTAACCCTTTACTGGTTATATACAGCAAGTTTGCAACCTTCAAGTACAAACATCTTGTTACCATTAAATTAGCTAATTTTTGGACAATATCTCTACCAGAGTGTGACGGTATATATGTGTTTTTACTCGACCGCTATATGAGAAAGTTGCATAACAAAATTACTCAAGAAAATGCTAGTTCTGTCAAGCTTGTTAGTTACGCTTTCAAAATTCCTAATTGTAAGCCAATAACAGAGAAGAATGGCCTTTACCTTTATAATTTTACAACAGCAAAGAAGCGTACATTTTAGAACTGAATACTTTGTGGTACGATAGAACTAATATGCATAAGCTTGATCAACGAGGGTCATTGTTAATTCCACTAGTTCTAGTTGGAGTATTGCTACTGTTTACATTAGGTTTTGGTACATGGGCTTTCGCAGGCCGTCAGGACTATAAGAACAATGTTGATGAAAAGATTTCAGAAGCGGTTGAAGCGTCAAGCGAGAAGTTAAGTATAGAAAAAGAGGCTGAGTTTCTAGAGCGTGAAAAAGAACCATTCAAAACATATCAAGGTCCTTCTGCCTACGGATCTCTTACGGTGATATACCCTAAGACATGGAGTGCATACGTAGTGGAGAATGGCAGCGGTAGCGCAGTTTTAGACGGCTATCTACATCCAAAATACGTACCGGACATAAAATCTGATTTGTCTATAGCTATTAGATTTGAAGTATTAAATAGTAGTTACGATCAAGTAGTAAAACAGTTTGATAGTAAAGTAAAATCAGGCAAAGTCAGTGTGGCTGCATATCGCGCGCCAAAGGCAGAAGAATCATTAGGGGTCATCGTCAACGGTGAAATAGATACAAAAAAGACAGGAACTATGGTTCTTTTGCCAGTTCGCGACAAAACTATACGCATATGGACTGAGGGTCAAGACTTCAAAGGCGATTTTGATCGCATGCTCGAAGAACTAACCTTTAATCAGTAAGCTATTCATTGGTGTAAAATACTACGATTTTAGTCTATAGCCCCATGCTATACTTTGTTTAGAAGAAGTTAAGGGGTAACAACTTTACTATGGTTCAGTCACGAGCGGCTACCAATCTGCCGGATTTTTCCGGCTATGAAACAAATGATTTATTTACTAGCCTAGCAGAGCAGGTTAAATTGCCTTTTGTTCAAATCGCCTATGCAGCTGAATTGCTTGAAGGGATAAATGACAAAGCTGGTACAGAGGCTCTAAGAAGTACAATAGCTTTATCGAGTCAAAGTGCCCTCCGTCTAATTGATGGATATTTATTAAGCGTCGCATTACAACGTGAAGGTAAGCTGGAGCTAGAGCCCGTTTCTGTAAGTTCTGTTCTGTATGATTCAGCCCAAGTTCTTTCGCCTTACGCTAAAGCTCTAGGCTGTGAGCTTCGCCTTCAGTTTGATGGCAAATATGAGCCAGTGATGGCGCATAGAAACGCACTCCAGTCTGCGCTAGTTAGCCTTGGCTATAGTTTTATAGAAGCTGCAACTAGCCAAAGTGCACAAGAATTAGCGGTAGTTAGCCTGGTAGTACGGCGACGTTCCGCCGGTATTAGTACGGGAGTTTTTTCTAGCAATATTAATCTGACAAGTTTGCTTTTAGCGCGCGCTAAAGATCTATATGGTAAAGTACACCAACCTTTGCCAAATTTTGATAGTGGTAATGGCACTGGCGTTTTTGTTGCAGACGCACTTTTTTCTCATCTCCAGACAACTATGAAAGTGGCTCAGGATAAGGGTCTACGTGGATTGGCCGCAACCCTTGCACCTAGTAATCAACTCAGTCTTGTATGAGTTATCAAATATTACTACTTGAACCAGATAATTTAGTAGCTAAGCAGTGCAAAAATTACCTAGAATCTAATGGCTATAAAGTATCTTGGTGCAAAAATGCCCAAGATGCAGTTAATAGTGCCGACAGTAATTCACCGGGCTTGGTTATTATGGAACTACTACTTACTGCACATAGCGGTATAGAGTTTTTGTATGAGTTCCGTTCATACAACGAGTGGCGCAAAGTACCGGTAATTATATTTAGCCGGATACCGAGGGCAGATTTGCCGGCATCAGATAATACGCTGAAGGATTTGGGCGTTAGTGCTTTTTTATACAAACCCGATACCTCACTGCAGCGTTTAGGCGAAAAAATTAAAGCGATATTGTCTACAGGAATCTTATGAAGCAATTTGAAACTAAGGGGATTATTCTGCGTCGGACAGATTACGGCGAAGCAGATCGTATAATAACGCTCCTAACTAGTGATCACGGCAAGATTAGGGTTATGGCAAAAGGAGTACGTAAACAAAAAAGTAAGCTGGCTGGTGGTATTGAGTTGTTTAGTATTTCAGAAATTCACTACATAAAGGGAAGGGGTGACATTGATACGCTTGTTTCAACTCGTTTAATTAAGCATTATGGCAACATAGTGCGCGACCTAAGTCGAACTGAACAAGCTTATAATATTTTAAAATCCTCGAATAAGACCATTGAAGATCATGCAGGATCAGAATATTACCCGGTACTACATGAATCACTTGCGGCTCTAGATGACGTTGCAATACCGATTGCACTTATAGAGCTATCATACGCTATGCGTATGCTGCAACTTTTGGGACATGTTCCCCAGTTTAGTTCAGATACTTCAGGTAATAGACTAGACCCTGATGGAGCATTTGAATTCGATTTTGAAAGTGTAGCCTTTAGGCCAGTTGAAAATGGTCCTTTTGACAAAAACCACATCAAACTTCTTAAACTCCTTGCATATAATAGTCCAGGTGCAGTAGCTCAAATACAGGAAGTGTCACGCTATATTGAGGCGTTATCGCCTCTAGTACGAGGCTTACGAAATCAGTACGTTCCAAGCTAGGGGTATGCGTAATTTTGTAATAAAATAACTTGGTTTTTTATTCTAATGTTCGACTTACTATGTTTGACAAAAATGCTAATGTTTGCTATAATGTGCCTAAATATGTTACAAAAAACATCACAAGAAATTAACGACGAAGCCGATATGGCGTCCAAGTTAGCGTTTGGCATACCAGTAAATGTGTCAGAAATTTTTGACCGTTCAATTCCTGTACGCCAACATTTTATAGACCGTCCTAGTATAGACGAACTCTTTCCTTTAAAGTCCGATGAAGAATTTCTGAGAGAGCTCAAGGCAGAGACCAAAGACCGTAATTCTACTCTTAGTGCTGGCAGTGTGGCTACTGAGCACGTTGTGGAAGTTGACTTTAGTCAGTCGGGGCAAGAAAGTGTTATTGAAGTTAGCAGAGACGACGTAGCATAAGACGTCCAAGCTGTTAAGAGAATCATCTCCCGTGTATACTATTGGGAATATGAATAATAAAAAACCAGAAACCAACAAAAAAGAAGTAAGTCTTGATGAGATTGTATCTTTAGCTAAGCGTAGAGGTTTTATTTATCAAGGATCTGAAATATATGGTGGCCTTTCAGGCACTTGGGACTACGGCCCCCTAGGAGTTGCTCTCAAGCGCAACATTACAAATTTGTGGTGGCAACTATTTGTAGAGGACCGAGAAGAAATGTTCGGTGTTGACGCCGCTATACTAATGAACCAAAAGGTTTGGAAGGCAAGTGGGCATGTCGATACCTTCACCGATCCTTTAGTCGAATGTAGAGAATGTAAGGCTCGTTTCCGTGAGGATCAAATAGATACACTTAAGTGTCCTAATTGTGGCAAATCAGGTACTTTTGGTGAAGCCCGTCAGTTTAATATGATGTTCAAGACTAATGTTGGTCCAGTAGATGACGAATCAAGTATTTCATATTTAAGGCCAGAAACCGCACAAGGCATATTCACTAATTATAAAAATGTTGTTGATAGCTTTTATCCTGACTTGCCATTTGGCTTGGCCCAAATAGGCAAAGCGTTTCGTAACGAGATAAGTCCGCGTGATTTTATTTTCCGGTCGCGTGAATTTGAGCAGATGGAAATTGAATATTTTGTACACCCCGATAATTGGGAAGAAGCATTTGAAGCGTGGCGAAAAGTTGTTCATGTATGGCTTAATAAACTAGGTCTACCAAAAGAAAAGATTCATGAACTTGAAGTTCCTGAAGAAGACCGAGCACATTATTCTAAGCGTACTATTGATTTTGAATACGATTTTCCAATAGGACGAAAAGAATTATTAGGCCTTGCATATCGTACCGATTTTGATCTTATGAACATCCAAAATAATGCTGGAAAAAGCATGGAATACACAATAAAGGGTACTAACCAAAAAGTTGTGCCGCATGTTATAGAACCATCGTTTGGCGTAGAAAGGGCGCTAATGGCTGTTATGACTGCGGCTTACCGAGAAGATGAGCAGAACGGCGAAAAACGCATCTATTTGGCATTGCCACACCATTTGGCACCTGTTAAGTTTGCGGTATCTCCGTTATTAAAAAATAAGCCTGAGTTAGTAGCAAAAGCTCGTGAGGTATACATGATACTTAAAAAGAAGTACGGTGCTGTAATGTGGGATGACAATGGTAATATTGGCAAACGATATCGTCGGCAAGACGAGATCGGTACTCCTTATTGTATTGTTATCGATTTTGAAACACTTGAAGACGACAGCGTGACTGTACGTGAACGCGACACTACTAAACAAGAGCGGAAGAACGTAGAAAACATAACATTTTAAAGATACTACTTTGTGCCTATTAGTACTTAACTTTATTTATTGCCTAGGTTTTTAAATTTTTCAATAAAGACCATAGCTTTAAAAGTAAAATTGTATAATTTATTACTAATAAGTCTTTAATCGACTGCTATATTAAAGTGATGAAAAGCAAAATAATTATCGCAATCATTGTTTTAGGTGTGCTTATTTTAGGAGCTTTTGTTATTGGTAGGTCGATGTCTTCCGAAAATACAGACGATTTAAGCACCGTAGGCTCTCAATCAGACAATTCTAATCAAAATAATGATTTGTCTGACACTGTTGATTATACCAACAGGGCACTTACCTCTTTCCCTAAAGATTTACTTAGTCAAACTAATATAATGGTACTAAATTTAGAGAACAATCAAATTGACTCCATTCCGGCAGAAATTAAAAATCTAATTAATCTTGAGCAGTTACTCATTAGTAATAACCGCTTGACAGGTATCCCAGTAGAAATAAGTCAAATGAGTAATTTGAAGAAGCTTGATTTGTCTAATAACAGAATTACGGGCTTACCTTTAGAACTTGGTAAATTAACTCAGCTTGAAATATTAGACTTAAGGGGCAATAATGTTGCTCAGCAAGATCTAGATCAAATTAAAGTAATGTTAACATCAACACAAGTCCTCAACTAAAATCAGCAAATTTTACAGCAATAAAAAAGACAAGCTGTATTACAATAGATCCTGACTTTAGAAAAACCAAAGAGGATTAAATATGGCTGAGACAGATTTAAAAATGACCACTTCAAAATTACCTGATGACATCTTGGCAGGAATACCAGACGAAAATGATTATGTACACCAAGATATATTTCTATGGGCAAATAACCTAGTTCAGTATGTAGATGAGCTAAAAATTGACTTGTTTTTGTTTAACAAAAACTACACTCTTTACAGGGCTAAAATGGCCGGTGAAGTCGCTAAGCAACTACGCCCACTATTTTTAGATGAAATATTAGAGTATGTGTTGGCTGGTATTGAAGCTGGTTTAATCGTGAGAGGATTTGAAGAGGCTGCAAAAGAAGAGAATGTTTTGCAGTTCACGAAAGTTAGTAACGTCGATAAGCTTGTTAACGTACTGAACTGGCTAAAGACGCAGGCTCATGCTATTGAAATGTTTAACGATACCGACCATGACCTGAAAAGAATAAAGGGTGTGATTGCTGTTTGCACTCACAAGGCTTTGCCAAAACCGTTTTATCTTATTAAGAATTTGCCTGGTAGTCAGATTATGAAAGGGCACACGGCTTGGATGCTAAAAGATGGATTATTTAAGCCATTCGATTCTATGACTGCTATGAAAATACCGCAAGAGAATCAATTACTAGTTTTAGGTGACGACTTGTTTGTATTTAATGAAGCCAAGTTAAAGGCATTATTTGGATACGACGCTAAGGCTGCGAGTATTGCTGTTAAGAAAGTTGTAGAGATCGAGCAGAATTTTAACCTTAGCTATGCTGAAGGTGCTAGCTTGCAGGCGCTTGTAAAAGGTAAGCCTTCCGCTATTAAAAAGTTACAGAAGATTGATCCTAGTGCCGTAAAACAACAAGAACTACTAGACCATGCAGAAGAAATGGGTGTGGAGCTTATGGTAGACGAGCAAGGGGCTATAATTATCATGGACGAAAAAGACATGACTAAGTTTGTAAACCTACTTAATGATGACTATATGGAGTCACCAATGACAGGCCAGCGCTATGAGATTATTAAAAAGCGCCCATTAAAACCGGTAGACGAAGAAGCTAAACTACTCAACGAAGCTCTTAAGGCATCTTAGAAATCGCTGCAATAACGGTTGTTAAGTTATATATTGCCACAATAGGGGCTTAGACCCGTGCTATAGTTAAAAGTAGATGAGACCGTTTATAAAGAAGAAGCCGGCAGCTAAGAAGCTAGCCAACTATGCTTTTATTGATAGCCAAAATTTAAATCTTGGAACCCAAAAAATGGGCTGGAAGATGGACTGGAAGAAGTTCCGGGAATGGCTTAAGACTGAGTATAACGTAGAAAAAGCCTTTATGTTTATTGGCTACATGCCAGATTTTGAAAAGTTATATGATCAACTACACTCGCAGGGCTATTTGATTGTATTAAAACCAACACTAGAGATGTTCAATGAGCCTTTGGCTGAAGGGGAAAAGCCAAAAATAGATGAAAAAGAAGAGAAGCGTGTAGTAAAGGGCAACATAGATGCTGATCTAGTTTTGCATGTCATGAAGGAAAAGATTAATTACGATAAGGCTATAATTGTTTCTGGTGATGGTGATTTCTATACTCTTATCGAACACCTTGACCAAGAAAACAAGCTGCTTAAAGTGTTGACTCCTAACTGGCAGTATTCTAGTTTATTAAAACCATATGAAAATTACATTGTGCGTTTAGATCAAAAACGCCAAGAGCTTAGATACCCTGACTTCAAAAAGCGTAAACCACATCAAGCTAATAAGAAGTAATATTTACAATTACCCATCAATCGGCTATCAAGTATCAACTATTGCCTATAAAATAGTCATATTATGACCCAATCGGAGGCCTTAGCTATACTGGAATCTGGCCAGTCAGTTTTACTGACTGGTGCTGCCGGTACTGGTAAAACATATGTTCTAAATCAGTTTATTCGTCGTGCTCGCCGTGAAGGAAAGAGCGTAGCAGTAACGGCTACAACTGGTTTGGCGGCTACGCACCTGGGTGGTGCGACCATTCATGCTTGGTCTGGTATAGGCGTACGAGACGCGCTTGATGGCACATTTTATAACAAGCTCAGTAAACAACGAGCTGACATAATAATTAAAGCAGACGTTCTTATTATAGATGAGATAAGTATGTTGCATGATTTCAGACTAGATATGATAGAGGAAATAACTAGGCGCATACGTGGTGGTGATCGGCCTTTCGGCGGCTTGCAAGTCGTATTATCTGGTGATTTTTTTCAATTGCCGCCAGTTAACCGTAGTGATTCACGTCAAGGTGGTTTTGTGACCAGTTCTGATACTTGGCTTAACGAAGCTTTTCAGGTCTGCTACCTTGAAGAACAATATCGCCAATCCGAGGATAGTGACTACACAGATATCCTTAACGGGATTAGGGCTGGTCAATTAACTCGCAGGCAGTTAGACACACTGCAGGCAAGGTCGGGGGCGGTGGCAGATCCATTTACGTCGCGAACACGTTTGCTTACTATTAATGTTGATGTTGATACTATTAATCACCAACACTTAGACGAACTAGATGCTGAAGAGTATGAATTTACTATGGAAACCAGCGGTCGTAAGCAGTACGTGGAGACACTTTTAAAAGCTTGCTTAGCACCTTATACACTAAGACTAAAGCGCGGTGCAATGGTGATGTGCATTAAGAATTCACAGGATAAAAAATATGCAAATGGATCTTTGGGCGTTGTAGAAGATTTTGAGCCAGGTTCAGACTACCCAGTAGTGAAACTTACGAATGGCAAAGAAATTACAATTAAGCCTGAGACCTGGGAGTTAGTTGACGGCGATAAGCGTCGAGCTACTGCTACGCAGTTGCCACTAAGGTTGGCCTGGGCCATAACTGTCCATAAAAGCCAAGGCATGACGTTGGATGCAGCCCAAATAGATCTAAGCAAAGCATTTGTAGAGGGAATGGGCTATGTGGCTCTATCTAGGGTCCGCGGTCTCAAGTATTTAGTGCTGGACGGTATGAACGGCATGGCACTAAGAACTAGTCCATTAGCCAGAGCCCTGGACGGTGAACTTCGTGCCCGAAGTATAGATACCAAGGACTTACATGCCGAGACAATTAGGCTTTGGCATGAAGAGGAGGAGACAAGTAGGAAACTACCAAAGTCAGATAAAGAGTCTATAACTGAAAAGAAAAGTTGGGCCGAAAAATTAGAAAAAATGCGTGAAGAATACCCAAATGCTTACAAGAGTTGGACTGAGTCAGAGGATGTTAAGTTGATTAAACTATTTGCTAGCGACAATAGTGTCAATCAGTTAAGTAAGATATTGGGTCGTCACCCAGGGTCAGTACGCGCTAGGCTTAAAAAACACTTTGGTGACGAAGTCGTTATATCAAAGTAGTATGTGCCAATGCTTAGGCTAATACCTGTAATTTGGTACAATATAACTTAATGTCTAAACTTAATTCAAAAACAAAAAAATTTGATACCTACAGCTTTCCAAAAGACTTTCTGTGGGGTGCTAGCACGGCTGGACATCAGGTTGAAGGCGGTAATTTTGACCAATGGACAGTGTATGAGCTAGACAATGCTACGGAATTAGCTAAAACAGCCGCAGACAGATTGCGCTGGATTCCTGATTGGTTAGATTTTAAAGATGAAGCCGAAAACCCAGAAAATTACGTTTCGGGTAAAGGTGTCGATCATTTACATCGCTACAAAGAAGATTTTAAAATATTAAAAAAATTAAATCTAAACGCATTCCGTTTTGGAATAGAGTGGAGCCGCATTGAACCAGAACAGGGCGTATGGGATAAAAAAGCCATCGACCACTATCATAACTATATTGCCGAGTTAAAAGCCCAAAAAATTGAACCAATACTAAACCTTTGGCATTGGACGCAACCCGTTTGGTTTGAAGATATAGGTGGATTTAGCAAAAGCAGCAACATAAAGCATTTTCTTCGTTTTGCTGAAAAAATAGCCCAAGAATTTGGAAATGATGTTACGTATATACTTACTATTAACGAACCAAATGTCTATAGTAGTTTTGGCTACATGACGGGTGAGTGGCCGCCCCAAGAGCGCAACCAAGTTAAGGGTTTATGGACTTTCTATAACTTAGCTTGCGCACATCGCCGTAGCTATTCTTTGATAAAAGCTATTCACCCGCACTTACAAATAAGTGTAGCCACACAATTTGGTAATGCTCAGCCAAAACGACAGGACAATTGGCTTGATAAAAATGTAGCAAAGTTAGCTAATTATTGCTGGAACTGGTGGTTTATGAATCGTATAAAGCAACATATTGATTTCATTGGTTTTAACTATTACTTTACTGATTACTACCAGGGTTTCAAAAAGAACAATCCGCCTTCGCCGCTTAATGATCTAGGTTGGTATATGGAGCCAGTTGGTTTAGCAGATGTAATTATCCAAACTCACTTACGTTACCGTAAGCCGATACTCATTACTGAAAATGGACTAGCTGATGCAAGTGACGCTCAGCGCAGATGGTGGCTAGAAGAAACTATGCACGCATTAACACTCTCCCGTAAAGCTGGTGCCGACGTATTTGGTTATTTGCATTGGAGCTTACTTGATAATTTTGAATGGAAATATGGTTGGTGGCCCAAGTTCGGGCTTATTAAAGTAGATAGGCAACGAGGCATGAAACGCATAGTGCGTCCAAGTGCCATCTGGTGGTCAAAGGAACTGGCTAAAATTAAGCATGAAGATTAGTAATATTTTTATTGTACTAGCAATCGCCATTTGTCTTTTTGCCATAATACTTGGAGCTAGGCTTCTGCTACTTAAACGCAATATCGGTGAGTTTAAAGATTATTGGCAAACTCTGGCCGAAACTCCCATATCGGATAATGCATTTGTATTTGTAGTACTTGGTGATTCAGCAGCACAGGGCATTGGTGCTAGTAAACCTACAAAAGGTTATGTTAGCCTAGTCGCAGACTATATTGAATATAAGACGGGCAAGAAAGTCAGCACTATTAATATTAGTGTTTCTGGCGCTAAGACTGCCGACGTTACAAATAAGCAATTGCTAAAGCTTAAAGAGTTAAATATTACGCCTAACCTATTAATCGTAGAAATCGGCGCTAATGATGTTCCAAGTTATAACAAGGATAGTTTTACTAAAGATTTTTCGGAATTGCTTAACCTGTTACCCGATGGGACATTGGTAGCAAATGTGCCATCATTCAGTAATAGTAGGCTTAATAAGCTTTCCAAAGTATCTGATGAAGCTAATCAGATTGCCACAGATAAGATTAAAGCTGCTAACAAACTTATCTTGGTCGATATCAACAAGGCTACTAGTAACTTGGGGATAGCAGACTATGCCGCCGATTACTTTCACCCAAGCGACCAAGCCTATAAAAATCACTGGGCTCCAGCCTTTATAAGTGCCATTGAATCAAGTGATTTATTGTTAAAATAGCTTTAAACTAAGTTTTATACTCCTTAGCTCCGTTGGCAATATCTAAATTTATCTAAATAAATAGGCAGCATGGTTATTATTCATACTTGTTTGCAAAAAAAAGTTAAAATTATTTATATAGATAACATACTTGACATAAACATAAGCATAAGGTATAATCTTACCATTATGACTAAAAAATCAAACAACCAACACCGCCGCTTTCACCACGTTCCTGGTACTGATCCTTACATGCACCAGCGCACACGTGATGTAAAGCCACAAACCAAAGAAGATACTAAGTTTTTACGTCGTGTTTTAGCTATAGGTGCAGCTTCAACAACATTATTAATAGGTGCAAATGTTTTAACAAATGATAATAGCGTTGAAGGCGTACCTAAACAACCTAGTACGACGGTAGTAGTTGCCGAATCTGGAGACTCATATTTCAGTCTTCAAAAGGCCGAAGGTGCTAATGGTAATGATATCCGCGATGTCGTTGCCACCGCAATGGAGTTGCCTGCAAACGATAACAACAACGACGGTGAAGCAGACATGATTCACCCGGGCGATGCAGTTCATCTAATAGATGACCCAAACACACCACACCAGCCTTAATTAGGGTAGTTTATTATCTGCCAACTTTTTTTATGAAACATATGAGAGTTTTTATGTTCGTAGCGTAGGGTAGTGAATTTAGGGCACCAGATGTAGCGTAGTTGTCCACATGTTCTATATACCTGTGGAAAAGCCCGTACGAAAAGTGTAATAAGACAAAAAAACAGTTGCGTGTGGGTAAGAGTGGGTAGTATGCTCTATTCAGTGGGTAAACGTGGGTAGCCAAAACCAGCTCCCGAGCACTAAAATAAAAACCACTATCAATAAAAACAACTATAAGGACCAAGGTGGACTATTTCGAAAGGAAACTTGACGACAAAAGGCGGTTAACCATACCAGCTGAACTTCGTGCCGAGTTTGCCAGCGGAGTAGTATTAACCAGGGGATTCAAAGACTACCTGCACCTCTACCCGAAAACGGTATGGGACGATGAAGTTGAGCCACAGCTTAAAGGATCTATCCTTGACGAGCGTACAGCCGACTTGAATGTTCAATTCCGGATGGGCCGGGTTGAGGCAGTCATTGACGATAAGCAGGGACGTATTACCCTAGAACAGCATCATCTTGACTATGCAGGTGTAGACCGCGATGTCATAGCAGTCAGAGCGGGGCGCTACTGGCGTATCCAAGCAAAAGCTTGAGACATAACAGTAGTCGTAGTTCATTAACAACTTATAACCGAACAGCAAAACTACTGATTCAAAGTTTCATTGAAATTTTGAATGAACCGACTCGAGGTCAGCGAATCGGCAGCCAACAAGTGGCATCTTGGGGCACCACTTTTTAAAAACCCTTGCACATTACTTTAAAAAAACACCTCCCAAAACTCCACCTCACACAATAAGTCTCTCAAAACTTATGACCAAGGCCTTTAGTAGAAGATTGAACAGGGCAACCTGGTCTCGTATATCCTTTTACTAACAAACTAGCCTTGGTCAAACAAAAACAAAAACAACAAAAAAACAAACAGTTGGCTGCTGGTTCGGTGACCTTGCAAAAACAAAAAAGCTATAAGCCCGAAACTTTCTGGGTGGAAGCAAAAAAGCAAAAACATGCACCAAAACAAAAACCAAAATAAACATACACAACATTTTCCAGTCCTAGCAACTAGCGTACTGCAATTTTTAGACCCTACGCCGGGGCAGAGATACCTCGACGTAACGGCCGGGTACGGTGGGCACGCTTCTTTAGTACTGGAACGCACCTTACAAGATGATCAAGCCGTGCTGGTCGATCGTGACCAGATGGCTATCGATCAATTAGAACTACAATTCTTAGGTCGTGGCGTACAGATTATCCATAAGGATTTTTTGAGCGCAGCCCAAGAACTCTTAGAACAAGAACGTACGTTCGATGTTATTTTGGCGGATTTGGGCGTGTCGTCACCGCACCTTAATACAGCGAGTCGAGGGTTTAGTTTTCGCTTTGATGCGCCTTTAGACATGCGTATGGACCAGCGTCAGGAATTGACTGCAGAGACGATTATAAATACGTATTCTGTAGAAGATTTGACCAGGATCCTGAGTGACTATGGCGAGGAGCCAAAAGCTCGAACCATTGCGAAACTGCTGGTGCTAAACAGGCCAGTAACAAACACCCAACAACTTGCTAAAATCATTGCCCAAGCTTGGCCGGGGTACAGCAGGGTGAATCCAGCAACACGGACGTTCCAAGCGCTTCGTATTGCGGTTAATGACGAGCTTCGTCTGGTCCAAACAGCGTTGCCCGTACTTACAAACCTGCTTGCTCCGGGTGGGCGACTAGCCGTCATAACGTTCCATAGCCTAGAGGATCGTATTGTTAAGCAGTTCTTTGCAGATATTGCAGGGGACCGCTATGACACAGACTTTAGAGCTCTTACCAAACGGCCAGTCATACCAGGGGCAGAAGAATTAGTTTCCAATCCGCGGTCGCGTAGCGCAAAACTACGCGCCGTTGCAAAAATAAACACAAAAAAGAAAGGAGATGCTTAAGTTATGCCTATACAGGTTAAAAGCAGCTCCAGAGCGTACCGAATCAAAGTCCGAGTACTTTGATAGAGTAGCGCCTTCAGGTAGCCCCGGGTTTTCCCCGGGGCCCTGAAGAGGTAAGCAGCTTAGGTTGTGGATATAATTCCACTTTACGATAACCAAAATAGTAGTACCTGTAGGAAAATAGGTCAAAAACTTAGAACAAAGCATCCCTGGTAGACAGGGTAATAGTTGCCTATGACATATTCTAGTTCGCTGGCTCAAAGCCGCCAGCGCTACGCACGCCGCAATCAAAATGTGGTGCAGCATACGCGTGTACAGGTTGGCTTAGGGCCGGTCAGCAATACAATTATTCTAATAATCCTAGGATGTATTCTGGGCCTGCTATATTTGACGCAGGTTACCAAAACCAACGCCTTTGGCTATGAGATTAATGAGCTTAGGAGCGAAGCATCCAGCCTACAGACTGAGCATGATGAGCTTGAAGTAGCAAGTGCTCGTCTACAATCATTAGAACGCGTTAAAAACAGTCCTGTAGCAAATAATATGGTATCAATCGCTCCAAGCGGTATAGTTCAAAACTAATTTAGTTAAAAAACAGCAGGTAACCCGTGCCGATTGTTCAACCTACAAGCGTGGGCGCACGAAGAGCTAGTTCACGACTGAGCTCTCCGTTAAGTACCACTGTAAATCCAGCAAAACGTGCCCGTATTATTTATGGGCTTTTGTTAGCTATATCTGCTATTTTTATGATTCGCCTGTTTTACTTGCAGGTTATTCAGCATGATCACTATTCAAAAGCGGCCTTGAACTATCAGCTCAAAGAGTACCAGATACCTGCTGAGCGAGGAGTAATATTAGCTCAAAACGGCTCTGACACCACTCCTCTTGTACTGAACGAAATCAAATACACGCTTTTCGCGGATCCTATTTACATCAAAGAACCTGAAAAACAGGCTGTTGAACTGGCTAAAATAACTGGTGATGATGCGGGTAGATATACTGAGTTACTTAAGACACCCGAAACACGCTACGTTGTATTAGCTAAGAAATTAAGCCGTGAACAGCACGAAGCTATATCTAAACTAGATATAAGGGGTATAGGTACTCGTGAATCTAGCTATAGGACATATCCACAAGGTCAGCTTGCAGCCCAACTATTAGGCTTCGTAAACGAAGATGGTGATGGACAATATGGGCTCGAGCAATCACTTGATGAGAGGCTGGCAGGTCGCCCAGGAGAGTTAAAGGCGATTACAGATGCCAAGGGTGTTCCATTGGTAACAAATCCAGATAATGTTGTTATAGAGCCCGAAAAGGGTGAAACAGTTACTCTTACTGTAGATATAGGGCTTCAACGTCAGGTGGAAGAATTATTAAAAACAGGTCTAGAGCGTGCTCAGAGCCAGTCGGGCAGTGTGATCGTAATGGATCCAAATAACGGTGCAGTTAAGGCTATGGCTAATTATCCAACCTACGATCCCGCTAAAATTTCTGAAGTTAGTAATATTGCGGACTTATCTAACGCGGCAACGAACTCACCCTTAGAGGTAGGTTCGATTATGAAAGCTCTTACAGCTGCCGCAGCAATTGATCAGCAGGTAGTGCGTCCTGATACGGCCTATTACAACGCCGGATTTGTTCTTGTGGGTGACCGTAAGATTACCGATGTCCGTAATAGTACTGGTACTCAGACAGTAGAGTCGACGCTAGTTAATTCTCTTAATACTGGTGCGGTTTGGCTTTTAAAACAGATTGGTCGCGGCGACATAAACGAACGGGCTCGAATGACCTGGCACGACTACATGACTAAACATTATTTTTTGGGTAATCCAACAGGGATAGAACAAGCAGGTGAGGCTAGTGGATATATACCAAACCCCGAAGATAACGACCAGGGTATAAATGTTACTTACGCAAACACGGCCTTTGGTCAGGGTATGTCGGCAACGACTTTGCAAATGGCGGCGGCCTTATCAAGTATTATTAACGGTGGTACTTATTATCAGCCTACACTTATACATTCCGAAAAAGACATTAATGGCAAAGAACGTATTAAGCAACCAGTTGTTCGCAAAGAGGGTGTTATAAGTAGCTCTGCATCTGCAGATATGGTGACGTTATTAGAGAAAGTTGTAGCTCAAAACGTACCAGCTGCGACTAGGTCAGGCTACCGTGTGGGCGGTAAAACGGGTACCGCAGAATTTACTAATCCTAACACCGGCGAATATTATAAAGACCGTTTTAACGGTACGTATATGGGCTTTGCCGGCGGCGATAAGCCAGAGTATGTAATTATTGTTCGTGTAAACGAACCAAAAATACCTGGCTTTGCTGGATCTGCTGCCGCCGCTCCAATATTTCGAGATATTACTAATATGCTATTCGATAACTTTGGGCTTACACCGAAAGAATGATAAGCGTATAATATTACTCAAGAAACAAAATAAATATGAAACAAAAAATAATAATATTTGGAATTAATATATGAATGTCGTAACGGCACGAGGTAGTATCAAGCAGACTGCTAATACTCGTAGAAAACATCGACCAGATTACTGGCTGCCAATAATTGCAGCCGGCTTACTAGCTATAGGTCTGGTTGTTGTTTATGCCATAAGTCCTGGCATGAGTGTACTTAAGGGCGTATCGGAGACCTATTATATTAGTAAACAGTTGATAGCCATACTGATGGGTGTCATAGCTTTTATTATTTTATCTCGAATTCCGTACACTTTTTGGCGTAGTAAGGTAAAATTTCTTGCCGTAATCGCATTAATCTCTGCTTTAGCAGTATTCTTTGTTGGTGAAGAAATAAACGGAGCACACCGCTGGATTCAGGTCGGAGGTGTTTCTTTTCAATCGGCTGAGTTAGTTAAATTCGCTCTTATTATTTGGGTGGCAGACTTCCTGGCACGTCGTAAGAGTAAAACTGAATTAGGAGATTTTGAAAAAACACTTAAACCGATAGGTATAGTGTTTGGAGCAATAGTGTTAATTGTGGCAATTGCTCAAAGTGACTTTGGTTCCACTATGGTTATGGTTGGTATCGGCGCTGCAATGATGTTTGTAGCCGGTGTGCCTTTGAAAAAGCTGATTTTATTGGGCCTAGTAATAACAGCTATTGGCAGTATGTTAATACTAAGCTCGGGGTACCGCCGAGAACGCGTGGTAACGTTCTTAAACCCAACTGCTGACTGTCAGAATGAGGGCTATCAATCATGCCAAGCACTAATTGCAGTAGGCTCAGGCGGTATGTTTGGGTTGGGTTTAGCTAGATCGGTACAAGCTTTTGGATATCTGCCAGAAGCTGCAAATGACTCAATTTTTGCAATTATAGCTGAAAAGTTCGGCTTCTTCGGGGTATCATTAATTTTAGCGGCTTTTGCTGTTTTCTTCGGACGACTTACCCGTATAATTGAGCGTGCACCTGACGACTTTAGCCGCTTATTGGTCACTGGTATTTTGGCATGGTTCGCCGTACAAGCAACTATCAATATTGGAGCGATGATAGGTCTTTTGCCCCTTAAGGGTATAACCTTGCCATTCATTAGCTACGGTGGCACTAGCTTATTATTTGTAACCGGCGCTTTAGGTATTGCTTTTCAGATTTCCAGATATTCAAGTTTAGGTAATAAAGTAAAAGAATCAGGAGCTACGTCTTATGAGAATCCTACTTATAGGCGGAGGGAGCGGCGGCCACATTACGCCACTTCTCGCCGTAGCGCGTGAGCTAAAATTACTTAAACCTGATGTTGAATTGATAGGTGTCTGTGAAAAGAATGCTGCGTTTTCACATCTATTTGAAGAGTGCCAATATATTGACCGCGTAGTTCAAGTAAGTGCAGGTAAGTATCGCCGCTACGCAGGGCTTAAATGGTATCAGCGCTGGTTTGATTTAAAGACACTTATGCTTAACATTAGAGACGTTGGTCGTACGATTAGTGGCTACAAAGAGGCAAAGCGGTTGTTGAAAGAATTAAACCCAAATGTTCTACTCATTAAAGGTGGCTTTGTAGCTGTTCCCATAGGTAAGGCTGCTGCCAAGCTTGGTATTCCTTATGTTACCCATGATTCTGACTCTACACCAGGTCTAGCAAACAGATTAATAAGCTCTAATGCTAAAATTCATGCTACCGGTATGCCTGTAGATCTGTACAATTATCCAAAAGATAAGACGATTTACACAGGTATTCCTGTATCTGAAGCATTTAAAAAGGTTTCTCCAGGTCTTAAGTCTACTTACCGTGAGGATTTAGGCCTAAGTGGGTGCGAGAAAGTTATTACAATTGTGGGCGGTTCCCAGGGTGCTGGGCAACTGAATTTAGATATGGTTAGTATTGCAGGTCGATTAATGCAAAAGTATCCTAATCTTGGGATTGTGCATGTAGCAGGGAAGGCTCATGAGAGTAAAGTACGCAAGCTTTATAATAAGGAGCTACTTGCCGATGAGGCGCGGCGTGTCGTGGTGCAGGGTTTTGTCGGTACTATTGATGCAAGTCAAGGTGCGGCCGATGTTGTTATTAGCAGAGCAGGGGCGACTCAGGTTGCAGAACTATCTCTGCAAGCCCTACCAGTAATTCTTGTACCTGGTCTTTTAGCGGGAGCACATCAAGAGAAGAACGCCGATTATCTAGAAAAACAAGCTGCTGCACTTAAAGTTTCTAACGGTAACCCCGAGGCTCTATACTCCGCAGTAGATACCTTGTTAAGTGATGACTCTCTTGCAAAAAAGCTTAGCGAAGGCTTGTCACACCTAGCTAAGCCACAAGCTGCTCGTGAGCTTGCAATTGTAACCATGAGCGCATTGTAGGCACAATTATGTTTGCTAGAAAACAAACTAAAAAAAGCGATAATAATGATTTACGTAGCCGTGCTTCAAATAAATCGCAGTTTAATTACTACAGTACGACTTCTCAGCATGCTCGGCCATCAGATACCACTAAAGAAATGCAATCAGTTAACTTGGGCTCAATCAGGCACCGCTTAAGACTTGTACCAACTTTTGCAGCATTATCTATAATTGCTGTAAGTTTGCTTATCAGCCTGACGCTTTCTTCTCGCCCTAGTGTAAGTTTACTTAATAACAAAGATTCACCTTATCGTAACTTAGATGAGTATGCTATTGCGGCTGAGGTAATAATGTCACAAGACTTAAGCAGTAAGACAAAGCTCAGTATTGATACAAGCAACATTGAGCGTCAATTTATTGAGCAGTTTCCGGAGCTTAAGGCTGCTGTATTGAGATTGCCAGTTTTAGGACGTAAGCCCAGTTTAATTTTGGACATTAACTCCCCAGTAATCCTGCTAGCCACGCAAACTAAAAGCTATGTTCTAGATAGCTCGGGAACTGTAGTTAGCGACGCACAAGCACTTGCTAGTTCAGAGCGAGCGGGCCTGCTAGTGGTACAAGATCAAAGTGGTCTAGTAATAGAGGTTGGCAAACAAGCTGTAACGACCCAGACGATACGTTTCATAACAGATATAACCGCACAACTTAAAGCAAAAAATTTAAATATTAGCCAACTTACCCTACCGCAGAGCGCCAATCAGTTAGACATTCGCATCGAAGGAACACGATACTTCGTTAAAACTGATGTAGCTGGTTCTGCAAGGTTACAGATTGGCGGCCTAATTGCTGTTAAGAGCCAACTTGAAGGGAAGGGGGAAAACCCTTCAGAATATATAGATGTTAGAGTAGAAGGAAAGGTATTTTATAAATAAATAGATAGATAGAGATTTCAGTATAGGCATCCATAACAAAGGGCAGTACCCTAGTGCTCTGCTGCATGTTCATAAAATGTTCATAAAATTACATTATCAAAAAAAAGTATATTAAAATATTAAAATACGAAAAAGCAAATAATGCAAATAGGGGCGGGTGAGGCAGGGGTGTGGAAAACTTGTGAAATATGCATAAAGAGTAAAGATTTCACGGCAAATGCAAGTAGCAACATTACTTTTAAAGTTTTATTAGGTATTCCCGTATATACAACTAAGCTGAGAAAAGACTAAGGTTTACTTAGATAAAAGTGCATGAAGTTAGTCTATTTGCGTAGTAAGTGTCACTTACCAAATAACTCCCCTACATACAAGGGCTATACATAATCATCTTAAATACAAATAATAGAGTCGTAAAATATACATTGTGCGACGTCTTGTTATGGTCGGACTTGTTGCTCTGCTGAACATCCAGTTATGATAATCTCCGTTCTCTTTATACATTTTATGTTAATTCTTCAGTCCCTAGCCTATTTAGCGTAAATGTATGGTTTCTTCGGTTTCTTCAAGTAAGCCACTATTTGTCGTTGGTTTGATAATCTGTTCGTTATTTGTTTGAATAGGTTCGGTTTGAGTTTTTTTACGGCGTGAGCGAGTACGCTTACTCTTTTGTCTGTGCTCTTCCCTCTGTGGAGCTGGCTGAGGGCTTTGTTGTATTGTATGGCTATTTTGATTTATCTTTGGATTATGGGCCACTTCTTGGGCTTTAGAATCTGTTGGTTTAGGTTCTACTGCTGGGACTACTCTTACCGAAGGGGCAAAACGTGGTTGATGTGCAGCTTTTGCAGCCATACTAGTGCTGATACGATCTTCAACCTCGGAACGGTTCATAGCGTAAAGACGACGCGAGTATTGCACTATGGATTCCGTGAAATCAGTCTGATTTGGTGGTTGATTTAATGTTGAGCCACTAAAAGGTGGTGATTTCTCGCCGCCAATAGTCATGGTTGCTACAAAATAGCGGTTGTGTAGTTGTATGAGATCGGCAGGTTCAAACTGGGGGGCATAATACTTGGATAAAAAGGTAGCATCATCGGCGCCAACTCGGAAACTGACCATAGAACCGACGTTGCCAAAAACAGCATCACGAACCACTGGATCCATTTGACTGACGTATTGGTTTGCTATAGTCAAATTAAGGCCGTATTTTCGTGCCTCAGACAAGATAACTGCAAAGCTATCAGTAGCAAAGTTTTGGAATTCGTCCACATATAAGTAGAAAGGTCGACGTTGGTCCAGGGGTACGTTGGCGCGTGACATTGCGGCGAGTTGAATCTTCGTAACCATCAGAGCTCCTAAAATAGCGGCGTTGTCTTCGCCAACTAAGCCACGCGATAAGTTGACTATCAAAATTTTACCTTCGTCCATGTGCTTACGTATATTAAAAGTACTTTTAGTTTGCCCTACAATGTTACGGATCATTGGATTGGCTACGAACGCACCAACCTTGTTTAGTACTGGCGCTACGGCTTCTGCAGCAAACTTGTCGTTCCAGCTGGCAAACTCAGTAACCCAAAAAGTTCTGACCACGGGGTCTGTAATGTGACTAATAACGTCATCTCTAAACTTTTTCTCGGTTAACATACGAGTAATATCGAGCATTGTAGATTCGGGATAATCAAGTAGCGCCAGAATAGTATAGCGTAGTATATACTCCAAACGTGGTCCCCACGATTCAAACATACGCTTCAGTACACCTACGAGTTCTGAGCTAATGTGGTTTTTGAGGGCCGGATCCGTTACCTCAAGCGGGTTAAAGCCTACAGGAAAATCTGTATCGGCAGGGTTGAAATAAATTACATCGTTGATGCGTCTTTGTGGAATAAATTTGAGCATATTAACAGCGTAGTCGCCGTGCGGGTCTATAACACAGAAGCCTTCATTGTAGTAGATATCTGATAAGGTCAAAAGCTCTAAGAAACCGCTCTTGCCTACGCCTGTCTGACCAATAACATAAATATGGCGACCGCGATCGCTACGGTTAGCTCCAAATATAGTATTAGTACCGCGGAAGTTAGTTACACCAAATAAGCTAAGCGATTGCTCGTTTCCATTTTGCTGAACAGGTATATTAGCTGGTGGTTCAGCGGTCTTGGTCGTGGCCCATACAATATTCGGCGTTTCTACAGTGGTATGCGGCAAATGGAAAAGGCTTGCTAGTTCTTCAATGTTTAGGATATATCCGCTATCTATAAAGAAGCGAGCCTGGTACTCGGCTAGCCTGATAGCGCTGAAGCTAGCTCCCTTCCCTTGAAAGCCGTTAAGGTTAGTGGTATTGAACTGCTTGAAAGCGCCTTGGATTGCCTGCATCCGTTGCTTGGCTAGTTGTTCGCTGTGGCCTGCATACACCATACGGATTTTGACTTGGTAACCCAGTTTGGTCCCCTTCTCTTCTATAGCCTTGATGCGAGATTTATCACGCTCAGATAGTTCCGGCTTTTCGGCTTTAGTTGTCGGTTCAGGTGGTCGAATAAGCGCTCCAAAGGCTTGGCCGACGTAGGCTGCGCCACTACCACTACCACTAAAGAAGAATCCACCTCCCCCGCCTTGTATTCGTTTAATCATCTTACTACCGCGTTTATGCCAGTCATCACTTATTGGGCGGGCAACTATTTGAATCCAAATTTCTTCATCAGGCTCATCAAGCTTGGCTAAGGTTGCCGTAATAGCTGCAAGCGGGTCGACCTCAAAGCTAGGGAAGGTTTTAATTGGGATTGTCTCATGATCGGTCAATACTAGCTCCGAAGTATAAATAACAGACTGTTCTAGTTTGCGGCGTGCGTAATCTTGAGTTTGTTCGTAAATTTGTACGGTTGGGTACTGGGCATAAATCTGTCCTTCTACAAAGGCCTGGAGATGTTTCGGAGTCCAGGCGTAGAAACGGATACGCTGACCAATTGCTACAATCTCTAGACTGATGTGGTCTTGCATCGTGCCGTCCATTCGTAGTTCACGTTTGTTACGTAAAATACCATGAAGTGATGCTAACATTTGTTCGGCAGCTAGCTCCTTCTTGTCGTTGGTTCGCGGGATTTCAAGCATTAACAGAACTTCGTCTGTTGCATGAGTTGGGGATGATTTACGGGAAAATTTCATATATTTTTTGCTAACCTAAAATAAAACACAGGCGCTTTGCGCCACCACCTGATTATACATCTATTGTATGGGCTATGTCTGCGGTGTTTATTAGTTTCTAAACCAAGGTATGAAGTCTAACCTGGTCTCAACATCATGTACCCTATTACCAATTAGGCCATTATTGTTAATTACTTTAAATATCTCTTGGGCATTCATGTTGGCAAAATATATGCCTGCAGGATTTAAGCCCCTGACTCTCAAGATGTGAACTAATCTAGCAAAGCTAGCAAAGTTAGTAACGCTAGTAACGCTAGTAACGCCCTGTTAAAGCTTAAACTCCCTTAATTATAGGCGTGATATAGGTATAAGTAAGACTTTATCGATTACATATGCTAGGAATCGATTAGTTGTTGGAGAGGGCGTGTTTATAATCTAAGAAACAGCCGGTTCGGCTTCTGTAAGAGAATATGTAGCTTTAGCCACGCGCTTGAATTGGGTTTTACCCTGTAGGTTTAATAGGATGGTTGTTTCCTTGACGTAACGGTTCTTGAGGACTCGTTTAACTATTTCGTCGCGGTGTAATGGTTCGTTGGCCTTCTTAAGTACTTCAGTAATTACATCTGCGACTGTACCCTTCTTATAGCCCCATTCTTTGAGGGCGTAGATGCCGCGACCAATTAGTACAAAACGGTCATCCTTAATAAGTTCATTGTGAATAGCTTGGGTAGTAACGTCTTTGCGCTTGAAGGTTGAGCCCTTAATCGAGTCAGCAATTTCGTTGAAGTGCATTTGCTTGCCGTTCTCAAATAGAATTACATAGATTTTGTCGCGGATATTCTTAGGATTAACCATTGGCCACTTTGTTAGACCCCAACGGCCATTTAGATTAGCAATTTGCTTACTAATACTGGCTAGAGCACGAACATGGGCAACGCTCTTGTCTGCGACAGTGTCGGAAACTTTTTCGATTCCAATAGGTTCACCGATCTTCTTAATAGCATCTACAACAGAGTTCACTAGGTCTTTAAGGTTGCGACTTTCGTGCTCTGATGCAATAGCTACTGCATGATAATAAAAGTCATTTTCGTCCAAAACAATAAGCTTTGGGCTAAGCATTGCCAAGAAAGATACTTGGGCTTGGTCAATCTTGGTGTTTTCCTTAGTCAGCTTCGCGCTAACATCGGCCACACGAGCAGCCATACCCATGCTGTGTAGCTCTTGGACAAATACTTCTTGTAGTTTAAGTACTTCAGAGAATTCGCCCTTGCTAGCACTAGCGCGCAGTTTGGTGACAACGGCTTTTTCGAGTTGGCGTACGCGTTCACGGGTAATACCCAGCAACTCGCCGATTTGCTCTAGAGTTTCCTTGCGGTCAAACAACCCAAAACGACGTGATACGATTTCTCGTTCGCGCTCGCGCTCAATACTCTCTAAGACGTCGGTTACCACGGAGCTGATGTTAAGCGTTGTTTTTTGGTTAGATTCGGCCATAAAACTCGTTCTTTCCTTTTTATAAACTGTCATTAATAATCTGTAATTAATATTATTTTAACAGTTATATTTTTAATTGTCAAACAAATTTCCTCACTTGTTTTTCTAATACTTATTGTAGCACCAAGTGGCATAAAATGCATAATACGTTTATGGTAATTTATAAGGTAATAATTTTGCTAACAGTGTAGGGATAGTGGATAAGTGGACTAGTTTCTTACTTTTCGCTGTTTTCAGCTCATCAGAACGATGTATTCAATCGTTGAAGTATGTACATCTGGAGAAATAAGCTAAAGAGCTAAAGGTGGTCCCTACTAGGAAGGATAGCCAATTGGCCAAAGCTCCCTCTGTGAAACCATCAGTTATTCCTGAGTGACAAACCGAGCTCGTTGAGCTTTACTTTGATCTGTTCTACTCCTCTCAATCCCATGCCTGTCATGTTCAGTAGCTGCACTTCTGTCTTCTGTAACAATTTGGCGACGGTATCTACGCCGTTACGTTGAAGTGCTTTAAATGGCCGGTTGGCGAGTTCGAGTACACAGATGGGTAGCTGCAGCGTTGAATCTTCCATAGTCACTCTTCATCTTGCCGAAGCTTTAGTCCGCGCTTATCAAGCATGGCCTTGACCTCGTCAAGACTATTCTGCCCAAAGTTTGAGATATTAAGCAGGTCGTCTTCCGATTTAGTTAGTAGACGTTTGAGTGTAATGATTTGAGCCATTATGAGGCGATTGTTTGATCGTTCAATGGCCGCCAAAGGTCCCCTATTCCGATGTCATCGAGTACAACTTCGGACACGGAGCTAGGTACGAGAGCGGCGTAGCCGTGCTCGTTCATTGACAGGATTATCGCATTGCATACACGATTTGTTCCGACGATGATACCTGCTTCGATACCTGCTTGCATTCCTTCCAGGCGACCTTCTTCACGTGCTTCGCTCAGGATTTGAGCCAATATTGCTTGGGCTTCTTGGAATTCTTGGTCGGTTGCCATTTTTCTCTCCAGATGTGAGGTGCTATCCGTTTAAAGCGGATGTTTCGGTGCCATGCGAATGCATAACTATGATATATTGTATCACATCTGTCAATATATACAAGTTAGACTGCCCCTGTTGTTGGAATAATAAATTATCTAACTACTTTTTTTTGACGGTTTTACGGCGGACAAATTTTTTCTTAGCTGGGGCTTCGTCTAGTAATTTTTTAGCAGCTTTTTTATCTATAGTGGTTGGATCGGTGTCTTTAGGAATCTTGGCATTCTTTTTACCGTCTGTTACATAAGGGCCATACGGGCCACGGAGCACCTTAATAGTGCCAAAATCGGCCACATTGCGTTCGGCATTTTGCTTAATCTTTTCAACTACAAATTCTCTGGCTTCAGCCTCAGTATTAGTAAACGGGCTAAGCTTCTTAATAGATACATAAATCTTGTCTACTTTGACATAAGGACCAAAGCGGCCAATATCTGCTAGTATATCTTCACCTTCAGGAGTTTTACCCACTAAACGCGGCAAACCAAACATTGGTAAAGCTTGTTCTAGAGTGACGTTATCCATAGTGGTTCCATCTGGCATGGGAGCAAACTCAGGCTTATTTTCTTCGTCTGCGGTGTCGCCGCGCTGCAACATAGGGCCATAGCGACCAAAGCGGACGACAATTGGTTTGCCGCTCTTAGGATCGGCACCAAGGGTACGCGATTGGCTGGTCTCTTCCCTTGTTACGTCTGCACTTGCTTTGATGAGCGGCTTAAATTCGCCGTTGTAAAATTCTGAAATCATTTTATTCCAGCTGGTCTTACCGTCGGCGATGTCGTCAAATTCTTTCTCAGCTCCTATTGTAAAGTCGTAGTCAACAATTGGTGCGAAATACTTAATTAAAAAGTCAGTAGTAACTTCAGCTACCGAAGTAGGGATTAGTTTGTTTTTGTCTGCTCCGGTAATGACCTTTTCTTCTTTACCACCGAGGTCGTTGCCATCAAGAATAAGGGTGTTAATAATGCGCTCGCTGCCTTCAAGGTCGCTCTTTTCCACGTAGCCACGGTCTTGAACGGTTGAAATAGTTGGTGCATATGTTGATGGCCGGCCGATACCCATCTCTTCAAGAGCTTTTACGAGTGATGCTTCTGAGAAACGGGCTGGTGGGCGGCTAAATGTCTGAGTAGCTTGTAGTAAGCCAGGTTTTAGTTCTTGATCAACTTTCATTTCTGGAAGTATTACATCGTCTTTACCACCGCCGTAGACACGGAGGAAGCCATCAAAAAGTAGAACCTCACCTTTGGCAACAAAGTGTTCGGGGCGCTTTGAAATTGTAATAGATACCTCTGTTTTATCTACTTTAGCAGGTGACATTTGTGACGACAGCGCCCGTTGCCATATTAAGTTATATAACTTCTTTTGGCTTGAGTCATCGCCAGCATCTTCTTTGTTAAAGTCGGTTGGTCGTATTGCTTCATGAGCTTCTTGAGCGCTAGAATTCTTGGTCTTAAATTGGCGTACTTGATGATATTCCTTACCGAAACTTTCGGTTATGTACTTTTCGGCGCTAGAAATGGCTAAGCCTGATAACACAGTGCTATCTGTACGCATATAGGTGATATGGCCCGATTCGTAAAGACGCTGAGCTAGACTCATTGTTTGGCGGACAGAATATCCTAAACGTCGTGAGGCCTCTTGTTGAAGCGTGCTGGTAATAAAAGGTGCGCCTGGGTTCTTGGTTCCTGGCTTTTTTTCTATAGAATTAACAGTGTAGTTAGCTCCTATACAATCTTTCAGAAATTTTTCAGCAGCCTTTATGTCTTTCATTTTGCTAGATAACTCTGCAGGTATATTGACTTTACCGCTTACAAAATCGGCAGTAATTTTGTATGTGCTCTCAGCTTCAAAAGCTCGTATATCACGTTCTCTTTCGACAATTATGCGTACAGCAACTGATTGTACGCGACCTGCGGATAGCCCTGCTCTGACTTTTTTCCATAACACTGGCGATAGTTCGTAGCCAACTATTCGGTCAAGGACGCGACGGGCTTGCTGTGCGTCAACTAAGCGTAAATCTACGGTACGGGGATTTTTTATGGCCTCTAGAATAGCTGGTTTTGTAATTTCATGGAAAACAATACGCTTAGTTTTTTTGGGATCTAAACCTAGAGCCATACATAGGTGCCAAGATATAGCTTCGCCTTCTCGGTCTTCATCAGATGCTAACCAAACAGTGTGAGTTTTGGCTAGTTTTTTTAGTTCGGCTACAGTCTTTTTCTTTTCAGGAGAAATTTCGTAAGTTGGCTCAAAATTGTTTGCCTTGTCAATGGACAGCCCTTTCTTCGGGAGGTCGCGAATATGACCAAAACTGCTTTTGACAGTGTAGTCTTTGCCAAGGTACTTTTCTATAGTTTTGGCTTTTGCGGGGCTCTCTACGATGACTAAATTCTTACTCAAAAAAACTCCTAAAATGCTTATAGTTTCATTGAAGTGTAGCAGACGTTCAGCGGCTAACGATAGCACGAGCTACTATGTTACGCAAATCATTCCAGCCAAGCCTTGCCAGCCTTATATCCTATATAGATACCTAATAATGGTCCTATAAAGGCACCAAGAAGGAAGCTCCATGCCCCAAAACCACCGTCTAACAAGCTACCAAGCCAACCTCCAGTTAGTCCACCAATCGTAAGAAACGTGAATATTACAAATTTCATATTAAGTTAAGTGTACTCCTTGCTGTCTTTGATCTTAAAGTATATGGAAATTATATTATTCACAGCTAATTAGTTTAAAACGAGTTAAATCACTTTTTTCTAGGTTTTCAGCACAGCTTCAGCTAAGCTTGCGATAATATTTTTGTGAGCGATAAAATGTTCACGCATCGGCTCTATTTTGGAATATTCAGGTACTTACAAACCATAACTACCGGTAAACTAGTGGGCTAATTGAGAGTGACGGCGAGGTCTATTCTGTTCGGACCACTTAGAAGTTCAGATGGTTAGTTTCAAGTTTGAAAGATAACTTGGTAGGTGATTGAACCTACCCCCAGCTCCAAACTGAGGACAACAACCAGTAACTTGTTGCCGATACGCTAGCAAATTAGCTCTTGACAGCAATGTCTTAAGGTTAAACCTCACGACAACCGACTAAGACTATCCGTGGTTCTTTAAGAAGATCATCATGGTATTACTGCTACATAGAATTCTACGGAAGTTATAGAATGTGAAAAACTTCTTAGTAGTTATCGGCGCGTAAGCGTAACCATGTTGACAAATATAGGAAAACATTAAAAAGCATTGACATAATCCCATAAACTTGCTAAAATAGCAATCTGTAATTACCGTTTTGGTGGTTATGCACTTTTTACCCTATATAACGTCTTAATCTTCGGATTCGGACATTGAATTTTGCATTTATTGCAACGTTCAAATGTTAGGTTGTTTTAGAGCGTGCTGAAAAAAGTTGTTACCCTCCACTTTCTCTTAGCGCTTTCGTTTTAACGAAAAGCGCTCTAAAACAGACTAACCCCTTTAACCCCGCACTCCCACCGCGTTTTATTTGCGGTTATATTGGCGATGTGACGGTTATACCTAAGAGTGGGCCTTTCGAGTAACTTTACGAGATTACTAGATCGGAGGACTTCAAGGTGGGTTGAAGGGTGTAATGAGCCTCCAGCGGTGCCCACCCCCTCTGGAGGCTCTTTATTTTGTATTATATTGTTTTATTGTGATTGAAAATAAGTAATAAATATGTTAAAATATACAAGCTCGAAATAATATTCGTGCGTTATTTAACAAGTTACAGATAGTTATAACCTATCCTGGAAGGATTTAGATGATAAATACTTGTCGTCTGCATCCTTTCAGGGTAAATACAAGAACCAAGCAAACCGGCATGGATCTAGTCACTGACAGGAGAAGGATTACTGCTATGAACGTCCAAGAAGTCATCGATGTGAAGAACACCATCATCGGTATCGAAATCGAGATTAAAGGCGTTGAATGCGCTGGGCTGAGACTCGATCAGTCGGACAACCGTCTCCACCTCGATCTGACAAAGCTTCTCGAAGAAGGTTCGACTGATGTAGTTCATGTCGAGGTGGCAATCTTGCAGGTCAAAAACGCTCAGAACGAGGTCGCAAGGTGCGAGCTTGTCGTCGAGATGTTGAAACTTGATAAGCGCAAGAAAGAGCTAGAGCTGCGGTTGGCAGAAGCTACACGTTCGGCGGGAGATGCGGTCATATCAATTCTCTTCGGAGATTTAGACGATAATTATGTCGGCGAATCTGACCCCGTTGACGGTGATCCACCTCGTGGCTTTCTCAAGGTCAGCTTCAGCGCCTTTAGCGGCCCGTTTGGTGAGGGCGCTTCGTACTGATTGAGAAGTGGCAAAGCCGCCTGGAAGTGTCCTTTAAAACGGATTCGACCAGGCGGCTCGCCTACCCTTCACTAATCCCCCCCTAAACCCCCCAAATATCTATCTGTAACTTGTTTCTTCACTTTTGATACAATCTATAAGCACAAAATTATAAAGAAAAGATATGGGACTAGAGAGACTACAGGCACGCACACTCGCACTCAGCGTAGAAGCAAAAAACCGTAACACTAAAGATATGTGGCGTATTCGTCGTGATCAGCCTGTCGTTCCAAGACTTGCTAAGACAACTCTTGGATTCGCACTTCGTAGTGAGAGGATTCGACATAGGGTACTCGCACATGCCTCAGCGGCAATCGGTGGTACAGCCGTACTTGGATGTGGTGCTGAACAATTAGTGGTTACTGACGGCGAAAAGGTGCGTAAGTTGTTATTCAATACAATTACTAGTGAAATCGGGCAGGTTGAAGAGGGGGCAGAGAGACTTAGGTCAGAAACGGGACTATGTGCGGATTATTTAGGTGAATATTGGCTGCCAACAAGTTTTGAGCCTACAAGACTTGCTAATCCTAATAAATTTGCAATTGTTGCCCATCAAGAGCATTTAGTAGGCGTCAACTTTTATAAATCAGCACTAGATGTTGTTGCCGATGAGCAGCGAAAGGATTTTGCCCAAAGAATTGTTGCTCTACACTCTGCCACGGGCTTGTATCCAGATATTATAGGTAGAGCTAATATAGCTAAGCATAATGATTCGGGAGCGTTACAGGTGGTCGATACGATACCAGTAACTCCTTTTGTTCAATCTAGCATTTCTCAAGGACAATCAGATAACAATGGTGTCCTAATAGGTGAAGTTGTGGCTTCTTGGCTATAGAAACTTACGGGTTTCTTGTGGCAGACTATCACCGAAAGCGAATTCATTTAACAATGAGATCACTTCTGTTTTTAAGGCTTTTAGGTTGCTTTGTTCTTCTTTAGAAAATTTTTGTAGTACAAAGTTAGCGCTATCTGTTTTGGGGCTGTATTCATTCTTTATACCAATCCTAACACGCCCGAAATCTTCGCCTATCTGAGCGATAAGTGACTTAACGCCGTTATTGCCTGCTGCACTACCACCTACACGGGTGCGAATTTGGCCAAAAGCTATATCCAGCTCATCATGCACCACTACGGTTTGACTGTTGGTGAGTTTAAAGTAGCGCTGTACGGCCTGTACAGCCTCTCCAGACAGATTCATATAGGTGGTTGGCTTACATAGTAATACGCGGGTTTGGCCTATACTCAGCTCGCATACAAAGCTTTTAAGGGCTTTCTTTTCTGACCAACTACCGTTTTCGGTACTTACAAAACTGTCTAAGCACGCAAAACCAATATTGTGACGCGTGCCTTCATATTTTGTTCCGAGATTACCTAGACCGACTATTAATCTGGTGTTTTCTGAGCCAATACTTATAGAGTAAGGAAGTTCTGCTTGTGGTTGCTCTCGTCTATAAAATAGTCCCATTTGCCCTTTATTATACCCTAATCGTCAGAGTCGGCGGCTTCAGCTGCTTGCCAGATTTCAACTTGGCGTTTATGATGGCGAAATAAAGCAACAAAAGTTAGCCATATCATTAGGATAAAAGGCACAGTCCACAACAAGACTGATAGCTGATTGGGGCGATTATCATTTAGGTTTCGGGCGTAATTTGGATTACTGGGATGATAGCCAATTTTGATATTTTGCCCCTCAGTGTATCTGAGCCCGTCGTTGGCCGGCTGTCGCACGCTTTTGTCTACCCCGTCACTTGTTTTAAAATTAAAAGTAATAAAGGTTGTGACAGCGCCAATGCCATTTGTCTTGCTTGAGCTTATGCTAGTAACAACAGCATTAGTTTGGACCAAGTTGCCCGGGTTAGATTTAGTAAACCATAGCAATGAGCCAGATAGTACGCATATAGCTGCAACGAGACAGGCTACAGATATAGTAGTACGCTTAATAAGCGGATCGTGCTCTATTTTGTCAACCAATTGCTTGTAGTAAGCCTTAGATATATTGGTCTTTGGCATAATGCGGGCTTGCATAGCACAATCGTACCATGCTTATGGTAGGTTAGTATCTGTTATTTTTCGCGTTTAGTACCGTGAACACGTGGAGTGTGCTGGTCTATCCACCAAAATTTTATAGCAGTACCTTCGAAACCGAAGGTTTCACGGAAGGTGCGCTCTAGATGGCGGCGATAACTCCAATGTAGGTACTTGAGTTGGCTGCCAAACACCTTGAAACTTGGGTATACCATACCCTCTTCTTGGACTACGTAACGAAGTTTAGGTTGACGATTTTTGAGGCCGGCTGGCGGGTGTCTGTCGGTAGTCTTGTGCAGCCAGTTGTTAAGCTCAGTGGTTTTGACGCGCTTAGCCCTGGTTTCGGTAATTTCGAGAACTATATCAAAGATTTTTGAGACATTCTGCCCGGTAACACTACTGGTTACGATCATCGGTGCCCAGGGCACAAATTGAAAGTCACGCTTAATTGTTGGGGTAAGAGTGTCGTGGGTCCAGGCATCTTTATCTTCAAGAGCGTCCCACTTACTGATGATTATGATAAGGCCTTTGTGAGATTCAGCAATCATGCCAGCTATTTTTTGATCTAGCGCGACACTCGGTTCGTTAACATCAACTAGCAATAAACAAATGTCAGCTTCCTGTATAGCGCTCAAAGAACGGATAACACTAAACTTCTCAACGCCGCGTTCTATACGGCCCGATCTACGAATGCCGGCAGTATCAAGTAGCTCAATTTCGCGCTGCATATATTTTACGGCGGTGCGGTTTATGTCTCTAGTTGTGCCGGCGCGGTCAGCTACAATTGCTTGTTGCTTTTTAGCAAGAGCGTTAAATAACTGGGATTTGCCGACGTTTGGACGGCCAAGGATAGCAATAGTTATACGGTCGTCTGCTTCGTTGATTGTTGCATGAGGAAGCTTGCTAGTTACGTGCTCAAACAGTTCGTCTAATCCAACGCTTTGGGTCACTGATGTCATAAAAATTTCTTTAATTCCAAGACGCTGGTAATCTGTCGGCTTGGCTTTGCGGGCTTGGTCGGCTTTATTCACGACTAGTACTACTGGTTTACGAGTTTTTAAGGCCATTTTTGCTACCCGACGATCTTCTTCAGATAATCCAGCTGGCGCTTCAATCATAACCAGGATAACATCGGCTGAATCAGCCGCCTGCATAATTTGTTCTTGAATAGTAAATTCAAACTCGTCCTCAGCTTGTTTTAGCCCGGCAGTGTCTACTAGCCAAAAGTCTTTATCATAAAAGCTAGCCTTACCGAAAAGGCTGTCGCGAGTAGTACCAGGCTCGTTGGCAATAATGGCTTCACGTTTATGTAGTATTGCGTTGAACAGACTAGACTTGCCTACATTGGCGCGTCCAACAATTGCTACGATAGGTACTTTTGTCTTGCTCATTTCAGTTGTATTTTAACAGAGGTGATGAATATTGTAAAGTCAAATAAAAAATGTTATAATTTGAAAACTTTAAGGTGTTAGACAATTATGGAAGTTACAAGATCCGATATTATTGCTGAAGCTGCCACTCAAAACGAGGCAGCACTTCCTCAGTTTGAGGAAATTCTTGATATGGCGATTGCTGTTTGTCTAAGGGGTCGGTCTAGCTATGAAGAACATCTACAAGCTGTACGTACTGAAAAATTACAATCCACAAAAGAACCTTATAGTCCGTGGGCATCTCGGGCCACTATGGAAATGCAGTATAACGAATATGAATACGTGCATTTGCTTGAAGATTGCGGAGTTACATATAGTGCAATCAGAAATGATGTTTTTTCTTTTATTCCGGCGGCCGACCCCGAAGTCCAGTCAAAAATTGAAGCGTTTGGCCGGGCGTTGCTAGACGATGCGTTCATAAGCCTTGGTCCTGAAGCACCTATGATGGTGGAGTCATATAAAAATGGCAGCTATGAAGACCAGCGAAAGATAATTATTTGGCTTGAAGGAGTTATTTCTAGTAGTAACGTAGAGCTGCAAGAGGAAAGCGCTGAAAACGAAGAGTTTATTTCAGAATTACGTGCGGCAGTTGAAGAAGGTTGTCAGCGCTATGATGCCCTGTTCGTTGAAGAAGAAACAGGTACCGATACTACAATACGTATATCTGACCTGCCAAGAATAATTACTAGGGAGATTCCTCCGGAAGAAGCTGCGCGCATGCGAGCGAGTTTAGAGAACAGCCAACCCCTAGTGGTATCACTGGATGTAGTTGCCGATGTATCACAAACTCCATTTAACCCAATTCGTCTGAGTCCAAAAATACTTGGAGTTTATCCAAATTTTGAAATTGAACCTACTTGTCTTGCGCGGTCTATTTTAGTAGCTTCATTTTTTGAAAAAACAGGTCAACCTTATGTACATGCCGGCGTAGTGAGGACCGCAACCGAGATTTCTCGATTGTGGCAGTACGCTACTATGAAATCTATCAAAGATTTTGTTGAGAGTAGAGGTGATATTATGCCCCCTTTGCTTGATGAAGTCTTTAAAGAAGTTAAAGATAGCTATAAAGAGATTGGGGCATCGAACAATGGATTTCATGCCGTGGTGCTTGCAAGGCTAAGTAACGGAAGCTGGGTGCTATCTGATTATAATTACCAAAAACTTATTGAACATAACCCGGAATCATCTTTAGAGCTTGATGAAAAGTATCTTCATTTATTTGAGGCCGCCACTAACAGTCCGGGTGTGGAGGTGACTTCAGTTGAAAGCGATATATTTGATATTGAGGACGTAGTTTACTATAGCGTCCTTGGTTTAAAAAATGCCCCGAGTGACCAGCAACTTATTGAGTTGCTCAATTCAACACCAGAAGATGAATTAGTTGAGGCTTTAAAAATTTATATCCTGACTGAGCTTTGTCAGTACTATGAAGAGATCGAATCAACTATATCTGAACAGTATGATTTTTATCTAGATGATATGTTTAGGGGTAAAAGACCAGAAGCTAAGATAGATTACATTGATAAGGTATTAGAATATATACTTAATAAGTACGTGCTAGGTAGTCCCAAAGCTAAAGAAGACTACGTAGAGATGGCTAAGATGCTTAGACTAGCCCCTGCTTTAGTCGAGCTTTGTATGTTGGCCGATATAACAATTTCATTTGTAGACTATCCCCGCAAGACACCTTATTCACATGCAGTCATGGAACTGGGTATGCCGGGATATAGGATTGGTGCCTGTGTTCTGAGTGATTTTGATTTGTTCACGGGTAATAGACTGCCCTTTAGTTTTTGGGCAAGCAATTGGACTAGCTACGTAACATACGGCAATCACACGCCTGATTTTGACGACGAAATTCAGTCTAAAATAGCTGAACGACTTATTAATTCAACAGATGTTGAAACCTTGTCATATATGACCACTCGTGGTATAATTCACGGATTCCTCGAGCAAAGGGAGAATAGGAATGGCAAAAGTCAAAGCAACCAAGTTGGATGAGCTCATGAGTACAGCCGGTGTACCCGACGACATCAGAGCAAATCTGAGAGCTGCAAACGAGGGTAGAGCACCCGCCAAGCAGCCTCGGAGTCGTGGCCACGGAGCACCCGCTCCGGACAAAACCCCGATGCCATCCATCTGAATACAAGCAACTTCAGTTGAATATGTGTGGCGACCTGCTTAAAACAAAGCGTAGCCTTGCTACAAATTGCTAGAACGCAGGCCGCCACACACATCAACCATTACTACTCCCCCTCATTCACAATCACCAAACGATAGTTCGCCAAACACACTTCTGGCTTGAGCCATCCCCATTTTTGATTGTTTACTCGAGGTTTTTTTCTTTTTAATAGATTTTTATATGTATGGTGAATTTGAACTTGCCAATAAGTCTATTCTAGACTAAGGTGCCTGTTATTTAATGATGGCCAAGCTCAGTTATTAGGCATAGTCAATTCAAACAAATAGTGTTTTAAAATATCAAAATACTGTGAAATTTGTGGATAACTGCATTAGCTGATTTGCTTTTTGTAATTGCTAGATTATACTTACGCAAAAGTTCATAAAAATGGGTAACAACAAACATGTCTGAGGCAATTCATTTTGCGTTGAAACATATTGAGGATGTATCTTGGGCAGAGCTTAATGTCCTCACCCAGACACGTAAAGGCATGCAGCCTGAGGGTATGGATGAGTTGACGCGTGCTATAGAAGCCGTCGACGACAACGGTAAGCCGCGAAATGAACTTTTCCATCCAATAATGGTTAATAGTTTAGACCTTAAGCATGCCATGCAGTACCTTGAAGATCTTAATCTTTGCCACGGAACTAACCATACACTTGATCAGCTTGTTAAAGGTACCGATAGTCGTTACAAGGCTGTTATAGCAGGACATCGCCGCCGCGGTGCGACTGGACGGCTAATAGATAAGTACGGTGCCGATCCCGCCGAATCTACAGTGCCATGTAGTGTCTATGAGAACCTCAGCTTTAAGGATGCTTTACGTAAGCAAATAGATGAAAACACCCATCAATCACTTTCTGTTATAGAAGTAGCGCGGGCGATTCAATCTACGTACCGTTACGGTATAGCCACTGGAGATTACGTCTCGATCGCTGATTGTGTACGTGACTTGCCCTTTAGTGAAGATAAAGTCCGCGGAGCTTTAAAGTTCTGTGAACTACCAGAAGTTTTACAGGAGTGGGTCGAAGATGAGCGCCTGCCTTACGGCGCAGCCGTAGCTCTGCACCCGATGATGGACGGATTAAGGCGTTACCACGTTGAATTACCAGAAGCCGAGCGTGAAGGTATTGTTCTTGAGTATATGTTAGCTTACGGTATTAAGATTATTAATCACCGCTGGAGTAAGGAAGTTGTTCGTGCTCAAGTAAACGAATTACTTGAGTCTCGTCGCACAGACCAACAGCTATATCTATTTCAGCAAGATGAATACCGTGTAGCTTTACGCTATCGTCAACAGGCCACCCGGGAGCTATTTAATGGTGGCCTTAACCGTTTACGACAATTCCGCGAAACAGGTGCCTATAAGGATTTGCCCCAAGAACAAAGAGAGGCTTTGGTTGATGAGCTGCAGCGTTTAGTTGTAGTTTTAGGTGGTACTGCAAGTTTGTCTGGCGCTGAAGCACCACTATCGTTAGAATTTGCTAATTAGTCACTTTATAATTGCCGAGTTTTAGATCGCCTAAAAGGTATGGTCCAAAATGAGTGCGATGAAGTTTTTTTACTTCATACCCAAGTGCCGCAAAAGTACGCCTAATCTGGCGGTTACGTCCTTCGGACATAGTAACTTCCCACTCCTTAGCGTTCTTATCATTTGAGACAAGCCCGAGCTTAGATAGCCCGTCGGCGAGATTTATACCGTGATCAGCTATCATCTGATGGTGTAATGGTTCTAATGATCTATCTAGGATAATAATATACTTTTTTTGTTTCTGATAACGTGGGTGGGTCATTTGGTTTGCTAGCACCCCATCATTAGTCATAACTAGTAGCCCAGATGAGTCTTTATCTAGACGACCGACTGAATTTATGTAATGGAGGTTAGGTGGTAATAGCTCGTAAATAGTTTTACTGCCCTGACCTGATTTTGAACAGACGTAACCAATTGGCTTATTCAAAACTAGGGTAGTAATCTTGATATCAGATATAACAGGCTGCATGTCTAGTGTTATCTTGTCTATATCTATTACAACATCACCTAACTTTGCAGCTATGCCGTTAATATTTACCCTACCTTCAGATATGGCTCGATCTGCGGAGCGCCTACTTAAACTAGTGTATTGGGCTAAGAACTTATTTAATCGCATAACTATAGCTTATGGGTTCTCATGGTAAATACAGAGTTTTATAGTTTTTAGATAATTAGTAATGCTCAGAGCGCTATAAGATTAGGGTCTTGGCCTTCTGGGCGGGCCTGTTGGCCAGGAGCTGGCTGTTGAGCTGGAGGCGGTGCAACTCCTGCAGCGCCAAGAATATTGGCTACTTCTTCTTTTTCCTTTTCCTTTTCAAGTAAGGCGTTAAGATCGGGCTTTTCAAAAGGGTCATTTATTGGATGGATAACCTTTTTTCCTGAAACACCGTTCTCAGGGTAGTCTGCCGACTCTAGTTTTTCATTAGCGACTTGTTGCACGGGTGTTGCAACTGGTGTACTGGCGGCTGGGTCAGCTGAGTTAGCTGAGTTAGTTAGAGTTGTCGAAATGTCTGCAGTCTGTTCTGGGGCCGATTGTGTAGGCATTGGCATTGGACTAGCAAAACTACCTTCTTGAGTAGTATTAACTCCGGGAGCGCTACTAGCGGGCTGGTTGGTCATTTTTTGTTCTGGGCTGTCTGCTGGCAGTACTAAGTCACGTTTTTCTATAGTATCAGTTTCGCTAACATTTCCTTGTGGTTCAACTGCGTTATTTTTCAGGAATTCTTCTATCTGATTCTCAACTACTTTTTGCTCTGCTTCTACAGTTGGGGCGGCTTTGATTTGTTCGGCCGGTGACGGTAGTTCTAGCTCTGGTTTTGGATCGTCACTAGGAGAGGCTTCAGTTATTGCAGGAGCAGCTTCAATTTCAACTACAGACGTGGTGGCTGAAGCTGATTCAGGTGGGTTAGATTCTGCGGCAGCTCCTAGAGCAGTAGCGGCTTCAGCTAGTGCGGCTTCTGATGATGCTTCGACTGGTTCGGCTAATATAGCCTCCGATGTTGGATCTTTAATTGGCATTGGATTGGTAACGTTTGAATCGGCTGGTTCTGTTACGGCTGGAGCCGGTACTACCGGATCTAAAGCAGCAGGTTCAACTGGCGGCGTTACTAAAGGAGCTGCAACCAATGGAACCGTACCACCGGCCACGGCCGGAGGTTCAATTGGCGCAACTGTTGCCGGTACATCTACTGCTTGTGTATCTGAAGCAACACCCGGCATTGGTGCTTTATCGGGGTCTGGTTTACCATCTAATACTTCACGGGCTACACGAGCTACATCCTCAAGTGTTACTTGAGACTTCACGAGATACCTATCCGCGCCTAGTTTGTCGGCTCTCTCTTTATCTTCAGCCTGACTGAGTGCAGTCATCATAATAACTTTC
>Ga0163144_10002879_pt1 | contig 39344 bp, 34 predicted proteins | sample OliLak19BULKMAT1_FD_123175 | JGI IMG/M metagenome (GOLD analysis project Ga0163144, IMG submission 123175) | Freshwater microbial mat bacterial communities from Lake Vanda, McMurdo Dry Valleys, Antarctica - Oligotrophic Lake LV.19.BULKMAT1 | ecosystem: Environmental > Aquatic > Freshwater >...
AACCGCATCCACATCCGCGGTGGCAAGGGCGGCAAAGACCGGTTCGTACCGGCCACGGCTGAACGGTTTGCGATGCTAAGGACGTGGTGGCGGGAGCACCGGCATCTCCGGCTGCTCTTTCCTGGCGTGCGCCGCGGCTGGCGCGAGCACCGGGTCAATCCCATGGGGCCGGATCACGCGGGCAAGGCTGACCAGCCCATGTCGACCGGTTCCATTCAACTCTGCGTGCGGGTCGCCCGGGCGGCCGCGGGACTCAAGCCAGAGGTGCATGTCCATACGCTGCGTCACTCGTATGCCACGCATCTCCTGGAGGACGGCGTGAACCTGTGCCAACTCGCCGCTTATCTTGGTCACGATTCTTTGGCTACGACGGCCATCGATACTCACCTGACGACCATCAGTGAGTATGTCGGCCAATAGTCGCCGAAGGCTTCCGCTGGATTACTGAGTATGCGGCGATCTCCCACCGCGACCAGAACCTTGGGTGCTTCGCTTTGCATGGAATTTTTTGCCCCTCAGTATTATTGAGCGACACCGGAGTGTCGCACTAACGGAAGCAGAGGGCTAGAATTAAACGTTATTCAGTTTCGGGTGAGCGTTGTCCTTCGCCATGGCCAAAGCAGCTGAATATGAATGCGCCCCGCGATATAGTTGAGATCGCGCCGATGCAGGCGCTGACGCGCTCACACGGAGAGTGAGTTGAACGATCGCGGAGGGAGGCCGGTGAATTCCGGCTCCACGTCTTACGGGTTCGGCGGGGGCGCGGGCTCGAAGAGTTCGTCGGCCTTTTGGGGCAGACCCGTGAACGTATACTCTGCAATCTGAAATCCGCGCTTCTGCATTAACGCATTCACCGGGGCACTCGCATCGCTGTGGCTGACGACCGCGAACACCGGACCGGCGGGAATCGTCTCGAACTCAGGTGCCAGCGGATTCGCACTCTCGGCCGCGGGCTCGCCGTCCTTGCGGGCGGGCTGTTTCGCGAGATCGGCCAAATTGCCGAGCGCGGCGGGGCCACTCTTGTCGGGCGTTGCGGCCAAGGGTTTTATTTTCTTTTCCCCGGGTTTCCGGCCGAGGGCGACGGTGATCGTCTGATTGTCAAAGGTGGTCAGCTTGAGCGGCCGTAGATTGGCTTTCGCCGCGGAGAGGTTTGGATCATCGAGGGCCGATGTCTCGGAGAAACGCAGCGAGGTAATTGAACTCAGCAGTGAAGCCACGCGGTCGGCTTTTACGCTCTGGCCCGCGGGCGGGTTCCCGGCGGTCCACGGGTCTTCCTTTTTGGCCCGCGACACGGTGACGCTGCCGCCTTCTGGAAACGGAATCTCGATCCGGGCAATCTCGTCGGCCTTCACACTGAGCAACTCGGCGTTGGCCCAGTTTTTCGCTTCGGGGTCGAGCCAGGCGCTGAGGTTGGTAAGGTAAGCTTTGGGTTCGTTGCCGAAACGTACAAAGCGACCACCACCGGTCTCAGCGTTTCTGCCCAAGGTGGCGGTGAACACGACTTGATCGGCGCGATCGAGCAGCTCGATCTTCGTATCCTTAAACTCGAGACGGGCAATGCGCTCCGGGCTGCTGGTGACTAAACGCTGGACTTTGGCTTCGGTGAGATTGCCGACAAAGCCGGAGAGCTTGTTGAAGTCGGCCTGCATGTCGTAATACGACGGCACGTGCCACGTGCCATCGGCCTGGCGCGTGAGCTCGACGGTCTTGCCCGCATCGCTGAGGCGGAGCTTCGTTCCCTTTTCGATGGCGTCGGCGGTGACGAGAGGTTGGTTCAACCGGACGTCGGTGGCGGCGGGCGGAGCGGGCCGGCGCACGATGAAGGCGCCGATGGACAGCACGGCGAGGACGGCAACGGTGACGAGGATCGTTTTCAGTCTCATTGATTGAGGGTTGAGAGCTGACGGTTGTGGTCAGGGTTACTTTTTGCGGCTGCGGTAAAACCAGACGCCGAAGGCGCCGATGAGCAGCGGTGTCGCGAGAAGATTGATTACGAGCAGGCGGTTCTCGAGGCGGTCGATATCCTCGCGGAGAGCGCGGCGGATTTCACGGCGCTCGCCGCGCATCGCGGCCTGCTGCTTCCGGAAGTCCTCGATGGCCTTGGCCATTTCGGGCGTGGCGACGAGCCGGTTGCCTTCGCCCACTTTGCCTTGGAGCTCGGTGAGTTTCGCCTGCACTTCCTGCAAGCGGGTATCGAGCTCGGTGAGCTTGGCCTGATACTGCTTTTGCGCCTCGGTCTCCATCTTGCGGACGACCGTGAATGGGCGCAGCGACGAACCTTTGCCGCGAATCGAGATCAGATCCTGCGAACCGCCGAGGAACTCAACCGCGTTGGAGGCGAAGGCGAGGTTGTCGTTGAACGGTTCGGCGGCCGTCTGGCCGAAGAAGTTGAATTTGCGGACGCTATAGTCGTCGAACAGCCAGTCGGTATCGGCGATCACGAGGAGGGTGGAGGTCGAGCGCGAGGTGGTGAGCCCCGGGCCTGATGGGGCGGGAGCCGGAGGCGGCGCGGGCGCGGAGCCATCGGCGGGTTTTTCGTCGGCGGGGACACCGTTCGGGAACGCGGTCTTGAACTTGCCGGTGACGAGCGCGGCGATCGTTTTCTGACCCGTCGGAGTGATCTGTTTCGCGATGTCGTCGGGCTGCGCGAACTGGAGCATCATGCTCGCGATGTCGCCGGATTGGGACGACGTCCAAACGAGCGGGGTGAACGTGCTATCGGCGCCTTCGCGTTTCGCCACACTGCCGGCCTCGATGAACATGGCGGAGTTAAGCTGCGCGGTGGGCATCGATGTGGAACTGAACCATTCTTTGCCGCGGAGACTGAGCCAGATCGGGTAACGCGCGATTCCGCCGCCACCGGTTTGAACCTGGGTGGCGTTCTCCAGATCGCCCACGACTTTCTGCGCGTCGTATTGGATCCCGTAGGCGTTGAGCAAGGTCGGCAGATCGCTCGATACGTTCTGGGGCCCGCCGCCCATCATGGCCTGCTGCGGGTTGCTCTGCCGTTTGAAGTGCTGCGACGACGGATCGAGCGCGAGTACGACCGGCTTTCCGCCCAGCAGGAATTGGTCGATCGAATACTGCAGCTTCGGGGAAACGTTCTGCGGATGAGCGATGAGGAGAACATCGAGATTAGCCGGCAACTCGGTCGCGGTGGCGTTTACGACCGTGACCTCAAACGACTGGCCGAGCTCGGTCATGACCATTTGCGACGGCTGCGGTTGCTGGCGCATCATCATCATCATCTGCATTTGATCCGGACTGGTCCCCTGCAGCGGCAGACTGGTGAGAAGGCCGAGCCGCGGTTTGTCCAACAGCTGGACGCTATGAACGAGTTTCGAGAGATCGTACTCGAGGAACTGTTCGCGCTGGGGAGTGAACGCGGGGATCGTCTTCTGCTGGTCGGCCTGAGTGACGATGAGACCGAAGTAGAACGGCTCGCCGCCCTGCTGTGCCATTTGCGGAGTAAGGCCGGAGGCGGTGGCTCGTTCCTCTTCCGGCGTGTCGGGCCGGGGGTTGATAATGTTGAGCGTCAGTTTTCCGCGGGAGGCGCGCACATATTGACGAGCCATTTCCTGCACGCGGGCGGCATAGTTCTTGTAGGCGATCGGCAGGCCATCGGCGTCGCGGGAGAAGAAAAGTTCGAGCGTAACGGGCTCCTCGATTTTTCCGAGCATCGCCTTGGTGCCCTCGGAGAGAGAGTAGATTTTCTCCGCGGTGGCGTCGAGCCGCACGGGCACGGACGAGGCGAGATAGTTGACGAGCACGAGCCCGACGAGGAGGAGAAGGACGGCGAGAGTTTTGCTTCCGAATTTCATGGTCGGTCAGTTTCAGCGTTCGAGCGCGACGACATTGAGGAACAGCGTGAAGCCCATCAGCGAGACGAAGAAGATCACGTCCTTGGGATCAATGATCCCTTTGGTGAAGGCATCGAAGTGGGTTAGGAAACTGAAGTTGGCAATGAGGTCGGAGACCGCAACGGGCAGCGAGAGAAAGCCCGTCAGAAAGCCCGAGAACATGCTCGTTCCGAGTAGCACGAGCAGTACGCAGACGAACACGCTCAGCACAAAGCTGATTACCTGATTTTTGGTGAGCGCCGACATCAGGGAGCAAACGCCGAGGTAGCCCCCCGCCATCATGATGCTTCCGATGTAACCGCTGATGATCACGCCCCAATCCGGATCGCCGAGATAGGCGAGCGTGAGGGGCATGGGAAAGCTCAGCAGAATCGCGATTCCGAGAAAGGCCCAGGCCGCGAGGAATTTTCCGATCACGGCTTCGAGTGTCGTGATGGGCAGGGTGAAAAGCAGCTCAACCGTGCCGGCGCGCTTCTCCTCCGACCACAGGCGCATGCCGGCCGCGGGAACGAGGAAGAGGAAGAGCCACGGATGAAACGTGAAGTAGCTTTCGAGACTGGCGATCCCGCCCTTGAAGAACCCGCCCGCGAAGAACGCGAGCCCGACGGACGCGAACAGAAACACGATCAGGAAAACGTAGGCAACCGGCGTGCGAAAATAACCGAGAAACTCGCGTTTGAAGATGGGTGCGATTTGACGCATAACTGGAGGAAAAGAAGAAGTCTGAGGAAAAGAAGAACGAGAGAAACGGGAGAACGGCGGAAACGGGCTCAAAAGAAGAAGTCCGTGGAAAAGAAGAAAGTGGCGGAAAAGGAGAAACGGGCGGAAACGGCGGTACTGTTTCTGATTTTTTTTCCGAGCGTTTCTACTTTTCCTCAGATGTCCCCGTGGGTCAGGGTGCGGAAAATTTCGTCGAGACGGGCACCGGGCTGGCGGGCGCGAAGTTGTTCGGGAGTCTCGTCGGCGACCACCCGGCCACGCGAGATGATGATCACGCGATTGCAGATCGCGTCCACTTCCTCGAGGATGTGAGTGGAGAGGATCACGGCCTTTTCCTTCGACATGCTTTTGATCAACGAACGCACTTCGTTCTTTTGATTCGGATCGAGACCGTCCGTTGGTTCGTCGAGGACAAGCACCGCGGGATCGTGCAACAATGCTTGGGCAAATCCGACGCGCTGTTTGAAACCCTTGGAGAGGGTTTCGATGGTTTGATTCCTTACCGGCGCGAGATGGGTCAGCGTGATGGCGCGCTCGACCTGCTTCGCCTTGGCGTCACTGGCGCGGAAACCGCGGACTTCAGCGATGAAGCGGAGGAATTCTTCGACGGTCATTTCCGGATACGCGGGAGCGCTTTCGGGGAGGTAGCCGAGTTTCCTTTTCACGGCCACCGGATCGACCGTGACATCGATTCCATCCACCGTCGCCGTGCCGGCGTCGGGGCGGAGGAACCCGGTGATCATCTTCATCGTGGTCGACTTGCCGGCGCCGTTGGGGCCGAGAAATCCCAGAATGTCGCCGCGTTTGACCGTGAACGTGATGCCGTCGACGGCGCGTTTGGCACCATAGGTTTTAACCAGACCTTTGACTTCAATCATGGGAGCTAGACGACGCTGTTAATGGGCAGTGCGACCTGCTTGGGGGAAAAAGTTCCGACACTATCCGATCGCAGGAGAGTGTCGTAAAATGGGGAGAGGCCGGAGTCGCAAGCGGAAAGTGCGTTCGTCGTGCGAACAGTCGATCTCATTCCAACGCCTTGATCGCAAACACTGCGGTGTGGGTCGTCTCGCCAATCATCTGAACCTGAAACGGGGGGCGTCCCCAACGCGAGTGGGTGTTGAAGAAGTCGAAATTGCGCTGCCATTTCGTCACGACGACGTGCCGCACGCCCGATGCTCGCCACCGCTTGGCCGCTTCCGCCGGGGAGACGGCCGAGTCGAACAACCAGTCGGCATCGGGGCTCCACAAGGGAATCACGGGAATGCCGACCGCGGCAAAGCGGCGTTGAAACCCAGGGGCGTCCGCGACCACGATTCCGGGTTCCCCGGTGCGGCGGACGATGGCCACGGTCTCATCGCCATCGCCCACGGGCGCGTGACCGTGCGGGGCAAAGCTGGGCCAGTCGCGCATGGGCGTGCGCCAGGGATTTTGCGGCAGCGCCAAGGTGGCGGGCAGGGTGCCCAGGACGAGCAGGCCCAACGCCAATGTGGCCCGGCGATAGAGCCTCGGACGCGGCATCGCGATCGCCGCCAGGGCGACTCCGGTGACGAGCACACCGACGCCAAGCGCTGGACTGGCGACACGGATGGAATAGAAAAGACCGCCGTTGGTGTAACGCACGGACATGGCCCACAGAGCGAAGATTATTCCGCTCGCAGCGAGCAGCGCCGCGGCGTGACGACGCCACGCATTGCGCCGCATGAGCGCGGGAACCAGTACGACGAAGCCGACGAGAGCGGTCGGGGCGAACTGGATCAAGTAGCGCCCTACTTGCATCCACCCGTCCGCGTTCTGGAGCACCGCGCCAAAGGCATCCGCGTCGTGTTCGATCCACGCGACAAATCGCTCATTGATGGGCAGACCGGCGACGCGCAGACTGTAGAACGGGTTTCCCGTGGCGAGGAATGTCCGCACCGGCCAGACCGCGGCAAGCAGCACGGGGATGATGAAGGCGCCCCACGCGTGTCGGGTGGGCTCGCTGCCCAGCAAGCCGATCCCGGCGAGTAAGGGGAAAATCAGGCCGTACTCGCGCCCCGCTGCGCCCAACACCGCGAACACGCCGGCGAGGGCAGCCCATCCTGCGACCCGCGTGTGATGCCAGCCCAGGAGCGCGCCAATCAACCCGACGAGCGACAAGGTGGTGAACCCCGTTTCCTGTCCGAGCAAAAAGGACCAGATCAGCAGCGGACAGCTCGCGGCGGCCACGCAGGCCAGCCGTGCGGCCCGGATTCCGCCGATCCGCGCCGCACTGTGCCAGAGCACGTCGTGCAGCGCCCAGAGTTGCAGCACCACGACTGGAATCGTCCAGACCGGGTCATAATTGCCCGCGCAGGCGTAGGCCCACGCGTGCACGGAAGCGACTCCCGGTGGAATACTCTCGGCCCAAAAATACGAAAAGAAATCTGCCGGCGCATCGGGCGGATAAAAGTCGAGGGAGCCGCGGGTCAGCAGTTGTTCCGCGAGAAAACTCCAGCGGAACTCAATGTCCGGTCCCGCAAGCGGCTCGTGCACGGCGCGCCACAGCAACGCCAGCCAGACCAGCGCGAAGAGGGGCGTCCACGCGCCCATCTGGCGAAAAATCACCAACCAGTCGGCGTGTTCGGTTTCGGGTCGGAGGAGCGGAGGACGGAATCGAGCGGCCGTTGCACAGATCACGAAAGCGAGCCCAAGGCTGATGCTGAGCGACCCGGCGGAGATGCGGATCGAGAGGGCATCGAGGGCCAGCACGGCGGAGTAGAGGAGAACGACCGAACCCGCGAAACTGGCTGATAACGTACGCGGCACCGCGAGTGCGCGCATCAGCGCCGCTCCTGGCGCGAGTAATCCGGCCAACAGGAGGGCGAGTTTCGCCGCGAGCAACAGGAGCGCGAGCACCTCCCTCTGCAATGCTACTCCGGGCGCGCAGGCCAGCCGGAAATGAAGTTCCGGAGACGACGAGCGCGCGGAGCATGCGCCGCGGGTGGAGAAATGCCCCCGGTTGCGCGTCGTTCAAGCCGAGGGGGCGGATCCTACCGGCGCGCCTGCCAACCAAGGAGGAACGCAGTCGCGGTCGGCGCATGTTGCGCCGACTGCCCGTTAGGTCGCGGTCGTGGCGAGTTCGCGGTCTTTTTCGGTCTTCAAGCGCAACTGGCCGCAGGCCGCGTCGATGTCGTGGCCTTTTTCGCGGCGCAGCGTAACCGAGATCCGCGCATCGCGGAGGATGTCGGCAAAACGTTCCTGGCGGGTGATGCTCGGGCGTTTCCACGGGAGGCCTTCCACCGTGTTATACGGAATGAGATTCACGTGCGCGTGCAGGTCACGCGCGAGATCACGCAGCTTCTCCGCCTGTTCGAGCGCATCGTTGATGCCTTCAATCAGGATGAACTCGAGGGTGACCATGCGGCCGTGTTTCTCGGAAAAGGTTTTCACGGCCGGAATCAGCTTCGCGAGCGGATAGGCCTTGTTCACCGGCATGATTTTTTCGCGCACCTCATCGGTCGCGCCATGCAGGGAAATCGCGAGGCGGAAACCGAGTTTCTCTTCCGCTAGTTGCAGGATCTTGGGCACGAGTCCACTCGTCGAAAGCGTCACGCGGCGCGCGCCAAAACCGAGGCCCCAGTCCGCGTTCAGGATTGTGAGCGCCCGCATCAGGTTGTCGTAATTGGCGAGGGGTTCTCCCATGCCCATGACCACGATATTGTCGAACGACGCGAGTTCCTGACGGGCCCGCGGCGTGCGCTCGTCTTCGCGGTAGCAGACCTGCAGCAACTGGGCGACAATCTCGCCGGCGTTGAGGTCGCGTTTGAATCCGGCGAGACCGCTGGCGCAAAAGACGCAGGCCATGGCGCAGCCGACCTGGGTTGAGATACAGATTGTTTTCCGTGACTGGTCGAGGCCCACGCCTTCCTGCGGAGCGCGAATGATGACGGTCTCGATCAGGGCGCGATCGCCGAGTTCGAGCAGAAGCTTATCGGTCACGTCCTCCGATTGTTGGTTGAGCACGAGCGACATGGGCATGAGCTCAAACGTGTCGGCGAGCCAGGCGCGCAGAGGCTTGGACAGATTGGTCATCTCGTCCCACGAGCGCGCGCGTTTCTTGTAGAGCCAGTCGAGGATTTGTTTGGCCCGAAAAGCGGGTTCGCCCTGCTCGCGGAGCTTCTCCGTGAGCGAGTCGAGGGTCTCGCCGGTGAGCGGCGGCTTGGCGGGCGTGAATTTCATCGAGCCGGCACCATGATGGGGGCCGGGCCGCGGCGCAAGCGGGCAGGTCGCGGCGGCGGACGTTGCGGTTCATGGGCAACGGGGGATTGCTTGCGCGGCCACTTTGGTTTCCAATGTCCGTACCCCCGATGAAACTCACTCTTCCCCTGTTGATTGCTTCGTGTTTACCCCTTCTTGCCATGGCTGCTGAATCTTCCCGTCCTAATTTTCAGGGCCGAATCGAGCGCTTCGATCCGGCGTTTGATCGCCTCGTTGCGCCCGATGCCACGATCGAGAAACTCGCCGAGGGTTTCACGTGGTCCGAGGGCCCCGTCTGGCTGAGCGGCGAACTCATTTTTTCGGATGTGCCGGCGAATATCGCGTATCGCTGGAAACCCGGGATGACGCAGGCGGAGGTGTTTCTCAAACCGAGTGGATTGCTGACCCCGCAAGCCGGGTTTCGCGAGCCTGGCAGCAATGGTCTTGCGCGCGATGCGCAGGGCCGGCTGCTCCTTTGTCAACACGGTGAGCGGCGCGTGGCGCGTTATGAAAAGGGTGCTTTCACCGTGCTGGCGGACCGCTGGGAAGGGAAGCGCTTCAACAGTCCCAACGATCTCGCGCTGCGCAAGAACGGGGAGATCTACTTCACCGATCCGTCGTATGGGCTCGAGGGCATCAATGCTTCGCCGCTGAAGGAAATCCCGTTCAACGGCGTGTATCGAATCGGCTTGGACGGGAAGGTTTCCTTGCTCGCGCAAAACCTGACGTTTCCCAACGGGATCGCGTTCTCACCGGACGAGAAAATTCTCTATGTGGGTGTCAGTGACTCCAAAGCCACGCGGCTTGTCGCGTACGATGTTAAGGCCGACGGCACGATTGCCAACGAACGCACGTTCTTCGATGCCCAGCCGTTGCTCAAGGCTCCGGATCGCGGCCTGGTCGATGGCTTGAAGATCGATCGCGAAGGGAACGTGTGGTCGAGTGGGCCGGGTGGCATTTTGGTCATCTCGCCAAAGGGCAAACTGCTGGGTCGCATCAACACCGGTCAACCGACCGCGAACTGCGGGTGGGGCGACGACGGCAGCACGCTCTACATCACGGCCAACATGTTTCTGGTGCGCGTCAAAACGAAGACCAAGGGCGCCGGTTGGTGAGTGCTCTGCGGTGATGATGGCTGAGCGGTGATACAGACATTCCTGTCTGTAGTATTTTTGTCTGTAGTATTCCTGTCAGTAGTTTGGAAGTCCGGAACCCGAAGAAGGATCCGGAACCAGACTTGGAGGAGGATCCTCAACTCGACTTGGACGAGGATCCTGAATCGGAACAGGCAGGAATGCCTGTGTCACTTTGACTTCAAAACAGCCTGTTCAGTGCTTCGCGAGGGCGCGATTGAGTGCGCTCACGATGGCCTTGATCGAGGCGAGTTCGATGTTCGTATCGATCCCGGCACCGAAGAGCGACTGGCCGCGCTCGGTCTTGATTTGAATGTAGCTCACGGCCTGCGCTTCCGAACCTTTTCCGAGGGAATGCTCAGAGTAGTTTAGGACCTCGAATTTCGGCAGGGTCGTGGTGGCGAGCGCACGGGTGAAGGCATCGATCGGCCCATTGCCCTGGCCGACGAGGCGGTGTGCCTCGCCGGCGATCGTGAGTGACGCTTCGCATTTCACGTCACTATCGCGTTCGGTGGTCTTGAACTGCTGCAAGGTGATGGGGGACGTGCGTTCGAGATATTCGCTCCGAAACACGGCGTGGATGTCGTCGGGCTGGAGTTCGGTGCCTTTGGCGTCGGCCACATCGTTGATGAGTTTGCCGATTTCCTTGTGCATCAACTTCGGCAGGGAGTAACCGAATTCGTTTTCGAGCACATACGCGACGCCGCCTTTGCCCGACTGGGCGTTGATCCGGATGATCGCCTTGTAGCTGCGGCCGATATCGGCGGGATCGATGGGTATATAGAGAACATCCCACGGTTGCCCGGGCTTCTGTGCCGACCAGGATTTTTTGATCGCGTCCTGATGCGAACCGCTGAACGCGGTGAAGGTGAGCTCGCCGGCGTAGGGCTGGCGGGCGGGCACTTCGAGACGGGTGGTGCGCTCGTAAACCTCGCGGATTTCGTTGATGTTGCTGAAGTCGAGATTCGGATGGATCCCGTGCGTGTAGAGGTTCAACGCGACCGTCACGATATCGAGATTGCCGGTGCGTTCACCGTTGCCGAACAACGTGCCCTCGACGCGATCGGCGCCGGCGAGCAAGGCCAGCTCGGTCGCGGCCACGCCGGTGCCCCGGTCGTTATGCGTGTGCAGTGAAATCAAGGTGCAGTCGCGACGCGTGAGATGGGTCGACATCCACTCGATCTGGTCGGCGTGGACGTTGGGCGTGGCGTACTCGACGGTGGCGGGGAGATTGAGAATGATCTTATTCTCCGGGGTGGGCTGCCAGACGTCGGTAACCGCTTCGCAAATCTGCAAAGCGAAATCGAGTTCGGTACTGGTGAAGCTCTCCGGAGAATATTCGAAACGCAGATTCGTTCCGGCGGCGATCAACGGCTGCGCGTGCTGCTTCACCCAGGCGGTGCCCCGCATCGCGATTTGAACGATGTCGGCTTGGGTCGCATTGAACACATGCTGGCGCTGAGCCGGCGAGGTGGAGTTATAGAGATGGAAAATCGCATTCCTGGCGCCGCGAAGCGCTTCGATGCTGCGGACGATTAATTCCTCGCGGCACTGGCAGAGAATCTGGATGGCGACATCATCGGGGATGCGGTTCTCCTCGATGAGCCGACGACAGAAATCGAACTCGATCTGCGAGGCGCTGGGAAAACCGACCTCGATCTCTTTGAAGCCGATCCGCACCAGCATCTCGAAGTACTCGAGTTTCTCGGTGACGCTCATCGGTTGGGCGAGCGCCTGGTTGCCGTCCCGCAGATCGACGCTGCACCAGATGGGGGCGTGGCTGAAGGTACGGTTGGGCCACTGACGATTGGGCAAGTGCACCGGCGGGAAAGGCCGGTATTTGGTGACGGGAGCGAATTGCATAACCGAAGAAATCGACTGACGAAAAAGTGAGGGGAGCTTGACGGACGAACCGGCCGGCCTGATGAGCCGAACTGGGGATCAGCAACACCGCAGGGAGCGGGGTCGGATATTCAGGCCTACGCACGACCGGCCGCTAGGCGGCGTCTTCAGAGGTCGCGCGCGCTGGTAAGTCGAAGGGCCTGAACCGAAACTCGCATGAGAAGGTTTTAATTGTGATGGCCGGCGAGGGAAGTCAAGGGCGGGTTCCCGGCGGCTCAGATGTCGGCGAGCGTGTAACTCGGGCCGAAAACCGCCGTCTTGCTTGTCGTGCATGTCCTTGCCTCCATTCGCTTATGCCTGAGGACGACGTTCAGCCGTTCGATCTGGCTGGCTGCCTCACGCGTGTGCGTCAAAGCGACCAGCGGGCGGCGCGTGACCTGGTCGACCACCTTTATCCCCTCGTTATCCGCATTGTGCGCGCTCATCTGCCTCGGCGGGTGCAAGAAGAAGATCTAACGCAGGAGATATTTCTGAAAATGTTCACGCGACTCGCACAGTATCAAGGCGCTGTCCCCTTTCCGCACTGGGTGTCGCGGATTGCGGTGACCACGTGCATCGATCACCTGCGCGCGCAGAAGCGGAGGCCGGAATTTCGTTGGGCGGATCTCTCGGAAAACGAGGCTGAGATGCTGGATGCAGTGATGACCAACGCCGACGATGTTCCGGCGAACGACGCGATGGCGGCGCATGAACTCGTTCATAAGTTACTCGGCCAGCTCAAACCGGACGATCAGCTTGTGATTCGCCTGCTCGATCTCGAGCAGAAGACGATCGCTGAAATTTCCCAGCTCACCGGCTGGAACCAGTCGCTCATCAAAGTCCGCGCCTTCCGCGCACGACGGAAGTTGCAGAAGTTGTTTCAAGACTTACAACGTACAGAACGCTCATGAATCAACCTAAACCCCATGATCCTTGGTCCCGGCTGACCGCGGCTGCCCGATCCCTTGCTGACGATCGCGATTCCCCGTCGCCGTATGGTTTTTCGACCCGGATCGCCGCGCTCGCCTTCGCGTTGGAGCGGCGCAGCGTTTCGCTGGTGGACCGCTTTGCCCTGCGGGCGCTCAGTGTCGCCAGCCTGGTGGCGGTCTTCAGCGTGGCGCTGAATTATCGTGAGATTATTGCGCTGGGAAACCCGGCTCCCATCGCCGTAGCTGCGGTCGTCCACGATTTGGAGATATTTACCTACGGCGAGAACCTGGCGATCGTGCTCGACCTGGCGGATTGATGAACGCGCCGTGGAAAGTCATTGCCGCGTTTCTGGGCGTGTTCGTCGCGGGCGCCATTTTTGGCGGTGTGTTCACGTTGCGCGTTTCCATCTCGCGCACCGCGGCCCCGGTGCCAGCGGAGCAGCCTTTGGCGCAACTGCCGCCTTCTCCCAACCGGCCGGTGGTGGCGGGACCGGAAGTCAAGAGCGAGGGGGCGGTGGCGGCGCCCAAACTCACCTTGACGCCGGCTTTGTTGCGGCAGCTCACCCAGCGGCTTAATCTCACTCCTGACCAGCGGGAGAAAGTCCGTCCCTTGGTGAATCGTGCGAGCGAAGATTTCCTGCGACTCCGGCAGGAGAACCTGGCCGACAACGCCCGAGTCACTGAGCGGATGTATGCGGACGTGGCGGCGCAATTGACGCCCGCGCAACGCAGTCGGCTTGAGACGATGCGCGATGAAATGCAGGAGCGGGTTCAGGCTGAGCGTAAGCGCCGGGCGGATACAGCGGCGGCGGAGGCTGCGAGTCGCGCGAGCGCCAATCCGGACCAACCCAACGGCAAGCGGGCGCCGAAGGTCCCCTAAGCTCGCGGCCGACAAGGAGCTTTGCGCTGGTCTCAGCGTTTCCCGAAATAGCAGTTGCGCTGGGACGGATGCGCCGCATGGTTCGCGTCGGCCAGGTGCCATGCATGGGCAGGCGCGTGAACTCCGCCAGGACCGGAAGGTAGCAACGGTAACGACGTTCTCCTAGTGCCGTGGAGTGCCTGGCCACTTTTTTTCTGCGGCGGCTCAAGACTCATGACTCATGAGCCTAAATTCAGCAGTTCAGATTAACCACGGATGACATAGATGACACGGATATAGCGAATTGCAGATCAAGGAGCACCTGATTGCCATTAACCCGCAAGGTGAAGCGCCCGAAATGCAGAATGCCTTGGTAATCTGTGTCCATCTGTGAAATCTGTGGTTTCAACTGCATTTTTTAGGGTGAGTGTGCAGGACCTGAATTCTGAGCCGGCTCGGTGAAGTTGAAGGTTGAAAGTTGAGGATTCAACGGCTCGCTGTGTGGTCGCTGGTTGTTCCTGCTGCGCCGGTCCAAATCGTTTCTCTCTCAACTCTTCCCCTTCGCTTGTCCTCCACCTACCAAGTCATCGCCCGCAAGTGGCGACCGCAGACGTTCGATGATCTCGTGGGACAGGATCATGTGGTCCGCACCTTGCGGAATGCGATCACGCGGCAGCGCATTGCGCATGCGTATCTTTTTGTCGGACCACGTGGAACGGGCAAGACCTCGACGGCGCGCATTTTTGCCAAGGCGCTGAATTGCACGAACGGTCCGAATGCCGATTTTGACGTCAACGATCCGGCTTGTCTGGCGATCGCGGACGGCTCGCATCTCGATGTCATCGAAATCGATGGCGCCTCCAATAATGGTGTCGATCAAGTGCGGGACTTGCGGGAAACGGTACGTTACGCGCCGGCCCAGGGTAAGTACAAAGTCTATATCATCGACGAGGTGCACATGCTCTCGGCGGCGGCGTTCAACGCATTGTTGAAGACGCTCGAAGAGCCGCCCGCCCACGTGAAGTTTGTCTTCGCGACCACCGATCCGCAAAAGGTGCTGCCGACGATTATTTCACGGTGTCAGCGCTTCGACCTGAAGCCGATTCCGCCGGAGTTGATCATCGAGCGCCTGAAGAAAATCGCGGTCGAGGAAAAGATCACGGTGAGCGATGGCGCGTTGGCGTGTATTGCCCGGCTCGCCGATGGCGGGATGCGTGATGCGCAGTCGATTTTCGACCAGATGATTTCGTTCTGTGGCAGCGAAATTTCCGAGCCCGAGGTGCTGGACGTTTACGGATTGGTCGGCGGCGAAACGATTCAGGATCTCGCAGGGGCGCTGGCGAAAGCTGATCACCGCCGGATCATCGCCATTGTGGATGAGTGTGATTCCGCCGGCCGTGACCTCGTGCGGTTGCTGGTGGATTTGCAGGCCTTGGTGCGGACCGCGTTACTCGATTCGATCGTGAAGGGCGGCCGCACGGAGCAACTGGGTGGCGTGCCGATGACGACCGAGCAGCTCACGCGCATGCTCGACGGCCTGCGCGAGGGTGAAGGCAACGTGAAGCTCGGCCTCGCGGAGAAGATCAATTTTGAGGTCACCTTGTTGAAGGCGGTGGAGGCGAGTCGGGCTCGCGCGATTGATAGCCTCATCAAAGAGCTCACGGCCCTCGCCGATGAAGCACCGGCGGGCGCAGCATCGGGTGACGAAAAAAAAAAGGACTGATTGATCGTCTGGAGTCGGGCCTGGACCGGACGTTGAGTGAAGCGGCGGCAGCGGTCGCGAGGATTTCCATGTCGGAGCCGATGCCGGTCAGAATACCCGAGCAGATGACACCGGCGGTGAGCGGGCCTTTTGTGTCAGCGGTGGATGCGCAAGTCGCTCCTGCGAGCGGGACGGCATTAGACGTGGAGTCGGTGGTTCCCGCCGGGGACGTCGAGCCCGAGGCCAGCGGAGGGTGGTCGGACGAAACCGCTGAAGCCGAGTTTCTCGCCGAGGCGCGGGACCGGGGAGAGATCTCGAAACCGAAGGTGGCCGGGATTGAAGCGACGGAAGAGCGGGAGGCGAAGCCGTTGCCGACGATCGATGAGCTCGTGGAACGTATTCCGGCGGGAGTACGCGACACGCTGGAAGACCTCTTTCGCGCGAAATTCGTAAAAGTGGAGCGCGTGCCCAAGCGCGCTCTGAAATCCGCCAAATAGGTATGGAAACCGCAGTGGGATCCACAGCTTGGTCCTTCGCACCTTTCAGTGGATAAACGCGAGGCAGGCGCGCATCGGAATTGAACAGAAGTGAGGTTACAAAGAAAACGAAGGTTTGCGCCAGAAAGATATGATCTTCGTTTCCTCCGTTACCTTCTGTTCATTCTTTTGTGGTCACCGGAAACAGCGAGGAACCCTGAAATCTGATCTCAGAGGTTCAGTCCGGGCGGGACAGAAGAGCGGAGATCAGCGGAGATCAGCGTTCCTCCCGGTCTTTTCCGTCACGATCCCGCACTTGGAAAATGCGGCGGCTTCACTCCCAGAATCTGCGGACGAGACGGAAAGACCAAGGCAGGAGGGAACGCTAATCTTCGCTCATGAACGCTAATTTTTCGAACCCTGAAATCTGATCTCAGAGATTCATTCCGGGCGGGATAGATGAGCGGAGATCAGCGGAGATTAGCGTTCCTCCCGGTCTTTTCCGTCACGATCCCGCTCCGATCTACTCGATCCACTCGGAACCCACGTCCGGACGGTTCACCACCGGAAGCGCGGATACGTAGACCTCAACCGCTTGCTCTGCGAACGGAGGAAGCAAGGTGATCGCCTCGCGTCGATAGAGCCCTTCGTGCACGCCCTCAAACCGATCAAGCCGCTCGAGGCTCTCCGCATCGACCGACCAGACCTCGCCGAGCACTCCCGCCGGCGAATCCGGTTGGGTGACGAGTGCGGGGTATCCGCCTAAATCATACAGTCGGAAACCGGGCGGTGTAAGCGCCACTCCGTGGAAGTCCTGCTCCGCGATTTGACCGTGATTGCAGCAGCCGCGCTTCAGCGTGCCATAAACGAACAGCCGCGTTTTCATCGTCAAGCCGCGGGGGTGGGGGTGAAATCCGTCGCGGGCTTTGGCGGCGTAACGGGAAACACGAACTCGATCACCACGGCAGTGGTGTTATCTCGACCGGAATTTTCGACAGACTCTTCGACCAGGCGTTTGGCCAGACTGACCGGTGCCTCCGGGGTGGAGGGTTCGCGCAAAAACTCCTCCAGGCGGCGGTCCCAGAGACCATCGATGAGACCGTCGGAGCAGATCAAGAATTTGTCTCCCGGCCGATACCCGACCGCGCCGATGTGCGGCTCGACAAACTGATGCCCGGCGCCGAGTGCTTTTTGGAGCGCGTTGCGTCCGGGATGGGTGCGTGCTTCGCGTTCGTTCAACTGTCCCTTGCGCCGCAGCCAGCCTACGTGGCTGTGGTCATGGGTCACCTGGGTCATCGGTCCATCGTAAGGGAGATAATAAATACGACTGTCGCCCAGATGGGCGAAATACACCCAGTCCGGCCGGATCCAGCAGAGGCTAAGCGTTGCGCCCATGCCGGCGCATTCCTCGTAGGAGTAGCTCAGCTTCATGAGATCGAGATGGATCAAGTTTATCAACTCGATGAGCAAGTCGTTGAATCCGGTTCCCATGCCGGCGGCCGCCATGCGAAAGGCACGGGGAAACAGCCGCGTCACGCGATCAACGGTGATCCGGCTGGCGAATTCACCCGATTTCGCGCCGCCCATGCCATCGCTTACCGCGAACACAAAATCATTGCCCGCCAGCGAGGCATGCCCCGTCTTTCCAAGATAGCGGACTTCGCGGCCGTCAACCGCCAGCGCGAGGAACGTATCCTCATTATTGGATCTTACGCGCCCGACGTGAGTGAGGGCTGACCAATGGACATCAGGCAACGGCGTCGCCGACGCCGGATCCGCGGAGGATGATTCAACCGGGCTCATGAGGTGAGGTCGGGCTTCAAGGAAATCGGGTGACCGGTACCGTCGTTGAGAATGGTGGCGAATTCAAAATCGATGATGCAAAACCGCCCGTCGGAAATGCGGTACGTGATATTGCGGAGCTCCCGGTCTTCGTGGCGGACGCCATACTCCTCCAGTTCGGCAAACAACGCGATCTGCCGCTCCGGATTCAGTTGGTCAACCCGACCGCCACAGTTGGTGGTCACAATTTTGAGGTTCTCTGGTTCGAGCTCAAGCAGACGGGGCACGAACGTGCAGCCACGCTCCTCGAGATAGTGCAACACCCGGACCTCGTGCTCGAACCGTTGAAGCGCGAAATGCCCGCGGAACGTCTTATGGACGCGTCCGTCGAAGCCGATCCGCACGGTCGCCCGGGCGGTATCTTTCATCTCATGCATGCTGGGACTCGACAGTTCGGTGCCTCAGCGCGGGAGGCAAGCGCCTGTTGCCGCTGCAAATGGCCGGCAAATTCATTTTGTGCATGGGAAAAGTGTCATGAATGAAACTTCTGATTGCCACTGGCACATGAGTTGCTGATTTCCGATCGAGGAAATTCCTCACACGCCTCCTCGAAATTCTCGCACAACCCTGCTCAACACACCTCCTTTATGGCCAAATACAAACTGGAATACATCTGGCTCGACGGCTATCAGCCCCTCGCCAACCTGCGCAGCAAGACGCAGATCAAAGAGTTTGCCAGCTTTCCGAAGCTCGACGAACTGCCCAACTGGGGCTTCGACGGTAGCTCGACGAAACAGGCCGAAGGCAAGAGCTCGGACTGCGTCTTAAAGCCGGTCTCGGTTTACCCGGACAGCACCCGGAAAAACGGCGCACTCGTGATGTGCGAAGTCATGATGCCCGACGGCAAAACTCCGCACCCGACGAACTCACGCGCCACGATTGCAGACGATCCGGATACCTGGTTCGGTTTCGAGCAGGAGTACTTTCTCTATCAGGATGGCGCTCCGCTCGGCTTCCCGAAAGAAGGTTATCCTTCTCCGCAGGGGACGTACTACACCGGCGTGGGCTTCAAGAACGTGGGCGCGGTCGCTCGTGAGATTGTCGAGCAGCACATCGACATCTGTCTTGATGCTGGAATCAATATTGAAGGCATCAATGCGGAAGTCGCGAAAGGCCAATGGGAGTTTCAAATCTTCGGCAAGGGTTCGAAGAGTGCCGCGGACCAGATGTGGGTGGGCCGTTACATTCTCGCACGGCTTTGCGAACAGTACGAAATTGATATTGAGTGGCGCTGTAAGCCACTCCGTGGTGACTTTGATGCTCCGTTGGATTGGAACGGTTCCGGTATGCACTCGAATTTCTCGACCAAGCATCTGCGCGAGGTGGGCGGCAAGGACTACTTCGAGAAGCTCATGGCTGCCTTCAGCAAACACATGGACGAGCACATTGCCGTTTATGGCCCGGAGAATCATCTCCGCCTCACCGGCCTCCACGAGACCCAGTCGATCGACAAGTTCACTTACGGATTGGCCGACCGTGGCGCGTCGATTCGCATGCCTCACAGTTTCGTGACCAGCGGCTACAAGGGCTATCTCGAGGATCGCCGTCCGAACTCTGCCGCTGACCCGTACTTGGTGGCCGGCCGGATCATCAAGACGATCCAGACGGTGCCAACGGCCTGAGTGGGTCCGCACATTTTTGGCCATCAACGGCGCTCCCGGAAGGGGGCGCCGTTTTTTTGACAACTCGTAGCGCCCGCCCGGGTCATGCGGCTCTTTCCCCTTGTGAGCGCCGGGTGATGAGCCGAAGAATGGAGTGTAGTTTCCTCTGCATGAGCCCTGAACACCACTGCTGCGACTCCCTGCCGCGGGCCGATGGAGCGGAGTGGGTCCAGGCGTTGGTTTTAAGTGCCAATCTCGCTTGGACGACACTCTGCCTCGGTGGCTATCGCGCGGAAACCATGGGGGTGACGATTCTCCTTACCGGTTTGCTCGCGGCAGTTGGCTTGGCGCGCGGCTCCGCCAACCGGGAAGCGGCGCATCCGGCAAGTCTGTGGGTGTGGCCGTTCGTGGTTTATGCCGCGGCCAATGTTTTTTGGGTTTCGCCCGTGCCCTGGCTGGGCTGGTTCGACTGGGCCAAGTGGCTGCAGGCGGCGGTCGTCTTCTGGGTCGTCTCGAGCCACATTCGCAGTGCAGGACCGCGCCGTCTGGTGTTTTTCGCGATCGTCTTGGTTGCCGTAGTTGGAGTTGGTCTGGCGGGTTACCAGCGTTTTGTGAACCCGACCTGGCTGCCGCTGGGCGCCGTGCAGGTGGAGCAATTTCTCCACCGCTCGAGCGGACCGTTTGGCGCTCCGAATAGCTTCGCCGGGCTACTTGTTCTCCTCGTGCCGGCGACGGGCGCCTTGATGGCACGAGGCGGGGCGACCGCGACGGAACGGGTGGGGTGGGGATGGGTGACGGTCGTGCTGCTCGCCGGGTTGGCGCTTACCATCAGCCGGGGCGCTTGGATCGCCTTGGCGCTCGCCCTGACTGCGTGGCCCCTGTTGGGTGCGGATGGCTGGCGCTGGCCGCGCCGAATTGGAATGGCGGCCAGCGTGGTGGTTTTACTGTTGATGCTGGGTGGTGTCGTTTACTCGGTTGCGCCGAAAGCCCGCGAGCGGTTCGAAGTGCTGCTCCGTGACTCGGGGGAACGCAGTCGTCCCATTCTTTGGCAGGCGGCTTGGAAACTCATCCGGGAGGCGCCGGTTTGGGGCACAGGCGCGGGCAGCTACGATGTCCTGTTTGAACGGCATCGTCCCGTCGGGTTCGTCGATCGCCCGGAATGGGCGCATAATGACTATTTGAATACCGTCAGTGATTACGGCGTGGTCGGCGGAGCGTTGCTGGCCGGAGGAGTTTGGATGGCGCTACGTGAGAGTCGTCGGCGCGAAGCGCGACGTTCCCGGACTGGGGATCCTTGGATCGATCAACTCCTTTTCCGTCGTGCCTTGGGCATCGGCGTACTGGCCTTTGGACTTCAGCTTGGCGTCGACTTTCATCTGAAGATTCCGGCTCTCGGTTTGGCGTTCGCCACGATCGCCGGCCTGGCCTTGAGCCGGGAGCCGCGCAAGTCTGAGGCAGCACCGGGTCGCCTCTCGCCGTTTATGCCTTGGCTCGGAGTCGCCGCGGTCGGGGCGTTCGTCGTCGGATTGAATCCGCTGTATCGGGCGGAAGGTCGACGGGATGCGGCCCGCCACGCCCTCGAACGTCTGGTGTTGTCGGATACTCCGATTCCCGCCGACCACCTCAGGGCGACGCAGGAGGAACTCCGTGACGTCGTCCGGCGCGCGCCCGGCAACGGGCTGGCCTGGTCCGACCTGGCGTATGCCACGGCCCTTGTGGCCGCCGTGGAGACAGGACGGGAGCTGGAGCTGGGGCGGTTGGCGGAAGCCGCCGCGGACCGGGCGCTCCGGTGTTCGACCGAGGTGTTTGAATTTTGGGTACGGCGAGGCGTCGCGCGCAATTTGCAGGGCCGCTGGGCGGAGGCGGGCGAGGACTTTGCGCGGGCTCTAACTCTGGCGCCGGCGAGCGTCACCGCCTGGTTCTATTTTGCGGATCATCTTAGCCGGAGTCCCACCCAGCACGCGCTGGCGGCAGGGGCCCTGGCGTTCTGTTTGCGGCTTGACCCAACTCATCGCCACGCGATAGCTCTCCGCCAGCGTTTGGCAATGGGTGCGCGGGCGCCATGAGGCCATTTTCCATGCACAACCAATTCCTGTCCTGGTTCTTCGTGTGCGCGTCGTTCGCGTGCCTTTCGCTGCGTGCGCAATCACCGGGTGCGCTTTCCGCCCCTGGTTCCATCGCCGGCGGTGCCGAACAGGTGCTCGCCGCCAGAGTCACTGGCACGGTCCAGGTGACATTGAATGGTCAAACCACTCCGTTGCGCACCGATGATCGCGTGCCGCAAGCGGCGAAGATTGTCACCCGCGCGAACTCCAGTGTGGTGCTGGTGTTTTCCAACGGTGCGACGACTCAACTTGGCTCGGACACCGAATTGATCATCGAAGAGTTTTTGCAGGATCCGTTTGCGAGCACGGTCCGCGTCGCCGAATTGACCGAAGAGCCCTCGCGCTCCCGCACCCGTCTCTCGCTCAACCGCGGTGAACTGGTTGGCAACGTCAAGAAGTTGAAACACGCGGAAGGTTCTTCGTTCACCGTGAGTACTCCGGTGGGCGCCGCCGGTATCCGGGGCACTACGTTCCGCATCGTCTTCCGGCCGATCGGCGCGGGTCAACCCTTCGGTGCTTTGGCGCAACCATTCCAGTTTTCCATCACCACGCTGGAAGGCGACGTGGGTTTCCAGCAGGGCACGCCGGGTGTTCCATTCACGGGCACGGCCACAACTCAGGTTCCTGACCCAACGACAACCCCAGTCACCGGCACCACCACGCTCCCGATTATCGGCGTTCCCACGGGGCAGGAGATTTCATTGACGGTCACAGTCACCCGGAATCCAGCCGGACAACTTGTGGTCGTGCGTGCTCCGACGGTAAATGGAACGTTGCCGATCACCCCGGCGAACGCCGCGCAGGTCGCGCAAGCAGCGCAGCAGCTCATCGGCGCGGTCAATACTACCTCGTTTGCGCCTCCGCCGCCGACCAATTTGACGCCGCCCCAACCGACGCCGCAGGCTCCACGGACCACGCCGCTCGGAGGCGAGCGCTGAGCTCATGCCCGTGGCTGGGATGGACGCTGCGGGTTTGCCGGGACGAAAGGTGCAGGAGCACGGACGGTTGCGAATAGATCGGAACGTCCCTCCGACCACCGCGAGTCCCTTCACTTACCCCAATTTCTCTTTCGTTCCTGCCTGTGCTTCGTAGCGTGCGACCAATGCCCTCCAGCCCGAAGGCCAGCCGGGCGCACACTCGGCTGCGCTGGCTCTGGCTACTTCCGATACCCGCGTTCTGGTGTGTCTTGAGTTATTTCGGCGGACTCACGTTTCTCGAAAACAAGGCCCTCGACTGGCGGTTTCAATATCGGGGCGAGAGAGCGTCGCCGGTCAAGGTGGTGCACATCGACATTGATTCGCTCTCGTTGAGTGCGATCGGCGGCATGCCGTGGGATCGGAGTTATTTCGCGGATGTGGCGAAGGCCCTCGTGCAAGAGGCGAAGGTCAAGGTGGTCGCGTTCGACCTGGTTTTCTCGGATGCAGGGCTCGCCCAATCCGCCGACTTGAGGAAAGTGATTCTGGGGAATGCCGAGTTCGGCCGCTTTCTCCAAAGCCAACCCCCGGTCGTCCTCGCGGCGGCTTATGGCGGCCGGCAATATCTCGACGTTAATAACCAGATCACGCAACGGCAGCTTCCACTCGTCGCGTCCCAAAAAATGGCGCGCGAGGAAATGGCGCCTCCCGAGTTACCCTCCTTTGAGACGAGCGCAGACCCGTCCAAGCCTCGCCCTTTTACGCCCCCGGTATCGGTTGGCTTGATCGATACGCTGGATGGTGCGACGCGCCGGGTTCCGGCCTGGGCACCGAGCAATCAGGGGACGATCTATTATCACATGGCGGTGCAGCTTGCCCGGTTGTATTGGGGGCTGCCGCCCGAGGCGCTGCGCGTCCGCGAGGACCGGATCGAGTTTGTCCAAGCGGATGGATCGCTGCGCGCCACGATTCCCCTCTTGGATCAGCAGATTCTCGAAGTAAACTGGTTCACGCGCTGGCTGTCGCCTCACGTCATTCACGCTGAGTTTGTCGACGTGTTTGAGTATGCGTCGATGTTGAGTTCGGACGTTCCGGACGAGGTGCGGGCCGCCAGGGAGTATTTCGCCCAGGAGGAGTTTAAGGACGCGGTGGTGTTGGTCGGGCCGGTTGATCCGCTTTTGCAGGATATCGCGCCGACTCCGCTCAATCCCTATCCAGTACCGAAAGTCGGACTGCACGGCAATTTGCTGAAGACGATCGTTTCCGGAGCGTACCTGAAGCGCTTCCCCGAGGGCGTGGATTACATCCTGGTATTTGCGCTGGCCTTATTGGTGGGTGGCTTCTCCGTCGCGGGCAGTGCGCGGACGGTGCACCTGAAGGCGATCGCGGTGCTCGGCTTGGGAGCGTATGCCTTGGTTACGTTCCAGCTTTTCAGCATGAGTAATATCGTGCTCCCGTTGACGGCACCGATTGGTGCGGCGCTGACCACGAGTTTTGTCGGCCTGTTATGGCAGGTGATCCACGAGCAAAAGGCGAAGGGACGCATCAAAGGAATGTTCGGCACGTATGTGTCTCCGCAGTTGGTCGAGCGCATGGTTGAATCGGGCGAGGACCCTCAGCTTGGCGGTCACGATGCTGAAATCACACCGTATTTTTCCGACATTCAGGGCTTCTCGAGTTTCTCGGAAAAGCTCGGGTCCGGACGTCTGGTTGAGTTGATGAATGAATACCTGACGGCCTGTACGGATATCGTGCAGGCGCAGGGTGGCACGCTGGATAAATATATTGGTGACGCGGTGGTGGCGATGTTTGGGGCGCCGATTCCGCTTCCCGACCATGCCTATCGCGCGTGTGTGGCCAGCCAGCTGGCGCATCAAAAACTGGGCGAACTGCGGGAGAAGTGGACCGCTGAAGGTGGGAAGTGGCCGGACATTGTCGGACAGATGCAGTCGCGCATCGGGCTTAATACCGGCGTGTGCATGATCGGCAACATGGGAAGTCGGACGCGGTTCAATTATACGATGATGGGGGACAACGTGAACCTGGCTGCGCGAATGGAGTCGGGCGCGAAAAGCTGGGGTGCGTACACGATGGTCACGCATGCGACGAAACTCGCGTGTGAACAGCACGGCGACGGCCGGGTGGTTTTCCGGGCACTTGGTCAGATCCGGGTGATGGGCCGCTCGCAAGCGGTGCCGATCTACGAGGTCGTTGGATTGCGAGAGTTGCTCTCACCCACGGTCGCCGAGTGCCTGGACGTATTCGAGCAAGGATTGGCGCGGTATCATGCGCGCGATTGGGACGGTGCGATCGCGTTGTTCAAACAGAGTGCGTGCCTCGAGCCCAACCAGCCTGGCAAGACCCCCGGCGTATCGACGAATCCCTCGCTCGTATATTTGCGCATTGCGGAGAACTACAAAGCCAAACCGCCGTTGGAAAACTGGGCTGGGGTTTACGAGATGACGGAGAAGTGAGCGGATGTGATACAGACATTCCTGTCTGTATATTCTCGCGAGGCGGTGCCTCAGACCATCGAGGTTCCAAGATCGATCAACCGCGGATTGCGCGGATGGAGCGGATGGTTGGAGGGGTTCTCGGCCTTATCCGCGAGATCGGCGTAATCCGCAGTTTAAGTTCTGAGGTTTGGGAAAACTAGACCTGTGCACAACCCGTTTGGCCTTTCAGGACTCTAGGTTTTCGTTCGTCGGTTCCGTGAACCGATCGCCGTTTCTATAACAAACAAAAAGCCCGGCGCGACGGCCGGGCGTCGAGAATAAATCCTATCGGCTTGCGGCTTACTTGAGCAGCATCTCCTTCACTGACTTGCCGGCCGGAATCATCGGCAGCACTTGCTCGGTATAAGGCACAATGACATCGAGCACGAAGGGACCGTCGTGATCAAGCATCTCCTGGATGGCGGCGCGAAGCTCGCTCTTGAGATGGACCCGGCGGCCCTTCACGCCGAAGCCTTCGGCGATCTTCACGAAATCGGGATAGAGTCCGTCCAGGTTTTCCGGGCTGCCGACGTTGGTCTCGTCGCCGAGGATGGTGTTGCCGCGGACGCTGCCGTAGAAGCGATCTTCCCACTGCACGACCATGCCGAGATGCTGGTTGTTCAGGATCAGGGCCTTGGCGCCGATTTTTTCGATCTTTGCCGTGGCCAGTTCCTGTACATTCATGACGAAGGAACCGTCACCATCGATATCGATGACCTGCTTGTCGGGGAACGCGACTTTGGCGCCGAGCGCCGCGGGATAACCGAAGCCCATCGCGCCGAGGCCGAGTGAACTGATATAGCGGCGTGGTTCGTTGAAGCGGTAGAATTGGGCCGCCCACATCTGATGCTGGCCGACGCCAGTCGTTATAATCGCGTCGCCCTTGGTGAGCTCATAGAGCACCTGCACCGCTTCCTGCGGAACGATGTGCTTGCTCTCTTCGAAGCGGAACGGGTGTTCCTGTTTCCACGTTGCAATCTGCGCGTGCCAAGCGTTGGTGTCGGGCGGGGAGAACTTGAGGACTTGGGCGAGCTCGTTGAGGCGGGTCAGCGCGTATTTTACATCGCTGACGATCGGGAGCAGCACGCGCTTGTTCTTGTTGTGCTCGGACGCGTCGATATCGATATGGACGATCTTGGCGCCGGCCGCAAATTTGCTCGTGTCACCGGTGATGCGGTCGTCGAAGCGGGCGCCGACGGCGATCAAAAGATCACTTTGGTCGACGGCCCAATTTCCATAGGCCGAACCGTGCATGCCGAACCACCGCATTGAAAGCGGATGGCTTTCGGGGAAGCCGCCGAGCCCCATGAGCGTCGTCGCAACCGGCAGATTGGCCATCACCGCAAAGTCCTTGAGCTCCTTGTGGGCTTCGGCGGAAATCACGCCACCGCCGGAATAAAGCACCGGACGCTTGGCTTCTCCGATCAGGGAGAGAAGTTCCTTCAACTGCAGGTCGCTCGCGTGCTGGGTGGCATTTGCGTAGGTGCTGCGGAATTCCACGGTCGCTGGGTAAACGGGCTGGATTTTCGCCTGCTGCACATCCTTTGGAATATCGATGATGACCGGGCCTGGCCGGCCGCTGCGGGCGAGGTGGAACGCCTCTTTGAAGATGCGGGGCAGGTCGTTCGCATCCATCACCAGATAGGAATGCTTCACGATCGGCAGTGTCATGCCGTAAAAGTCGGTCTCCTGAAACGCCATCTTCCCGATGTATTTCGAGTAAACCTGACCCGTAATGGCGATCAGCGGGATCGAATCCATGAACGCGTCTGCGATCGCGGACACGAGATTGGTGGCGCCGGGACCGCTGGTCGCCATACACACTCCGACTTCGCCCTTGACCCGGGCATAGCCTTCGGCGGCGAACGAACCGCCTTGTTCGTGGCGGGGCAGAATCACGCGAATCTTATCCGTGCGCGCGAGAGCTTGATGTAGCTCCTGCGAAGCGCCGCCGGGATACGCAAAGATTACATCCACACCCTCGCGGATCAGGCACTCGACCACGCAGTCGGCGCCCTTCATTACGCGGCCGATCTCGGCCTGTGGAAACGTGGTGGGTGAGGTGGATTCGTTTTTCATGGCAAAAGCAGGATCGGAAACCGAGTAGGAGAAACCGGCTCGTCCGGTCGAGGCAAGCTTCGGAATCAGGCGAGGTGATTTCACCTGCAGATAAGAAGGAGAAATCAGCCATTCAAAGGGAATTTTTGAGCCAGTGACTTGGAATCAGAGGACCGGGCGGGCCGGGGAGTGTCTCCTTTTCGGCCACATGGACTCGCCGCCGCAACGCGGCTGGCGAAATTGAGCTGGCGCGCGCCACGCCGCCGCGCAGCTTCAGCCGATGCTCAAGTTGCTTTTTATCGGCGATATTGTCGGTCGTCCCGGTCGGGAAATCGTCGCTGACCGGGTCCGCCGGCTGAGGACAGAACACAGCATCGATTTCGTTATCGCCAATGGAGAAAACGCTGCCGCCGGTTCCGGTATTACGGCCTCGATTGCCCGCTCCATTATCGAAAGTGGCGTGGATGCCATCACGTTGGGCGATCATGTTTGGGATCAGCGGGGCTGGGAAAACGAGATCACGCAGATTGAGAAAGTCTGTCGTCCGGCCAATCTGCCGCGGGGCTGCCCGGGTTGGGATCATCTGATCATTGAATCCCGAGGCTTCCGCGTGGCGGTGTTCACTGTTTTGGGTCGGAGCTTCATGAACATGAAAGCGGATTGTCCCTTCGCGGCCTCGGATCGGATGATCGAGCAACTCCGCCACCAGGCAGACGCAATCATCGTGGAGATTCATGCCGAGGCGACGTCAGAGAAACAGGCACTCGGCTGGTACCTCGATGGCCGTGCCACAGCGGTTCTCGGCACCCACACGCACGTACCGACGGCCGATGCGTCGATTCTGCCGAACGGGACGGCTTTTATCTGCGATGTGGGGATGACTGGCCCTTACGCCAGCGTCCTGGGACGCGAGGTGAAGCCGGTGATCGCTCGTTTTCTTGATGGCATGCCGCGTCGCTGGGATGTGGCGACCGAAGACGTGCGGCTCTCGGGCGTTTTGATCGAGATTAGTGCGTCGAAGGCGACGGCGCAGAAGATCGAGCTGCTGACCGTCCGGATGGGTGTCGGTTGATGGCGTTGGCAGGTTGCGCGCTGCTTCGCTGAGATGCGAGGAGAAGGGAAGGGGCTCGGCTACGAGAGCGTTCGCCCTTCACTTTTCTTCACTCAATCGAAGCGTTCTCGCGTCGCGTCAGCTGCGCACGGTCCCGGCTTCTTCGTAAACGCCGAGGTGCCGGTAACGCTCGTAACGGGTTTCGAGCAACTTTTCGGGATCTAGCCCACGCAGGTCATTGAGGTGTTTCTGAATGACGTATTTCAGCGCGCTCGCCGACTGATGCAGGTCGTTATGTGCCCCTCCGAGCGGCTCGGGAATCACCTCGTCGACGACGCCGAGCCGTTCCAGATGATCGGCGCTGAGCTTGAGCGCCTCGGCTGCCTTGGGGGCGGCGGCGCTGTCTTTCCATAGAATCGCTGCGCAGCCTTCCGGCGAGATTACAGAATAGTAGCTGTTCTCAAAAATGAGGACGCGGTCCGTAACCCCAATGCCAAGCGCTCCGCCGGAACCGCCTTCGCCGACGACAATGGAAATGGTCGGGGTCCGGAGCATGGCCATTTCCCGCAGATTGACGGCGATCGCTTCGGACACATGCCGGGCCTCGGACTCGATGCCAGGAAACGCGCCGGGTGTATCGATGAAGCTGAGTACGGGCAGTTTGAAGCGCTCCGCCATTTTCATAAGGCGGAGAGCTTTGCGGTAGCCTTCGGGTTGCGGCATGCCGAAATTGCGCAGGATCCGCTCCCTCGGGTCGCGACCCTTTTGTTGGGCGACAACCATGACCGCGTCTCCATTAAAGAACGCGGTTCCGCCGATGATGGCCTGATCGTCTTTGAATTGCCGGTCTCCGTGGAGCTCCTGGAAATCTTCGCAGATGAGCCGCAGGTAATCCAGCGCGTACGGCCGCTTGGGATGACGGGCGATCTGCACTTTCTGCCACGGCGAGAGCGTGGAATAGATTTCACGCTGCATCAGATCAAAATTGTGTTCGATTTCGCGGATTTCGTTTCCGACCTCCACGTTGGTTTCAATCGAACGTTGACGCAGTTCGTTGAGTTGTCTGACGAGTTCGCGAAGAGGTTTCTCAAACTCCAACACGTATGCCGGGGTTTCCATAAGACGGGAAGGTTACGGTTGTGCGGCAAAACGTGTCAACGGGGGCGACGATTCGACCGAGTGATAAGTGGCTTGCCAATCGCCCCGACTTTGTTGTGCAACGCGCAAGGTGGCCTGTCCCGATGTGGCGGAGGTCGCAAAAACTCGAAGGTGGCCTGCCATTGCGGCTCGAATTACGATTGAGCCTTGGGAGCGTCCTCGGGATTTTTCAGCTGTTCGCGCCAGCTCTGGATTTTGGCCTGCGCGCCGAAATGTTCGGCCTGCGCCTTGTTGCCACGTTCCATCCAGATGCGGGAAAGCGTCGTATTGATGAAGAGATCCGACGGACTGAGGGCATGCGCCTTTTCCGCGGCGGCGAGCGCGGCATCGAGTCGGCGAAGAGAAAAGTTTACTTCCGCCAACGCGTGCCAGGCCTCGAATGAGTCGGGCGCGGCGCTCGTCGCCTGCGCCAGCTTGGCCAACGCGGCATCGGTTTCGCCGAGGGCGTAATCCGCCGTCGCATCTTCGATTAACGTCTGAAGTTCATCCCCGGTCATGACCACACTGTGCCCAGTCTGCTCCCACTGTACAGTGCGCTTTCAAGACGGATTCAGGACTCCGACGGATAGCACGTATTTGCGAGTTGTCCAAAGGCCGATCGTTGATCTTCTTCTTTCGCCCTCATGTTTTATTCCGTTCCAGGGTAGAGATATTCAACAAACACATGCAGGTCCCCGATTACGTCGTCTCCTATAAAGCGCATCTCGCTCATTTGATCTCAGCGCATGGCCGCGAGACCGCGATGGAATTGATTGTCGGAGGGCAGTATACTCAAATTGGAATTTTGGAGAGCAGCGCGTTGCTTTCGCTCGGCTTGCAGCGCGATCATACGCTCATTGATATCGGATGCGGTAGCGGGCGCCTTCCCCATGCGTTACGCGATTACTTGGAGGGGCTTTTTGTCGGGACGGACGTGCTCGACGAGGCTTTGGAGTATGCGCGGGAGAAATGTGGACGCGCTGATTGGCGCTTTGTCACGAACCATCTTCCCACCATCCCCGTCGATGACTCCACGGCCGATTTCATCACGTTTTTCTCCGTCTTTACCCATTTGCTCGACGAAGATATTTTCCATTTCCTCACGGAGGCGAAGCGTGTCGCCAAACCCGGCGCGCAAATCGTGTTCTCATATCTGGATTTCGAGTGCGAATCGCATTGGCCCATCTTCGAGGCAACCCTGGCGGATAGGAATCCGCGGCGCGTCATTAATAAATTCATTTCGAAAGGCGCGATCCGACGTTGGGCCCGGGCGCTCAATCTGGAAGAAGTCGCCCTGCACGACGGGCCGCATCCGTGGATCAGTCTGCGAGAATCTTTTACCTATAGTGATGGCCGAAAAGCAGACGGGGTGGTGGAGTTTGGCCAGTCCGTTGCAGTTCTGCGCAAAGACTGACCGCTACCTGACGGGCTGTTTAATCGGGACGGCTCAATTCCACGCGGCTTGCCGCGAGGATGGATGCCACCCGCTGTTATTGGGGCGAAGCCCCTTTCTGTAATACCTCGGGGCTTGCCCCGGGGAGGGTTCATTCCTTGGATCCCGGCGCCGCAACGGGTGTGGCGTTCGGTTCCTATTAAACGATCAGCATCGCGTCGCCGTAACTAAGAAACCGATACTCCTGCGCGATGGCTTCGGCGTAGATCTCCTGCATCCACGGGATTCCTGCGCTGGAACCGGGGGTGAGAAACGCTGCGACCAGGCAGAGTAGGGTGGAGCGCGGCTGGTGGAAATTAGTGATCAGCGCGTCAATCCCTCGAAATGTGCGCGGGGGATAAATGAAAATACCCGCCTCGCCAAAGTGCGTCGCTCCATCCGCACGAGATGCGGCGTTGCCTTCGAGAAAATCCTCGATCGTGCGCACGCTCGTCGTGCCGACGGCGATCCGACGGCCCGGCAGCGGCGGGAAAAGCGCCCGCTGGGTTTCCCAGGGAATCTCGTACCGTTCGCGATGGATATCATGTGACTCCACCGTATCCGTGGACATGGGACGGAACGTGCCGACGCCGACATGCAGGGTCATATCTGCGGTACGGATTCCTTGCGTTGTGATTTCTACCAGAAGTTCCGGCGTGAAATGCAGGCCGGCGGTGGGTGCGGCCACGGCCACTTGGCGGTGAGCCTGGGCGTAGACGGTCTGATAACGTTCCAGGTCGGAGGCACGGCGCGCTTCCCGGTCGCTCGCGGTCGACTCCGGGCGCTCTATATACGGTGGGAGGGGGACCTCCCCCAGCCGGTTTGCGACAGATACAATCGATTCGTCATCGCGCGTGGAAAAGCGCACGTCGACTCCGCCGTCGGCCTCACGTCCGACAATCTCTCCGGTGAACGCGCCGGACGGATGCGCGAACGTGGCGCCGAGCGGAAGCTTGCGTCCCGGGCGGACGAGGCAGCGCCAGGTCCGCTCATCGAGCGCGCGCAGGAGAAAGCATTCCACCTGTCCGCCAGTGGGGCGTTTCGCGTGCAGGCGCGCGGGAAGGACGGCTGCATTGTTGCGGAAAAGGGTGTCGCCCGTGCGGAGAAACTGCGGGAGATCCCGAAATCGATGATGGGAAATCGTGTGACGCGTGCGGTTGACGACCAGCAGCCGTGAGTTGTCGCGCCGAATCGCGGGTTCGTGAGCAATCCGCTCCGCCGGCAGGGTGTAATCGAAGAGATCGGTGGCGAGTGGCAGCACGGGGAGGAGAGACCTTGGCAGGCGATTGGTGGAAAATGAAGCTTGCGCTTCCCCCGGGGGCGGCTTTTTTCCGAATTTCCCTGGTGCGCCAACATAGCTCAGATGGTAGAGCAACGCTTTCGTAAAGCGTGGGTCATCGGTTCGATTCCGATTGTTGGCTCCAGCGTCTTTTCAGACGCCTCCGAAGCGGGCCGTAAAATCAGGCCGTCAGGGGGACCGATGCCGCGGTCATTCCTGCTTGGAGCTGTTCCCAGTTAAAGGGTTTCATTACGACCGAGTGCGCTCCCAAACCGCGGGCGATCTTGAGACAGTCCGCCCCTTCGAGGTATTTGCCACCGCCGGAAATAGCCACAATTCTCGCTCTGGGCTGGATTCGGCGCACTTCCGCGATGAGTTCATAGCCGTCGCCGTCCGGCATCACCACATCGGTGATCACCAAATCAAAGGACTTCTGTCGGAGCAGGCGCGACGCTTCCCGCCCGCTTGCGGCGCAGTCGATGCGGTGCCCTGCACGCTCGAGCCAGTGCGTCAACAATGTGCGAATGCCATCCTCGTCGTCTGCGACCAGGATCGTGAGCGATTCAGTTAGGGTGCCCTTCATCTGCGCTATCATCATCGATGGTTGCGTCACTGAACAGCCAGTGCGAATCGCGGTTCGTGGGTCGATTTTCCGTAAAACTCCAATAGCTCGGTCGTTAGTTGTTTGAAATCTGATCTTCCGAAAGGGGGCCCTGCAGCTTTCGCCGCAATTTCAGCAACTCAATCTCTCGCCGCAGGCGGTCGCTAAAGAGCTCAAGTCGCCGGTGAACATCCAAGGTCTCCAACAGCCGTTGCCTCAACCCCGGGTCCTCACACAAACTGAAGGCCGCGATATCCACGAAGGCTTCGGGATCTTCCACGGTTTTCAAAAAGGCAGCCATCTCGCCTTCGCCCGGTACTTCGTCCTGACTCCCCTTCGCCACCAGCTTCTGCTTTAGGTTCAGCAGCCGCGAAAGCTCGCGGCGGAGCGTCTGGTTCTCACTTTCCGTCGCCCCGGCCTGGCTGGTCAGGGCGCGCACCTGAATCCTTCGATAAGGGTCGTCCGAGAGAATGCGGGTGATTTCCACGCGACACAGACCTTGGAGTAGCAAGTTGGAGGTGCCGTTATCGTTTTTCTGACAAGCCCGCACGATTCCCACCGTCGCCACCCGATGCGGCGGTTCGACCGGGCCCGCGATGCTCATGCGCTCCAAGTTCAATCCAGCAACCGCGAAGAGCCGATTACTGGAGAGTACATCCCGAAGCATTTCCCGATAGCGTGGCTCGAAGATATGCAGCGGCATCAACGCCTGGGGAAAGAACGCCGTGTGCGGTAGCGTCATCACAGGTACTTCGTCCGGTAGGGTTATTTCCATGTCCATGGTTTGGAACCATAGGCGCCGTTCACCACAAATTCAACTGAGACATTGGTCAGGCACGTGCCCGAAAGGTGTGTCAGCAGTGTGCCAAGGTGGCTTCATGTCGGGGCGGCGGCGCGCCAAATTTTGATTCCGGTTTGCTCTGCTAACTTTCTATTAGTTTTAAATCAAACAGTTATGGAATGTGCGCAATCGGGGGCACATCCACTGCTAAGTTGGATGGATGAGCCGCATTCTAGGTATCGATCTTGGAACCACGAATTCCTGTATGGCCATCATGGAGGGAGGAGAGCCCGTGGTTATCCCCAACGCGGAAGGTGCGCGCACCACGCCCTCCGTCGTCGCTTTCACCAAAAACGGTGAGCGATTGGTCGGACAGGCTGCCAAGCGTCAAGCCGTCACCAATCCGCGTAACACCGTTTTTTCTGCAAAACGTTTTATCGGTCGCAAATTCTCCGAAGTGAAGGAGGAGGCGAAGAACATGCCGTTCAAGACCGTCGAAGGTAAGAACGGCGACGCCTATATCGAAGTTCAGGTCGGTGATAAGACCGATCAATTTGCTCCGCAGCAGATCTCCGCCTTCGTGCTCGCGAAGCTTAAAGCGGACGCCGAGGCCTATTTGGGCGAGAAAGTCACTCAAGCGGTCATCACCGTTCCCGCTTACTTCAATGACTCGCAACGCCAGGCGACCAAGGACGCTGGCAAGATCGCGGGTCTCGAGGTGCTTCGTATTATCAACGAGCCGACGGCCGCTTCGCTCGCCTACGGTCTTGATAAGAAGAAGGACGAAAAGATCGCGGTGTTCGATTTGGGTGGTGGTACCTTTGACGTGTCTGTGCTCGAAATCGGCGACGGCGTCTTCGAAGTGAAGGCCACGCACGGTGATTCCCATCTCGGTGGCGATAACTGGGACGAGGCGCTGATCTCCTGGTTGGTCGACACCTTTAAGAAGGATAACGGCATCGATCTCCGCAAAGATCCGATGGCGCTCCAACGCCTCAAGGAAGAGGCGGAGAAGGCGAAGATCGCCCTTTCGTCGACGCAATCCGTCGACATCAACCTGCCGTTCATCACCGCGGATGCGTCGGGCCCAAAGCATTTAAACATCCAGCTCACCCGCTCCAAGATGGAGCAGGTGTGTGAGCATCTGTTTGAGCGTTGTATCCCGCCGTTTAAGGCGTGTTTGAAGGACGCCGAACTCACCTCCGATCAGATCGAGGAACTCGTACTCGTCGGCGGTATGACCCGCATGCCGAAGGTCGTCGAGATCGCTCGTCAGCTCACCGGTAAACCCCCTCATCAAGGTGTGAATCCAGACGAAGTCGTCGCCATTGGCGCGGCGGTGCAGGGTGGCGTGCTCAAGGGCGAAGTCCGTGATGTTCTCCTTCTTGACGTCACGCCGTTGACGCTTGGCATCGAGACCGCGGGCCAGGTTGCCACCGCGATGATTCCACGCAACACCACGATTCCGGCCAAGAAAACCCAGACCTTCTCAACGTACAGCGACAATCAACCTTCGGTTGAAATTGTGGTGCTGCAGGGTGAACGTCCGATGTCTCGTGACAACAAGGTGCTCGGCACTTTCCGATTGGACGGCATTCCTCCCGCTCAACGCGGCATGCCTCAGATCGAGGTAACGTTCGACATCGATGCGAACGGTATTCTCCACGTTTCCGCCAAGGATCTCGGCACCGGCAAGGACCAAAAGATCACCATTCAGGGTTCGTCCGGTCTCTCCAAGGATGAGGTCGATAAGATGACCAAGGATGCCGAACTCCACGCCGCAGAAGACAAGAAGCGGAAGGAAGCCGTTGAGACGAAGAACCAACTCGATTCCTCGATCTATCAGCTCGAAAAAACGTTGAAGGACTCCGGCGACAAGATTGCGGCCGACATCAAGTCGAAGGGCGAAGCCGCGATTGCCGACGCCAAGAAGGAACTCGAGTCGAACGATACCGATCGCATGAAGGCCGCGATGGAGAAGCTCAGTGCCGTAGGCGGCGAGATTTACCAGGAAGCCCAAAAGGCCGCGGAAGCGGCCGGTGGCGCTCAAGCTGGCGTTCCCGAAGACGCCTCCGCGAAAGCTGAAAGTTCCGGAAAGAAAACGGAAAAGAAAGCTGACGTCGTCGATGCCGACTTCGAGGTTGTCGACGAGGACAAGAAGAAGTAGACCTCCTTTTCACTCTTTGTGCGCCCGTCGCGGCTTTTTCGCGACGGGCACGCTTTGTTCACCACAAAAATCAGAAACTCCAACCTTCAACCCAAACCAAAATCAAAATGGCCAACGTAAAAATCAAGCCCATCGGGGATCGTGTTCTTGTCGAGCACCTGGAAGAAAAAGGCGAACAGGTTCGCGGCGGAATCATCATTCCGGATAGCGCTAAAGAGAAGCCGCAGGAGGCGAAAGTCATCGCTCTCGGCACCGGCAAGAAAGGCGAAGATGGCAAAGTCACCCCGTTCGAAGTCAAAGTCGGCGATCGCGTGCTGATCAGCAAATACGGCGGCACCGAAGTGAAACTCGACGACAAGAAATACACCCTTGTTCGCGAAGACGACATCCTGGGCGTGATCGCCTGAGGCCCGTCTCACTCAGAATCCTTAAACTCAGAATAGAAATAAAATCACATGGCTGCTAAACAACTCCTGTTCGACGAGAGTGCTCGTCAGAAAGTCCTCCGCGGCGTCGAGATCCTCTCCAAGGCCGTCAAGGTTACCCTTGGCCCCAAGGGACGTAATGTCGTTATCGACAAGAAATTTGGATCCCCGACCGTCACCAAGGACGGCGTCACCGTCGCCAAGGAAGTCGAGTTGCCCGATCCGTATGAGAATATGGGCGCGCAGATGGTGAAGGAAGTTGCCTCGAAGACCAGCGATGCCGCTGGCGACGGCACCACCACCGCGACCGTTCTCGCCGAAGGCATTTATCGCGAGGGTCTGAAGAACGTCACCGCCGGATCGAACCCGATCTTCCTCAAGCGCGGGATCGATAAGGCCGTTGAGGCCGCCGTCAAGGAACTCGCTCGCGTTTCCAAGAAGGTCAATGACCGCGAGGAAATCCGTCAGGTCGCCACCGTCTCCGCCAACTGGGACGAAACGATCGGTGCGATCATCGCTGACGCCATGGACAAGGTCGGTAAGGACGGCACCATCACCGTTGAAGAGGCGAAGTCCATTGAGACCACCCTCGACGTCGTGGAAGGTATGCAGTTCGACAAGGGCTACCTCTCCCCGTACTTCGCGACCAACGCCGAAGCGATGGAAGCAGTCCTCGAAGACGCCTACGTCCTCATCCACGAAAAGAAGATCTCGAGCCTGCAGGACATCCTCCCGTTGCTCCAGACCGTGGCCAAGAGCGGCAAACCCCTCCTCTTCATCGCTGAAGAGGTCGAAGGCGAAGCCCTCGCTGCCCTCGTCGTGAACAAGATTCGCGGCACCCTCAATGTGTGCGCCGTCAAGGCTCCTGGCTTCGGCGATCGCCGCAAGGCCATGCTCGAAGACATCGCGATCCTCACCGGTGGCAAGTGCTTCACCGAGGATCTCGGCATCAAGCTCGAGAACGTCCAGATCAGCGATCTCGGCCGGGCCAAGCGTATCGTGGTCGACAAGGAAAACACCACCATCGTTGAAGGTGGCGGCAAGAGCTCCGACATCCAAGGCCGCGTGAAGCAGATCCGCCGCCAGATCGACGAGACCACGTCCGACTACGATCGTGAGAAGCTCCAGGAGCGTCTCGCGAAGCTCGCCGGTGGCGTTGCCGTCATCAATGTGGGCGCCGCGACCGAGACCGAGATGAAGGAGAAGAAGGCCCGCGTGGAAGACGCGCTGCACGCGACCCGCGCAGCCGTTGAAGAGGGTATCGTCGCTGGCGGCGGTGTCGCTCTCCTCCGGACCGGCAAGGTCATCGACGCCCTCCAGTTGGAAGGTGACGAAAAGATCGGCTCCCAGATCGTGCGTCGCGCCATCGAGCATCCGTTGAAGCAACTGTGCGCCAACGCCGGCATCGACGGCGGTGTCATCGTGAAGGAAGTCCTCTCCGGCCGTGGTAACAACGGCTACAATGTCGCGACCGACAAGTTCGAGGACCTCGTCAAGGCCGGCGTCGTTGATCCCACGAAGGTCACGCGTACCGCGCTGCAGAACGCCGCTTCGGTGGCAGGTCTGTTGCTCACGACCGAGTGCATGATCACCGAGATCCCGGAGCGCAAAGAAGCTCAATCCGGTGGTGGCCACGGTCACGGTTCAGGCGGCGGCGGAATGGACTACTAAGGTCCACCGTCTCCCCAGACTTCAAAGCGCGTCGCGAAAGCGGCGCGCTTTTTTTATCAACCAATCATGATCGCACCGGGGCTGACCCTTGCGCGGGAAGCCTGCGCGCTGGGGAGGAAGGATGTAGCTTGAAGTCCACGGGAATTTCGTGGTGAAAACCAGCTGCCCCGGCATTATCATTCCATGTCCGCCCTAAAAATGCCGGCCCTTCGCCAACGCGTTGCTGCCCGGTGGAGAGCTGTGCTTCATCCCTTGGCGGGACGAAAACTTCCGCGGACGCTGCGAGCCCATAACGCCGCACGGCTTGCGGCAGTCTGGCCGGAGGGCGTGAAGTCGGCGGACTACGCGCAGCTCGTGGCCCGCATTGATACCGGGCCTTTGCACTGCGGCGATCGGATCGAGGTGTTTCATGCGGGAGCCGATGCCTTCGCCGCGGTTCAAAAAGCAATCGAGGAAGCGGAAACCGAGGTCTTGGTGGAGACGTACATTCTCAAGGATGATGATACCGGCCACGGCTTACTTAACCTGCTCGCGCGCGCGGTTCAGCGCGGGGTGAAAGTTTGTGTGCTCGCCGACGCCGCCGGCTCATGGTCCACCAAACGGAAGTTCTGGCGTCAGATGGAGAATCACGGGATCGAGACCCGGTTGTTTAATCCTTTGATAGGGCGGTTTCGAGATCTGCTGCTGCGCGACCATCGCAAAATCATCGTGGTGGACCGGCGGATTGCGTTTACGGGTGGCATGAACATCAGCAATGAATACGGCTCGTCCATCTCGGTTGAGGGTGGTACCGTTTGGCGCGACTCCCATGTGCGGCTCGAACGCTCCTCCGCCTGGGAAATGGCGGTGGTCTTCAATGAAGGGTGGGTGCGAGCCGGCGGTATTCCTCTGCGCCTCACCTCCTATCAAGCGAGCAGTGCAGAACCACCGAGAATCATGGTGTTGGACAGCCGATCCGGGCGCGGACATCAGGAGACTGCCTCCATTCTCGCCGTCACGATGGCAGCCGCGCGCCAACGATTGTGGATCACCAACGCCTATTTCGCCCCGCATCCCGGAGTGTTGCAGGGGATGTGCCGGGCGGCGCGTCTCGGCGTCGACGTCCGTTTGTTGCTTCCGGGAAAGAGCGACATGCCGATAGTGCGACGGGCTGGTCATGGCAGCTATGCCACGTTGCTGGCCAGTGGAGTCCGCATTTTCGAGTATCAGCCCGCGATGCTCCACGCGAAGACGCTGTTGGCGGACAACTTCGTATCAATGATCGGTTCGTCGAACCTGGATTACCGGTCCTATTATTTTAACGCGGAATGCAATGTGCTGATCTTGGACGCCGAAACGGGAGATGGCATGGCGAAGACCTTCACCGACGATCTGAGTCATTGCGTCGAGATCACTCGATCAGCTTGGAGCGAGGGTCATGGGTGAAAAAATGGGGAGACGCGCTCGCTCGGGTCCTGAGTCCACTCCTTTGATCCTAAATTCGGCGTTTCAGATTAACCGCGGATGACACGGATAGAGAGAATTGCAGATCAAGGAGCACCTGACCGCAATTCACCCGCGAGGTGAAGGGACTGTAATTTATGGTGCCTTGGTCATCTGTACCCATCCGTGGAATCTGTGGCTTCAACTGCATTTTCTAGCTTAGATTTAAAGCAGCGGCTGTATCAGCAGCGGGGTACGTGGCGTGGCGGCTGGGCTCATTTTTTTCTTTTTCTGAAAAACTTTTGAGCGTTTCGACGACGGCTGCGTCTGACTTGGTGTAGTCAGCACCATCGAGGGGTCGGTGGTGTAGTTCAAAGGTTTGCTTGGTGTTAGGTCAAAAAAGGCCGTCTCCCTTTGGGTGGCGGTCTTTTTTGTGCACGCTTTACGGCACGTTGACGCTAACACTTAGGGACTCGGTCAGAAATAAACGCGCAGAGCTGCGCCGGGATTGGGTCGCCAGCCAAGGCGCTGGCGACGGAGCCTATCTCCGATCGGTGACTGAGCCAGCAACGCCGGATCGCGACTCAA
>Ga0163144_10002880_pt1 | contig 39338 bp, 34 predicted proteins | sample OliLak19BULKMAT1_FD_123175 | JGI IMG/M metagenome (GOLD analysis project Ga0163144, IMG submission 123175) | Freshwater microbial mat bacterial communities from Lake Vanda, McMurdo Dry Valleys, Antarctica - Oligotrophic Lake LV.19.BULKMAT1 | ecosystem: Environmental > Aquatic > Freshwater >...
CCCTACTTTCGCTAAAGTATTGCCATTATATTTGTTCCAATTGTAAAAGTCTGTAAATTCTTTTATTCCCGTAGCGTTTAAAGCAGTAATGGCCAGGGCATATCCGGGCGTAAATATCCAAAATCCAATGGGAATATTTCCACATTGCATCGCTTCTGTATTATAGCCACTGGGGTCGGTGTATTTCAGTGGGTTGTTCAGCACATAGCTATACCTGTTATACCCTTGCGGAAGACTGCCTTGAACGAATGGGTCGGGGCTCATCATGCGACCTAGCACTGGGTCGTACATTCTGCCATTCATGTTGATGATGCCAAACTTATCGAGGTGTTCATGGCCGGTGAAGCCCCGAGCCCCCCATACCTGGGAAGGGGGAGTAAAGTTGTAGCTCCAAGTTAATGGGTCGCGCCTTTTGCCATAGGCATCAAAGCTTAGCAATTGTTGAATATTCCCCGCTTCATCTACATAAGCCATCGGGCTTCCCAAGTGGTCGATGTGTACGTAGTAAAGGCCTGTTTTGCCATCTGTGGGGCTGTTGATAAATACTGCTGTAAGGCCTGATGGGGCAAAAATATAAGTCCATTCTCTAATAATAGCTCCGTTGCTGCCAATGAGTGCTTCATAGTCATCGCCATAGAGCATGGTTTGGTGTTGGCTGGCATCGTTCATGGCAATGCGACCACCTCCAGGCCCATAGGTGATATTCAATTCATGGGCGGCTTTCAGGCGGGTGGTGCGGTTGTGGCTGTCGTAGGTGGTGTTCAAGGGCTTGGTATGGGTATTGGCTCCGCTCATGCTAAGTGAGGCCATGGCATATACATTGTCGGCATCGTAAGTATATACACCCGCATCGTGCTTTTCGGTAATATTCCCTTTATCGTCATAGCTTATGTTGTAATTGGTTCTGTTGCTGGTGATGCCCGTCAGCCTATCTTGCGTATCGTAGCCAAAGCTTTCGGTCATCGCTAACTCTCCATTCTTTACAAAGTTTGAGCGTGCAGTCAGATTGCCCGTGCTAATATTGAATGTGGTGTTGTAGGTGTAGGTTGTGGTACTATTGAGAGCGGCCGAGTATGATTTTGGGAAGCCTGTAGGTTCGTCATACAATATATTTACCTGCATATTTGTACCTTGTTTGAAGCCAGTAATTACGCCATCGGCTCGTTTGTCGGTCAGTTCCCAAAGTATCTTCCCTGTTGATTTTTCAGTGAGTTTTACAAGATTATTATATTTGTCGTAAGTGTAACTTACCGTTTTGCCCTTGTTGGTCTTATTTTCTGACCAACAAGCAGCCACTCATAGACCTATATGGCTTTCAAATATAGTAAAATTGTATCATAATGTGTTGGTTTGCTGGTGAAAAACATATAGCAAAGGCAAGATGAGAACAGAAATAAAGGCTAAAAAGTGACAAAGTGTATTCCGTCCTTATTTCTAATTTTGTAACCTTCATCGCTCTTATTATAAAATTATAAGCAACTTACTGAGTTGCAAACTCAACACAGCTTTTACTATTGCTTCGCAAACTACGGACAGCAATGGTCAGGTCTCAGATCTGCAAAAAAACGGTATCACCTTTTGTAGTTTTTAGCCCGAAAATCCTATCAGATGGTCAAAATAGTTTAGGCTTTTATTTTTGATTAGTAAGGTTATACTCGAGTAAAACAAAAAACCCACCTGATGGAAAATCAGATGGGTTTTTTAGCAACATCAGCGTGCTTTAGGCTTCCCCAATCGTACCTCCAAAATTCATTGGGAATGCAGGCATTTGATTGGGGACAGATATCTCTCCGAAGCTATCCTCGTATTTATTTACATTATCTGCTAAAGCTTGCAACAGTCTTTTGGCATGTTCGGGAGTCAATACAATTCTAGCCTTTACCTTGGCTTTAGGCAATCCTGGCATCATCCGTATGAAATCTACCACAAATTCACTGTTCGAATGTGCTATCATAGCCAAGTTTGAATATATACCCTCAGCTACCTCTTCTGATAACTCTATGTTTATCTGATTTTCAGGTTCTGGTGAAGTGTTTTTTTGTGCCACTTTAAATAAGTTTATATATAAATTATGAAAAATTTTATGCTTCGAAATAAAAAAGAGTTGGACAGAACCCAACTCTAATTTATTAACAATGATTTAGAAACTAAAATTAGATTAAGCTTCCACTACTTCTTCTTTTCTTCTGCGGATAGATTTTTTTGATTCAACCAAAGCATCATATTCCTCTTTCGAGCTTACAATGATGTTTTCGTATTCTCTCAATCCAGTACCAGCGGGTATTAAGTGCCCCACTATTACGTTCTCTTTCAAACCCAATAAGAAATCGCGTTTTCCTCTTACGGCTGCTTCGCTCAGTACTTTGGTTGTTTCTTGGAAAGATGCGGCTGAAATCCAGCTTTCTGTTCCCAATGAGGATTGCGTAATACCCATTAGCATAGGAGCTGAAACAGCTGCTTCGGCATCACGAACGGTAATGGTTTTCTTATCTTGGCGTTTTAATATCGAGTTCTCATCACGCAATTTACGAGATGTAATGATCTGACCAGGCTTCAAGGTGGCCGAATCTCCCGCGTCTTCTACCACTTTTTTATCAAACATGCTGTCGTTTTCCAGTCTGAATACAAATTTGTCAACAGCTTGTCCTGGCAAGAATGTGGTATCACCCGGAGCTACTATTTCCACTTTCTGCATCATTTGTCTTACAATGATTTCAATGTGTTTGTCATTGATTTTGACACCTTGCAAACGATAAACTTCCTGAATTTCATTCACCAGATACTCCTGAACTGCAGTCGGCCCTTTTATTGATAAGATATCTGAAGGGGTAATCGCACCATCTGAAAGGGCGGCACCCGCTTTGATGTAATCTCCGTCTTGAACCAAAATGTGTTTAGAAAGCGGCACGAGGTATTTTTTCTTGATACCATCGCGAGATTCGATATTTACCTCTCTATTACCTCTTCTAATGGTACCATAAGTTACAATACCATCGATTTCGCTTACAACAGCCGGGTTTGAAGGGTTTCTAGCTTCGAAAAGCTCAGTTACCCTAGGCAAACCACCCGTTATATCTCTGTTTTTTCCTACCGAACGAGGCATTTTTGCAAGCACATCGCCTGCTTTCATCTTCTTGGCTTCGTCTACCGCCAAACGTGCACCTACGGGCAAATTGTACGATTTCGGATCACCAGTTTTCGCAGTAATCCTTATCGCAGGGTTTTTTGCTTTGTCTTTAGTTTCTATGATCACTTTTTCTTTGTGACCCGTTACTTCGTCAAATTCCTCTTTGAATGTAATGCCTTCTTCTATTGCATCGAAGGAAACTTCTCCTTCAATTTCAGTTAAAATAACAGCATTGAATGGATCCCAAGCACATATCTCTTCGCCTTTCGTTACCTTCTGGCCATTTTTGATTTTTAAGGTTGAGCCATAAGGAACAACGTTGGAAATCAATGTACGTTTTTGCGCATCTACTATTTTTACCTCGCCTGATCTGCCAATTACTATCTGCGTGGCTCCTCCATCTGCATTGGTTGTATCTACAAATCTTAGTTCGTCAAATTCAATAAAACCATCAAATTTTGCTTTCATGGTCGATTCTACCTGAATATTAGAAGCTGTACCACCTACGTGGAATGTACGAAGTGTGAGCTGCGTGCCAGGTTCTCCAATAGATTGTGCTGCAATTACGCCCACGGCTTCCCCTCTTTGGGTGGTTTTGCCTGTAGTCAAGTTGCGACCGTAGCATTTGGCACATATCCCTCTTTTGGTTTCACAAGTCAACACCGAACGTATTTCGACTTCTTCTATGCCAGCATCTTCAATAGCTGCCGCTGCCTCTTCAAGTATAATGTCTCCTGATTTTACCAACAACTCATTGGTGACAATATTAAAAACATCGTGTACTGAAACTCGACCAAGTATTCTGTCAGCCAACGATTCTACTATATCCTCATTGTCTTTCAAAGCAGTGGCAGTAATACCCCTTAAGGTGCCACAATCTTCTTCATTTATAATTACATCCTGAGCCACATCTACTAACCTACGTGTCAAATAGCCGGCATCGGCAGTTTTCAAAGCAGTATCGGCAAGCCCTTTCCGTGCACCATGGGTGGAAATAAAGTATTCCAAAACATCCAATCCTTCCTTGAAGTTCGAAATGATTGGGTTTTCAATAATTTCACCAACCGATCCAGCAAGATTTTTTTGTGGTTTAGCCATCAAACCTCTCATGCCACCCAACTGACGAATTTGCTCGCGAGAGCCACGGGCACCAGAGTGCATCATCATATAAATCGGATTGAATCCTTGACGATCATTTTCTTGTTTTTTCATCAAGGTCTCAGTGATATTTGAGTTTACTCGTGTCCAAATATCAATAATTTGGTTGTAACGCTCGTTATCAGTAATCAGACCCATGTAGTAATTGCTCCAAACTGCATCCACTTCTTCCTGCGCCTTGGCTATTAATTCAACTTTGTTGTCAGGCGACATGATATCTGTAACGCTAATAGACAGTCCGCCACGAAAAGCTGATTGGAATCCTAATTCTTTGATATTATCAAGGAAAGCTGCACAACGAGAATATCCAACTGTTTTGAATACCGTACCAATAATTTGTTGCAATTTCTTTTTGGTCAACAACTCATCAATAAAACCGCACTCTTCTGGCACAAATTGGTTGAATAAAACCCTTCCGGCCACAGTTTCAATAATCTTATCTTCTAATTCGCCTTTTGCACTTTTTACTTTTCCTTTTACTTTGATAATGGCATGTTTCGAAAGTATTCCTTCGTTAATAGCAATGATTACATCTTCAAAGCCATAAAATATTCTGCCCTCACCTTCTTCTTTATTTTCTGGTGTGCTTTTTCTGCCTTTGGTAATGTAGTACAAACCAAGAACCATATCTTGAGATGGTACCGTTATTGGTGCTCCATTAGCGGGGTTCAAAATATTGTGCGAAGCCAACATCAAAGTTTGCGCTTCCAATATGGCTTCGTGACCCAATGGCACGTGTACGGCCATTTGGTCACCATCGAAATCGGCATTGAAAGCCGTACAAACCAATGGGTGCAACTGAATGGCCTTGCCTTCTATTAATTTGGGTTGGAAAGCCTGAATACCTAATCTATGCAATGTAGGTGCTCTGTTCAATAAAACTGGATGGCCTTTCAACACATTTTCCAAAATGTCCCAGACTACTGCATCTTTTCTATCAACTATTTTTTTTGCAGATTTTACTGTCTTTACAATTCCACGTTCTATTAACTTTCTGATAACGAATGGCTTAAAAAGCTCAGCGGCCATATCTTTTGGCAATCCACACTCGTGTAATTTTAATTCAGGTCCAACCACGATTACAGAACGGCCAGAATAATCAACTCTCTTTCCTAATAGGTTTTGACGGAAACGACCGTTTTTTCCTTTCAGCATGTCGGAAAGAGATTTCAATGCACGGTTTCCTTCTGCACGAACTGCATTTACTTTACGAGAGTTGTCGAATAATGAATCGACAGCTTCTTGCAGCATTCTTTTTTCATTTCTTAATATAACTTCTGGAGCTTTTATTTCGATCAAACGTTTCAAACGGTTGTTGCGGATGATCACTCTTCGGTACAAGTCGTTCAAATCGGAAGTAGCAAACCGGCCACCATCTAACGGAACCAACGGGCGCAATTCGGGAGGAATCACTGGAACCATACGAATCACCATCCATTCTGGTTTGTTTGTGATTCTTGTGTTGGCATCACGGAAGGCTTCCACCACTTTCAAACGTTTCAAAGCATCTGCTTTTCTCTGTTGGGAAGTATCGTGCGATGCTTGGTAGCGCAAGTTGAAAGAAAGCGTATCTAGGTCAAGTCTTGACAATAAAAATTCCAGCGCATCGGCTCCCATTCTGGCAACAAACTTGTTCGGATCGTTGTCATCTAACATCTGATTTTCTCTTGGCAACTTGTCAAGTATGTCCAAATACTCATCCTCGGTCAAAAAATCTAAGTAATTTACCCCATCTTCAGATTTGATACCAGCCTTACAAACCACATACCTTTCGTAATATATAATTTGATCTAATTTTTTGGAAGGCATCCCTAATAAGTACCCTATCTTGTTGGGTAGTGAACGGAAATACCAAATATGAGCCACAGGAACCACCAATTCAATGTGCCCCATGCGTTCTCTACGAACTTTCTTCTCTGTCACCTCTACCCCGCAGCGATCGCATATAATACCTTTGTAACGAATTCTTTTGTATTTTCCGCAATGACATTCGTAATCTTTAACCGGCCCGAAAATACGCTCGCAAAACAAACCACCCATTTCAGGTTTGTAGGTTCTGTAATTAATAGTTTCGGGTTGTGTAACCTCTCCATAAGAACCTTCAAGTATTGATTCAGGAGACGCTAAACTGATTGTAACTCTGTTGAAATCTGAGCTGAACTTTTTGTTTTTGCGTAACGCCATATAATTGATTGATTATCAGTATGTTAGAATAAGCTGATTTGTGTTTGGTAGAATACACCAAGGAAAAAGAATGCAAAAATAATGGATTTATTTTTGCTATTTCATAAAAATTTAAAATAATTTGGGATCACATACGCGTATCGAGATTCTCTGCTTTTGTCAGCTCTAAGCAAAAATTTGATTTGTTCGTTAGAGAGGCAACAAGCTGGTATGTTTGTGGTAATAAGCGGAGAATAATCGTGCAAAATTTCATAACATGTCTGTGGTCAACCAAATAAAATGGTTAGCCTCCAACGGCTTTCGAAATAATCGAATCTAATTTCACCCTCTCATCGCGGTCTCTTTTGCTATTTTTGTACCAAAAGTAGCCTATTACACCGAACATAATATATGGCAGCACCATCAAGTACAAGATACCTGTATTTAGACCTTCGGCTCTGGCCTTGGCTCTGAAAACCTGCTCTTTTTGGTTACTTTCAATGCTCGATTTGCACATAGCACACTGTGCTGTTGCATTAAACCCAATAAGCGTTTGGAGAATGATGGATAAAAAGAAAATTATTTTTTTCATAATTTTGAATTTTCAACTGTAATATGGACGAATCATGAGGTAAACCACCACACCTGTCACCGATACATAAAGCCAAACCGGGTAGGCAATCTTAACAATTTTCTTGTGTTCAATTATTTGGTTTGAAAGTGCAAAATACAAAGCGAGCAGCACGTAGCGTACTACCAGTATAGACAAACCAATGTGTGAGATTAATAGGGAATAATAAATGTATTTTACAAAACCTACCCCCCCATAACTTGTAGAGGGGTTTGAAATGTGATACAGTATGTAAGTAACAAGAAAAACTGACCCAAGCGTAAATGCTACATACATGGTTTTTCTGTGAGCATTTATATCCTTTTTTTTGATGAAGTATAGGCCTAATAACAAAGCCATGGCTGTAAGTGAGTTTATAAACCCAATTACATGCGGCAGTATTTTTGTCCAACTACCCAAGTCAAACTTAGTACGGATTCCGATAAGCAAGGCCACGGCCACGGGGATGGCTATGGACAGAAAATTAATAGTCTTCTTATTGAGCAGCAGAGAATTATTGGGCAGACTTGTATTCATATTGTAAAATTTTGGCCTCGGTTATTAGCCTATCTATTTCTTTCTTATCTGTGCCAGTGTAATAGCCTCTAATGTGTCTTTCCTTGTCGAGCAAAACTACTTTTTCTGAATGCAATGTTTTGTCAACGGTATCAGCAGGTAATTTGAAACCATAAAAGCCGAGATTGTAAATGGCTCTGGCATCACCTGTACTTAAGAACCATTTGTTATTATCTATTTTAAACTTTTCTTGGTATTTTAGCATCACATCGGGTCGGTCATATTGAGCGTCTACGGATATTGATACCAGCATTACATCACTGTCATCAATAAACGATTGTTGCACTTTCAGCAGATTTGAAGTAATGATTGGGCAAATTCCGGGGCATCGGGTGAAAAAGAAATTGGCAATTATTATTTTTTTACTAAGCTGCCCTTTGTTGACAGAATCTCCATTTTGATTTACTAATGGGAATTCAGATACCTGATGGAAAACGGTGTCTAATATCGTTTTCCCATCTACTATCCTTTCTTTAACTTCGGTGGGGTAATAGGTGATGATACCAAAATGATTGGTGGCAAAAGTCCTTAAAAAAAAAACAACTAAAATTGGAATCAGCAGCACTACCACTAGGATTCCGACTTTAGTTAATTTACTATTCATAATACTTTTCTTAATGCTAAAACAACGTCAACAAGCGTACATCAACAAGAGAAAATGTAAGTCAATTGTTTATTAATCAATGAAACCATCTAGTGATCATAGATCCTCCTTCTGTCAATAAGGCAACTAGAAGCCAGATGATAAAAGTGATGGGAATTACTACCGACATTATCAAGCCCTTTGCTTCGTGCTTCAAGTGCATAAATTCTGCAACTATGTAAAATGCCTTAACTAAAGTCAAGGTTACAAACACGGTAATTACCAAAAGTTTTGGCAATCCAGCGGGGCCTTTCACAAAAGCGATTACGAATTCAAAAGCTGTAATAGCCAGTAGGATGTAAAAGGTAATCCAAATTGTTTTCCTTTGTGCTATGGAGTCGGGCGTTTGGTCAGAAATTACCACTGACTCTAAAGACGTTGATTGAGAACTTGACATTTTTACTTATAATTAAATTTTGAATACCACTGATTGCCGTAAAGCTACGTTACACTAAATAGAAGAAAGTAAATACAAAAACCCATACTAAATCTACAAAATGCCAATACAAGCCAACCTTCTCTACCATTTCGTAGTGACCTCTACGCTCGTAAACTCCCATTACTGTATTGTAGTAAATTAAGATGTTCAAAACAACACCGCTCAGCACATGTGTGCCGTGAAAACCCGTTACAAAGAAGAAAAGATCAGCAAAAGCAGGAGGACCATATGGGTTGTCTTTTAAATTGGCGTGCCATCCATCTATACCTTCTATAAATATGGACCATTCCCACGCTTGCGAGCCCAAAAAGCATACACCACCTAAAATTGTCCAGAGCATCCACTTCTGAACAGCAAATTTATCGTTTCTGTGACCAGCTTCTACCGCTAAAACCATGGTAACAGAACTCATGATCAATATAAAAGTCATCAGACCCACGAAGGCCAAGGGTAGCTCGATACCGTGGAGAAACGGAAAATGGGTGAATACCTTTTCTGGGATGGGCCAATGAGCTACAGAAAATACAAAATTTTCAACTTCACCTTGATAACCAGGGAAACTATAGCGAATGAGTCCGTAAGTAATCAAGAGAGCAGAAAAAGTGAAGGCATCTGAAACAAGGAAAAACCACATCATAAGTTTTCCATAGCTTGCATTCAGAGGTTCAACACCTCCTCCCCATATATCATTGCTAGGGGAAATCACTGTAGCTGTTGCAGACATTATTTGCTTAAATTTTGATGAGTCACAATATTTTTAATAGGGAATGATAATTGAAAAAAGGCGGACAATTCATTCAAAAAAAGTTGCTGACCCGTCTTCAACCAATTAACGGTTCAATATTAAAAAGAAAAAAAGATAAAGCCAAAGGCCATCTAAGAAATGCCAGAAAGTTGTACACATTTCCATCCAAAGTATTTTTTTAGAATGTATTTTTTGCCTGAATACCATAATGATAATCAGAAGCAGAAAAACTATTCCTCCAACAATGTGTGCTCCATGCAGACCACTTATGATGTAAACAAAAGAACCAGCAGGATTACCTACCAAAAAAACCTTTACATCAACCAGCTGTCCCCAAGCAAAATACTGACCGAACAAAAAGGTCATTCCCAATGCTAAAGTGATGAACAAGTATAATTTGGTACTGGCAAAGTTATCTTTCTTTGCAGATATTAGCGCTAGGTGCATCGATACACTACTGGCTAACAATATTACTGTATTTATGGTAAAGAAAATTGGTAATTCAAATTCAAGCCAGTTTCCTTCCGACCTTCGCACGATGTAGGCACTTGTCATTGAAGCAAATATCATTACGAAGCTCACTATGAAAAGCCAAAGTGCAAACTTTAGGGGGTTCATACCCAGAGGCAAATAAGGGCTGGTGGCAACCCTTGTATTGTGTTCAATCATGCGTTTAATAGAAATATTTAAAAATTAATCTGCTAATACTACATTTTATCTAGCATAAATGTTATCTGCACTATTGGCAAATAAATGAACGAGCCAAACATTATTTGTCTAGCAGCTTTGTCAGTTCCTACTTTCATGAGGTAAAATGTTTGACCTAGGAATAAAACACCACACACCGTTGTGATAATGGCAGAATTAATGCCCACGATGCCAAATTTGGTGGGTAAAAGCCCTAACGGTATTAAAAAAAGTGTGTAAATCATGATTTGAAAAGCCGTCTTGGTGTTTCTGCCACCAGAGGATGGCAGTAGTCGGAAGCCCGCCCTTTTGTAATCTTCATCTAGTACCCAAGCAATAGCCCAAAAGTGCGGAAACTGCCATATAAACTGTAACCCAAATATGGTTAATGCTTCTACATTGATCGAATTGGTGTTTGCAACCCATCCAATCAAAGGTGGCATTGCTCCCGGAAAAGCACCCACCAGCACCGCAAAGGGCGAAACCCGCTTCATGGGTGTATAGCAAAACGCATACAAAATGAGCGAAATGAGGGTGAGAAAAGCGGAAAAGACATTTACCCTCGAAATGAGTATTAAAAAACCGACTGTGGCTAGGATAAGACTAAACGACAGCGCCTCATTTATAGTCAATCGCTCGCTTGGTAGTGGGCGGTTTGCTGTTCGTTTCATTAAAATGTCTAAGTCTTTTTCAAATACTTGATTTAAGATATTGGCTGCACCTGTTAGGCAAAATCCACCAACTAACAAAAAAGCTAATTTACTAAAATCTATTGAAATGATTGAGCCTGAGGAGGATAGAATAAATCCGAATCCAGCTGAAAAAACCACTAAAAGTGAAAGTCTTGTTTTTAATAATTCTGCAAAGACTTTTATTTTTCCAACTATTCCCAACGGTGCTTCCACAGAGCCATCATTTCCTTCCTTCATTCTGCAAAGTTAAATATTTAATTAATTTTGCAGATGAATTAATATTACACCACCTGAATTTGGTGGTATCTTCTCTCATTTACACGGAACTTTCTATTGTTTTCTTCGTAAACTGTTGAGATTTATATTAGATATATGAATAATGATTAAATATTTTACTTTGTCGAACTTCGAGATTTTTTTTATCCTAATTTTAGCACTAAATATTACATCAAAATCAGTTGCTCAAGAATCTAACGATCAGTTGGATATGGCCAAGAAAGCTTATGCAAATAGTGCTTATGATAAGGCTGCAAGGCACCTTGACTACGTGTTGAAAGAAAAGCCAAGCAGTGATGAAGCATATTTTTTTAAAGGCAAATGTAAAATAGAATTAGACCAGTATAACGATGCCCTTGACAGTTTTACCAATGCCAGTAATTTAGACCCGCAAGAGCCTGAGTACTATTATTACAAGGGAATGTGCGAATGGAAACTGAAACGAATGCAAGTGGCAATCGAAAGTGTAGAAAAGTCACTGCTTTATAACCCTGAAAATTTCCTTGCTTACAAGCTTTTGGGCAGCATCTATTATGACTTAAATATAGTTGACAAAGCAAAATCGTATTTTGATAAGGCTATAGAAATAAAACCAGATTTTAACACTAATGTATTTACCAAATCGAAGGTTGAGGATTATGTAGAAGCCTATAAAGTTGCTATACGAGCGTCAAACAGAGATACTAAAAAAGAACCAGACAATGCAATTCCGAAGTTTTATCTAGGCTTACTCAAGGCCATAGGAAGAGACAATTGGGGTGCATATTTAGATTTTAGCGCTGTGGTGGCAATCGATCCTGAGCTGGCGGTAACTTATTATTACAAAGGATACGTTGAATTTAATATTAAGAAATTCAAGGATGCATTGGAAGACTTGCATAAGTACACCAGAAAATTTCCAAACGACAAAGTTGCGGCTACATTCTTGAAGTCTGTAGAAGAGGCTTCCAAAATAAAGGTGATGGATAATAATGCGACTGATGAAGTGTTATTGATAGCAGAGGAAATGCCTGAATTTGCTGGGGGAATGCCCAGCCTTCAGAAATTTATAGCGGAAAATATTCAATATCCACGACAAGCAATGCAACTGCGTTTGCAAGGCAGGGTGATGATCTCCTTTACTGTAGACTTGGATGGGAAGATAAAAGACATGGAAATATTGAAGGGTGTGGGTGGTGGCTGCGAATTGGAAGCTTTGCGGGTAATTTCCTTGATGCCTAAGTGGAAGCCGGGCAAGCAGAACGGGAAAAACGTATCTGTTAGATACGTGCTACCTGTAAAATTTGCTTTGGCGGAGTGATTTTTTTTAATATTCATCAAAGAATTTGATAAACTAACTATCAGAATTACAAAGGCTTAACTGCAGAAAATTTTTGTTGGCAGTTTTCAACTTTGGGCAAACTGCTTTTTTAAAAATCGTATATATTTGTATCAAATTATGTACGATATCGCATCTAAATCAAAAAAATTACAGCACGCGTGTTTAATCCAAGTGTTGCTTTCAAGCTCACTCTTTTTCGTGTCGTTTGCTCAAACCGCTTCCAGTCTTTTTGAGAAAGGGAATGCTGCCTATGTTAATCAAGAGTTTCAGTTGGCAGCTCAATACTTTTCTGAGGCAGTAGTACTCAAACCAAATTGGGAGAAAGCTATTTTTATGAAAGGAAAGGCCAAGCTTGAGCTTGGTCTTTACAACGAGGCACTTGATTGCTTTGCGATAGTACAGACGATAAATCCTTCGGAAGCTGAATATGAATACTACAGAGGGAGAGCTGAATGGAAACTTAATAGGTTGACTTCGGCCATTGACCATTTGGAAAAGGCTATACTTTACGACCCGAAACATTTTGAGGCATACCAGGCTCTAGGATACATAAATCAGGAGCTTAAATTTTTTGATTTGGCAAAAAAATATTATGATAAAGCCCTACAAGCCCACCCTGCTTTCAGTTCTACGGCATTCAATAGGGGGAAAGTGAGAAATAATTTAAGTAATTACAACGAAGCTTTGAATGAGTACAATAAGGCCATTGTCTCAGATTCCACCGACATAATGGCTTACCTGAATAGAGGATTGCTGAAAGAAATAATCCAGGATAACAAAGGAGCAATTACTGACTTTAGTAGGTGCATTGCAATAGACAGTAACTTCGCCGTTGCATATTACTACCGTGGTATCACTTATTCAAACCTAAATAATGATAAAGCGGCATCTAAGGATTTAGAAAAGTATTTAAAATCGTTTCCAAATGATGCAAACGCTAAAATAAAACTTGTAAATATCAAAAAGAAGTCATTATCTAAATAAAATTCGGATTTCTGGTTTTTTAAATACAAATCCCTGGTCGTGTGGCAGCATTTACTACTTATTTCTTTCAACCTTAGTTGATTCACTTGTCCCTGCATAAAACCTTCCATTCGGAATATATACTGTGCCTCCACCCTTGGCAGCACATGTAGCAATAGCATCGTTAATAGCTTTAGTAGAAAGCCGTGTTGAGTCATTCACGGCTCCAAAGTCAACTATGTTGTATAGTCTGGTTGTATTCTTTTGACATGAAAAAATGAAGAGCGAGGCACAAATAATCGTACAGAGCTTGCATGCTGGATTCATAATTTAATTTTTTGAATATTAATTGTAAAAAATTTTAGTTTGGCAAAAGTAGCTGGTGTAGATTTGGAATTAGCGAATTTGACTTTTTTTTTCAATTTGTCAACTACCATCAAGTCAAGATGCTAGACCAATACAGTTTTGTGAAATAAGTCTTATTCATGAGGTGGAAAAAGCGTGGAATTGTGTGCTAATCGATCACAGTTATTAGTATTTTACCATAAAGTTTCGCCTTAGGGTTGAAATTTCAGCTTGTTTATAAAAATAGTGCTGTTTTCGTTGGAGTATTGCTATAAATTTCCATACTATTACATAAAAATAATTGAAAGCCAAGTTTTAAAGTGGGAATACCTATTTTTTATGGCTGTCCCCTCTCATTTTAGTCTTTAATCAATACATCAACCGTAAACATCTAGTCCTATGCAAAATCAGGAATCTACATTGCAAGGCGGTCAATCGCAAACCCAATCTCAAACCAACATTCATTCTTTGAAAGGATTGTTCACTGATTATGGAATCGATCCTGCATTTTTAGATGAGGTTTTCCAGCAGAATGGCGTTCCCAATAGCTACTACGACAAAGTGATCGCGCACTACAACAAAATGTCATTAGATGATTTTAAGGATATAAATGAATATACAAAGATGTCTTTTTTTAACCAGGGCATTACCTTTGCAGTATATACCGATAAAGAAAATGGCACAGAGCGCATATTTCCGTTCGATTTATTTCCTAGAATCATCCCCAAAAACGAATGGGAGATGTTAGAAAAAGGTGTTGTGCAGCGCAACAGAGCAATAAATATGTTTTTGTGGGATATCTACCACGATAAAAAAATATTTAAAGACAAAGTAGTGCCAGAAGAGCTAATAGCTTCATCGCCCTATTATTACGAAGCTATGATGGGGGTAAATCCTGTGGGTAAAATTTATACCCATGTGTCAGGCACCGATTTAATTAAACATAATGATGGCAAATATTATGTACTAGAAGATAATGTGCGGTGTCCTTCAGGGGTTAGCTACGTTCTTTCTAATCGCGATGCGATAAAAAAGACATTTCCCAATTTATTATTGCAACACAATGTGAGTTCAGTGCAAGAATATCCGCTTGAGTTGCATGAAATAATGAAATCAGTAGCTCCCGAAAAGGCAGAAGAACCAACATGTGTTGTATTGACACCTGGCATTTTTAACTCGGCTTATTTTGAGCATGCTTTTCTAGCTCTCAACATGGGTATTCAGTTAGTAGAAGGGAGAGATTTGTTTGTAGATAAGAAATTTGTCTATATGAAAACTCTTTACGGTCCAAAACGTGTAGATGTAATTTATCGCAGAGTTGACGATGGATTTATCGATCCCTTGGTGTTTAACAAAGATACTATGTTAGGCGTGTCGGGATTGATGGCAGCCTATCAGGCTGGAAATGTAACGCTACTAAATGCCCCCGGCACAGGCGCAGCTGATGATAAAGCCGTGTATACTTATGTGCCCGATATGATCAAATATTATTTATCGGAAGAACCGATCTTAAATAACGTACATACCTATCGTTGCGAGTTGGATGATGACCTAAAATATGTATTAGAGAATATGGAAAAGGTAGTGGTAAAACCTGTAGATGAATCAGGAGGATATGGATTGTTGGTAGGCAGCAGGGCTACAAAGGAGGAGATTGCCGAGTTTAAAAAGAGGATTGTGGCCAATCGCAGAAAGTATATAGCCCAGCCTATTATGTCGTTAAGTGTACATTCTACATTTATTGACGAAGCCAATAGGTTTGAAGAACGCCATATCGACTTGCGAACTTATTGTTTGATGGGGAAAGATAAATCGTATTTGTTAAAAGGTGGCTTGACTAGAGTGGCTCTTAAAAAAGGCAGCTTAGTAGTAAATTCTTCACAAGGAGGGGGCTCTAAAGATACCTGGGTGCTATTGAATTAAGCTAACGTTGCAGCGCTTTTAAATTGATACTTCAATAATTACAAATTAATAATTACGCAAGAGTAAATATGTTATCACGGATCGCAAATAGTCTTTTTTGGATGGGCCGTTACTTGGAGAGAAGCGAGCATTTGGCCCGTTATACCAAAGTGCATTATTTTTCAGCACTAGATGCCCCCCAATCGCAAAATAAGGAAGACCTGCTGTCTTCGATACTAAAAAATGCAGGATTAAACCACTTGTACTTTAAAGATTACCCCACGATAAACGAGCAAGCGGTATTGTTTTATGTGAGCCTCGATCTCACCAATCCCTTTTCTATAGCCTCAGCCGTAAATTCGGCAAGGGCGAATGCCCGAGGCGCACGAGATTCTATTTCGAGCGAGCTCTGGGAAGCGATCAACAAATACTACCATGAAGTAAATGATATATCTTTAAAACGATTCGACCCAGACGATACTTTCGATTTGATGCAATCGATGATCATGAACTGCCATATTATCAGAGGGGTAATAGACAACACGATGCTGCATGCCGATGCCTGGAATTTGATTTCACTAGGCGTGCATCTGGAGCGTGCTATACAAATTATGCGGATTTTGATGACCAAAACAGACGATATTGAAAACCTGGAGCAGAACGATTTGGAGACTACCATCAGCAACTACCATTGGAGCACCCTGCTAAAAAGTGCCGAATCGTACGACATGTGCAACAGGTACTACAAGGCCACTCCTAGCCGCGATAATGCATTAGATTTTCTGATCTTAAACCAGGCATTTCCAAAGTCGATTGCCTACAATCTCAACGCTGCCTTTGAACATTTACAAAAAATAACAGCATTTAAACTCGGTATGAATGAGAAATTTCTATTCAACGTGGGTAAACTGTTGTACTCTCTAAAATACCTATCTATAGAAGAAATACACGAACAAGGTGTTAATACCTTTTTAAGCAATTGTCTGGAAACTGTCTATGAGATCGCCAACGAATTTGAGAAAGAGTATTTGAAATTTTAAGTTTGCTAACTCATATTTGTTCTTGAATTCGATAACGAAGCAAAATTTAGAAAGGGAAAATATTTTGTGTGTACACCGAATCAGGAACTAAACATAGTAACATGTCTATCAATTAAACGTGCTAATGAAGTTCGAAATTGTGGATAAAAATTAGGGGTCTCACGTAATTTGAAACTATTTAGCCGTTAAGATTGTAAAACGCTTTAAATAATACGCTTATGTCGCAGTTCATGGCTCAAGTCACTCTCCCGCAATTCTTAGATGAAGACTTCTTATCACTTATTCCAGAGCATCGGGCTTATGTAGACCAATTGATGAATGATGGCATCATAACTAGCTACAGCCTTGCCAAGGATAAAAGTACGGTATGGATCACCTTCAACTCAAAAAATGAAAAGGCGGTCACTAAAATTATTCATAGTTTTCCCATATCTTTTTATATTGAATTTGACATTATAGAGTTGGCCTTTCACAACAGTGCTACTGTGTTTTTTCCATCATTATCTTTAAATTGAGGTTTCACTAAGTTCCTTTTTTCAAACACTAAGGCTTGCTCTAGGCTTTTTCAGTACCTTTGGATAAAATAATTCAAACTGAAAAACACCGATAACAGACTATTTTGAAACTCTCCGATTTTGTAAAGCTATTTGCTTTGCAGCCCGAAATGCAAGCTCTTGCAGAAGAATTAAAAGCCAATACCCAGCAAAACTTTTACCTAAAAGGGCTGAAGGGTAGCAGCGATGCACTGTTGTCGGCCACAATATACAGCAAAACTAAAACAGCTTCCCTTTTCATTCTGTCCGATAAAGAACAAGCCCATTACTTTGCCAACGACCTGCAAAATCTGGTAGAAGGCAAAGAGGTGTTATTTTTCCCCACCTCCTATCGCAAGCCCTACCAATTTGAAGAAGTAGATAATGCTAATGTGCTAATGCGGGCAGAAGTATTGAACCGGCTGAACCTGAAGGAGGGAACTGGAGAGCTAGTGGTAACATATCCTGAAGCACTTACCGAAAAAGTAATTAGCAAGAAGACTTTGATAGAAAACACCATGACCGCCAAAGTGGGCGAGAAGCTTGATGTTAATTTCATTACCGAACTGCTGATAAATTATGAGTTTGAAAAATCTGATTTTGTATACGAACCAGGCCAGTTTGCCATTCGTGGCGGAATTGTAGATATTTTTTCTTTTGGCAATGAGCTGCCCTATCGCGTTGAATTGTTTGGAGATGAAATAGAAACTATTCGTTCATTTAACCCCGATACACAACTTTCGGTAGAAAGTAAAAATGCTATTTCCATCATCCCCAATGTGCAGAATAAGCTCATTATGTCATCTACAGAGAGTTTTTTGAGCTTTTTTACAGATCAAAGCATGGTGTATATCAAAGATTTTGAAGCACTAGAAGAGGAACTTACCAATTATTTTATCAAGGCTTCCGAAACCTTTGTTAGTTTGGAAGCCAAGCTAGTACCTGCCAGTCTGATAACAAAGCCGGAAGATAAATTTGAAAGCTGGAGCTCGTTTCGGCAAAGACTTAAGCAATTTCATGTATTGGAATTTGGGTCGAAAAGCAAACAGAAGAAAAGCAAGCTCTATGAGTTCTCTACGTCACCACAGCCGCCATTCAACAAAGACTTCAACCTCTTGGCCAAGAACCTTTCGGAAAACCAAGAGAAGGGCTACGTCAATTACATCCTCACCGAATCGCATCAGCAATTTGAAAAGCTGCAAAGCATATTCGAGGAAATAGATACGTATATTAAGCCTCATCACTTTGCGATTTCTTTAAGAGAAGGATTTATAGATCACGACTTGAAAATAGCCTGCTACACAGATCACCAAATTTTTGACCGTTTTTACAGAGCAAAATCACGGGAAAGGGCTTCCAAATCAAAGGCAATCACGCTAAAGGAGCTGCGGACTTTGCATCCGGGCGATTACGTAACCCATGCCGACTACGGAATTGCCAAATTTGTAGGCTTGGAAAAAGTGGAATTTAACGGTGTAGTGCAAGAAGCTATTCGACTGGTATTTAAAGACAATGACCTGATGAAAGTGAGCATATTGCAGCTTCACAAAATAGCCAAATATGCAGGCAAAGATGGTGAAGTGCCATCTATGAGCAAACTGGGAAGCCCCGAATGGGAAAACCGCAAAAAAGCCGTTAAGAAAAAAGTAAAGGAAATAGCAATTGATTTGATAGGCCTGTATGCCAAGCGCAAAGCGGCACCCGGATTTGCCTATTCCAAAGACAATTATTTGCAAGCCGAGCTCGAAACTTCATTTATTTACGAAGATACCCCCGACCAAGCCAAAGCTACCGAAGCTGTAAAAGAAGACATGATGAAACCCCACCCAATGGACAGATTGGTTTGTGGCGATGTGGGATTTGGGAAAACAGAAGTAGCTATTCGTGCAGCATTCAAGGCCGCTTGCGATGGCAAACAAGTAGCTGTAATGGTGCCAACCACGATTCTGGCAATGCAACATTTCAAGACATTCAGAGACAGACTTGAAAAATTTCCTGTAAAAGTGGAATATGTGAGCCGCTTCCGAACCAATACACAAATCAAAGAAACATTGGCTAGGGTGGCAGAAGGCAAAACGGAAATACTGATAGGCACACATCGCATTGTAAGCAAAGATGTAAAGTTTAAGAACTTGGGTTTGATGATAATAGACGAGGAGCAAAAGTTTGGCGTGGCCACCAAAGAAAAGCTCAAAGAACTCAAAGTCAATGTCGATACACTTACCCTGACAGCCACGCCAATACCCCGTACGTTGCAATTTTCACTAATGGGAGCAAGAGATTTATCTATCATCGGCACTCCACCTCCAAATAGGCAACCCGTTACCACTGAAGTACATAGCTACAACGAAGCCATATTGAGAGATGCAGTCAGTTTTGAAATCAAACGCGGTGGTCAGGTTTTTTTTGTACACAACAGAGTAAGCGATTTGTATACCATTGGTGATCTAATAAAAAGATTAGTTCCTGATAGTAAGGTGGCTGTGGCTCACGGACAAATGGACGGTGAGGATTTGGAAAAAGCCATGTTAAAATTTATAGATGGCGAATATGATGTGCTGGTCTCTACCAATATTATAGAATCGGGTTTGGATATACCAAATGCCAACACCATTTTAATTAATAATGCCCACCACTTCGGAGTCTCAGATCTACATCAGATGCGAGGTAGGGTCGGACGATCCAACAAAAAAGCGTATTGCTATTTGCTTGCTCCACCTGTTTCAACCTTGACTGGCGATGCAAGAAAAAAACTTTCAACTTTAGAAGAGTTCAGCGAGTTGGGCGATGGATTTAAAGTAGCCATGCGCGATTTGGATATCAGAGGAGCAGGTAATTTGCTTGGTGGAGAGCAAAGCGGATTTATTACCGATATTGGTTTTGATTTGTATCACAAGCTGCTCGATGAGGCCATACAAGAACTCAAAGAAACTGAGTTCAGAGCATTATTTGAGGGCGAACTGGCCTTAAGGAAAGATCTTTTACCCGACTGTAGCATAGAAACTGATTTAGCCATACTCATTCCTGAAAATTATGTGAGTAATATTTCAGAGCGGTTGAGCCTATATAATGAACTTGATAATTTGGCAGATGAGGCTGAATTGAATCAGTTTATAACTAAAATTGTGGATAGATTTGGACCGTTGCCACAGGAAGTAACCGACCTCACTGAAACGGTGAAATTGCGTTGGGTAGCCGAAAAAGTAGGATTTGAAAAGCTTTCGATAAAAAGCGGGTCAATGAAATGCCACTTTGGAGCCACTGCCAACAAAGCCTACTTCAATGGAGCTATTTTTGGAAAAATACTCGATTACGTGCAAAAAAATCCTAAATCTTGCAGCCTTAAGGAAGTGAAAGACAAATTGATTTTAAACATTGATAAATCAAATTCCGTCAAAAATGCCATTTTGACCCTATCTTATTTCGTGTAAATAAGTACTATTGCCATTGAAGCCATCCCTTGCCAATTTAGTTGCCCTTTAGGGCATGAGATTAGGCAAGTTGCGGACAATTACAATTTGTGTAAAGAATAAAACTCTAAAACACCTATGGTAGTTTGCCATTGACGTTATAAAAACAATTCGGCTAGATAATATAATTTTGTATAGTATTTTCTGGCGAACAGGGTTGCATTTTGTCTATCATGAGGGCTTCTAAAACGATATTATTCTGAGCTGCAATTTTGTTGAATAAACGCCCCTTACCCTCTATTTCCAAATATGCCTTTCTGCATGTTGAAAATGGTAAACAGTACTGAGGCGAGTCGCAACCTTTTCAAAATCAAACAATTGTACAAAGTAAATTCTGCCAAACCTTTAATTTTAGACTGAATTTTCTTGCAACTTTTTTCATTTTCCAACAATTAATTTCATTTTTCATATAGTTTTTGGGAGATATTTTTTGTTACTAATTTATTCGTTAGTTTTAGTAATACATTTCCAACTACTAAAACGTTTTTTTAATGCAAATTTTGATCTCCAACAAATTTGTGACCTTCGAATACTTTATTGAAAAATCAGCCATACATTACCATTGGACTCCCGATTCTAAAGCCATGGAATGGATTGATTATCAGCAGATTATGGAAAACTACATACTCCTTCTTTCCCAACTAAAACCAAGTCTCATTTTAGCCGACTTAAAGGAATTTGACTTTATAGCATCGGAAACCCAACAACAATGGCTGGATAATGAGGTAAATGGCACTGCAGTAAATATTGGTATTTCAAAACTTGCTATCGTGTTTCCGGCAGATACCTATGCTCACATTTCAATAGAACTGATAATGATGGAAGATATGGGCTCGCAACTCAATTGCTCGTATTTTCTAGATGTGGAGGAGGCAATCAGATGGCTTTATGTTAAGGTGCAGTAAAAAGGTTTAGAAAGTATTAACATAATAAAATATAAGCTTCATCTTTTAATTGACCTTTTTTTTCGTCTAATTCACACGATGAAAAAACATTTACAACTCATAACATTTGTATTTATTGCAGTAATTTCAAATGCACAAACGGCAACCCAAATGGTAAAAGGCCGCGTATTAGACAAGGTATCACACTTCCCATTGATAGGCGTTGCCGTAAGTTTAGTGGGCGATGAAAGCAATGCAAAAGTAGCTGAAACCGATGCTGATGGCTATTTCAAATTGCCCAATGTACCCTTGGGGAGACAGCAAATAAAATTCACTTATTTGGGCTTCAAATCCCTGACAATGAGTGAGATCAACGTTACGTCTGCCAAAGAGGTGCTTTTAAATACCGATCTTGAGGAGTTAGTACAAGAGATTAATGAAGTAACTGTAAATGCCCTTGGCAAAGACCAAACCGTGAATGATATGGCTATCATAAGCACACGTTCATTTACTGTAGAAGAGGCAGATAGATACGCTTCGAGTAGGCAAGACCCGGCCCGAATGGCTGGCAATTTTGCAGGCGTAAATAGCACAAGTGATGCCCGAAATGACATAGTTATAAGAGGCAATTCACCACTCGGATTGCTGTGGCGATTGAATGATATAGACATACCGAATCCAAGTCACTTTGCGGTAGCAGGCAGCACAGGAGGTCCTGCATCTATCATAAATACCAAGTTTTTGGCACGATCCGATTTTATGACAGGTGCTTTTCCAGCAGAATATGGCAACGCTAATGCAGGGGTTTTCGATTTAAAGATGCGGAATGGCAATAATGAGAAACGAGAATTTACAGGTCAATTTGGAGTATTGGGAACAGAACTGGCCGCAGAAGGCCCATTCAAAAAAGGAAGAAAGTCTTCTTATTTGGCCACTTTTCGCTATTCAACACTGCAAATGCTGCAAGGCTTAAAATTGAATTTGGGTACGGCTGCAGTCCCTAATTACTGGGATTATTCGTTTCGCATCAATATGCCCACTAAAAAAATGGGTACGTTTTCGATATTCGCAATTGGCGGATTCAGCAACATTGATATTGTGCTGAGTAATAGCGATGAAAAGCCTAAGGAGCTTTATGGTCAGCAAGATCGAGATCAGTATTTTCGCAGCAGCATGGCAGTATTTGGCGTACAACATATTCATTTTTTGAATGCTAAAACAGCTCTTAACTCAACACTTTCGCAAACTTACCAAAGTGTGGGTGCTTGGCACAATTTAATTTACAGAGATTCAGCCACCTATAAGCTACGGGCACTTAGCACCATTTTGGGTTACAATCAATTGGAACTTCGCACTGCATTTAGCCAAAGTATTAGCCACAAGGTGAACAATAGGTTGAGTATTAAGGCAGGTTATCTTGCAGCTTGGCAAAATTTCCAATTGGTAGATAGCGTAAGGCTCGATTCTGCTGAGGCTTTCCAAACGCGTGCCAATGCAAGAAGCAATTATTTTATTATACAACCTTATTTACAAGCCAAGTTTAAGGTAAATGAACGACTAACCGTTCATGCGGGTGTTCACGGCCAAATCATCACCCTCAATGCCCAAAGCAACTCCATAGAACCGCGAGCCGGGCTGAATTATAAGTTAGCCCCCAGGCACACGCTTAGTTTTGGCTACGGATTGCATAGCCAAATGCAGCCCAATTATATTTACTTTTTTCGTACTAATCCAGCCTTCACCGACACTCCCAATCGGAATTTAGGTGTGTCGCGAAGTCAACATTTTGTGTTAAGCTACGATTTTTCAATAAGTCAAGATTTGCGATTTAAATTTGAAACATACTATCAAAATTTGTGGGATATACCCGTCTATAATTATCCTTCAGGTATTTCCCTTATTAATGCGGGCGCATCGTTTTCACGCTTTTTTGCCAAACAGCCAATGGTAAATATAGGTACTGGCTATAATTATGGCGTAGAGTTTACGGTAGAGAAGTTTTTTAGTAAAAATTATTACGTGCTTTGGACTACATCCCTCTATCAGGCCAAATACCGCGGTAGCGACAAAGTGCTTAGAGACAGTGACTTCAATGGCAATTACGTCACTAATTTGCTTGCTGGGTACGAAAAAACAATAGGCAAAAAACAAATGGTTACCTTAGTTACGGGTTCTAAATTGGCATTGGCAGGGGGTAGGCATTATTCTCCCGCAGATGTTGATTCATCTATCAAGTACAAGGATATTCAACCCCAGGAAAATGCCATAAACACACTTCGATTTCGAGATTATGTGCGGTGGGATGTGCGACTGGGTGTACGCATTAATGCCCTGAAAATGACGCACGAAATCATGATAGATCTGGTGAATGTGCTAAATATTAAAAATCCACTTTCGCTTACGTATTCTCCTGACCCAACCAATGCAACTGCCAGTCCGATACAAATCAACTATCAATTAGGCTTTTTGCCACTATTCTACTACAAAGTAGATTTTTAGTTTGCTATTCTAAAATCCGACTTGGGGTTCAAAATAAAATCTAAGGTAATCGCCACACAAATTGCAAGATTGATACCAGCATGCACGACTATTATTTATTGGCATAAATAATATTTGTGATTTGTTTGTTAATTAAATCCCAAGCTCTATATTTGCAATCCTTTTTAGAAAACAAGAGAAAAATGGCACGAGTTTGTGAAGTAACCGGAAAAAAAACCCAATCAGGTTTTAATGTTTCCCATTCGAATAATCGGACGAAAAGAAAATTTTATCCCAATCTTCAAACAAAAAAGTTTTTCATCCCCGAAGAAAGTAGATGGATAGTTTTGAAGGTGTCTACACAAGCTATAAAGACGATCAATAAAAATGGTATTTCTGCTGTGATAAAAGAGGCAAAAGCAAAAGGTATATATACAGGTAAATAATTTTTTTTTAAATGGCAAAGAAAGGAAACAGAGTTCAGGTGATTTTAGAATGTACTGAGCACAAAAATAGTGGTCTCGCGGGAACATCGCGTTACATCACAACTAAAAATAGAAAGAACACAACTGAAAGGATCGAACTGAGAAAGTTTAATCCAGTGATGAGGAAAGTAACGCTTCACAAAGAGATTAAGTAATTGTAGAATTTGAGTACTAGAAATAATTAAAACATATATTAACGATGGCAAAGAAAGTTGTTGCAACACTGAAAAAAGAAGGAGGTAAACAATGGGCAAAAGTAGTTCGTGCAGTGAAAAACGAAAATGGTGCCTATTCTTTCAAAGAAGAAATGATTCCTGCTGATGAAGTGCAAGGATTTCTGAAAGGCAACTAATTCTAGCTCGTTATGAAGAGTAATAAGAAGTCCCGAAAGTTCGGGACTTTTTTGTTTTGCTTAAATTCCATCGAAGGTGCATATTGAAGCAACAATATATTAAAAGATAAATCGCAGTAGACTTTTTTTACTCAAGTGGGAATATTTGATTTCTTATCGGCCAAAACTCCGCAAAACACAGATGCTTTAGCTGCTGGACTTGCGAAAACAAGGACTAACTTTTTAGGCAGTATTGGCAAAGCTGTATTCGGAAAATCAGTTGTAGATGACGATGTATTAGACGATCTGGAAGAGCTCTTGATAGGGGCAGATGTTGGTGTAGATACTACTTTAAAAATTATTGCTAAAATACAAAATCGAGTATTGAAAGATAAATATCTGAATACCAATGAATTAGATATTTTCTTGAAAGAGGAAATAAGCTCTTTGCTTGCGAAAACTAATGCAAACAATCTGTCCAATCTTATTCCGCAAGCCAGCAATTTGCCTTACGTGATCATGGTAGTGGGTGTAAATGGAGTTGGGAAAACCACCACTATTGGAAAACTGGCCTCACAATTTCACAATGCAGGGTTGAAAGTAGTGTTGGGGGCTGCAGATACATTTAGAGCTGCAGCAGTTGACCAGCTGAAAACTTGGGGAGAAAGGGCAGGGGTTTCTGTAATTTCTCATGGCATGAATACCGACCCTGCTGCGGTAGCATTTGATGCAGTGAAACAAGGCGTTGAAGCCAAAGCAGATGTTGTCATCATTGATACGGCAGGGCGGCTTCACAACAAGATTAACCTGATGAATGAGCTGACGAAAATAAAAAAAGTGATGCAGAAAATTCATGCTGATGCACCGCAGGAGGTGTTGCTGGTGCTTGATGGAAGTACAGGTCAAAATGCGATTCAGCAAGCAAAGGAATTTACGAGAGCTACGGAGATAACAGCACTAGCCATCACCAAACTCGATGGAACAGCCAAGGGAGGGGTAATCATTGGTATTTCTGACCTCTTTAATATTCCTGTCAAATACATAGGTGTGGGAGAAAAAATTGAAGATTTACAGCTTTTTGATGCTGATTCGTTTGTCAATACTTTGTTTAATAAATCTTAAATTTGCATTTTATTTAAAGAAAATGTACAATTGACTTTAAGAGCTGTTGAAATCCAAAAATTGTATATCACCGAGAATTTGACGATGTAAAACTTGTAATTATTAAATTAATAATACTGAACTAGTATTGTTTCGACATTTATAATTGTAAACAGTATGTGAAATGGTGACATTGACTGATTGTAAAACCTAGATAAATAAAGAAGTAACATGTCTGAAAAAAAAATACTTATTACAGGCGGAGCAGGATATATTGGTTCCCACACTGTTCGCTTATTGGCAGATAAAGGCTATCAAATTATTGTTTTGGATAATTTGGTTTACGGGCATAGAGAAGCCATACTAAATGCCGATGTCGAGCTAATTGTGGGTGATCTTGGCGATAAAGAGCTTACCAATCGTATATTCGAATACCACGAAATTGAAGCCGTCATTCACTTTGCAGCTTACGCTTATGTAGGGGAGTCGGTTAGCGACCCTGAAAAATATTATCAGAACAACATTGCAGCTCCGCTAAATTTGTTGGAGGTGATGCGGAAAAAAGGATGCAACAAATTTATTTTTTCATCTACATGCGCCACCTATGGCAATCCACAATATGTACCTATTGATGAGGAGCATCCGCAAAATCCGATCAACCCTTATGGCCAATCAAAGCTAATGCTGGAAAAAATAATCAAAGATTACGCCCATGCTTATGGTACCAAGTATGCTTTCTTAAGGTATTTCAATGCATCTGGCGCGTCATTAGATGGATTAATTGGTGAAGATCACAACCCTGAGAGCCATTTGATTCCGCTTATTTTGGATGCTGTAAATGGCGATAGAGCTAATATCACCGTTTTTGGCACAGATTATGAAACACCAGACGGAACCTGTATTCGTGATTATATTCATGTAAGCGATTTGGCTACCGCCCACGAAGCAGCCTTGGTGCATCTTTCTGAAGGCCGAGAATCTATTATTTGTAATTTGGGCACTGGCGTTGGGGTGTCGGTAAAAGAAATGATTGCCGTGGTGGAAGAAGTTACAGGCAAAACGGTACCAGTAGTATATGGAGAAAGAAGAGCTGGGGATCCGCCCTATCTTTACGCCAATCCAGTAAACGCAAAAAATGTGTTGGGTTGGGAAGCCAGATACAAATCGGTACATGATATTGTGGCTCATGCCTGGGCATGGAAAACTGGCATCAAATCGGGGAAATATTCAACTTAGAGGCCGCTAATCTTAATCTGCTTTCGATTAGATAAAACATTTCCGTTTTTCCCTTGGTGAGGGATGGGGGTATAGAAATTAACTTTGTTTGCTTAATGAAACAATATTTAATAGTGATCTAGTGCTTTTATTGCTTCTTGAGCGAAGGTCAAAAGCCCCTTCCTCCAACAGTATAATACTTCGTTGTTTCCTAAAATGCGATCCCCATTTTAAAGCCCAATTCCTGCAAGTCTTTTTCTACAGGCGGTAGTAAATAAATACCCTCAACCATTCTTTTGGCTGATTCGGCTCTTTCATAATCACCTGGAATCTGTACAGATTCACCTGGTATTGCTTTTGCATTTTTGAATGTAGTAATCCAATTATCCATGTGAAACTTAAACTCGCTTGCGGGCCTAAAACCATCGATCCGCATTGCTCCGAAAAAATGCCCGATACCCTCACCAACCGGATTTGCAGGCATCGGCAAAAAGCTCACAAAAGGGGGTACCCAAGGCCCGTAATTTGCCCCCGATAGCACAGCGGAAAAAATATCGACCCAAGCTCCTAAGCAATATCCTTTGTGGCTACCATGGTCGCGATCGCCACCTAATGGCAATAATGCTCCTCCACTTTTAAGTTCGTTGGCATCGGTAGATTCCTTCCCTGATTTGTCTTGCACCCAACCTAGTGGTGTCTCCATATTCTTGCGTTGCAGTATTTCCAATTTGCCATTGGCAGCAGTAGTTGTTGCAAAATCGGCTACAAATGGGGGCTGTTTGTAGGCAGGGATCGCTACGGCAATCGGGTTTGTGCCCAGCAAGCGCTCTAGCGAAAATGTGGGAGCAACTAACGGGCTTGCATTAGTCATTGAAATGCCGATCATGTCGTTTTCTAAAGCCATCATGGCATGGTAGCCAGCTATGCCAAAGTGATTTGAATTCTTTACCGCCACCCAGCCACTACCTACTTTTTCTGCTTTATCCATGGCTACTTTCATTGCCCAAGGAGCTACTACCAGGCCTAAGCCCGCATCGCCATCCACTACGGCTGTGCTTGGGGTTTCGTGCACCACCCGCAAATTTGGGGCTGCATTTATCCTACTCGTTTCCCAAAGCCTTACGTAGCCCGAAAGCCTAGCCACCCCGTGCGAATCTACACCTCGCAAATCGGCTGAAAGCAACACCTCGGAGGCAAGTTTTGCATCATCTGCGGGGCATCCCATTTTTATAAACACCTTTTCTGCGAATTCTCTTAGCTTTGTGTACGAATACATTGTTCTTATCTACAGTTACTATTATTCAATGGCGAACAACCAATTATTTTGCCTGAAGCAGCAAGCAACAATCGGTTTATAATTTTCAAAACTTTCAAAAATACATGCAAATCAATACCAAAACTAAGCCTTTTCAAATTGGACTCAATATTTTATTGCTTGGTGCAGGCATATTCCTTCTGTATTTGGCTTTTCGCAACCAAAATTTTGCGGAAATACGCAAGGCTATTCAAAATTCAAATCTCTGGATGTTAATTCCTGTGCTCGCTGCTTCCATTGTCGGTTTGGTATTCCGAGCTCTGAGATGGAAAATACTATTAAAGCCACTGGGTTATTCCCCTAGTTTTCTCAATGCTTTCTCATCCCTTATGGTTGGCTATGCTGTAAATTATGCAATACCCAGAGTTGGGGAAATTTCGCGTTGTGTGGCACTAGGCAAGAAGGAAAAAGCACCAGCTACTGCGCTTTTTGGTACTGTAATGGCCGAAAGATTGACCGATTTGCTGATGTTGGGAGTGATATTGGGACTTACTTTTTTTGTAAATTATGATTCTATACAGGCTTTTTTTGCCGACAATATATTTGGTCCTATTGCCTTTGTAATCAAAGATAAATTTTTCAGAAATGAGAAAATGGCTGCCATTACTTTGGGTGCTCTGGCATTGATTGGCTATTTAATTTATTATTTTCTAAAGAAATCTACAAACAGCTCCGCTTCAAATGCTACTGATATCGACAAAATGGTAGATGAAACCTGGACTGGCCTCACTGCATTTGCGAAAATAAATAACTGGTCGCTTTTTGTGGCTTACACGCTCCTTATTTGGGCGATGAATTTCTTGACTTCCTATTTATGGCTGCTTTCATTTACCGAAACGGCTAGTTTTCCGCTAGCAGCAGGCATCACTATTTACACTATTAGCACTGTGGCTCGTTCGGTACCTATCCAAGGCGGTGCTATGGGTGCTTATCATTATTTGGTGACGGCAGGGCTGGCTATTTTTGGCGTTGGGGCTGTGGTAGGCAATGCTTACGCAATACTAAATCATGGCAGCCAGATGGTATTGCAACTTTCACTGGGGGCATTATGCGGATTGTATTTGCTATTTTCAAAAAACAAAGAAAGCGAAATTGCTGTTGTGGAGGCTGAAAGTCAAGAGCTTTAGTTTGAAAAGCAACTTTTGCAAAGCAGTGTGATTTTGGGGAAATAATTTTTCAACTCGCGATTCGAGCTGTTTTACTAACCAGATCGAATGTTCATGCCCAAAGAAACCATGATCGGTATTATCGCCAAGTATTTTTGCATTGAAACTATGAAATCCAAAGTTTTGCGGCAAAGTTCAGTGTACAAGATGCAAGACAACTTTTACTTATTTGTTTAGCATATTGCTGCTGAACAATCATCTTTAGAGGCGATGAAAACAAGCCAATTGTAGAATTAAATTTCTATTTTTCCTGTAATAGCCTATCTAAAAGAAATTTTATTTGGCTTAAACAGGATATTCATCTCAAAAGCATATATTTGCAATCCAATTTAGTAAACGATTCATGTCAAATTCGCATTTCGAAACGCAAGCCATACGCACCCAAACGGAGAGAACGATTTATAAAGAGCATTCTACACCACTTTTCCTTACTTCGAGTTTTGTATTCGATGATTCTGAACATGCCCGTTCTTTATTTGCCGATGAAATACCTGGTAATATTTATACCCGGTTTTCAAACCCAAACAACAGTGAATTTATAAAGAAACTCTGCCTACTGGAAGGTACAGAAGATGGAATTGCAGTGGCATCAGGTATGTCCGCCATGTTCACCAGCATGGCTTCCTTATTAAAATCTGGCGACAACATCATTTCCTGTCGCTCGGTATTTGGTTCTACACATCAGATACTCACACAGATTTTACCTAATTGGGGCATTACAGCCACGTTTGTAGACATTGACAAGCCTGAAACTTGGGAGAGCCATATAAAGTCAAACACCAAAATGTTCTTTGTGGAAACTCCCTCAAATCCAGCATTGCAATTGATTGATTTGGAGTTTTTGGCTAATCTTTGCGAAAAACACAGTATTATTTCTAATGTTGATAATTGCTTTGCCACACCCTATTTGCAAAACCCAGCTAAATTTGGGATAGATTTAGTTACGCACTCCGCTACCAAATTTATTGACGGGCAAGGCAGAGTTATTGCTGGAGCTATTTTAGGCAAAGAAGCTTTGATAAAGGAAATTCGTTTTTTCGCCCGCCATACAGGGCCTGCTCTTTCGCCTTTCAACTCTTGGATTTTATCTAAAAGTTTGGAGACTTTGGCAGTCCGCATGGATAGACATTGCGAAAATGCATTGAAAGCTGCCCAACATTTGGAAAAAAATTTAGATGTTGAACGTGTAATTTATCCGTTTTTAGATAGCCATCCGCAATGTCAGCTTGCCAAAAAGCAGATGAAACAAGGGGGTGGAATAGTAACATTTTTGGTAAAAGGAGGAGTGGAAAGAGGTCGCAAGTTCCTCAACGCCCTTGAATTATTTTCGCATTCGGCCAACCTTGGAGATACCAGAACTATCGCTACCCATCCGGCATCTACCACCCATTCTAAGCTGACTGAAGATGATCGACAGGCTGTAGGAATCTTGCCTGGAATGATACGAATTTCCCTAGGTCTGGAACATATCGATGATATTTTGAAGGAACTTGACAGTGCTTTGGCACTATCGAGATAGGCGTTGACAACCTCCGAATCTGGTAAAAGGGGAGAGGCAATTGCCAGCAAATTTCTACGCAAGAAAGGATATGAAATTCTGGAAATGAACTACCGATACAAGCGGGCGGAGATTGATCTTATAGCCTTTTTCGATAGCACACTTATATTTGTAGAGGTGAAACTGAGGAAAAATGCACATTTTGGCTACCCTGAAGAATTTGTGACCAAAACTAAGGCAGAGTTGGTGAAATCTGCCGCTGAGAATTATATTTTTGAAAAAGACTGGCACAAAGACATCCGTTTTGACATTATTTCAATAGAAAAGTCAGCTCTAAAAGAAGAAATTGTTCATTTAGAAGATGCCTTCTGAGGATTGCTAAGTTTTATTAGCGGTGCTTAATCATGAGCCTTAAAATTATAGGTATTTCAACGGCCGTACTACTCCTTATGGGTAACTAAGCTTTCACTTTCAGACATGCGTTGGAAAGTAAAATAACTCACCTCGGTTGTAAACCGGGCGAACATTTGCTCAGATCTTTCGGGGCGTGCATCGGTTACAAATATTTGGCCAAATGAATTTGATGCCACTAACTCAATTAGTTTTTTTATTCTGCTATCGTCCAGTTTATCAAAAATATCATCCAAAAGTAAAATAGGAATTTTTTTTGTAGCCTCTCTAATCTTGTCAAATTGGGTGAGTTTTAGGGCTATGGCAAATGATTTCTTTTGCCCTTGTGAGGCCGATTTTTTCACACTTTGGTTATTCACAGTAAATTCATATTCGTCTGTCTGAATACCCATGATGGTGCGTTGCGAGGCTAAATCTCTGTCTAAAGATTCTTTAAATCTAGTTTGGTAATCTGGCTGCAATGCTTCCGATCTATACACCACCAACGGTATTTCTTTTTCCCCAGCAATGTATCTGTATTTTATTTGAAATGCAGGCATGAACGAATTTATAAACATCTGTCGCTGGTGTGCCAACCCAATTGCCAATGGGATAAGTTTTGTGCCATACAGGTTTAGTAAATCAATGTCTCGTTTTTCTTGTTTCAAAACGGCATTTCTTTGTTTCAATAAATGATTGTACACCATCAGATGTTGCAGATATTCGCTATCCATTTGGCAAATAATTCCGTCAAAAAATTTCCTTCTTACCTCACTTCCATCCCTAATAAGGTCTGTATCGTCAGGGGCTATCATCACCAAAGGCAACCTGCCAATATGTTCGCTAATACGTTCATATTCAGCCATATTGTATTTGAAAACTCGCTTGGTTTCATTGCTGTAAGCACAATCTACCTTTACACTTGTGTCATTGCTGCTGCGCGGCTCAAAAACACCTTCCACTCTAAAATAGCTTTTAAGAAAGTTCACATTTTGGCTATCAGTAGCTCCGAAAGCGCTTTTAGTAAGGCACAGTAAATGTATGGCGTCTATTAGGTTTGTTTTTCCGCTGCCATTTTCGCCTACAAAGCAATTGATGGCAGCATTCAAGTTCAGTTCCACTTTGGTGATATTCTTGAAATTTTCTATCCGTAGTGTAGATAAGTACATGCCGCTGGGTTTGGATTTGAAGCTATAAAATTCAAAAAAAATAACGGTCGGTTTTACAGATGGCGTATTTTTACTTAATATTGCAGTTCTAAAATCCATTAAACCCTCTTCATGGCAACGCTAGAGAAAGAAATTGCGAAATCAAATACCAACACCAAGGCTACGAAAGGCGATGACCTGCTTTTTAGCAAAGATACCTACATGTGGTGGTACGAGAGTATGCAGTATATGAGGAAATTTGAAGAGAAAGCAGGTCAATTGTATGGTCAGCAAAAAATCAAAGGATTTTGCCACCTGTACATTGGACAAGAAGCATGTGCAGCAGGAGCCATTTCAGCCTTGAAAAAAGGAGATAAATACATTACATCGTATCGAGATCATGCTATTCCTTTGGCTTTGGGAACAGACGGAAAAAGGATAATGGCCGAGCTGTTTGCTAAAGAGACAGGAGTATCGAAAGGTAAAGGAGGCTCGATGCATATTTTTGATAAGGAAGTAGGCTTCATGGGAGGTCACGGAATAGTAGGGGGGCAGATACCGCTTGGAGCTGGCATTGCATTTGCAGAGCAATATAACAATACTGGAAACGTTTGTCTGACCTATATGGGCGATGGAGCAGTGCGTCAAGGTTCTTTTCATGAAACCTTGAATATGGCTATGCTATGGAAGCTGCCGGTTATTTTTATTATTGAGAATAATGGATATGCGATGGGTACATCTGTAGCTCGCACATCAAACGTAAGTGAGCTTTACACTTTGGGCGAGTCTTATGACATCCCCTCAGAGCCTGTGGATGGCATGAGGTGTGAAGATGTGCATATTGCCATAGCCAAGGCTGCGGCAAGAGCAAGAGCTGGTGATGGCCCCACCTTACTAGAATTAAGAACTTACAGATACAAAGGACATTCTATGTCTGACCCTGCAAAGTACAGAACTAAGGAAGAATTGGAACGCTACAAGTCGCAAGATCCGATAGAAGGCGTGAGGGCGGTGATTTTGAAAAAGAAATATGCATCCGATGCTGAGTTAGAAGCAATCGATGAGGGCATAAAGGCAAAGGTGGAAGAATGTGTGGCATTTGCCGAAAATTCAAAATACCCCGAGGCTGGAGAAGCCTACAAAGATGTGTATGTACAAACGGATTATCCATATATACTCGAATAAGCTAGTTGCCTAGTAATTTGCAGGCTAACAATTTTTTGAAATATAAACAAAGAAATAATTACAACTTAATAAACAACAATAGTGGCTAAGAAGGAAGGCAGCAAAATAGAGGAACTTTTAGAAAAACCTGAAAACCTGATTGAGGATATTCAAAATGGTAAATGGGAAATTTGGTTCGAACAATACAAAAACATAATCACCTATGTGGGTGGAGGCATCTTGGGTGTTGCATTTTTGATTGTAGGTTGGAAATATTATACCACTACTCAAAATGAGGAAGGGCAGGCAGCCATGTTTCAGGCCGTTTATTATTTTGAATCCGATTCGCTGAATAAGGCTCTAAATGGCGATGGTAACAATTTGGGGTTTGTGGACCTGGCCTCTGATTACAATTTTACAAAAGCAGGAAACCTAGCCAAATTTTATGCTGGTGCATCGTATCTGAAGCTTGGTCAGTACGATCAGGCTTTAGATTATCTTCAGAGCTTCAGCTCGAGCGACATTTTGGTGCAAGCCAGAGCATATTCGCTTACAGGCGATGCCTATATGGAGCAGGAAGACTATGAAAGTGCCGCATCAAATTATAAAAAAGCGGCTGATTGGAAACCTACGAAGGAATTTTCTCCTGAGTATTTAATGAAACTCGGCTTGGCAAGCGAGCTTAACAAAGATTATGATGCAGCCGTAAGAGCCTATCAACAAATAATAGATGAGTACCCGAATAGCCAAAAAGTAAATGAGGCTAAAAAATACAAAGGAATGAACGAGGCATTAGCAGCCTCTAACTAAATCTATTTTGGTTTGAAACTTAAAAATATTGCTTTACTAATTTTATTTGGCTTCATCTTCATTGGTTTCTCTTGCACGAGTGTAGCTCCGTACAAGCAAAGACCCGTGGGGATTCCGTATAAAAAATATAAAGCAATACAAGCCAGAAAATACAAAAAGAGAGAAGTTGCGATTGTGCCTCGACAATTCCGCGATCGTTCCAGCATCTCAACAATGTTTTCTGGATCAATGAATGTTTATTATGTCAATAATAATAAAATAAGTAGAAACATCAACAAAAAATTGGTGACTCAAAGACGCAAATACCAAAACAATTACAGGGATTATCGTGAGTCTGCCGATATGGCTAGAGGGGGGGCAGACAGAAGCAATTTTTCAATTTACGATAAATAATAATTTCGCATTTCAGTGCCAAAGCCTATCAAATTCTCATTCGTTTCTTTTCTTTTTACCTGCTGCTGTTCTTTTTTCTTCTTCGCTTGCCAGCAAAATGAACCCAAGACTTTTGGATACTTTTGGAACAGTGGCATCTCCAATTTTTCGAGAACTGATACTTCAGATTGTCAAACATTCGTAAAGTTTGATACAGCGTATGCAGACACCAGCATTAGAAAAAATACAAACTACAGAGTTTTCAATTTAGTAACCTCCACCCCAGGTATATTTTTGCAAGGCACGATTGCGGGAGTATTTCTTAAAGTTCCAAGCGGGGTTCCAATCACTATTGCACGAACTGTAATTAGTGCAACTGAAATTACAGATGTTTATGTATATACCGTGACTTCTACAACACTTACTGCGGGATGCAAGCTTACCTCCACACCTGTTGTCAATATTGTAAAGTTAAATAGAAACCTGCCTGCTGTACTGCCCAAACCTACGGCATCGCAATTGCTCCCTGACTCCTTGCCAAAGACTGCACAATCTGCAAAAGATGTGATTGTCAGAAATGGCAGTCAAGATGATTCGAAATTAGGAACAATTACTGGAAGTTTGTTGGGCGGTGTGCCAGCAGATATTGTGCGATTGCTAACACAAGAAAACAAAGAGTTGGCATCGCTTTTGCCTACTGACACGGTAAAGGGCTGGCTTGTATACCAGCTATCAGCTTTGCAAGCTGGAACGGGCAAGGTAAATGATGTTACAGACCGCATTACAGTATCGATGCAGAAGTCGATTGCAGGCATATATACCTATTTTCCCGATGGATATTATACCTACATAACCACATCGGACTCAGCCTCTTACAACCAAATGGGGTGGTATCAGATAGCTATGGTGAATAACTTGCCAGTAGGTATTGTGTATGCTCCGCTCAAAGCAGGGCAGTATTTTACCGACAGCCCTCAATTTCCGGGGCAGCTTAAAATCAAGACTTTTGGTCATGGAATATGGGGAATTTCTAAATCTAATTATTTCCCAATTTTTAGAGTTGGCCCTAGGCAACAGGTAATTCTAAGCACCGTTTCTGTAAAGTACTGATGGAAATTAACTTGGTTTTTTTCCATATCCTCTGCTTACCAAATACACCCCCCCTATGGTGCAAATAATGGCCACTACGGTGTTGAAGGTTATTTTTTCATCTAAAACGATTACACCCAATATGACAGCTACTACCGTATTGACATAAGCATACATAGAAAATAAGGTAGATTGCACCTTTGAAACTGCATAAATAAACGAGCCGTAGCCTATCAAGGAACCAAAAACTACCAAATAAGCCAAAGCAAATATGGTTTGGTCACTGAATTGCACCTCGCTGAAATTTGTGGTAAATGTGGCCAGTAACATAATGACCAAACCTAAAAATAGCATTTGCAGACCTGATGCAAATAGAGAATTGGTCTTAATGACGGTATTTTTCATGTAGACGCTGCCAAAAGCCCAAGAAATGCAAGAAGCAAACATCATGAGCATTCCTCCCAAATATTGTGCATTGAATAGGTCGGACAAACTGTCGTAGAAGATAAACACCATTCCCAAACCGCCAATGGCCAAGCCTAAATATGCCGACCAAGTGAGGGGCTCTTGCTTGCCGCTTATAAAATTGATTGCGAGGATATAAAAAGGGAGAAAAGTAGCGATCAGTGCTGCTATGCCACTGGTCAAGTGTACTTCTGCCCAGGTCATGAGCATATTGGAGCCCAATATAAAAAAGCTGCCCCCAATCAATATCTTTTTTAGTTCTGTCCAAGAAGGAAACGCTTCTTTCCTTATAAAAATAAAGTAACTGCACATCAAGAGCCCCGCAACCAATTGGCGGATGCCCACAAAAAGAGTAGGAGGAAAGTCTTTGACACCTATTCTAATGGCCAAATAAGTAGTTCCCCAAAAAAAACATACTGCAGCAAAGGCCAAATAGGCTTTGGTTTTAGGTTGATTGTTGTCCATATAATAATGCTTCTGTTGCAAGAAACCATGCAACCGCAAAATTCGCAGATTAATTCACAATGTCATTGAACTAATTACCTAAAAGTCTTTCGATAGATCTTCAAGAAAAGAATTGGCGTTGAGGATTTCTCCATAGCTGCCCCTGGAGTTTAATGCCCTGAATTTAATTCATAGTTTTTTTCCCTTATTTCAATTGCAGACCATAAGTATATGGCGCACTTGCCCTGAATCTTGCTCGCAAAATAAATGATGCTTCGGTGTAGCACCCTGTTAGGGTTTCCATTGGCGTGGATTATTTAGACGCTCTCATTTTTCATTTCAGCTGATTTTGTGTTCTTTTGTAGCCTATTCACATTTACGCTTGGCAAAAAACACCGTATTATTTATGAAACATCAAGCTTTAATTTCCCTATGCGTTGCCTTGCTTGTATTTTCATGCAACAATAAAAAAAGTGCAACCCCCGACCCTGTAAATACACAATTGATAACGGAAGTGAAGGCTATAGATGCACATTTGGCGGCTAGTGGGGTTTCAGACTATATATTCAGAGATGATAAAAATGGCGTACGGTATGTGATCCACAAGTTTGGAGAGGGTGCTTTGCCACGATCAGGCCAAACCGTAAATTTTAATTATACTTCCACTGTTTTTAAAGAAACCACCATTTTAGGGGGCAGTTTGGTAAATACGACCTTGGAAAATGTGAGAATAGTAGGTCTCACTCCCTGGATTCCCAATTTGCAAGCGGGGTCGATTGTATCGGTATATGTGCCTTCGAAATACGCTTATGGCAATATTCAAAACTCCATCATTCCCGCCAACACTCCGATCGTGTATAGCGTTTCATTTAGCGGAATCAGCAAAACGCCAGCCCAACTGATTCAATTTGATGGCGACACCTCTTTTATTCGCGATTCACTAAACAAATACGGAATCATTAATTTAATAAAGGACAAGACAGGTATTTTCTATACCGTAAACACGCAGGGCAGCGGGAGTAATCCCAAGATTTACAGCGCTGTTACTATTTACTATAAACTTCGACTGCTTTCTTCGATCAAAGATCCGGATGGCGTACCTATTGAAGAGAATAACTTGAATGGAATTCGAATCATAGGCCTGGTAGATGGCCTCATTGTAGGCCTTCCAAAGATGAATGAAGGTAGTACGGTCACTTTTTACATACCCTCAGGCTTGGGCTACGGAACTAGTAGTACAAACAGTAAAATACCTGCAAACTCAAATTTGATATTCGAAATCAAACTGAACAGAATTTTGCAATGAGGAACAGGCAGTAAACCAACTCAAAGATTTCTGCCTATTGACCCGAAAACAAAAATAGCATTAAGTGCACGAACCATTGCCTTACTGGCTAAATTTCAATATACCTGCTGCTAATTTTGTATGCTCCTGCTGCTAAATGTGCATGCACCGCCTGCTAATTGTAACTATAGCTCACGGTTTAGCACATGGGCCATGAATTACAGTACTGTAAGTATGTAGTAGTGCATGTGGTCGCTGGCCCAGCAGTTTCGGCAATTATGAATATGCCTTGGGTAGCATCGGTTTCATCTATTTTGAGCCTGCTGCCTGTAAGCTGCCGTACGCCACCTGTCGTGAGAATATCGATGTAGGTGTTGGAAGCCACATCTTTGCATTCTTGTATCAAAGGCATGGGGCGTGAAGCGGTTACTTTTTTGAGCTCAATTCGACTGTTGATGTCTTTGAATCTTGAGCCTGGATTGGCGTATACTTTCACGGCATGGTGGTTGCTATCGAAGCTGTCGTTTTGGACATCAAAAACGCCTGTAATCCACACAAATAAATTTAAAGAGCTTATTATTGATAGATTTGCCGTTTTTCAGGAGGTTTTTTTGGCATAGGTAAACTCTTCCATAAACGCCAATGCCTCGTCTTTGGTAACGGTAGAGCGTTTGCTGGAGGCCATCTCTATAATACCTTCTAGCGATTTTGTTTCTGCATTTTGCGGTATAGCCACGTAATCGTTAGGCTCGCTGGTGAGGTTGTTTTCAAGAGTGCGTATTCTATTGTCATAAATAAGTGCTGAGTTATTAATTATGAAAGTTGAATAGTGAATGATGAAGATAAATGTTGAATGTTACTAAAAATTTTAAAAACTTCTCACTGTTTATTATACATTAATAATTAAAGGCATGTATATAATGAGTCTATTATTGTTCTTTTGTAAATTTTTGCACAATCGTCATAGGGTTGCCTGCATTTTGAGCAACAAATGTAAGGGTAATGGTA
>Ga0163144_10002881_pt1 | contig 39331 bp, 38 predicted proteins | sample OliLak19BULKMAT1_FD_123175 | JGI IMG/M metagenome (GOLD analysis project Ga0163144, IMG submission 123175) | Freshwater microbial mat bacterial communities from Lake Vanda, McMurdo Dry Valleys, Antarctica - Oligotrophic Lake LV.19.BULKMAT1 | ecosystem: Environmental > Aquatic > Freshwater >...
CAACACCCCCACCCCCCCCACCCAAAACACCCACCACACACCAAAACCAAACCAAACAACACAACCCCACATCAAAAACAATGATTAAAATGTATTTTTTTTCTTTTTTTGCTTGGGGCGGCGGCGGGGGGGGGGGGGGGGGGGGGGGGCGGATAAGGGACACCGGCCGTGACAGGGCAAGAACGCGACTGCCGGAAAGCGGTTCCGTCGAAAGCGATTTTTCCCTGATCGCCTCGCCTAGTAGCGGTAGTGCTCCGGCTTGTAGGGGCCTTCCGGCGCGACGCCGATGTAGGAGGCCTGGTCCGGCGTCAGTTTCGTCAGGTTGGCGCCGAGCTTGTTGAGGTGGAGCAGGGCGACTTTTTCATCGAGCTTCTTGGGCAGGGTGTAGACCTTGTTCTCGTAGGCCTTGCCATTGGTCCAGAGTTCGATCTGCGCCAGCGTCTGGTTCGTGAAGGACGCCGACATCACGAAGCTGGGGTGGCCGGTGGCGTTGCCGAGGTTGAGCAGGCGGCCTTCGGACAGCAGGATCATGCGCTTCCCGTCCGGGAAGCTGATCATGTCGACCTGCGGCTTGATGTTGTCCCACTTGAAGTTCTTGAGGGCCGCAACCTGGATCTCGTTGTCGAAGTGGCCGATGTTTCCGACGATGGCCATGTCCTTCATCTCGCGCATGTGCTCGAGGCGGATGATGTCCTTGTTGCCGGTGGTGGTGATGAAGATGTCGGCGGTCTTCACGACGTCTTCGAGCGTGACCACTTCATAGCCATCCATGCAGGCCTGCAGCGCGCAGATCGGGTCGACTTCCGTGACCTTCACGCGGGCACCGGCCCCCTGGAGCGAGGCGGCCGAGCCCTTGCCGACATCGCCATAGCCGCAGACGACAGCGACCTTGCCGGCCATCATCGTGTCGGTGGCGCGACGGATGCCGTCGACCAGCGACTCCTTGCAGCCGTACTTGTTGTCGAACTTCGACTTGGTGACGCTGTCGTTCACGTTGATCGCGGGGAAGGGCAGATGACCTTTTTCCATCAGCCGGTAGAGGCGGTTCACGCCCGTTGTGGTCTCTTCGGTGACGCCCTTGATGGCGTGGCGTTGTTTCGTGAACCAGCCCGGCGAGGCTTTCATGCGCTTCTTGATCTGGGCGTAGAAGTAGATCTCTTCCTCGGATTCCGGCTTTTCGATCAGCGAGGTCTCGCCCTCTTCGACGCGCGCGCCGATCAGGATGTACATGGTGGCGTCGCCGCCATCGTCGAGGATCATGTTGGTGAGGCCGCCATCCGGCCACTGGAAGATCTTGTCGGTGTAGTCCCAGTATTCCTCGAGGCTCTCGCCCTTAACGGCGAAGACGGGCACGCCGGCCCTGGCGATGGCGGCGGCGGCGTGATCCTGGGTCGAGAAGATGTTGCACGAGGCCCAGCGTACCTGCGCGCCCAGATGCGTCAGCGTTTCGATCAGGACGCCAGTCTGGATCGTCATGTGCAGCGAGCCGGTGATGCGTGCGCCCTTCAGCGGCTGCGCCTTGCCGTATTCGGCGCGTGTGGACATGAGGCCCGGCATTTCGGTTTCGGCGATCACGAGTTCCTTGCGGCCGTAATCGGCGAGGGAAATGTCCGCCACCTTGAAATCGTCGAACGCCATCACCGCACTCCTCAGCTTGTTCCGGGGCTTTTCGTCTGAGCGGGGGCTGTAGCAGAGGCGCGCGCGCCCGGCAAATCATATAAGGATATCTTTATATGATTATCACGGACGCCGGATGGGCTGGCATGGCCGCCCTCGCTTCGCCACGTTCGGCTCCGATTTCTGCATCGATAGGTTGCGCTGGCTGTTGCCTTGGGGCCACAGTCCGCCTCCACAATGCCGAGAGGCGCTGCGGATACCGTGTGAGGTGATCGAATGCCGGGAATGCCGTTTCGCGCTGGCCTCGTCCTTGTCGTGCTGAGCATCTGTGCAGCGCCTGTGTTTGCGCAGGATGTGGATACGATCGACCGGATAGCCGGCGGGGTATCGCCGGGTGGTGCCGCGCGGGGGCCCGATGGCGTGAAGGTGGTCGCGCCAGGCGCGCTCGTCTATGCGCGGTTCGACGCCGACTTCGATGGCAGGATCACGAGCGCTGAGATCGAGTCGGGTGCCGCGCAAGCCTTCGCGGCGGCGGACGCGAATGGTGACAAGCAGATCACCGGCTTCGAGCAAACCGACTGGGCGGCCAGGATGGGCAACCCGTCCGACCTGATGGCCAACGCCATGACGTTCGATATCGATCTCGACCGCTCGGTGACGAAGGCGGAGTTCACGGCGGGGCTCATGCGGATCGCGGGGCAGATCCAGCCGAATGGCGATCTCACCTTCGCGGACCTTCTGCAGCCATTGTCGCGACCGAACCAGCAGGCCCAGCAAGGGCAGGCTCCCGGCTGGGGTACGATGCGCGGACGCGGCTCGCCGCCAAGGGATGGCGGGGGCAGGTAGGTCTCTGGACCGGGATTGCAAGCACGAGGGCGTGCGCACTGACCGCGCAATTACTCCCGCTCGTCGAACCTTCGGCCGATCAGATCGCACACCGCATCGAGGCCTTCGCGGGCCTGCGGGCCTTCGGCGTCGACCTCGATCGTCTGGCCAAAGCGTGCGCCGAGCATCAGCAGATCCATGATCGAGGCGGCGCTTGCGGACATGCCATCATAGCGCACGGTGATCTTCGCATCGAACTTTGAGGCCTCGCGCGCGAAGGCGGCCGAGGCGCGTGCATGGAGCCCGCGCTGGTTCACAAGCTCGGCGCTGCGTGACCAGACTTCGCTCATGAGGTCGGGCTCATTCGGCTCGCTGCAGCAGGGCGGAGGCGACGGAGATGTATTTGCGGCCAGCTTCCTGAGCGGCGAGGGCCGCTTCGGCGAGGGCCAGCCGGCTGCGCACTTCGGCAAGCTTGATCAGCATGGGCAGGTTCACACCCGCAATTACTTCGATCTTCGCCCCGCCCATCACCGAAATGGCGAGGTTGGATGGCGTGCCGCCGAACATGTCGGTGAGAATGACGACGCCTGCGCCAGTATCAGTTGCTTTTGCGGCCGCGATGATCTCGCGGCGACGCATATCCATGTCGTCGTCAGGGCCTATGCAGATCGCGCTGACGTTTTCGAGAGGGCCGACGACGTGCTCGGCGGCGGAGATGAACTCCTCGGCCAACCGGCCGTGTGTGACCACGACCAAACCGATCATAGGAAGCACTCCCGCTTTTTCCAGCAAACCATGGTGAGGACTCGTTTCTTCCGCGGTCAATAGTGATTCAGATATCCAGCGGCGCGGGGGGCAGTTCCACCACGAAACGCGCGCCTGCAATCTGGCCGTCGCTCATCCGGTTTTCGGCCCAGACGGACCCCCTGTGCGTCTCCGTGATCTGACGCACGATTGAAAGGCCCAAACCTGAATTATTCCCGAACTTCGCGCCGACAGGGCGGTCGGTGTAGAAACGCTGGAAGATTTTCTCGAGCTTGTCGGGAGGAATGCCTGGGCCCTGGTCCTCGACCACGAGACGGACCATGGGGCCGCGGGGCGAACTGACATTCTTCAGCGAAACGGTCACCTCGCCGCCCGGCGGGGAGAAGGAGCGCGCATTTTCCACGAGGTTGCGCAGAACCTGTCCGAGCGGACCTTCGCGGCCCATCACGTCGGTTGCGCCGCCGTGTGAGGCGACGAGCTTTACGCGCGCATCGGTCTCGCGCGCTGTGTCGGCGTAGATCGAGATGATGTCTTCCAGCAGCTTGCGAAGATCGACGCGCGACAGCTTCTCGCGGACGATCTCGGCCTCGAGGCGAGACAGGTTGGAGATGTCCGAGATCAGACGATCGAGGCGAACGACATCGCGCGCGATGACGTTCATCATCTTTTCTTTTGCGGCGTGGTCCTTCACCGCCTGTGCCGTCTCGACGGCGGAGCGGATCGAGGTGAGGGGGTTCTTGAGTTCGTGGGCGACGTCGGCGGCGAAACGTTCATTCTCCTGAATCCGGTCGTAGAGCGAGACCGTCATCGCTTCCATGGCGCGGGAGAGGTCACCGATCTCGTCCCTGCGGTCGTGCAGCCTGCCGAGATCGAGACGCTGCGAGACGCCCATGGTGACGCGGTCGGAGGCGATGGCGAGGCGGCGGAGCGGCCGAGCAATGCCCAGCGTCAGGAGGGTCGCCGTGATGATCGAGACAAGGATGGCGACGATGATCAAGGGGATGAGGGCGGCGCGCTCGGCAGCGATGATATCGGACACGTCGCTGGTCTCGATGGTCAGCGTGCCGACGACACGCAGCACTTTCTCGACCGGCATTGTCACCGACAGCACGCGCTCGGCCTGATCGTTGAAACGCTCCGAGAAGACGCCTTCGCCGTCCATGGCGCGGGAGACCTCCTCGTCGAGCGTCAGCACTTCGGCGATCGGCGGCCTGCCGGGGGAGCTGACGGATTCGAATGTGCGATTGATGGTGCGGACCATGTCGAGCCAGGTCCGCTCGAGCCAGCTCGGTTCTCGAAGGGGTGGCAGGTCGCGCTCGTTGATAACGTCCTTCAGCAAGCGGGTGTCGGCGACGATCTGTTTCTGCGGATCGTGAACGATGATCCGCGTCGCCTTGGTCAGCGGCATGGCCGTGAGCTGGCGGATGACCTCGTCGAGGTCGAGGGCGTCGGGGGTGGTCGCGTTGTCGGTCATGAAGGAGGAGATGAGCTGGCTCATCTCCTCCAGACTGGCCTTGCGGGCGTTGACCAGGCTGGCCCTGACCTCGTTCAGGACAAGCGCCCCGGCGATCAGGATGATCAGGCCGGCGAGGTTGGAGGCGAGGATCAGCCGCGCAATGGGAGACCAGAGCAGGGAGCGGGGCTTGCGCCGCGCAACGCGCAGACCCTTGTCTGGCCTCGAAGCCTTGTCTGGTCTTGCAGCCTTGTCGGGCCTCGTCCCTTTGTCTGGCCTGGTCACGGTGTCTGGCCTGCCTGATGTGTTCAGGCTTCCTTGTAGCGATAGCCCACGCCGTACAGCGTCTCGATGCCGTCGAAATTGTCGTCGAGGTCCCTGAACTTCTTCCGCAGCCGTTTGATATGGCTGTCGATCGTGCGGTCATCGACATAGACCTGATCGTCATAGGCGGCGTCCATCAGCTGGTCGCGGCTCTTCACATAGCCGGGGCGCTGGGCGAGGGCCTGAAGGATCAGGAATTCGGTGACGGTGAGGCGCACGATCTTGCTGTCCCACTGGCAGGCGTGGCGGTTTGGATCGAGCGTCAGGCGGCCGCGGACGATCGGCTTCTTGTCGCCGTCTTCCGGTGTGGCGGAGGCGCCGCGCGACCGGCGCAGGATGGCCTTCACCCGCTCGGCAAGCAGGCGCGTCGAGCAGGGCTTGCGGATGAAATCATCGGCGCCGATGTTGAAGCCCACCACCTCGTCGATCTCGTCATCCTTCGAGGTGAGGAAGATCGCAGGCAGGTTTGAGGTCTGGCGCAGCTTTCTGAGCAGATCCATCCCGTCCATCTTGGGCATCTTCACGTCGAGGATGGCGATGTCGGGCGGGTTTTCCGACAGACCGGCGAGGGCGGCGGCGCCGTCATGATAGGCGCGGACCTGGTAACCTTCCGCCTCAAAGAAAACCTTGAGCGATTCGACGATGTTCTCGTCGTCGTCGACGAGGGCAATGGTAGCCATACCGGGTCTCCTCGCGGCCTGACCTGAGCAGGAACTGGCCGCCGCGCTGCACTGCGCCATAATCGGGCTGTGCGGGCGCAAGGGCAAGTACCCTGAATCCGCGATCAAACCGCTTTTCCGGCCCGGAAGCTCATCTGGCACGCGAATTGAAGCACCCCCTGTCACGGGAAGTCGCAGGCGTTATGTGGAGAGTTCCATGCAGGTGGTAACCATCGGAGGCTTCAAGGGCGGCACGGGCAAAACGACCCTGGCCTGCCTCCTGGGCGTCGCGGCGACCAAGGATGGCCTGCGCACGGCCTGCGTCGACCTTGACCGGAATACCCGGAACCTGTCCAGTTTCCTGACACTTCGACGGGCGTCCAAGCTGGACTGTCCCGATCACGTCATGCTGATGGATACGGAAGAAGACAGCCGCACCAATGCTCGCCCGAAACACGCCGGGCGGCTGGAGCCGCTTGTCCGCCTCGCGGCGATGGACGGCTATGACCTGATGATCATCGACACATCCTCGGGCAACCTGTCCGATGTTTACGAGGCCCACCTGCTGGCCGACCTGATCCTGACGCCGATGAATGAGAGCCCGGCCGACATGCACGGGCTGTTCACGAAGGCCGGCGCGCCTGCCGCGCCCCGCATCAACTATCGCGAGATGATCGACACTGTGCGCTTCGACCGCCGCCGTGCGGGTCTTGCCGTGCAACGCTGGAATGTCGTGCTGAACCGTGTTTCGGGGCTGGCGAGCCGGATTTCCAACACAGTCAACCAGCGTGTGGCGGCGATCGCCGGGGAAGCCGGCTTCGAGCCGACCTCGAGCCTGCGCGACCGGGTCGTTCACCGCGCGCTCGGTCTTGATGGTCGCACCGTGTTCGACATGCCCGCTGACGGCAAGCTGACCATGAGCGAGCTGGCTGGCCGCTCGGAAGTGCGGGCGCTGCTGAAGCTTCTCAACATGGCGCCAGAGCGGGTGGTTTCCGAGCGGAAGTTCGCGGCCTGACGCGGCGAATTTTCCGACTCGCCATTTGTGACTCGGAAGTGTCGCATCGGTCGACTAGGTTCCCCGCAATCCTAAGGCGGGAGCCCCACCATGATTCGCACGCTTGCCGTGTCCACGCTCGCGATCGGTCTCGCGGCCTGCGCCACCACACCTGACCGCACCGCGAATCCAGCAGCGCCTGTGCAGGCAGGGGACAGCTACTACGTGAAGGCCAGCGCCGCGGTGAAGGCGCGCGCCGCCGAGCGCTCTCCCGGGAAAGCGAAAAACGTCATCCTGTTCGTCGCCGACGGCATGGGCATCACCACCATCACGGCAGCGCGCATCTATGCCGGTCAGCGCCAGGGACTTGATGGCGAGAGCTACCAGCTCGCGATGGAGAAGCTGCCCTGGTCGGCGCTCTCGAAGACCTACACGCATGACTCGCAAGTGGCCGACTCGGCGCCCACGGCCGTGGCGATGACGGCAGGGATCAAGTCGTACAATGGCTCGATCGGTGTGACGCAGGCGGCGAACCTGCGCGACTGCGCCAGCGCGAGGACGACCGGCGTCACGACTTTGTGGGAGATGGCCGAAGCAGCCGGCATGGCGACCGGCGTGATCTCGACCGCGCGCATCACGCACGCGACGCCGGCGGCGACCTTCGCCGAAACGGTGGAGCGCGACTGGGAGGCGGATGCCGATATCTCCGCGGCAGGCAAAGCTGCAGGCTGCACCGATATTGCGGCGCAGCTGGTCGCCTGGGAGAAAACGAACGGCGACGGCCACGAAGTGATCCTCGGCGGCGGGCGCACGAACTTCCTGCCTTCAGCCGTGCAGGACCCGGAATACATCGTCCAGAAGGGCAGGCGGCAGGACGGCCGCAATCTCGCCGACGAATGGAAGGAGATTGCGCCGAACCACACCCTCGTCACCGACAAGGCGGGCTTCGACGCCTTCAACTGGAATGGCGATGGACAGGTCTTCGGTCTCTTCGAGCCGAGCCACATGCAGTACGACCTCGACCGTGCGAAGGACGGCAAGGGCGAGCCCTCGATCGCCGAAATGACGAAAGCGGCGATCACCCGCCTGTCGCGGGACAAGGACGGCTATGTGCTTATGGTCGAGGGCGGGCGTGTCGACCACGCCCTGCATGCGGGAGATGCACAGCGGGCGCTCGGCGACGCCGCCGCGCTGGACGAGGCCGTGGCCGCCGCGGTCGCGATGACCAATGCCGATGACACGCTGATCATCGTGACGGCCGACCATTCGCATTCGATTTCCATGTCGGGCTATCCGCAGCGCGGCAACTCGATCCTCGGTCTGGTGAAGGAAGGCGACAAGCTCACGCTGGCGCGCGATGGCAAGCCGTACACCACGCTTGGTTTCGCCAACGGTCCGGGCTCGGTGTGCAAGCCTGCTGCGGACGGAAAATGGCTGTGCGATCGGGCGGACCTGACGAATGTAGACACGACAGCGCTGGGCTTCCTGCAGCAGTCTCTGGTGCCGCTTGGCTCGGAGACGCACGGCGGCGAGGATGTTGCGATCTTCGCGGGCGGGCCGGGCGCGAATCTGTTCTCGGGCGTGGTGGAGCAGAATGAAATCTTCCACGTGATGGCGCAGTCGCTCGGGCTGACGCGCTAGGGCGGCCGCGATCCGGCCTTCAATCCGCCGACATGGCGCGGCAGGTGGTGGACGAGATTGAGGTTTCAGATGCGGCCAGTCCTGTCTTTCATGATTGTACTCGGTGTTGTCGGCACCGCCGTTGCGCAGGGCGCGCCGCGCGTGACGATCGAGGATGATGTCGCCCCGGAGAACGCCATCAGGTGTGCGGGGCTTCGGCTGGCCCAATCAGAACGGAAGCCGGACGCGCTGGTTGAGGCGGCCCGTGACGCGTGGCTGAGGTCCGGCGTGGACGCATCCAGGGCAAGGCTCGAGGCCGGCAGGTTCTCGACGCGGGAGTATGGAGAACTTGCAGCCATCTCCGATGAGTGCGAGCCATTCGAGATCAGGTCCGCGCCGCCGGCTGGCGGTTGACGGGCGCAGCGGAGAGACGAGATGCGTATTGCGGCGACATTCCTTGCTGGGGCCGTTTTGGCGGCGATGCTTGCCGGCTGCCAGCCTGCCGCCGATCCGCCGCCTGCCGCACCGGCGGAACCGACTGCAGAGGAGATGGGGCGGGACGATCCCGAGGCGGTCTTCACGCCCGCGCCGGTTGGACCGCCACGCGAGTTCGAGGCTATGTCGAAGACGGCGCTGAGTTTTGCGCCCGGCGTGCTGACGCTGACCCCGACGCCCCAGAAATCGATGAACCTGCCCGAAGGTGCGGTCTTCCAGTTCGGAAACGGCTATATTCTCGACACCACGTCGATGCCGGGCGGTGCCACGCAGGGGACGCCGGTGTTCGATTTTGCGCCCTTGTTCTTCTCGGCTGACGGGCAGCCGGTGAAGCCCGACGACGTCGCGATGTATTCGGTCGATGACGAGATCATCCCTCCGGGCTCAGTCAATGGCGGCTTCTGCGACAAGACGAGCTTTCTGGCGACCTACACCAGGGTGAGCGCTGCTGCCGAGGAGATCACCATCGCAGCCTTCAACGGCGACCGCTGGCCGCCGCTCGCCGAGACGGTGCTGTGCGGGACGTTCACGTATTCGCGAACAAAATGATGTCGTGATCTCGCAGGGTGGGCATCGCTTTGCCGAGCGTACCCTGCGAGGGCCTACTCCACAGCCGCGTAGATCAGCGCGCGCAGCTTGGCCTGGGTGTCCAGGCCGCCGGCGGGTATGAGCTGCGTCATGAAGGTGACGGTGAGGCCCTCGGTGGGGTCAACCCAGTAGGTCGAGTGGTAGGCGCCGCCCCAGCCATAGTCGCCCTTCGAGCCAAGATTGCCCATCGCGCCCGGGTCTTCGGTGATGCGGAAGCCGAGGCCAAAGCCTTGCCCTTGCTGGAAGGTGGCGTTCGTCAGCGCATCCAGGCTCATCTGTTCCACGCTCTTGCGTGAGAGATAGCGGCGTCCCTCGAACACACCGCCCTGACGGAGCATTTCGAGGAAGCGCGAATAGTCGCGCGCGGTGGACAGCAGGCCGGCACCGCCGGCGAAGGCCTTGCACGGCCCGTTGAGGTAGTGGCCCTGGCCGATATGGCCCGAGCCCTGCCAGCTGCCGGGGTTGGGCGCGCGTTCCGACTTGCCGTCCCTGGCCGAGTAGACGACGGCCAGTCGCTCCGCCTTTTCCGGCGGCAGGCAGAAGCTGGTGTCGGTCATGCCGAGCGGATCGATCAGGCGCTGCTTGAAGAAGGCGTCGAGCGACTGGCCGGAGAGCTTCTCGACGACGACGCCGAGGATGTCGGTGTTGTAGCCATAGACCCATTGCTCGCCAGGTTGCGCGGCCATGGGGAGCTTCGCCATCAGGCTCACGACATCGGAGACGGGAACGGTCCTGTCGGCGAAGTACCAGCCGAAGACGCCCGCATCCCGCCAGGCCTTCTCGGCGGGGCCCGAGCCGTAGGAGATGCCGGCGGAGTGGCTGAGCAGGTCGCGGATGGTGATGGCGCGCTTGGCGGGCACGACATCATAGCCGCCTTTTTCCTTCGCGACGGCGACCGTGGTCTTCGACCATTCGGGCAGATGCCTGCTCAGGGGGTCCTCGAGCAGGAGCTTGCCTTCCTCCATCAGCATCATGATGGCGACGCTGGTGAGCGCCTTTGTCTGCGAGGCGATGCGGAAGATGTCATCTTCCTCCATGCGGTCGCTCGCCTCGCGGTCGCGCCAGCCATAGGCCTCGGAGAAGACCTCCCGTCCGTCCTGGTGGATCATCACCACGGCACCGGCGAGTTTCTGGTCGGCGACGTAACTCTTCATCGTGGCATCGAGCACGGCGAGGCGCGCTTGCGATATGCCGTGCGGGGCGTCGTTGGCGATGGGCGCGTGGGCGAGGGGAGCAGGGGACGCCGGCCGCTCGGTCTCGGTCACCGAGACGACGCAGCCTGGCAGGGCGAGGGTGCAGAGGCCGGCCAACAGCATTGAGCGCAGCGACATGGAAGTCCTCCCGAAGTCTTTTCCGGACGATGGCAGGTGGGGGCAACGCGTTCAAGCGTGACCTGTGAACCGGCGGATGGTGGTTGATCCTTCACGCGCGCTGGCCGATGTAGCCTGATGGGCGAGCGGTTCGACTATATCATTGTGGGCGCTGGCAGCGCGGGGTGCCTGCTGGCGAACCGACTGTCCAGGGATCCGAAGAACCGCGTTCTGCTGCTTGAGGCGGGCGGAACGGACGACTGGATCTGGTTTCACATTCCGGTGGGCTACCTGTTCGCGATCGGCAATCCGCGGGCGGACTGGATGTTCAAGACGGAAGGCGTGCCGGGGTTGAATGGCCGCGAACTGGCCTATCCGCGTGGCAAGGTGATCGGCGGATCGTCGGCGATCAACGCGATGATCTACATGCGAGGACAGGCGGCAGACTATGATGGCTGGCGCCAGCTCGGCCTGACCGGATGGGGCTGGGAGGATGTCAGGCCGCACTTCCTGAAGCACGAGGACCACGTCTCGGGCGGCGATCATCACGGGCAGGGCGGGGAATGGCGCGTCGAACATCCGCGCATGCGCTGGAAAGTGCTGGATGCATTTGCCGATGCGGCGGAGGCGGCGGGCATTCCAAAGGTCGCGGACTTCAATACCGGCGACAATTCCGGCGTTGGCTATTTCCAGGTAAACCAGAAGGTCGGGCGCCGGTGGTCAAGCGCGCGCGGGTTCCTGAAACCGGCGCTGGGTCGCGACAATCTCAGCCTGGAGACAGGCGCGCTGGTGGAGCGCGTGGTCATTCGGGATGGCGAAGCGAAGGGAGTGATCTGGAGCCGCGGCGGGCAGCGGTTCGAGGCGCAGGCCGATGGCTGCGTTGTTCTGGCGGCAGGCGCGGTGCAGACGCCGAAGCTGCTGGAGCTGTCAGGTGTCGGCGCTGGGGATCGCCTGAAGGCGCTTGGTGTGGAGGTGGTCCAGCACTCGCCGGGCGTCGGGGAGAACCTCCAGGATCATCTGCAGCTGCGGCCGATCTACAAGGTCAGAGGCGTGCCGACGCTGAATGAGCAGTACGCCAATCTCCTGCGGCGACCGATGATGGCGGCGGACTATGCCCTTCGCCGGCGTGGGCCGATGACGATGGCGCCCTCGCAGATGGGCGCGTTCGCGAAGTCGAATGAGCGGCACGCGACGCCGAACGTCCAGTTTCACGTGCAGCCGCTGGCGCTGCCGAAGTTCGGCGAGGCGATGTACGCGTTTCCCGCGATCACGATCAGCGTGTGCAATCTTCGGCCAGAGAGCCGTGGATCGATACATGCGACGTCGGCTGATCCCAGCGCTGCGCCGGCGATCCAGCCGAACTACCTCGCGACGGAAGCGGATCGCATCACGGCGGTGGAATCGATCAGGCTCGTGCGCCGCATCGTGGACCAGGCGCCGCTGAAGCGGTTCTCGCCGCAGGAGTTCATGCCGGGCGATGCACTGCAGTCGGATGCCGAACTGGCGAGGGCGGCTGGCGATATCGGGACGACGATCTTTCATCCGGTTGGTACCGCGAAGATGGGGGCGGACGGAGATGCAGGTGCCGTTGTCGATGACCGGTTGCGCGTGCGGGGCGTTGGAAAGCTGCGTGTGATCGATGCATCGGTGATGCCGCGGATCGTTTCGGGCAACACCAACTCGCCGACTATCATGATCGCGGAAAAAGGCGCGGACATGCTGCTTCAAGACGCGCGGACGCAGGGGAACCGGTGATCGGGTCTGGACGTTTTTGTCCCCGAACCCCAGGAAAGGACATCCCGATGAACAAAGAACAGATCAAGGGTGGCATGAAAGAAGCCGCCGGCAAGGTGCAGAAGGAATTCGGCAAGGCTGTGGATTCGCCCAAGCACCAGATCGAAGGCGGCATGAAAGAAGCGGCTGGCAGGACCGAGAAGACAGTCGGCAACATCAAGGAAGACGTGAAGGACGCCCGCAAGGACGCTGATCGCGACGCAGCCAAGCGCGGCGTCTGAACGACAGACACGCGATGAAAAGGGCGGCCCGGAGAGATTCTCCGGGCCGCCTCTTCTTGGGTGCAGGCCGGCGCGGCGCGCGGTTGAAGCTTTGCCTGTCGGTGAATCCGTTCTAGCAGGGCGCCGTCACAGGAGTGCTGCGTGGACACGGCGGAGGGCAAGGCAAAGACATCGCGCACGGTTGCGCCCCGGCTGAGCGGCGACGGGCTGAGCTGGGCGGCGCTGCTGTTGCTTGTGGTTATCTGGGGGTCGACCTTCGCCGGCCTTCGCGTGGGCGTGGAGACGATCTCGCCGGCCTGGCTTGTCACCGGCCGGCTGCTGAGCGGCGCGTTGTTTCTCGGTGTCTGGATTGTTTTCGCCGGCGTCGTCAACGGCAAGTCGCGGGGCGCTGCGACGCCCAAGGTTGGACTTGCCGCTATCGGCTGGTTCGCGCTGATCGGCATTGCGGCGACCGCAGCGCCCTTTGTGCTTTATGCGCATGCGGCCGAAAGCATAGGCTCGGCGGTGATGGCGATATGCAATGGCGCGACGCCATTCGCGACCGTGATCCTGGCCCACTTGTTCACGGGCGACCGGCTGAGCGCGCGCCGCATGGCTGGCGTGATGCTGGGTTTCCTCGGGCTTGTCGTGCTGGTGCTGCCCGAGTTCGGCAAGGAGCAGTCGGCCAGCCTGATCGGCATCCTGCTCGCCATCGGCGGCGCGTGGCTCTATGCGGTGGGCAATATCGGCACGCGCCTTGCGCCGCGCGTCTCGCCGATCATCTCCAGTTTCTGGATCGTAGCCCTGGCAGGGCTGTCCGCGCTTGGCTATGCGATCGTGGCCGAGCCGTTCCCGCAGGCGGCAAGCGCCAACTCGATCATTGCGATGATCGTGCTGGGCCTGCTGCCGACTGCGTTTGCGATGTTCGTCTATGTCTGGCTGATCCAGCGGGCGGGGCCGGTGTTCGTGTCGTTCACGACCTACCTGTCGCCGCTGTGGGCGACGGGGCTCGGCGTGCTGTTCCTCGGCGAGCAGTTGCAGTGGTCGATGGTCGGTGCACTGGCGCTGATACTTGCGGGAGTGGCGGTGGCGAATCGCAGGTCACGGCCAAGCCGATAATTGACGCGCAGCCTGTTCCGGCGCATATGCAGCGCCGGGCCAGTCGCCCCCAACGGCGACCAGCCCATCTGTAAGGATGGGAGAAAAACAGATGACGACAGCTGCCAAACCGGTAGTTCGCCCTGCCATTCAGCCAGACAGGGCACACTTTTCCTCAGGCCCTTGTGCCAAAAGGCCTGGCTGGAGCCCCGACAATCTCAAGCTTGAATCGCTGGGCCGGTCGCACCGCTCCAAGCTCGGCAAGTCGCGCCTGAAGCTGGCGATCGACAAGACCCGCGCCATTTTGAAGATCCCCGCTGACTATCGCATCGGCATCATGCCGGGCTCGGACACAGGCGCCATCGAGGCGGCCTTCTGGTCGATGCTGGGCGCGCGTCCGGTGGACGTGTTCGCATTCGAGAGCTTCGGCGAAGACTGGGTGACTGACATCACCAAGCAGCTGAAAGTCGACGCCACGACGCACAAGGCCGGTTACGGCCAGCTGCCGGACATGTCGAAGGCGCGCAGGCAAGCGGACATCGTCTTCACGTGGAATGGCACGACGTCCGGCGTGAAGGTGCCGAATGGTGACTGGATCGCGGATGACCGCGAGGGCCTCACCTTCTGTGACGCAACCTCCGCCGTCTTCGCGATGTCGATCCCGTGGAACAAGATCGATGTGCTGACCTATTCCTGGCAGAAGGTTCTGGGCGGCGAGGGCGCGCACGGCATCCTCATTCTCAGCCCGCGCGCGATCGAGCGGCTCAAGACCTACACGCCGAAATGGCCGATGCCGAAACTGTTCCGTATGGCCAAGGGCGGCGAAGTCACCGAGGGCATTTTCGAAGGCGAGACAATCAACACGCCGTCCATGCTGGCGACCGAGGACTATCTCGATGCGCTCGCGTGGGTGGAGGGTCTCGGCGGCGTCGAGGCGACTGTCGCGCGCTCGAACGCCAACCTCGCTGTGCTCGAGGCGTGGGTCGCGAAGACGCCGTGGGTCGAATTCCTCGCGGCTGAGAAAGCCATCCGCTCCAACACGTCGGTCACGCTCTCGATAACCGATCCGCGCGTCGTGAAACTCGACGACAAGGGCCAGCAGGACTTCGTGAAGAAGTTCGTCGCGTCGCTGGAAAAGGAAAACGCGGCCTACGACATCGGCGGCTACAAGGCGGCGCCTCCGGGCTTGCGCATCTGGTGCGGTGCGACGGTGGAAGCGGCTGATCTCGAGAAGCTGACGCCGTGGCTCGACTGGGCGTTTGAAACGACCGTGGCGGAACTCTCCTGACTGTCATTCCGGAAGCGCCAGGCGCTGTCTGGAGCCCAGGGGTCACTGGCATGCCCGTCGCCCCGGGTTCCGGCTCACCGCTCCGCTCCGGCCGGAATGACATCGAGGTGGAAGCGATGACTCGCGAAACCAGCCAGACCATCCGTGAATGGGGCGACGTCACGTTTGGCGAAGCGCGCGATCTTGCCGCGCTCGTCGTTCGTGCGCGCGGCGAGATGGACGAACTCGAACAGGCCCTGCGCGAAGGCGATGACGCCGAAGCGGGCAGGGAGGCGGCCGATGTTGTCATCCTGCTGCATCGCCTCGTCGGGCTTCTGGGAATGGAGCTGTCGGAGCAGGTCGACGCCAAGATGCAGGTCAATCGCGCGCGCAGGTGGAAGGCGGCGGGCGATGGGACGGGTGGACATGTCTGAGGTGGCGCTGCGCCGCATCACGCTGAAGGCGATCGGCAAGCCCGCGCTGGTGCTTCGCGCGGCGAGGCATGCAGATATTCCGACGCTGCTGCGCTGGGATGCGGACCCGACGGTGATCGCATCGGGCAGCGATGATCCTGACGCCGTCACGGCGTGGGGGGAGGACAATGACTGGGCCGAGAATATCGATCTCTACGAGCGCGATGTCTGGGAGTACTGGATTGCTGAAGTCGAGGGCAGGCCCATCGGCTGCATGCAGCTCTGCGATCCGCACATGGAGCCAACGCACTACTGGGGCGACATCGAACCCAACCTGCGCGCGCTCGATATCTGGATCGGCGAGCCCGATGCGCGCGGGCGTGGCCATGGTGACATGATGATGCGTCTCGGCATTGCCGCCGCGTTCGAGGATCCGTCCGTCACGGCCATCATCATTGATCCGCTCGCGTCGAACACGCGCGCCCACACATTCTACCAGCGTTTGGGCTTCGTGCCCGTCGAGCGCCGTATTTTCGGTGAGGACGACACGCTGGTTCACAGGCTAACGCGTGAGGACTGGAGCAAAGTTTCCACTCGCACGCCGGAAACCCCGAAATCGTAACAGGAGACTGCTCCATGCCCACCAAGATCAAGGTTCTCATTGCCGACGACCTCGCGCCCGGCGCCGCGGACATCTTCCGCAATCGTGGGATCGAGGTGGACATGAAGGTCGGCCTCAAGAAGGACGAGCTGATCAGGATCATCGGCGAATATGATGGACTGGCCGTCCGCTCCGCTTGCAAGCCGGACAAGGATGTGATCGCAGCGGGAACGAAGCTCAAAGTCATCGGTCGGGCCGGCATCGGCGTCGACAACGTGGATGTCAAAGCGGCGACCGCCAAGGGCGTCATCGTGATGAACACGCCATTCGGCAACGCCATCACGACGGCGGAACACGCCATCGCGATGATGTTCGCCGCCGCGCGCCAGATTCCCTCGGCCAGCCAGCGGACGCTTGCGGGTGAGTGGCCGAAGAAGGACTATATCGGCATCGAACTTTACGCGAAGACGCTCGGCCTGATCGGCGCCGGAAACATCGGTTCCATCGTTGCTGACCGTGCACTGGGCCTCAAGATGAAGGTCGTGGCGTACGACCCCTTCCTCACGGCGGATCGCGCGACGGCGCTGGGCGTCGAGAAGGTGGAGCTGGACGAGCTGCTGGCGCGCGCCGATGTGATCACACTGCATACGCCGCTGACCGAACAGACGAAGAATATTCTGTCGGCGGGAAATCTCGCCAAGACGAAGAAGGGCGTGATCCTGATCAACTGTGCGCGCGGCGGCCTTGCCGACGAAGCGGCGGTGCGTGCGGGGCTCGATAGCGGGCATATCGGCGCGGCGGCGTTCGACGTGTTCCTTGAGGAGCCCGCCAAGACCAACGTGCTGTTCGGCGCGCCGAACTTCGTGGCGACGCCGCACCTTGGCGCGTCCACGGTTGAGGCGCAGGACAATGTCGCCTTCCAGGTCGCCGAGCAGATGGCGGATTATCTGCTCACCGGCGCCGTCGCCAACGCGCTGAACACGCCGTCGGTGACGGCGGAGGAGGCACCCAGGCTGAAGCCGTTCGTGGCGCTGGCGGAGAAGCTGGGTCAGTTCGCAGGGCAGGTTGCCGATGGCGGTCTGTCGGAAGTGGAGATCGAGTATGAGGGCGCGGTGGCGCATCTCAACCGCAAGCCGCTGACGTCTGCGGCGCTGGCCGGAATGCTGCGCCCGTTCCTCGCAGAGGTGAATATGGTGTCGGCGCCTGCCATCCTGCAGGAGCGCGGCGGCTCGCTGAAGGAATCGATCAACGAGGCGAGCCCGGTCTATGACTCGCTGATCCGCATCAAGGTGAAGGTAGAGGGCAAGTGGCGCTCGGTGGCCGGCGCCATCGTCGGCGGCAAGCCGCGTATCGTCGAAGTGAAGGGCATGGCGCTGGAGGCGGACTTCCAGCCCTACATGCTGTTCGTCAACAACTCGGACAAGCCGGGCTTCATCGGCGCGATGGCGGGCCTTCTGGGCGAGGGCAACGTCAATATCGCGACGTTCAACCTCGGCCGTGAAGCGGCGGGCGGGGACGCGATCGCGATTGTTGGCGTCGATCAGGACGTGCCACCGAACACGCTCGCGGCGATCGAGAAGCTGCCGCAGGTGCGGTATGTGAAGGTGCTGAAGTTCTAGTCGCAGCCTGCAGTGCGGGGAACAGATCGGCGGGCCCAGATCGACACTCGGGCCCGCTTGCCCTGTGATCCGCTCGAGCCAGACACGGGCGTACGCTGATGAACCACTGGACCGAGCACCCGCTCTTCAAGCGCGCCGTTTCGTTTGCCCAGTCGTCTCAGGTTGAGATCGACAAGGTCATCAGGGAATTGCCTGCGCTTGCGACCGGTATCGCAAGGCGCGTCCCGTTCGCGGAGGATGTGGTTGCGGCTTATCATGCCGCTCTGGACCCCGCCGTCCCGGCTGCCAAGCGGGCGATGATCTGGGCGCCGCTGCTCTACTTCGTTATTCCGCTGGATGCCGTGCCGGACTTCATTCCAGCATTGGGATTTGTCGATGACGGCGCAGCGATCGCGGCGATGATTGCAGCCGTTGGCAAGGCGATCACGCCTCAGCATCGCGCGAAGGCGCGTCAAATGCTCGGCCTGCCGCAGCTTCAGGCCTGACAGCGGGCCTGACAGCAGGACTTGCTGCTCCTTGCGCAAACGCTAGGCTCTTCTCATGAACCGCCGCGCCTTCATCGCCGCACTAGCCGCGTCGTCAGCGCAGCCTGCCTTCGCGCAGGTTGCGCCTGGGCCCGCAGCGCCGCTGATCTACTACGCCGGTCAGGCCGGCCGCCTTACCAGCGACCGGTCGAGCCAGGGCGGCAATCCGTTTGCGAGTGCGCTGTGCGAAGTGATCGCGCGGCGGCCGCTGACGCTTGAGACCTTCACGCGGCGGATGGCTGAGGCGAACCAGATTCACTCGCGCGGCTGGCAGATGATGGACTATCCGCGTGTGCTCTCCGATCCCAAGCGCCGGCTGGACAAGGGTGAGGCGCGGCTGGCGCTTGTGCTTATCAATGCTGACTACTCGAAGTCTGACGCCTATTCGCTTCCGGGTGCCGCGCATGATGCCAAACGTGTTCCCGAGGCGCTGATCGCTGCGGGTTACCAGACCATGCTGGTGCTGGACGCGAACGCAAACGAGGTGCGTGCGGCTCTTGCGGAGTTCGCGCTTGCCTCGGAGACCGCGGACAATTCGATCATCTATATCGGCGGCCATGGGGCGCAGCACCAGCGCAGCGTCTACTGGATGATGGGCGACTTTCCGGCACAGGATGCGAAATGGTTGCCGACCCACGCGATTCCGGTCAGCGAGATTTCCAGGTCAGGCCGGGCGCGGGCGCTCAACCTGGTGCTCTACGCAAGCTGCAGGGATGACCCATTTTGATGATCAGCCCCGATGAGGCACAGACCTTCGCACGTGAATGGGTGAAGGCGTGGAACGATCATGACCTGGAAGCAATCCTCGCCCACTATGCGGACGACGTCGTTTTCCACTCGCCGCGTATCCGGATCGTCACGGGCCGGGACGTCGATGCCCTTAACGGAAAGGCCGCGCTGCGGGACTACTGGGGCAAGGCCCTCGATCTCGCGCGCGAGCTCTATTTCGAAGTCGATCAGGTCTTCACCGGATCCGACGCCCTGACCATCCTTTACACCAACCACCGCCAGCAACAGGTCGCAGAGACTTTTGTCATGGCGGCGGATGGCAAGGTGATCAGGTCGGTTGCAGCCTACGCGTGACCCACGACTGTCGTGGTTTCGGCCGGAGCGTTGGCGCGCATCTTGGACGCGTAGATCGCAGACTCCATCGCGATCGTCAGGCACTGTGCGGGCGGCAGGATGCGCGATGAGCTGAGCAGCATGTTTGCAGCGGCCTGTGCCGTGATGGCGACCCATGACTTGCGGTTGGCGATGCCGCCTGCAGCGCTGATGGCGGGGCTGATCTCGCCAGCGAGCGCAGCGAAAGCGACCGGGCCGACCAGCTTGAGGAGATCGCGCGTGGACGCCACTGGCTGGAGCCTTTCATCGACTGAGGGGCGGCCCTCTTTCGGCGTGTTGAACGTGTCGCTGACATGGCGGAACATTGCCGGCACGTTGGGCAGGTCCTTGCGGTCAAGGCCTTTCGACAGGGCAGCCGAGACCATCATGTTCCAGACGCGCGAACGTGCGAGCACCGGGTCCCTGACGCTGTAGAGCATCTCGTTTAGGGCGTCGCCATAAAGGAAAATGCGGCCGTCGGCCTTGAGGGTGACTTCAGAGAGTTTCCTTTCGGCAGTGACCTTCTCCATCTTCTCTACGTCAGCGAGAAGCGAGACCTGGGCTGCGACACCGGCGACGGCGCCGATGGCGGCCATCAGGGTTGGTGCGTGCAGCTTGCCTTCCAGCGCGATGCGCGGGGGCAGGTTCCGGACAAGATTGCCGAAGGCGTAATTGCACGCCGTCTCGTCGGTCTGTCCCGCCCAAGGGAAGGGGTTGCCAGTGTTTGCGCTCGGCGGTTGCTTTTCGAGCGTGGCTGTCCCGTTCATGTGCAGTCTCCCAGAACCGTTTGGGCCTACCAAGCAACTATCGGACCGCGCGAAGATTAACCATCGCGCCACGCGGAAGTGGCCGCAACGCGCCGGGCCAACAGAGCCGGGCCAACAGAGACGGGATACGAACGCCACGGGCACCATGGCCCGTTTTGGTGCGGATGATCGCCAGCCTCTTATGCCTTGGCGCGGTGGATCGGTGAGGCTGGGCGGCGCGCCGCCTTGGCTTTCTTCGCGGCGGCCTTCTTGCGCGCCGGCGCAGCGGGCTTGGTCTTAAGGCCGGACGCCACCGGCCACCGACCGGTTTCTTCTTCCCAGTGTGACCTGCAAAGTGAAACATACATCGACTTCTCGATGCTGACCTGATCGCCGCTCGTGATCGCGCGGCCATCGGCCGTGCGGCGGACGACCATGGTGGCCTTGCTGCCGCAATGGCAGATCGTGCGGATCTCGCGCAGATTGTCGGCGATGGCGAGGAGTTCTGCGGAGCCGGGAAACAGCTCGCCGCGGAAATCGGTGCGCAGCCCGTAGCAGAGCACCGGGATACCGAGCCGGTCCGCGACGCGGGCCAGCTGCCAGACCTGATGCTTCGTCAGGAACTGCGCCTCGTCGACGAAGACGCAGTCGATCTTCTTTTTCCGGTGCTCGCGGTTGATCCAGGCGTGGAGGTCGTCGGCTTCGCCATAGAGCAGCGCCTCGGCGCTGATGCCGATTCGGGAGGTGATGCGGCCATCCTCGGTTTTGGCATAGAGCGCCGAGGTGAAGAGCAGCGAATGCATGCCGCGCTCTTTGTAGTTGTAGGACGCCTGCAGCAGCACGGTGGACTTGCCAGCGTTCATGGCGGCGTAGGAAAAATAGAGCTTCGACATGGCCGCTCCCCGGACAGGCGTGAGTGTGCAGCGGCCGCGGCTGCGCGCCAAGTCGGAGGCGGTGTGATCCTGCCGGATTCTGGGGGCGGATTTCGGGGATTGGCTCGGCGGCGGCGGCCCTCCCGGTGCCGCTGGCGGACCTGGCGGGCGTGGTGATGCTGGCGCGCGCGATCGAGGACGCCGGGATTTCCCGCGAGCTGCTCGCGGGAAAGCCTAAGGCGCTGGCCTGAAGGGACGTTACTGCGGAAGGCCGGCAGCGACGAATTTGGCCAGGTCGTCGAGCTGTTCGGGGGAGAGGGCAGCGCCCATGGGCGGCATTTTCTCGCCAGGGCCGACCATACCTTTTACGATCTTTTCCTTCACTGCCTCGTAGTCGAGGCCTGCGGTGAGGGCGATGCCCATCTGCGTGCCCTGACCGGTCGGGCCGTGGCACATCGCGCACGAACCCGCACCGGCGTAGACGGCGCGTCCATTGGCAAGTTCCTCGGTGCTCGGGCCGGTCGTTGCTGCGGGGAGGTCCGGCGCGGGCGCCGCCGACTGACCGGCTGGCGCCGTGGAGAGGCTGTCCGTTGTGTTCTCGGCGGCGGGGCCACTGGGGATGACCGGCGCTTCAGCGATCGGCGCTGGCGGCGGGGCCGCGGGCGCCGGTTCTTGAGCTGCGGGGGTGCAGGCTGCGAACAGGGCGAGTGTGGAGATTGTCAGAGATGCAAGACGAAAGTTCACGCGAAGCCCCCTTGAGTACGCTGGTTACGAATCCCGGACAGACAGCGGGATATCCCGGCTCCTTCTGGATCCCGAATGAAATGATCGCAAGCCCGCCATCGCTGCGAGGCGCGTCGTTCACGCGGGCGTCGGGGCGTGCCGGTCAGAGGCGACGCCCGGGAAGAGGTGGACGCCCTGTCGGCTGGCGCGGCGGATCAGCTCGGCCAGCGTGATCTGGGCGAATGCGCCCTTCCAGCCCTTGCCGTGGAAAGCGCTCACGGGCGTTGCGGCGCGCAGGTCGCTGAGCGGCGTCACGTCCTCGACCAGCAGCAGGCGCGGGCCTGGCTCGTGGCAGGCAAGCACGAGCGATGTCAGCGCCATTGGATCGAAGGCTGCGACGAGAATGGTCTCGCTGCGCCATTCGTGAAGGAGGGCGGCGAGGCCATGGCTGTCGGCGAGCGAGCGAGTATCGTGGAAGAAGACGGGCTCCGACATCAGCGGGTTGAGGCCGGTGGCGGTGCCGGCGTTGCGCGTGCGGATCAACGGCTGAAGCGTGCGGCGGCGTGTGTGTGCAATCGTCCAGCCGAGGCGGCGGCCAAGCGTGAGCAACTGGCGGGCGGCGCTGCTTGCCTTTGCATCAGGCTCGCGATCGGGCACGGCGTCCGCCTGAAGGTCGACGCAGACAAGGCGGCAGGTCGACACGTCCATGGGGAGGCCCTGGGTCTGGAAGGCTAAGCTGGGAGAAGCCGGTCGGAAGGCGGTGGTGGCTATGCCACCGCAGGTCTGGCGGCTGAGCGGTCGAGGACACTTTCCTCGTCCCACTCACCCTCGGGGCGCATGACCACGTAGGGATCGCTGTCCATCGTGACGGCGTCGTTGCGGGTCGCCAGTTCGCGGTAGCATTCGACGTAGTCGTAGTCCGAGAAGCGGAAGCCCTCGCGGCCATCGCGCGGATGGAAACCGAGCTGCTTCCAGAACGGCACGAGGCGCTTCTGGATGTAGCCGAGCACGTGGCGGTAGCCCTTGCGCCCGATCATGTCGACGGCGGTCTCGATCATCAGCTTCACGAGCGCCCCGCCGCGCACATGCTTCATCACGCACACGCGCTCGATCTTGGCAAAGGAGGCGAACCAGCGGATTCGCAGTGTCGCCACCGGCTCGTTGCGGAGGTAGGCAATGAGATGTGACGAGGAGAGGTCGTTGTTGTCGAACTCCTCGTCATAGGGACAGTCCTGCTCGGCGAGGAACACCGACGCGCGGATAGCTACGATCTTCATGAAACCGTTTAGGTCGCGCACCATTTCGATGCGCAGCGCGTTGTTGGAATGGTTTGCCTGAACCGACATCATGTCGCCATCTCCATGACCGAGGCGCAACGCCAGAAAAGGTGTGGGGTGTTGTCGAACGGGAAGAAGCCAAGGTGGCGCATGATGCGCGCGCCGGCTTCGGTTGAGTCCCGCCCGAAGAAGGGCAGGTCCGCGAAGTAGCGGTCGATCAGCGTTCGCAGGCCGAGCACCAGCGCGCCGCGGCTGACCTGATCCTTGCCGGCATAGCACCAGCAATAGAAGCCCGCGATCGGCTCGCCCATGCGCGCAACCCATTTCTGGTCGATACTGGCGGCGTCGAACGTGTTGTCGAGAAGTGCGGCGACGCCTGCAGCTGTTAGCGCCAGCGGGGCGAGGAAGCCGGTGACTTCACCGCGTCGGCGGACCACCCAGATCGATGCGCCGGTCAGCGCATCGACGCGCTTGATCTCCTCGAGCGAGGCAAGGCCCGGTCCGAGCTCCTGCGTTGCGAGCGCGTGCACGTCCGCGAAGTCCTGATCGCTCGCCGCGTGCTCGAGCCGCACCGCGGCCATCATCGCTTCGGATGCGCCGCGCATGTATTGTGCATGCAAACGTTCGCCTCCCAGCGAACGCAAAAGCGATGTCGCGTTGTCCCCCATGAGCATCCCCCTCAACTTCCGACCGTTCTGGCCGTTAATCACTTGCTAACCATTCAACACAAACTGGAGCTGTGCGCCATTGCGTTTCAGGCAGAGCGGGTATGACGGGCAAGGACCTCAACGAACGCCCGATCCGCGAGCTGGTGGACTGGTCGGACCTTCGTACATTCTATGCAGTGGCGACGGCGGGTTCGATGAACGCCGCCGCGGAGCTCATGGGCGTCACGCAATCGGCAATTTCGAAACGCCTCGGACAACTTGAGCAGCGCCTGGGCGCGCGTCTGCTTGAAAGGTCGCCGACAGGCATTCAGCTAACAGAGGCAGGCGCAGAAGCACTCGATCATGTGACGACCATGATGCGCGCAAGTCAGTCTCTGGAGAACACGCTGCGGGGCCTTGAGACGAAGACACAAGGTGAAGTGAAGATCTGGGCGAATGACGGCATTCTGGCTTTCTGCATTGCGCCGAATGTTTCATCTTTCCTTGCCGAGAACCCTGGCGTGCGGCTGATGATGACGTCGGATCGCTACCTGCCGAAGCAGGGGCAGGGCTATGCGGATGTCGTGATCGGCTTCGACCAGCCGGTGCAGGGTGACGTCGTTTCGTTCCCGATCGCGACACTGCACTACTGCGCATTCGCCTCGCGCGACTACATCGCGACATACGGCGTACCGACCGGTCCGCTCGATATAGGCGCGCATCGCGTCCTGAATCACACGCTGTACAGCGACAATCCCGGCTGGAAGGACAAGACAGCCCAGATCGCCGCGCTGGTTGAACCTTCTCTGCTCACGGATTGCAGCGCTTCGCTTCTGCAGGCGACAGCCTCCGGGGCGGGAATAGCGGTTATGCCCAGCTATGCGGCGCGACTGGATGCGCGCCTGGTTGCGCTCCCGATGCCGCCGCTTGCGTCGGTGAAGGTCTGGCTGGGCTTTCACGAGAGCGCGCGCCGGGCACCGCGGGTGCGCAATGTGGTCAGCTGGATACGGCTGATGTTCGACCGCCGCAAGAACCCCTGGTTCCGCGAGGACTATGTGCCGCCAAGCCTGTTCGACAACGCGCCGGCCATCGCCTGGCCGGATGAGCGTGCGGCGTAAGCGCCGATCAGCGGCACGATGCGATTCCTGCCAAAAAAAGGTCTTGATTGCGGGGGCACGCTACAGTTTCCGGGACGCTGCAGATATTCAGCGGCCGTGACCGCCGAGGTCGCCGCGCCCCGCTTGAAAACGCGCCAGCAGGCCCAAACTGGTTCTGTGCGGCTCTTTTTCGGGCCCTGACGAATTTCACCCGGCATATCCGGGAAAAGACGGAGAAGCAGATGAATCGCGGTGTTGTTGTAGGCGCGGTCGGCGGGCTGGTTGCGGGAGTAAGCCTCGGGGCGCTCGCGCTGGCTGCTCCATCCTTTGCGCTGTTTTCCCAGAGTGGAGCGATGGTCGCAGCTCCAGCGGCGGCCCAGCTGGTGTTGCCGGCCATGTCGCAACAGGCCCGTTGGGGCGTTCTGCCAGACCTGGCCGATCTGGTGGAGGCTGCGTCCCCCTCGGTGGTCCAGATCGAGGTGCGCAGCCAGGCCCGGGCGCAGACGATGCGCCAGTTGGGCCCCAACCCGTTCGAGGGAACACCCTTCGAGGATTTCTTCCAGGGCGCGCCCGGCGCACCGCAAGGTGAGATGCCCGACCAGCGTGCTTCGGGTTCGGGCTTCTTTGTCGAGGGCGGCTATGTCGTCACCAACAATCATGTTGTCGAAGACGCCACCAAGATGACTGTCCTGCTGAGCGACGGCCGCCGGTTCGACGCCGAGCTCGTCGGCACTGATCCCAAGACCGACCTTGCGGTGCTGAAGATCGTCAACGGCAAGACGTTGCCGCGGGCGCTTCCGTGGGGCGACAGTGGCGTCGCACGGCCGGGCGATAGCGTGTTCGCCGTCGGGGCCCCGTTCGGGCTTTCCAACACGGTCACGGCGGGCATCGTCTCGGCGCGCGGGCGGAACCTCAACGGCCAGTATGACGACTTTATCCAGGTCGATGCGCCAATCAACCGGGGCAATTCCGGCGGTCCGCTGCTCGATCGCACGGGCGCGGTCATCGGCGTGAACTCGCAGATCTTCTCGCCCAGCGGCGGAAACGTCGGCATCGGTTTCGCGATCCCGTCCGACCAGGCCAAGGGCATCGTGCAGCAGATCGTGCAGAACGGTTCCGTCCAGCGGGGCTGGCTAGGCGTGGCGATTGCGCCTGTGACGCCGGAGATCGCCTCAAGTCTCAGACTGGCCGATGCGAAGGGCGCAATGGTGAACTCGGTGACGGATGACAGCCCGGCGTCGAAAGCAGGCGTACGCGAAGGCGACGTGATCCTGTCGTTCGGCGATCGTCCGATTGCAAGCGTGCAGGATCTGACCCGCGCTGTCGCCGACACCAAGGCGGGCACGACGCGAGACCTGCGGATCATCCGCGATGGCCGAAACCAGACGTTGAAAGTGAACATCGCTGCACTGAAGGACGAGGTTCAGCGTCCGCAGCTTGCGAGCAATGCGCCGAGCGCCACGCGCAGCGGCAGCCTGGAAATGGCCGATCTCGGGCTGACGCTTGGCGTCAACGGATCGGACGTGGTCGTGACGGCGGTAAAAGTGAACTCGCCGGCGGGCGAGGCGGGCATCCGGACTGGCGACAAGCTGGTAAAGGTGAACCAGACGACGCCGGGCACGCCGGAGGCCGCCAGGAAGGCCGTGGACGACGCCAAGAAGGCCAACGGTCAGGCCGTGCTGCTGCAGCTTGAGCGGCAGGGCACCAAGTATTTCGTCGGCGTGCCGTTCAGCGGCTGAGCGTCGAAAATCCTGAAATGAGAAAGCCCGGGCCTCGCGCCCGGGCTTTTTCTTTGGGCCGGGCGAGGCGGTTAATTCGGCGCAGTCGCCAGAAGCGCCGACATTTGGCTGTTTCCAGCGCCGGGCGGCAGGTTTTGCCTACCCTTTCTTAACCACTCATTTGCGAGAGTTAACGGCCGCAAACCATAAACTGCGTTGGAGATCAGGCATGGATGGCCTGGAAGTTCTGGATTTTGGCCGTGACGCGCTCTGGACCACGGTCTGGATGTGCGCGCCGGCGATGATTGCGGGTCTCGTCGTGGGCCTGGTGATCGCATTCTTCCAGGCGCTGACGCAGATCCAGGAGATGACCCTTGTCTTCGTGCCCAAGATCATCGCGATCTTTGCGGCTCTGCTGATCTTCCTGCCCATGATGGGCGGGTTGCTCGCCAACTTCGCCGACCAGGTTTTCACCCGCATCGCCGAATTCTAGGGGAGCCGAGACGCGTTGGACTGGCTGACCCAATATGCCTGGATCGGGGCTCTGCTGTTTGCACGGCTTGGCGCTGTCCTGATGGTCGCGCCAGTCTGGGGTGAGCAGGTGATGCCGACGATGATGCGCCTGGGGATGGCGCTCTTGGTGACCGCGACCCTCGCTCCCGCGCTGGCCGGGCGTGCGCCGCAGCCGCCGGCGGACATAATCATGGCGATCCCGCTGATCATATCGGAGGTCGTTATCGGGCTGATCCTTGGCCTTGGCGCACGCCTGATGATGAGCGCGCTCCAGGTGGCCGGCGCGACGGTGGGCCTTGCCTCGGGCCTCGGCTTTGCGCAGCAGGTCGATCCAATCGCAAGCCAGCCTGCGGCGATCTTCTCCGGCTTCTTCTCGCTGATGGGTCTGTTGCTGATCATGTCGGCGGGACTGCATCGCGTGATGCTGGAGGCTGCGGCCGATAGCTACCAGATCTTCCCGCCGGGTGCCTTCCCGCCGATCGGGGATGCCTCGAGCTTCATGATCGATGCGGTGTCGAACTCGTTCCGGCTCGGCATCCAGATTGCGGCACCCGTTCTGGTCTTCTCGCTGATCTTCAACATCGCGCTGGGTCTCGTCTCGCGCCTTATCCCTCAGGTGCAGGTGTTCATGACGGCGATGCCGCTGTCGATCATCCTCAGTCTCGCGGTGATCGCGCTGGGGCTTGGCGGCGGGCTGATGATCTGGCTCGAAGCGATGGAGACGCAGATGCGCGTCTTCACGGTGCGATAGGAAACCCACCGTGTCAGAAGAGCAGGACGACAGCCAGAAGACTGAAGAGCCAACGCAGAAGCGTCTGGAGGACGCGCGCAAGAAGGGCGATATCGCCAAGAGCCTCGATGTTCCGATCTGGTTCCTGTTCCTGGCGACGGCGGGCATTGTGGCGGCGGCTGGCCCGCTGGGCGCGATGATCGCTGATCCGCTGGTACGGATCATGGACCACCCGCACGCTTTCAAGCTGACCGATGGCGGGGCGCAGCAGCTGATGGGCGCACTGCTGATGTCGCTGGCCCTGCCGCTGGGCATCATCTTCTCCGTGATCGCGATCGCGAGCGTGCTCGGCCATGTGATCCAGCACCGGCCGCTATGGACCGGCGAGAAGATGAAGCCTGAGCTTTCCAAGCTGTCGCCGATAAAGGGGCTCCAGCGGATGTTCGGCATGCAGGGCTGGATGAACCTGCTGAAGTCATTTCTCAAGATGGCGGCGATCACCGCGGCGATGATGTACGCGGTCTGGCCGGAAGCCACGGCTATCTCCGAATCCGGCCAGCTGAATCCCGAGGGCCTGCTACTGATGACGCAGGTAATCTCCGGACGCCTGCTGCTGGCTGCGATCGTCGTCATCGGGATCATCGCGGCGATCGACTACATCTATCAGCGCTTCACCTTCATGCAGCGCATGCGCATGTCACGCCAGGATGTCCGCGACGAGGTCAAGCAGCAGGAAGGCGATCCCTACATCCGCGCGCGCCTGCGCCAGATTCGCCTTGAGCGCTCGCGCAAGCGCATGATGCAGAACGTGCCGAAGTCGACGGTCGTGATCACCAACCCGACACACTATTCGATCGCGCTGCGCTACGATCCGGATGTCGATGCGGCTCCAGTCTGCATGGCAAAGGGCGCCGACGAGGTGGCGCTGCGTATCCGCGAGAAGGCCAGGGAACACGGCATCCCGATCGTCGAGAACGTGCCGCTTGCCCGCGCCCTGTTCGCGACTGTCGAGATCGAGGAAACTGTTCCGCGCGAGCATTTCGAGGCGGTGGCCAAGGTGATCGGCTTCGTCATGAACACGGCGAAGGGGAGGCGCAAGTGATCGATTATCCCTTGCCACCGCCTGTGAGCCCGCCCCCCCTCCTTCGAGACGATCTACGCTTCGCTCCGATCCCCAAGGATGAGGGTCTTCAAGACCGCCAGCGCCATGCAGCCCCCATCCCGAGGAGGCCGAAGGACGTGTCGAAGGACAAGAGCGAGTTCACTGGCCTTGTTATGACTCGCGATTTTCCGGTAGCCGCAAGGTGGCCAATACGTCAGATTCACGCGCAGACTCAAATCGTTAACATGCCCGGGCCTCATAGATCCGGGCGCCTTCGATCCTGCCCCGACTGCCCGACCGAGAAACGGAATTCCGCCCATGGCTGATGCGAACGAACCGCTCGCTTACGAAACCATCGAGACGCCCGCGCCGGCGCCATCCAAGGGCTTTGACTGGATCCAGCTCGGCTTCTGGTCGGCGCTGGTCATCGCCGGTGGCGCCGCAGGGATGGCGCTGACATGGAGTGATGCTGTCGGGCCGTCAGGCGCTGTGCTGGTCATCGCGCTGGCGGCCATGGCGCTTGTGCTTGTGCTCTGGGCCGTGCGTGGCGCGGGCCGCAAGCTGGGCGTGTTTCCCGAGCGCGGCGCGGCCGAGGCGGCGGCGCAGTCGACCAGGCGCCATGTCTGGCTGGAAGCGCTCAACGAACCGGCCTTGATCTCCGACAGGGGTGGGGCGAGTGTCGCTGCGAATCAGGCCTATCAGGAACTGGCACAGCTGGCCCACGAAGTCGGCGACAGCGCGCATGCTCCGTCGGTCGATCGCCTGTTTTCGTCCAATCCCGGCATGGCCGCGCCGATCTATCGACTGTCGAAGGCGGCGAAGACGGGGTTGGCGCGCACCGAGCTCTTGCCAGCGCTGCTGTTCGGCGACAGCCTGACGCCGACGCAGTTCGAGGCCAGCGTTGCGCCGCTGGGCAAGACGCGCGCGCTGTGGCGGCTGCGAAAAATCGAGGCGGCTGCAACGGCAGCTGGCGGATCCGTCGATGCGCGGGCCCTCTATGTCGAAGATGCGCCCGTGGGCTTCTTCTCGGCGCGGCGCGACAACCGCGTCGTCTACATCAACCAGACGCTCCGCCAGATGCTGGGTCTGCCCGATGGCGAGCATGCCCTGCGGCTGGAGGACATCATGCGGCCGGAAGGCCTCAAGCTGGTGAAGCGCGAAGTGCGCGGCCAGTCCAGCCAGCGCGCCGAAGTCATCCTGCGCGCGCGTGACGGGGTGGAGACGGCGGCGACCCTGATCACGACCTGGGCGGGCAAGGGCAGCGAGGCGCTGACGCGCTCCATCGTTTATGTGGCGAACGCTTCCGAACAGAATGTGCGGCGCGCTGCGCCGGCGGCTGCTGCCGCGGGCAGCGCGGAAGATCGCGCCGCAGCGAGCCGCATCGACGACACCATGTTCACCGATGCGCCGCTTGGCATTGTCCGCCTTGATGGCGAGGGCGTGGAGAGCGCCGTGATGCTGGATGCGAACCGCGCGCTGGTCGAGATGACCGGCGGACGCGCGCAGCCCGGGACGCGCTTTGCCGATCTTTTCGTCGCGGACCAGGGCACGGCCGCGCTGGCGGAAGAACTGACCAAGGCGCTGGACGGCGCTCGCACGTTCAAGCTGGCGGGCGGCGCGGACCGCTCGGCGGACGTGTTCGTGATGCTCGATCGCCAGGGCAGGCCGGCGGCAGCCTATGTCATCGACACGACGGAGAAGCGCGATCTCGAGAAGCGCCTGGCGCAGGGCGAGAAGCTGCAGGCGCTTGGCAACATGGCAGGCGGGTTGGCGCACGAGTTCAACAACATGTTGCTGGGGATCATCCTCAACGTGAACAAGCTCGAGATCCGCCATCCTCCGGGCGATCCCACTTTCTACGAGCTCAAGTCGATCAACGAATTTGCGGCGCGCGGCTCGCAGCTGATCCGGACCATGCTGGCCTTCACGCGCCAGCAGACGTTCGTTCCGGAAGTTTTCGACGTCACGGACGCGCTGTCGGACTACTACACGCTGCTGCGGGACATTATCGACGAGCGCATCAAGCTGGACATTGTCCACGGCCGCGACCTGCCGCGCATCCGGGCCGACAAGGGCCAGCTGGAGACGGTGGTCACCAATCTCTGCACCAATGCGCGTGACGCCATGGTCGAGAAGAGCGGAGGCGGGCGCCTGCTGATCCGGACCTCGCGGTCGGATGCTGCTGCTGCACGCAAGGACGGGTTCATCCACGTCACCGACGGCGACTACGCCCTGATCGAAGTGGTTGATGACGGGGGCGGCATTCCGCCGGAAATCCTCGAGAAGATCTTCGAGCCGTTCTTCACCACCAAGGCGGAAGGCAAGGGCACCGGACTGGGTCTGGCGACCTGCTATGGCATCGTCAAGCAACTTGGCGGCTTCATCTACCCGATCTCCAGGATCGGTCGCGGCACAACCTTCAAGATCTTCCTGCCGGCATGGACCGGCGTGGTCGAAGACGCGCCAGCCGAATCCATGCTGGATGCGCCGATGGTGTCGCCGGCGGCTGATACCGCACACTCACCGCGCCACGGCGGCGATCTTGCAGGCCGGGGCAGCATCCTGCTGGTGGAGGACGAGGACGGTGTGCGCGGCATTGCCGCCCAGTTGCTCCAGTCGTTCGGCTATCAGGTGGTCGAAGCGTGCGACGGCGAACAGGCGCTGGAGATCATCAAACAGCAGGCGGGAACGATTGACCTGCTGATTTCTGACGTTGTGATGCCTGGCATGGATGGGCCGGCGCTGCTGCGCGAAGCGCGGCCATGGCTGACCAAGACCCGCGTCATGTTCATCTCGGGATATGCCGAGCGGGACCTTGCCAAGACGCTGGAGGACGACCGCGCGATATCCTTCCTGCCCAAGCCATTCACCCTGAAGCAGCTGGCTGAGCGGGTGAAGGCGGAGCTTGCGGAGCTTAAGGACGCGGCTTGATCGCCTGTCGGGTCAGGCCACCACGGCGCTGATGCGGGCGGCGGAAAGCGTTTGCCGGCTGGCGTCGGCATAGCCATCCCACGGATCGGTGCGGAGCGAACTGAGCCGCTTGTCGATCGTGTCGATGGTGAACTCCGCTGCCGACGACATGCGCGGCAGTTCGCGCCACGACACGGGCGTCGCCACCGTCGCCCCTTCGCGTCGACGGGGCGAGTAGGGCGCGATCGCCGTGGCGCCGCGTTCGTTGCGCAGGTAGTCGATAAAGATCCGCCCACGGCGCTTCTTCCTGGACATGTTGGCGACATAGCGATCGGGGGCAGCGTCAGCCAGCACCCCGGCGACGCCTTTGGTGAACGCCTTCACGTCGGCCCAGGTGTTCTTGCGAGCGATTGGCGAGATGACGTGAACGCCCTTGCCGCCCGTCAGCATGGCGAAACTGGCGAGGCCGAGCGAGGCGAGCACATCGCGGACTTCCAGTGCAGCGGCGCGAACCATTGCAAAGGCAAGACTTTCATCCGGGTCAAGGTCGAAGACCAGGCGCTCGGGGCTCTCGAGCGCATGTGCGCGGCAGCCCCAGACATGCAGTTCGAGCGCGCTGATCTGTGCAGCGGCAATCAGCGCCTTGCGTGTGCGGATGACGAGATAACTCCCCATCGATCCGTCTTTCCCGCGGATCGGAACCATCTCGATGCCGTCGGGCGTGGAGGCGTTGTGATGCTTCTGGAAGAAGCATTCGCCAGAGGCGCCATCGGGACAGCGCACGATCGAAAGCGGCCGGTCCTTGAGATAGGGCAGGATCACGCTGGCGTGGGTTGCGTAATAGGCGGCAAGATCCTGCTTGGTGATGCCTGTGTCGGGCCACAGGATCTTCTCCGGCGAGGTAAGGCGGACCCCGGACGGCGGCACGACGCCGGCGCCGTTGCGCCCGCGACTGCTCTTTCGTGCTGGAACTGACTTTCGCGCAGTGCTCGACTTTGTCGCGTGCTTTGCAGGCTTTGCGAACTTTGCGGCGGCCACGATGACCTCACTGGCCGGTTTGTCTTCACGCAGGCCCAGATAGCTTGGATGACGCAGATGGCCCTCGGGGGTCTGCTCCATATAGGCAACCTGCGCCACGAGCGATGGTTCCAGCCAGAGTGCGTCGGAGCGCGCGTCGGCAGGTTCTTGCGCGAACGGGCTTGTCTTGCGGATGAGGCGGGAGAACCTGCCCTTCAGCCGCGCCAAGGTTTCGTCAGTGAATCCCGTCCCGACGCGGCCGCGATAGATCAGCTTGCCGTCTGCAAACTCGCCGAGCAGCAGGGAGGCGAAGGGGCGGCCGGGCTTGTCGGATTTTCGAAAGCCGCCGATGACGAACTCGTCGTTGCCGATGCATTTGGACTTGATCCAGTCGCCGCCGCGACCGGACGTGTAGGGCGCGTCGGCCCGCTTCGAGACAACGCCCTCGAGCCTACTCTCGCAGGCCCACGCGAGCACTTCATCGCCTTCGAGGCGGATGTGGTCGCTGAAGTGAATGCCCTTGGGCGGCTGGGCGAGAAGCGCCTTGAGGCGCGCCTTGCGTGTCGTGAGCGGCAGGCCGCTGATGTCTTCGCCATCGTCGTTGAGGAGATCGAAGAGGTGTAAGGCGAGGGAAATGGACGAATCCTCGCCCGCCGCCTGCATCCTGGAGAACACCGCTTCGCCGTTGTCATCGAGCGCGACCAGCTCGCCGTCGAGCACGGCATTCCTGAGCTTCAGTTTCCGAAGCGCTTCGGCGATACGCGTGTATCTGTGGGTCCAGTCCTTCTGGTTGCGTGTCCAGAGCTGCGCCTTGCCATCGCGGATCACCGCGATCATCCGGTAGCCGTCGAACTTTATCTCGTGCAGCCAGTTGTCGCCCTGCGGCGGCACATCGGCGAGCAGCGCGAGTTGCGGAGCGACAAAGCGCGGAACGGCGCTATTTTTTGTTGCGCACTTTTTTGCGGGTGATGTCTTCACAGCCCCCTTCTTTGCAACGGACTTGGCGCACGCGGTCCTGGCGACACCGGGCGCATAAATCTTGCCGCGCTTGTAGGCCTCGCCTTCGCTTTCGATCCTGGCGAGTGAGCGCCTGGTCTTGACGCTGGTGGTCCATTTCTCGGTTGCGACTTTCCCCTCCGCCCAGGCGTCGCGCTCCTTGATGAGCAGCCAGTTGTCGCGTTTCGACTTCTCGCCCGGCTTCGGCTTCAGGCGGACGAGTACGAAGCCGCCCTTCAGGCGCTCGCCATGGAGGACGAATTTCAGCTCGCCCTTCCTGAGGCCTTCGCGCGGATCGCCCTGCGGCAGCCATTCGCCGCGATCCCAGAGCATCACCGTGCCGGCGCCATAGCCGTCCGGGATGACGCCCTCGAAGCCGCCGTATTCGACGGGGTGATCCTCCGTCTGCACGGCGAGGCGCCTGTCAGCGGGATTGAGGCTGGGGCCGCGGGTGACGGCCCATGAGAGCAGTACGCCGTCGAGCTCGAGGCGGAAATCATAATGCAGCCGGGTGGCGTCGTGCTTCTGCACGACGAAGAGATGGCCGGCGGTTCTCTTCACCTTGCCTGCAGGCTCAGGCGTCGACTTGAAGTCGCGCATCGAGCGGTATTTCGCGAGGCTGTCCGCCATGCGCTAACTGGCCTTCTTCTTCGGCGTAGATTTCTTCACAGCCTTGCGGGCGGTGGGCGCCTTGCGGGCCGGAGTCTTCTTGCGGGCAGTGCCCCTGCCGGCTTGCGCGGCAGCCTTGCCCTTCACGCTGGCGCGCAGGGCGGCCATCAGATCGATGACATTGCTCTGGCCTTTTGCGCCTAACTCCTCGTCAGTGGCGTGCGAGACTTCGCCGGTCTGCTTCTTTTCGTCGATCAGGGCGCGCAGGGCCGTCGTATAGTGGGACTTGAACTTGTCCGGCTCGAACTTGTGCGTCTTTTTCCTGATGAGCTCGGCGGCGAGTGCGAGCATTTCCCTGTCGGGCTTCACCGACGTGATGGTATCGAATATCGTGTCGCTGTCCTTGACCTCATTGGCGTAGCGCAGGGTTTCAAGCAGCAGGCCGTCGCCGCAGGCGCGCACGGCGCAGATCTGGTCGCGGCCGCGCGTGGCCATCTGGCCAAGGCCGACTTTCTTTGCCTCGCGCAGTGCTTCACGGATGACGGCGAAGCCTTCGGCGGCAACCTCGTCGGCGCCGGGCGTCACGTAGTAGGGGCGTTCGTAATAGCGTGGGTCGATCTCGTCATGGTCCACGAACTGGACCAGATCGATCGTGCGGCGGCTTTCAAGCTTGATTTCGTCGAGTTCGCCGTCGTCGAGCAGGACGTATTCGTCCTTGTCGATCTCGATGCCTTTGACGATGTCCCTGGTGTTCACCGCGCCGATGCCGGGGGCAACCTTCTCGTATTTGATCCGCTTGCCCGACGGTTTGTGGATCTGGTGCAGCGCCGTGTCCTTGCTGCTGTTGACAGCGGTAAAGAGTTCGATTCCGATCGTGACGAGCGAAAGGCGCAGATAGCCCTTCCAGTAGGCGCGTGCCGGCATGGCTCCGGTTCTCCGTTTCCTTGAGTCAACGGAATGAACGCGATTCCTGGAAGCAGAGTTCCCGGTTACCGGTGGTGGCGCGATCAGCCGCGCAGGCTGGCGCCGGTTGCCTTTGTGACCGCCTTCACAATCGACTGGGAGATCGCTTCGATCTCTTCGTCTTTCATGGCGGAGCCGCGTGGCTGCAGCGTAACCTCGATCGCCACGGACTTCCTGCCGTCGCCAATGCTGGCGCCGCGATAGACGTCAAAGATCCGTGCGGCCGTGATCAGTTTGGGGTCAGCCTTCAGGGCGGCGCGGGCGATGTCGGCGGCTGCGACCTTTTCCTCGACCACGAAAGCGAAGTCGCGGCGGACGGGCGTCTGGTCGGCCTTGTCGAGGACGGCGCGGGTCTTGTTGGGTTTGGCCTTTGGAGCGGGCAGCGCGTCGAGCGCGAGCTCGATCGCGATGACCGGGCCATCGACGCGGAGCTGTTTCAGGAAGCCGGGGTGTAGTTCGCCGAATGTCGCGATCACCTGTTTGGGCCCAAGGCGCAGCGTGCCGGCGCGGCCGGGGTGCCAGTACGGCGCATCGACGGTGCCGATCTGGAATTTTTCGGGCGACTGGTCGAGCGATTGTAGCAGAGCGAAGAGATCGGCCTTGGCGGAGAAGGCGTTGGAGGGGGCCGGCTGGCCCTGCCAGTCGCGCGCCTTTGCAGCCTTCACCACGGCGGCGACGTGCATGCGCTGATCGGTCGGCTTGTCGCCGGGATAGACCGGGCCGGCTTCGAACAGGCGAACGTCGTCGGCGCCGTGATCGGCATTGCGCTGCGCGCCCTGCGCGAGATTGGCCAGCATGGAGGGGCGCATGTAGTCGAGGTCCGACGCGATCGGATTGTCGATGGTGAGCGCGTCCTGCAGCTTGTCGGCGCCGCCAATCATCAGTGCGGCTTGCGCGTGGTGCATGAACGACCACGTCACGGTTTCGAGGAAGCCGCGCGCGGCAAGCACGCGGCGCGCGGTGCGGACCCGGTTCTGCAGCGGCGTGACGACGACGCCAAGCGTTGCGGGCGCGGGCAGCTTTTCGTCGGGCAGCTTCTCGTAGCCTTCGATGCGGATCAGTTCCTCGACGATGTCGGCGGAGCCTTCGACGTCGGGGCGCCAGGAGGGGACTTTGGTGGCCCAGACGGTGTCGCCGTCATGCTGCGCCCTGGGCGGCACGACCGGCTCGAAGCCGAGCGCGCGCAGGATCTGCTCCATGCGCTTTGCAGGCATGTCGAGGCCGGTGAGTCGCTTCATGTCGCGCACGCGGAAGGCGACGGGGGCGGCCCCCTCGGGGGCCTTGCCGGCGACGATGACGTCGGATGCTTCGCCGCCGCAGGTTTCGAGGATCAGCCTGGTCGCGAGTTCGATGCCGTCGACGCAGGAGTGCGGGTCGATGCCGCGCTCGTTGCGGAAGCGGGCGTCGGAGATGATGCCGGTGGCGCGGCCTGTGCGGGCCGTGCGGTTAGCGTCGAAGTATGCGCTCTCGATGAACACATCCGTCGTGTCGATTGAGCAGCCAGTGCGTTCGCCGCCCATCACGCCGCCAAGGCCGATGGCGCCGCTGTCGTCGGCGATAACGCACATGTCGGCTAGGTTGGAATAGGTCTTTCCATCGAGTGCGGCGAATGAGTCTTCGGTTGTGCCGAGGCGGGCGCGGATATCGCCCTTCAGCTTCGCTGCGTCATAGACGTGCAGCGGACGGCAGCGATCGATCGAGATGTAGTTGGTGACGTCGACCAGCATGTTCTTCGGATTGATCCCGATGGCCTTGAGGCGGCTTGAGAGCCAGTCCGGCGAAGGCTTGTTCTTGACGCCGCGAATGAGGCGGCCCGCAAAGACGGGGCAGGCTTCGGGCGCTTCGATGCGGACTTTCACCGGGCTCGGGAATTTGCCCGGTATGGGTTCGACCTTCGGCAGCTTGAACGGGCCGAGGCCTTTCGCGGACAGATCGCGCGCGATGCCGACAACGCCGAGCCAGTCGGGGCGGTTGGGTGTCACTTCGAAATCTATGACGGTGTCGAGGGCGAGCGCATCAGCGACTGGCGAGCCGACTTGTCGGTCGTCGGGCAGTTCGATGATACCGCCGTCGGCGATGGCCTGTTCTTCGGAAATGCCAAGCGCCTCGGCGCGGAACTTCCAGTCGTCGAAGCGGGCGATGCGAAGGCGGAATGGGTCTTCATCGGTCTGCATTTCGCCGCCCGAGCACAGCATGCCGTTGGAGACGACACCGCGCACGGGCTTCGGCACGAGCGTGATGCCGGAGCCGGGGATGAAAGCGCCGATGGGAGCGTAAGCGGTGACAAGGCCCGGGCGAGCGTTGAGGCCGCCGCAGACAATCTCCATCATGCCATCGACGGTTTCGACCTGACAGACCTGCAGCTTGTCGGCGTTCGGGTGCTGGGCTGCGGAGACGATGCGGCAGACGGTGAACTGCTTCAGGGACTCGCGCGGATCATGCGCCTCCTCGACCTCGAGGCCGGCCATGGTCATGGCGTCGAGGATCGCCGGGAGATCGGCGCTGGTGTCGAGATAGTCCTTCAGCCAGGGGAGGGTGAATTTCACGAGAGACCTCCAGTGACCGTCGGCAGAAGCCATGGCTTGAAGCCATAATGCTTGATCCACTCGACATCCGCTTCAAAGTACGGGCGCAGGTCGGGCATGCCGTATTTCAGCATGGCGAGGCGATCGACGCCCAGGCCGAAGGCGAAGCCCTGGTATTTCTCCGGGTCGATGTTGCAGGAGCGGAGCACGTTGGGGTGCACCATTCCGCAGCCGAGAATCTCGAGCCAGTCATCGCCCTGACCGATCTTGATCTCGCCGCCTGAACGATCACAGCGGATGTCCATCTCCGCGCTTGGCTCGGTGAACGGGAAGAAGTGCGGGCGGAAGCGCGATTGCGTGGTCGGCACTTCGAAGAAGCGCGAGAAGGCTTCGGTGAGGCAGGCCTTGAGGTGGCCCATGTGGATCGTCTCGTCGACCACGAGGCCTTCGATCTGGTGGAACATCGGCGTGTGTGTTGCGTCCCAGTCTTTTCGGTAGACGCGGCCGGGCGCGATCACGCGGATCGGCGGTTTCGAGTTCAGCATGGCGCGCACCTGGATGGGCGAGGTGTGCGTGCGCAGGAGTTTCCGCGAGCCGTCGGCGGCTGGCTTCATGAAGAAGGTGTCGTGCATTTCGCGCGCCGGGTGGCCGGGCGGGAAATTGAGCGCCGTGAAGTTGTGAAAATCGTCCTCGATGTCCGGGCCTTCGGCGACGGCGAAGCCCATGTCGGCGAAGATGGCGGCGAGTTCCTCAAACACCTGCATCACGGGATGCAGAGCGCCAGCGGGCTCGAAGCGCGGGGGCAGGGTGAGGTCTTCGCGTTCGGCTTCGAGGCGCTTGCTCAGCGCCGCCATTTCGAGATCGGCCTTGCGCGCGTTGATCGTCGTGGTCAGGCGATCCTTTAGGCCATTGAGGGCGGGGCCAGCAACCTGCCGTTGCTCCGGGCTCATGCCGCCGAGCTCACGCATCAGAAGGGAGACGCGACCCTTCTTGCCGAGTTCGGAAACGCGAATGGCTTCGAGCGCCGCTTCGTCAGACGCCGAGGCGATCGCTTTGCCAGCGTCCGCCTCGATATCTACAACCTGTTGTTCGATAGCCATGTCGGTCTCGTGCGTGAAGGTCGCACGGGGCCATAGTCCGCCCCGCGCTTCGCGGTCGGAACTAGCGGAGAAAGGCTTCGGAGATAAGTGCCGAGGGCTGATTAGGCCGCCAGCGCCGCCCGGGCCTTCTCCACCAGGGCGGTAAAGGCGGCCGGCTCGTGCATGGCGAGGTCGGCCATGACCTTGCGGTCGACGCCGAGGCCAGCCTTGGTCAGGCCGTCGATGAAGCGCGAGTAGGTGAGCTTGTCATCGACAGCGCGGACGGCGGCGTTGATGCGCTGGATCCAGAGCGAGCGGAAATCGCGCTTCTTGAGCTTCCGGCTTTTGTAGGCGTTGACGCCGGCCTTGACGACGGCGGCCTGGGCTGTGCGGAAGGTATTCTTGCGACGGCCGTAAAAGCCCTTGGCGGCTTTGATGACCTTGCGGTGACGGGCGTGGGCCTGAACTCGGCCGCGGGCGCGGGGCATAGGGAAACTCCGATTATCTGATCAGGAAAATGCCGCGCCAATCTTGTTAAAG
>Ga0163144_10002882_pt1 | contig 39320 bp, 28 predicted proteins | sample OliLak19BULKMAT1_FD_123175 | JGI IMG/M metagenome (GOLD analysis project Ga0163144, IMG submission 123175) | Freshwater microbial mat bacterial communities from Lake Vanda, McMurdo Dry Valleys, Antarctica - Oligotrophic Lake LV.19.BULKMAT1 | ecosystem: Environmental > Aquatic > Freshwater >...
CATGGCAAAGTATTACGGTTGCTCGGTAGATACTACAACCATATCGGAAGCACAGTATAACTATGCCAAATCTCAAGTGGAAAAGGCAAACTTAGCCCATAAAGTAACCGTTCATTTGAAGGATTACAGACTTTTGGAAGGTAAATACGATAAAATTGTTTCTATAGAAATGGTAGAGGCTGTGGGAGAGAAATATTTTAACACCTATTTTGCCCTATGCAATGCACTATTGAAACCCCAAGGCCTATTGGCTTTACAAGTGATCACCTGCCCCGATAGCAGGTTTGAAGAGATGAAGAAAAACGTAGATTTTGTACAGAAGCATATATTCCCTGGTTCGCTTTTGCCTTCTTTTGCTGCCATAAATAAGGCCATCAACAAAAGTAGCAACCTCACGCTAGTAGATGCAAAAGATTTGGGTATTGACTATGCCAAAACACTAAATATTTGGCATTTGAGTTTTAACGCACAAGTAGAAGAGGTAAAAAAAATGGGCTATTCTGAGAAATTTATCCGCAAATGGAATTACTATCTCTGCTACTGCGAGGCTGCCTTTCGAATGCGGAACATAGCTGTGATGCAGCTGGTGTATTCGCGACCTAACAACATTGCTTATTGATAGGTAATTGGTGGTTGTGAGTTGCAATGTTTTGTGGTAGCATAAATATCGAATGCTTCCAGTCTGCTATGTGCTGAATCGGAAAAATGGCTCATGCCCGATGCAGTAGCAACAAATAACCATTCATTGGCCTATAATTGGCCTGCCGATTTGATAGGGCTGCAGACAATTTCTATCATACGAGATATCCATAATAACTTGGTTTCCAACAATTGGTTAAAGCCTTGCCCAAAGCCAACGTTGAGTCTGTTGCCACACTTCGAACTTCGATTGAGCTTTTTAATATAAATCTACCCTGATTTGCCATGTAAACTTCTTCTTAGTTTCTATTCTGAAATTTATGTTTTGCTCAAAACTGCCACCACCTCCTTACATCGCAAGTGTAAATGTTTACATCATTCACACATTGAGGGGTTTACAAGGTCGTCTGTCTCTATTTATGGGTAGCTTTATAAAAATTAACGAGGCGCACGCTGTTGGTGCTTTATTGTTTTCATAACCCAAATACATATTAGATGCCTGTCATATCCGATATTTTTAAAAACCATACAAAGCCAGGAAAAGTAGCTTTTATTGGCGATTACCTGCCCCGTAGGTGTGGCATTGCCACTTTTACCTACGATCTATACCAGTCTTTTGCCCTCCAATTTCGTGAAACTGGTAGTTTCGTGGTGAGCGTAAATGATGTAAAAGAGGGCTACGACTATCCGCCTGAGGTTCGATTTACTTTTTTTCAGCACGATATTGAAGAGTATAAAAATGCTGCTTATTTCTTGAATAGCCAGCAGGTGGAAGTAGTATGCCTACAACACGAATACGGAATATATGGAGGAAGGTGTGGCGATAACGTGGTACAATTACTTAGGGAACTTAAAATGCCTGTAGTCACTACCCTGCACACTGTTTTAGACAAACCTACGACAGACCAGTATAATGTGATGAAACAAATTATTTCACTCTCATCAAAAGTGGTGGTTATGTCGGAGAAGGGCCGCGTATTTCTCAGAGATGTGTATGAAGCCCCAAGCGAGAAGATTGAATTTATTCCGCACGGCATTCCAGATATCCCGTTCGTAGATGCTCATTTTTACAAAGATATTTTTGGGCTGTCAGACCGGAAAACACTGCTAACTTTTGGCTTACTGTCGCCAAACAAAGGAATTGAGACTTTAATTTCGATATTGCCCGAGGTTACAAAGTCGGTACCAAACCTCACTTATATAATTGTGGGTGCTACCCATCCCCACCTGATTCGTGAACATGGTGAGGCCTACAGAGACAGCCTGATTGCTTTGGCTACAAAATTAGGGGTGGAAAAGCATATTCAGTTCTATAATCAGTTTGTCTCGAAACGCGAGCTAATGGAATTTATCGGGGCGGCAGATATCTACATCACCCCCTATTTAAACCCCACACAGATTACTTCTGGCACTTTGGCCTACAGTTTGGGCTGTGGCAAGGCCATTATTTCTACTCCCTATTGGTATGCAGAAGAGTTGCTTGCTGACGATTGTGGAGTAATCACTCCATTTGGCGATTCGGAAAAAATGACTGAGGCCATTGTCGATCTTCTAGGCAACGACCAAAAGCGAAACTTGCTCCGCAAAAAGGCTTACCTCAAAGGAAGGGAGATGACTTGGGAAAAGGTTGTGATTTCCTACGAGGCCGCATTGACTTCCGCTCGATTGAAACGATTGACCTATAATGAAGATCATCCTTTAAAACATACCAAAGAAGTAGCAAAGGAGGCTGACGGATTTCCCAAAATTAAACTAGACCAGCTATTCCGCCTCTCGGACAGCACTGGAATATTTCAACATGCAAGGTATTGCTTTCCAAATTACAACGATGGCTATTGCACTGACGACAATGCACGAGCCCTAGCCCTTACTATGGAAATGAGACAATACTTTCCAACAGAAATAAACAATCTCAGCGATACTTTTATTGCCTTCATCAACCATGCTTTTATAGAAAAGACAAATGGCTTTCACAATTTTATGTCGCTAGAGCGCACTTGGCTTGATACCTCGAGTTCCGAAGACTGCCAGGGACGGACCCTTTGGGCTTTAGGCTCAGTGGTGGCAGAAAAAGTAAATCTACAAATGCAGCAATGGGCTCTCGACTTGTTTGAGAAGGCATTGCCCAATGTGGCACATATGACATCGCCACGGGCATGGGCTTACAGCCTGTTGGGCATCAATAAATACGCAGAATTTTTTGCTGGCGATAGGTTCGTAGCTCTGTATGCTGAGTTGCTTGAAAATAAAATGATGGACATTTTCAACAGAGCTTCTTCGCCAGAATGGCAATGGTTTGAAGAGGAACTCTCTTATGACAATGCCCGACTGTGCCAAGCTATGCTGGTGAGCAAGCGGGCAGCGTGCAGAACAATTGGAATTAAGGCATTGCGGTGGCTTAGAGATGTGCAAACTTCTGAGACAGGCTATTTTCAGCCCATAGGTTCCAATGGATTTTACAGGAAGAGCGGCAAAAGAGCCTACTTTGACCAACAGCCAATAGAGGCTTCAGCGATGGTTTCGGCATGTATTTCAGCTTTTAAGCTTACCAATGCCAAAGAATGGATCGAAGAAGCCAAAAAGGCATTTGGCTGGTTTATGGGCAAGAACGTGGCTGGAGTGGTGCTTTATAGTGAACAATCGGGTGGTTGTTGCGATGGCCTGCATGTAGATAGAGCTAACCTCAACCAAGGTGCAGAGTCTACAATTGTGTTTCTCTCCGCTCTTACAGAAATCAAAAAGATGAGCTCGTTTTATCAAAATACAAAAATTGGAGTACCCTTGACATATCCAATTTTTGATGGTGTGGAGCCTGTACCTTTTTGATTTATTAAAGTGGCGATTATATAATTTCAATAGCTTTCCACTTTGAATATTGGCGTTGTCTAGCTCGATTGAAAAATGTGAGCTTTAATGTTATGATATTTTAAAAAAAACAGTTCGAAAAATTATAAAAGAAGCAGGGAAGGGATAGCCATTAAATACACAACTGATCTAACTTAATACAGAAAAACGCATGAACAATATCACCTTAAAAAGATCGCCAACAGTTTTGTATCCCGATGTAAACAGGGTATTATTTCGCCCATTTGTTCCGGGCGATGAAAAAAAAATAATGCGAGTTATAGCCATGATCAATCAGATACCGGAACCGGAGGTTGAATTAATATTGCACCAAATCACTGAAGACTTTGCTCATCGGCATTTGAGAATGGAACAATTTTTTATCAAACGTTGCATGGAAGTTATATTCCAATACAAAACCGATAAGAATATCAGCTACAACAGACAATTGCTTACAGGAGCTTATTTTACCCACGAATATACCTTAGAGGCTTCTGCCCTTTTTAACCCAAGCATAATTTGGCACTACAATCAAGCCGGTATTGCTGCCGGAAGCAAAAGATTTATTTTGAGCTTAAGAGCCACGGGCGAGGGGCACATTTCCTCAATTACATTTCGCTCGGGAGTATTAGATAAAGACAATAACATAAGTTTTGAACCATGCTCAAGATTTGTAACCGCACCCGATGCATACCCCAACCAGTTATATGCCAAGCAATTGTTTGAAATAAAAATCAAAGAATTGAACATCGCTAACAGTTTTTCGGCTCGCATTTTCTCCGATTTTCCTGAGTACTTTTCCCTCACAGATTTAATTAACAAAACAGAAACCTATTTGAAAGCGGTAGATGTTGAACACGATGCCGAATCGAAGCGTACGGCCATTGCACTCATAGAGCTGGCCCAATCCAACTATGAGGTATTGTATCCTGCCGATGTAGCCCTTCCAGAGCGGGTAATTTTCCCGTTTGCACCCAACGAACGCAATGGCATAGAAGATGCACGCTTTGTGGCTTTTGTGTATGATTCGGGCGAGACCACCTATTACGCCACCTACACTGCGTACAACGGGCGGATGATATTTCCCCAACTCCTCGAAACCAAAGACTTTCTGCATTTTAAAATTAATACTTTGAATGGAGAAGAGGTGCAAAACAAGGGAATGGCTTTGTTTCCCAGAAAAATAGGAGGAAAATATGTAATGCTCTCCAGACAAGACAATGAGAATCTTTTCATCATGTTTTCCGAACATATCCATTTCTGGCGCGAGAAGCAATTACTGCTGGCTCCCGAACGCCCTTGGGAACTAATTCAGATTGGCAACTGCGGGTCGCCCATTGAAACCGAAAAAGGCTGGCTAGTGGTAACGCATGGTGTTGGCCCAATGCGCAAATACTGTCTAGGAGCTTGCCTGCTCGATCTTGAAGACCCCACCCAAGTGATAGGTAGAATAAAAGAACCGATCTTGTGCCCCATAGAAAACGAACGCGAAGGGTATGTGCCAAACGTGGTGTATTCCTGCGGCAGCATCGTAAGTGGAGGTGATCTCATTATTCCCTACGCCATGAGCGACTACTGCACAGGATTTGTCAGCATTCCTTTGGCAGACTTGTTGGCCATGTTTTGAAATTATTATTTGCTTGCAACATGCAGTGTACTAGTTATTGGTTAGTATTGACAGGTAAACCAAGTTGTTTCCCTTTCGTACAACCTCTTGTAGTTTTTATTGCAACCGAATCTCTATGGCTATCGAAAATAAACGATCAAGATATACGATAGATTTTAACTTACTATTTCCATTTTTTTTCTGCGTAGATGATCATATCAAAGTAGCAGAAGCGGGTTTAGGTATTTTAAAAATATTGCCCGATATGCTAGAAAAGTCCTTTAATGAGCTTTTCCATTTCACGCAAGATCTTGCCAGCCCAATTACATTTCAACAGCTTTTTGACGTTGCTGTGGCCAAAAGCGTGGTTACTTTAGAGGTCAACTACATGGCTGTTCAATTGCGAGGGTATTTTGTAGCTTCTGACTCTGGGGATGAAATTTCGTTTTGTGGCAGTCCTGTGGTGAGCTCGGTGAGCTCCATAAAAAATATGGGTCTAACTACAGAAGACTTCCCTCCTTACGATTCTATGCACCGAACTTTGAGCAAAATATCGATGCTTGAAGAAAAGTTTGGCAAAACCCATTTGAAAGCCGAAAACTACTTGCTTGAATCTGATTTGCTAAGTAAAATCATCAATCTGGTGCCACAGCAAATATTTCTGAAAGATTCGCAGTCGCGCTTTTTGTTGGTTAATAAAAAAATAGCAGAGCTTTTTGGGGCAGAAATAAAAGACATTATCGGCAAAACCGACCGGGACTATTGGACCAAAACCGATGAAGTAGATTTCTATCAAGAAATAGATAGAAAAGTAATAGAATCAGGCCAAAGGTTTGAAATTGCCGAAGAACCCCAGACCAGGAAAGACGGCAAAAGGTGCATCAATCATGTAGTGAAAATGCCCTTCACTTTGGCCAATGGGCAAAAATGTATCCTTGGTATTGCCATCGACATCACCGACATCAAAGAAACGCAACAAGCAAAATTCGAAATAGCCTCGGGTGTGCTCCACGATATTGGCAATGGTGTAGTGGGCTTTGGTTCGTACCTGAATCGAATTAAAAGGCAATTGGAGCAGGAAAACATTAAAAATCTTGAAAACCTCACCGCGTTTTTCATTACAAATAATGGGGCTATTGCTACAGCCCTAGGCGAACCCAAAGCCAAAGCACTGGTAGATATGCTCTCCGGCATCACCAGCACCCAGAAGAATAATCAAGAAGAAATTCGCAGATCGATCGCTGAGCAATACAACATCATTAGCCACATTCAAGAAATATTGAACATTCAGAGGCAATATGTTGATGGGCAAGAAACTGCTCGTGAAAGAATATCGGTAGATCTGAAGAGCGTTATTAATGACTGTATAGCTATGGCGTTTGCTTCGGTCGATAAAAGACATATTGTACTGTCGCTCGAAATTCAGCCCAAAATGCCCATCATCAAAGGCGACAGAACTAAGCTCATGCAAGTAATTTTGAATTTATTTAAAAACAGCATAGAATCTATCGATATAAATTCAGCACATAAAAATATAATTGTTAGATTATCTACCAATTACGATGCCGTAGTGATAGAAGTGCAAGATACAGGTTGTGGATTTGATAAAGCTACGGGCGACAAGTTGTTTGAGCTCGGATTTACAACTAAACCTAATGGCACAGGATTTGGCCTACATAATTGCAGACAGATCGTTGAGAGCCATTCCGGCACCATTGTTATTTGGAGCGAAGGCATTGGCAAAGGAGCGTTGGTAACTGTAAACTTAAAAATAATATAGCGTAACCAAATTCAATAAAATACCATTCCTCAACTCTCCTTCCGTAGTTGGGAGGGCAAATACTAACCCAAAAACTCCCCGATTGCAAGTCGGGTGCTAACTTTATGAAAGAGAATATCAATACCAATGTGCTGGTAATAGACGATGAAGAAATAGTGCGCGACAATATCGAAGAGATACTTGTGCCCAGACGAAACAATCAGGAGTTCGACAACATCAGTATTGCCGCAAGCGTGCTGTTCGATACAGAAAAGCCCATTCTTTCTAACTATTCAAGTAATATCCCAAATTTCGTGGTCAGCAAGGCTTCCAATGGCATGGAGGGTTTGGCGAGGGTGAAGCAGTCGTTAGACAGTCACAATCCTTTTGCTGTAATATTTCTCGACATGCGAATGCCAGGTTGGGACGGGCTCGAAACGGCCCTAGAAATAAGGAAATTTGATAGCAGAGTCGAGATAATATTCGTGACAGCCTACAGCGACAAGTCTATCGATGAGATTGTAGCCCAAGTAGGGCAAAATATTGGCTACCATTGCAAGCCTTATGCTTCTGAAGAAATTATACAGTTGGCCACAAAGGCTGTGTCGGACTACAACAAGCTACGCAATCTCGAAAAATTGATTGAGGTAATCTCATCTACGAGTCTTAACGAAATTCAGCTCAATTCTTTACTTCGCAATATTCTCGACCAGCTAGCTACGTATATCGAAACCGATATGGCGCTACTCGGCAAGTTGCATGACGATTTTTCGTACGAGAAAGTATTTTCCATTGGCGCACTTGAAGAAAAAGTAAATCTTCAAGATTTGATTGAAAAGGTGAAAAACATCAGCCTAATGAAAGAAGAAATAGTGCAGTTCGAAGAAATAGTGCTCATGCGCATGGACGACTACACCATTTTTGCTATACTCAAGCGCAACCAAAAGCTTAAAACCGAGAAGCTCTATTTGTTGAAACTTTTTGTGCAAAATGCCGCCAGAGCCATCAGAAATGCCGAATTGCATGAAAAGCTACTGCAAAAAGAAAAACTCACAGCCATAGGCAGCGCCTTGGGAATGGTGATGCACGACTTGCGATCGCCCATCAAAAGCATAAAGATATTTACCGATCAATTGAGGAAAGAGAATGTACAAAGTGGTTGGCTCGATTTGATAGATGTTAGCAGCAATCAGGCTTCAGAGATATTTGACGATTTTCTCGACTTCATCAAAGAAACCAACATCGAAAAGCAACCTTTAAGCCTCAACAAAATAATAGAAGATGCCACGCAGCCTGACGAAGATTTTCAAAACAAAGGCGTGATACCGATACATAAAAATTTTCACCAAGACATTTTAGTTTCTGGTGATGAAAGTAAATTGAGAAGGGTAATCGCCAATATTGTGCGAAATGCCATGGATTCACTTTACGATAATAAGGTGGCAAATCCCGCTATTGAAATCGATGCTTCAGCAAATGCAGATCTAAATCAGCTCACCATTACCATCAGCGATAACGGCCCTGGAATACCGATCGAAATACAAAAAAATATTTTCGAGCCATTTGTGACCCGCAAAAAGAAAAATGGCACCGGGCTTGGGCTGGCCATTGTACATCAATTTGTACATGCGCACCAAGGCGAAATAAGTGTTCGAAACAATAATGGCGCGATCTTTACCATCGTGTTGCCTTGGAAGTAGTAATACGGTAATGCACATAATGAAAAAGGATGAAAGAAATTCTCTCATCCTTTCGTTTATTCACTAATCAACGTATTCTATTGTAAAGTCTTTTCAGTTTCCACCGTATCAGTGCTATTTTTCTTAGCACATATACCAATTGAAAATTGTAAAGCTCAAAATTAGGGAAGTTGCAATCTTATACTTTATAGCCTAACTGTAAATTTTTACATAATTCCCACATTTCGACACATTGAGGTGAAAATAGATTTTAAGCATGCTCGCTCAGCTCTAGCCATCTCACCGATTTTTCATCTATGGCCTCATTCAACTGTTTTATTTTCTTAGCCGATTCGCTAAGTTGCACATGATTCAAGGACCCTTCGTTCATTTCCACCGCCAGTTTTGCTTTTTCTGCCTCCGATTTGGCTATTTCTTTTTCTAAAGTCTCATATTCTGTTTTTTCTTTAAATGACAATTTGCGTTTGGCATTGGCAGCATTGTTTGTAGATTGGGCACTTCCCCCCTTATTTAAATTTACGGTCTGTTTCTCTTCTACATTTTCATTCCGTTCATTTTCGGCCATCCACAGGCTATTATCCGCTTTGGCTTCACGGAAATCGGTATAATTTCCAGGGAAATCTTTGATTGTGCCATCGCCATCAAATATAAAAAGGTGATCAACAAGCCTATCCATAAAGTACCTGTCATGCGATACAATCACCAGAGTGCCGCCAAATTCCAGCAGAAAGTCTTCTAGCACGTTGAGTGTGCCAATATCAAGATCATTGGTTGGCTCATCTAAGATTAAAAAGTTGGGGTTTTTGATGAGTACCAACAATAGCTGCAATCGTTTCTTTTCGCCCCCGCTTAATTTGCTTACAAACGTATATTGGCTATCGGGCGGAAACATGAACATGCTCAAGAACTGTGAGGCAGATATTTTTTGTCCGTTGGCCAGTTCTACATATTCGGCTATGTCTTTCACCACTTCAATTATGCGTTTGTCGTTTGGCAAATTTGCATCCTCCTGTTTGTAGTAGCCAAAAACGGTAGTGTCACCGCAATCACGATCGCCTTTATCCACTTCCGTAGCTCCCGTCAAGATGTTGAGGAAGGTAGATTTTCCGGTTCCATTCTTTCCAATTATCCCAATTTTATCGCCTTTTTTGAACACATAGGTGAAGTCGGTAATCAATTTCAGATCGCCATACGACTTACCTATCCGCTTCAGCTCCATGATTTTGCCTCCTTGCCGGCTCATTTTCATTTGCAATTCCAGCTTGGCATCGCTTTTCTGCTGGGTGGCCTTTTCTTTTGTTACCTCAAAAGCATCTACTCTGTACTTAGCTTTTGTACCTCGGGCTTTAGGTTGTCTGCGTATCCAGTCTAGTTCTTTTCGCATCAGATTGCGAGCTTTATCTATTTCAGCACCCAATATTTCTTCTCTTTCTGCCTTCTTTTCTAAAAAATAGCTGTAATTGCCTTTGTATTTGAATAATTCGGCTCTATCGAGTTCCCAAATGTGATTGGCTACACTGTCAAGAAAATACCTATCGTGGGTTACTAAAATCAGCGTTTGAAATCTACTTTTGATCAAAGCCTCTAGCCACTCGATGGTTTCCAAATCTAAGTGGTTGGTGGGTTCATCCAATATTAGCAAATCAGGCTCTTCGATCAATACTTTAGCCATTGCTACGCGCTTACGTTGGCCACCAGAAAGTACACTTACAGGCCTGTCGATATACTCCTGAATGCCTAGGCGCGAAATAATTTCTTTGATTTGCTGCTCGTAAGTCCAAGCATCACATTCATTCATTTTGTCAATAATGTTGTGAAGACGATTATCGTAACCTGGTTTCGAAGGGTCTTCTACCAGTAGTTTTTCATAATCTTTAATCAAAGCTAAAAGTGAATTGCCAGAATAAAAAACATTGTCATATACCGTTTTTGCTTCGTCAAATACCGGATTTTGACCTAAAAAACCCATTTTCAATCCTTTTCGCACCGATACCTTTCCTTCTTCAGGATTGTCTAATCCGCCTAGTATTTTGAGTAAAGTTGATTTTCCTGAGCCATTGATACCAATCAATGCCACTCTTTCGCCTTGGTTTACGCCAATGTGCAGGTTTCTAAACAACCATTTTTCACTAAAGCTTTTCGAAAGCCCCTCTGCCGATATATAATTCATAGGGCAAAGGTATTATAAATACAAAAATGTGAAGAGGGAATTTCCAGATCATTGGTAAATACAGTCTCGCTCTACTTGCTCACATTTCTAAAAACGACCTTTTTTTGTATTTTGCGCAGGTTAGCCCCCAAAACTTTGTCTGATGCGATGGTTTGGGGAATGTTGTAGTATTATTAAAAAAAGGCAATATAGAATTTTCAGCTAGGAAAAAGTTGGGAGCTCTATTCTAGGTTTCAAGCATCCGAAGCCATCTTGATGCCCACAATTCCGACCACAATCATGGCCAGAAAAGCGATTTGCCATGCATTGAATGGTGCTTTGTAAAAAAATATTTCTATCAGCTGTGTGCCAATCAAGGCCAAGCCTATAAAAACTGCAAAAGCAGCCGATGCAGAAATGGTTTTGATGGCCAAAGAATAAAAGAAAGCATTGCCCAAGCCAAATACAATAAACCCAATTAGCGGAAGTAATGCAACAAGCTTTGAGAGCTGAAAATTTTCAAAAGCAGCTTTAATTTGCCCAAAGTCAAGGTATTTCATGTTTATGATCCAGGCAATTTGAAATAGGGCAGCAATTACTACATATATCCAGTTCATATAAGAGAGGTTTAGGCTTTTATTGTGCAAATTAACTCATATCAAATTACCATGCCAGCACTTTACTTGTTGCAAATAACAGGGAAGAAGTTGCTACCAGTGTGTATTTATTAGCAAAAGAGGGAGCTATGCTATCAAAGATTAATTAGATCTTAACAATATGCCAAGGGAAATTTTACTATTAGGGCAAAAAAATTATTTGCGCGGTCCCATATCCGTTGGAGAGAGATATGGGAATTATTAGGCAAACCAGTGTTTTTGCTCAATGGCATATATAGCATATTCGGAAAGCTAAAATTACGATCAAATGCCAAATTAATCTGCCATTCTGAAATTTACGGGCAAGGTCATCCGTAGTTTTACGGCTTTGCCATTTACCTTTGCCGGATTCCATTTGGGCATCATACCAAGTATCCGCAACACTTCTTCATCGCAACCATAGCCGAGGCTTTTTAAGATTTCAGGGTGGATAATACGGCCATTTTCATCTATTATAAACTGAACGTATACGCTGCCCGATATTTCATTTTGCAAGGCCTTGCGGGGATATTTAATATGGCTACCCAGATAAGAACCAATAGAACCATATTCTGACATATTCTGAAGGAAAGGAAGGCATCTGCTCTGCATATTCCAAGAAATCATTTTCTGCCGGACCGGCCACTGCAATGATTCCTACTTGTGCAATTATATAATATTCCTTTGAAGCTGTTGCCTCGCCATCGCTATTGGTTGAGGCAACAATTGCATTTTCAAGTTCCTTTTGGGTGGCAACTGCCGTGTATGATACTTCAATATCTGGCTTCACTACCAAAGGCACAAAGCGTGTAGAAGCCACTTTTTTTGCGGCAGGCAAATCAGGGTTTGCTACCACAATAACTTGGGGCTTGGCAATCAGTTCAACATCTACGAGGGTATAAGGCATTTGGGTGAGCTCAGATTTAATTTCCTTGGGAACAATAGCATAAGCCACCCAAACGAGCCCGCAAAACCCTGCCAATATGGAATGGCTTATAATTAAACCACCGATCATATTTCGTTGATACGCCTTCCTCAATTGGAAAGCTCCGTACGCTTGATTGCGGTCTCGAACACCACAGAAAGTCAAGTGTGGTGAATGATGGTATTGTACATGTTGTAAGGAGTTAAGTACAAATACCTAACGCTGTTAATTTTGAAAAAAGTATAGTACAAGGATAAAAAAATAGCCGAATGAGAACCATTGTAAATTGAAATCTGTAATTTCTGGAGTGATTAAGCAAAGTGTACACAAGTTTGCGTACTTTTGCACCGCATTTAATAAAGCCGCAAACACAACCTGCTGCTTTTCAAGAAGCTTATTTTTAGCTGTTGTTGTTTTTAACATTTATTTTAATCCAAACCTACAAGTGACATTCCGTGATTTTAATTTAGATGCCAAGCTATTAGATGGCCTCGATGCTATGGGTTTTAACAAACCTACACCAATACAAGAACTAGCCATCCCTGTAATACTGCAAAAGAAAGATTTGATAGCCTGTGCGCAAACCGGAACTGGCAAAACTGCAGCTTATATCTTGCCTATTCTCAATAAAATAATCAGTACCGAAACTAGGCATTTGAACACCCTTGTGCTATCTCCGACTAGGGAACTGGCCATGCAAATAGACCAACAAGTAGAGGGTTTTGGGTATTTTCTTGATGTGAGCTCGATCTCTATTTACGGTGGTGGCAGTGGCGTAGCATGGGACCAACAAAAAAAAGCGCTGCAACAAGGCGCAGATATCATCATTGCCACACCTGGTCGTTTGATCGCACTGCTTGCTGCCGGAGATATTATTTTAGACCATTTGCAACACTTGGTACTTGACGAGGCAGATCGTATGCTCGATATGGGTTTTTATGATGATTTGGTAAAAATCATTAACTACTTGCCCACAAACAGGCAAACGTTGATGTTTTCTGCTACCATGCCTCCAAAGATTAGGGTTTTGGCCAATAAAATATTAAAATCGCCTGAGCAGATCAATATTGCCCTCTCCCAACCTGCAGAAGGAATATTGCAACAAGCTTATGTGGTTTACGATAACCAGAAAATGGCTTTATTAAAGTTGATATTAAAAGATGAGCGCTACACCAGCGTTATTGTTTTCGCCTCTACCAAAGACAAAGTAAAAGAGCTGGATAGAGACTTTAAAAACTCTGGGCTTTCCATTCGAGCCTTCCACTCCGATCTGGAACAAGAAGAAAGAGAAGTGATACTGAGAGAGTTTAAGAATAAACAGATCAATGTATTAATAGGCACAGATATTATATCAAGAGGTATTGATGTAGAGGGCATAAGTCTGGTGGTGAATTATGATGTGCCTCCCGATCCAGAAGATTATATTCACCGAATAGGACGCACTGCCAGGGCCACTACCACAGGCACCGCCATCACTTTTATCAATGAAAAAGACCAACGCAAATTTGCCCGAATAGAAGCCCATATCGGGCGAGAAGTGACCAAAGAAGCTTTGCCAGATGCTCTGGGAATAGGCCCAGAATACAACCCAGCTGCAAAGCCTGTGGTATCGCATCACCAAAAAACCAAAAAACCAGCTTGGAAATCGCGGTAGTTTTTATCCCAATGTGTAAAGAGCAAAACTGACTTCTTAGAAAATAAATAAAACAATTATCCATTTTCGAGCAGACATAATTTTTATCTGTTGAATGATCGTGTATTTTCTTCTAAGCTTTCAGTGTTAGGCTTTCCTCAAATCCAAACAGTAGGGAAATTCATCGTCAATAATATCTTGCGGGGCTTGGTAGAGCACATATTCGCTTCCTTCAGGCGAAAATTCCATCAATGGTTTGAATACTGGTGTAACTTGCTTGGGGCCAGGCGTATACCCAATATCCCAAAAGCGATTGATACGTCTCGATTCCGCTTCATTGTTGTTGATAGGAAATTTCTCGTAACTCATGCCTCCTGGGTGGCTCACGTGGTATTGACATCCGCCCACGGCACGGCCTTTCCATGCATCCATCAAGTCAAATACCAGTGGCGATTGGGCTTCAATGGTGGGATGCAGAGAGGATGGCGGATTCCAAGCCTTGTAGCGAATACCAGCTACAAACTCTCCTTTCTTGCCTGTGTTTCTGAGCGGCACACGCTTGCCATTGCACAGTAGGAAGTGGCGCTTATCGGTTATTCCTCTCACCTTTATTTGCACCCTTTCCAAAGAGGAGTCTACGTAGCGGGCAGTGCCTTGGCTGCTCGATTCTTCGCCTAGCACATGCCAAGGCTCAATAGCCATCCGGATTTCTATTTCTATGTCGCCAATTTGAGTAGAGCCATGGCGGGGGAATCTGAACTCTACGTAAGGATTGAACCATTCGGGCATGAAAGGGTATCCAAATTCTGTTAAGTCATCGCACACTTCTTTGATATCTTCAAAACAATAATGAGGTAGCAAAAACCTATCGTGCAATTCGGTGCCCCATCTAATGAGCTTGCCTTTATAAGGCTTTTGCCAAAACATGGAAACCAAGGCGCGAATGAGCAGCAATTGCATCATGCACATGCGGTAATGCGGTGGCATATCAAAAGCTCTAAATTCCAATATTCCCAACCTGCCGGATGAGGAATCAGGAGAGTACATCTTATCAATACAAAATTCGGCTCTGTGTGTGTTTCCCGTCAAATCGACCAAAAGATTGCGCAATAGCCTGTCGGTGAGCCAAAAAGGCACGTATCCTTTGCCTGGCTCAGGTATTTGGCTCAGGGCAATTTCCATTTCGTACAGCCTATCGTCCCTGCCTTCGTCAAAACGGGGCGCTTGGCTGGTGGGCCCTATAAATGCACCTGAAAACATGTAACTCAAACCTGGATGGTGTTGCCAATAAGTGATAAGGCTTCGCAGTAGATCGGGCCTGCGAAGCAATGGGCTATCTGCAGCTTTGGCAGCTCCGATGGTCACGTGGTTTCCGCCACCCGTGCCTGTATGTCTGCCATCTGTCATGAACTTTTCGGTACCAAGCCGCGACAACCAAGCCTGCTCAAACAACTTTTCATAATTGGTTGTGAGTTCGCTCCAGTTTTTTGCAGGATGGATATTCACCTCTATTACACCGGGGTCGGGGGTCACTACGAGCCTTTCCATGCGCTGGTCGCGAGGTGGGTCGTAGCCTTCAATTACCACCGGATAGCCCAGTTGCTCTGCAATAGTTTCGATGGTGGTATATAATTCAAGATAATTTTCCAACAAAGTCAATGGCGGGAAAAAGATGTGCAACCTTCCGTTTCTAGGTTCGATACATATAGCGGTTCTGACAACATAATCTGGGTCGTCTTGTACTTTCGAGCTTTGTTGCTTGCGGCTATTGGCATGGTAATCGTCCAGTGAAGGCAAATCTTGCAAAGGATCGTGTTCGAATGGCTTTTCTTTTTGCTCCTCTTCCATCTTCTCTAGCGAATCGAGCGGTAGGCGAAGCCCCATTGGCGAATTGCCTGGAACGAGATACAAGCTTTTTTTTCTGAATTTCCATTGGCTGCTCAGCCATTGGACGGAATTGTGGCTCCACTCCAAAGGAATCACATAGCCAGCAGTTTCTCCCAACCCTTTGGATAACAGATCGGCCAAAAATTGCCTTTCCAGCGACTCTTTCAAATCTTTTTGGGTAGGATCGAGATTGGCAGGCACTTTTCCTTCGCTCCAAAAGTAGTATAGAACATCTTCATACGCTGGCAAGATAAATTTTTCATTCAGATGAAGTGTCTTCACCAATGCTTGTGAAAAGGCCAACGCCTGCTTAGGTCCAAAACCATAATTGATGTTGATGTCGGCAATCGTATTTGGCTTTTTGCAAATGGGCAAGCCATCTTTACGCCAAAAAATGCTGTTCTGCCAACGTGGCAAGGGTTCGCCCGGATACCATTTGCCTAATCCATAGTGTAGTAGCCCGCCTTTGGAAAAAACGTCTTTTAATTTTATGGTCAAATCATTTGCCAATTTCTGCTTGTGCTTGCCATCTGCTCCAGTATTCCACTCTTCAGCTTCCATGTCGTCAATAGACACAAAGGTAGGTTCGCCACCCATTGTCATGCGTACATCGTACTTCTGCAAATCATCATCTACTTTGTAGCCTAGTGCGACAATGGCAGCCCATTGCTCTTCTGTGTAAGGCATAGTTACTCTGGGGTCTTCAAAAATGCGCTCCACCGAATTACTGTATTCCATTTCGGTTTCGCAAAAATCTAGCACGCCCGACACAGGCGCGGCACTTTCAAAATGCGGGGTACAACAAAGCGGAATATGACCTTCTCCGGCAAATAAGCCTGAAGTAGGGTCTAGCCCTATCCAACCAGCTCCGGGCACATATACTTCGCACCAAGCATGCAGATCTGTGAAATCGCTTTCTGGGCCTGAAGGGCCATCCAAAGCTTTTATGTCGGCTGTCAACTGCACCAAATAGCCTGATACAAAGCGTGTAGCCAACCCCAAATGCCTCAAAATCTGAACCAGTAGCCAGCCAGTGTCGCGGCAAGAGCCCAACGCATTGCCTAGGGTGGTTTCGCAAGTTTGTACGCCAGCTTCAAGCCTTACCGTATAATTAATGTCCTTCCATAATTTTTGGTTGATGTAAACCAAAAAATCTACGATTTTTTTTGGCGACCTATCTACAGATTCAAGCCATTTGGTGAGCAAGGGCCCGGTTTCATCTGGTCTTAAGTAAGCCACAAGTTCTTCGGCCAACTTCGATTCATACTGAAAAGGAAACTTTTCAGCATAATCTTCCACAAAAAATTCGAACGGGTTGAATACTTCCAAATCGGCAATTATATCCACTTCAATGAGCAATTCCGCTGTCGGTTCTTTAAACACCAAACGGGCTTGGTAATTGCCAAACGGGTCTTGCTGCCAGTTGATGAAATGTTTTTCGGGATGCACCTTGAATGAATACGACTCGATCTTGGTGCGGCTATGGGCTGCCGGTCGAAGGCGAAATACGTGCGGACCCAGATTTATTGATCTATCATATTTATAATGTGTTCTATGGTTTATTGCTACTTTTATTCCCATAATGGTGTGAAATTCAATGGCTTGTAAAAAAAATATCGGCTTGTGACAGATTTATACCGTGCAATCAAAGCTATAGTATTAAATGCGATTAGCAAAGTCGTGGGGATGGATTTTTAAAAATTTGGTATTTGAGCTTAAAAAGTTTTAAAAAATCACCTATTGAGCAGAAGCCCAATTAACGACATCTAATGTTTGATCAAAATCCTTAGATGAGAAATATTTTTATATATTCGTATTAATTTAGCCTTCAATATCCATGAAAACCTTATCATCGTTCTTCATTTTTATCATCATAGCTTTGTCAATGCAGGCACAAAATGGCTTCAAAACCATTGAAAAAAGTGGTAAAAAACCCGATTGGCTCAATGGGGCTGATGAAAACTATATTATCACTTATGGTTTTGGGCCTACATCAGAGGCAGCCAAAGAGCAATGTTTGGCCAACATCCGCAACAATATAGCTAGTGCCATTGCCATTCAGGTAAGCAGCAAAACCAAAATCGATATCACCACCAAAAACGGAAAATCAGACGAGAGCTTTAAGTATGCCATTGAATCTCAAACTGCCAATATCCCTTCCTTAAATGGTATTTCAATCAATAAAGCCAAAGATTACTATTGGGAAAAGCTCACCGATAAGCAGAAGAATATCATGTTTGGCTATCACATCAAATATCCATTTTCACAAGCCGAACTCAATAGCTTGATTGAAGAGTACGAGGCCATGGATAGAGAAAATACCATGAAAATCAAACAATTTGAACGCATGATTGACACCACCACTTCTTTTGAAAGATTAGAATCGATGATAATCGAAATGGATGACCTTAAAAAAAGACTCATAGACGAAAGGAAAGATAAAATACAGGCTCTGATGGAAAGGTTGAAAGCCTCTAATCATCCTTTCAGCATTATACCTGTGGAAAACAATGCTGGAGCCATGAGTTTTGTGATTGTAAATGCCTTGGGATCAAAAGTATTGGTTTCAGCCCGACCAAATTTTGCATCAAGGTGTGCCAAATTGAAAAGCTTTACAACCGATGATATGATCTATACCATTAATTACGAATATGATCTGTGCAAATATGTAGATATTCCTCAGTTTCAACTTTCTTATACCCTTGCAGGCCGGAAATTTGATTTTATACAGCCTATTGATATCAACTTAAATAAAGTAGAATTGAGTATGGCAGGTGATGCTATCATCAAAGGTCTGGCCCAAAATCCTGATGAAATATTGGAATCGGAGTGCGAACTGAATCTGCGATCGAAATTCAACTATCCCTTCAAAATAAGGTCTGTGCAAATGAAAATAGATAACGAAGCACCCATTGTTGCCGATAATTTAGATGTAACGGTGAGCAAATCGGGTACTTTCAAGGTGAAGTTTAAAAGTAACAAACCATTGAATAAGAGCACATATTCACACAAAAGCAAAGCATTCCCTTATGTTTCGTGCCTAATCCAATATTATAATATCAATACTAAAAAAGATGGCGTGATCATGTTATCGAACCAAAGGTATAGTACCGATTGGTAGCTGGGCGATTATTTTTTGTAGGCATCTATTGCAGCAGCTTTTCGATCGCATTGTCGTACAAATCTTTGATTTCAGCAATGGAGAAATAAGTTTGCCTATCTACAACTGCCTCATTTCCCAGCACTTTACCTAGAAACAAATAATCTACCTCCATTTTTTCAAAAAACCGCGTAAAGGCATCTACCTTGGCCGCTGGAAGTGAAACCACAACTCTACTTTGGGCTTCGCCAAATAGAAAAGCATCTTTGCGTATGAGGGCATCAGTATGCACATCAAAACCCAGTCCTCTGGGCATGGCACATTCTGTAAGTGCTGTTATCAATCCGCCATCTGATATGTCGTGACAGGCGTTTACCAGCTTTTGTTTTATCAATTGCTTGATGGTTTGTTGCAATACAAATTCCTCGTCTAAATTAAAATAAGGAGATGGCGAAGCTTTTACATTTAGGTAACTGTATAAATATTCAGAAGATGCTATATCATTTACAGAATTGCCAATCAGGTATATAAAATCTCCTTCATTTTTGAAGTCTAAAGTCATTAGATTGCTTCTGTCTTCCAAAAGCCCTAACATTCCAATGGTTGGGGTCGGAAATACGGGTTTGGTTTCGCCATCTGGGGTAGCATATTGGTTGTAAAAACTCACATTTCCGCCTGTAACAGGGGTTTGGAATTTTTCGCAGGCTTTTATCATACCCTTGATAGCACCCACAAACTGCCAATACACAAACGGATTGTTTGGATTGCCAAAATTCAAATTATTGGTAATAGCCAAAGGCTCGCCACCACTACATACTACATTTCTGGCCGCTTCTGCCACTGCCATGGCACAACCCTCTTCAGGATTTGCATTTACATACCTGCCATTGCAATCTACATTCATGGCCAAAGCTTTGTTTGTGCCTTTTATTTTCACAATTGCAGAATCAGATGGTGCGTTTGTACCCATATTCACTGTGCCCACCATGCTATCGTATTGGCGTGCAATCCAGCGTTTTGAGGCTATGCTTGGGCGCTGCAATAAATATTTGGCTATTTCTGCATAATTAGAAGGTTGTTTCACATCTTCAATGTTGAATTTTTTGAATTCAGAAAAATAAGTTGGCTCTTTGTATTCTTTGTGATAGACTGGCGCACCACCACCTAACACAAGATCGTGGCAAGGGACATGGGCACAAAGCCCCCTAACCAACGAAGGGGGAATATTGCCACTATCCATAATGTTTTCTAAAATAGCAACATCTTCTGCTGGAACATTATGGTAGAAATGGAGGCGTTTGGTATCTGTTACCACACCAATTTGGGCGCAGTTCAAATCCCATTTATCAAATATGGCTTGTATAATATGTTCTTCGCCTTTTTTTACCACCACCAACATTCGCTCTTGGCTTTCAGAAAGTAGTATTTCAAAAGGCTTCATATTGGCCTGACGCATAGGCACTTTATCGAGCCAAATCACCATGCCGTGTTCGCCTTTGGCGCTCATTTCAGATGTGGAACAAATAATGCCCGCTGCTCCCATATCTTGAATGCCAATCACAGAACCTGTTTCTAGCACTTCCAATGAAGCCTCGAGCAATAATTTCTCCATAAAAGGATCGCCCACTTGCACAGCAGGCAAATCTTTGGCGCTGTCTTCTGTTAAATCTTTTGAAGCAAAAGCGGCTCCATGAATGCCATCTTTGCCCGTAGAAGAACCTACAATAAAAACTGGATTGCCTACCCCATAAGAAGTAGCAGAGGCTGTATGCCCTACTTTTGCTATGCCTGCCGAAAACGCATTAACCAATGGGTTGATGGTGTAGCAATCGTCAAAATATATTTCGCCTCCTACGGTGGGTATGCCAAAAGCGTTGCCATAATCGCCAATGCCTTTTACTACCCCTTTCAAATGCCATTTGGCTTTTTCGTTGGTTAAGTTTCCAAATCTCAATGAGTTAAGTTGAGCTATTGGTCTTGCTCCCATGGTAAAAATATCTCTATTTATGCCCCCCACTCCTGTGGCAGCCCCTTGGTAAGGCTCTAAAGCTGAAGGGTGATTGTGGCTTTCTATTTTAAACGAACAGGCCAATCCATCACCAATATCTACCAGACCTGCATTCTCTTCACCTGCTTTGGCAAGCATTCGTGGCGAATCTTTGGGCAGTTTTTTAAGCCAAATGATAGAGTTTTTATAACAACAATGTTCGCTCCACATCACAGAAAAAATACTGAGTTCGGTAAAATTGGGTGTGCGACCTAAAATTGAAAGTATTTTATCGAATTCTTCGGGTAAAAGCCCAAGTTTTTGAGCAGTTTCTAAGGTTGGAAGTTGTTCGGCAGCCATAAATGGAGGTGAAATTAGGCTGCAAAACTAGTGGGTTATTGCGAAAAATAAGTCAGGAATTAAAAAACTTAAACGCAAGGGTGGTTGTCTGTTGCAAATTAATAAAAGCGATGTGTATGGCAAGTACTACAGTATGTGGCTGTAAATTCACCAAATTGTAACGGAAATGATCTGATGGAAGTAAGCATTTCTTTTGCCATTATTTCTTCCCACTTCCCTTGTGTTTGTGACCACGGGTTTTAGGCTTTTTGTATTTGATCTGCATAGCTTCTTTGCGCCTTATTTTGTTGTTCACCTTTTGGTTTTTAGCAGATTTTTCATGAAAGGCAGGCCCAGCTTCTTCTTTGGCCGGAGTTTTTAATAAAACGACATGCACTGCCTGCTTTGGCATCTCGTCTGGCAATAATACATCTGAGATGTTCAGAGCGGCAGGTAGGGAGGTATTTCTAACTTTCTTGCTCATTAAAGCCTCGATATTTTGCTTCAAATGGGCTTCTCTTTTCGTGTAAAGTGTAATGGCTTGTCCATTTTTATCAAATCTACCTGTTCTGCCAATGCGGTGTATATAGTCTTCAGGTTCTTCGGGAATATCGAAATTGATAACATGTGTAACTTCCTCGAAATCAATGCCTCTTGCCACTACATCGGTAGCTATCAGTATGCGACAATTTCCTTTTTGAAACGCATCTACAGCATTGAAACGGTAGTTTTGCGATTTGTTAGCGTGTACAACATCAACTTTATTAGGCCAATTTTCAATCATTTTGTCAAATATCTGATCTGCCAATTGTTTTGTTGAAGCAAACACAATTACTTTTTTCATTTCAATATCGTTGTCCAACAAGTATTCAAGCAGGTTCACCTTGGTATTGAAATTAGGGAGCAGGAAGAACTTTTGTTTAATATTCTCAAGAGGTGTGCCTGTAGGTGCAGCCTCAATTTTCACAGGATCGTTGAAATATTCGTTGATAAGCAGCTCAACTTGGGGAGTTAGGGTAGCAGAAAATAGCAAATTCTGTCTTCTTTCAGGAAGTAGATCAAATATATGTGTTATCTGAGACCTAAAACCTAGATTCAACATTTCGTCAACTTCGTCAATTACTAGTTTTTTGATTGATCTGACTTTTAGATTACCATTGATGGTTAGGTCAAGAAACCGTCCGGGCGTTGCCACCACAATATCTGCCCCTTTATTTACCAATTCGATATGGTTTTTTAAATTCACGCCTCCATATACTCCAATTGCAACGAGGTTTAAATACTTAGTCAAATCTTCAATTCTAAGTACAATTTGTACCACCAATTCTCTGGTAGGCACTATAATCAGCATTTGAGTTTGCTTTTGTTTAGAAAATTGAAGTTGCCTAAGCGAAGGAAGTAGATATGCCAGTGTTTTTCCTGTGCCAGTTTGTGCTATTCCCAATACATCTTTGCCCGACATGGCTACTGAAAAAACTTTGCTTTGAATGGCGGTAGGTTTGTCAAAACCCAAATCATCGAGCGCTTTTAATAACGGGGGATTGATATTTAAATCGTTGAAAGTCATTTTCCGAAATATTTGGCATGAAGGTAAGCCAAATTGAAGGTTTATGTATTTATCTGTTTTAATATTCATAATAGGTAGTCTAGAGTAAAATATTTAATTTGAACCAACCAGGTGTCTTCATACTTTTAATTGTTCTCATTCCCCTAATCGTTTCCAGCTAGGAAATTTTGAGGTTAAAAATGGCTCTTTCTCTCTCGTGGCCATCAAATTTATTAGTATTACAGATTCTTTTATTTTCTTGCTAGGCATAGTTTTTTTACCAATTTACCAAAAGCAGCAATTAGCAAGGTTGTGCAATTAATGCAGATCTGTTTCATCCTCTCATTGTTCTCCATTGTGGTTTTCAAAAGAGACAGTGAGGCTAAAATCAAAACATCAATCTAGTAGAGCCAAATTAGTTATGTCAGCCTATTATGCAGAGTACTACCAATAAAAAGAACCCTTCACTAGGGTGGATCGAGCCAATTAGCAAATTGATGGATTCGGCTTTCACTATTCCGGGTACAAGTATTAAGTTTGGACTCGACCCCGTCATTGGCAGCATTCCAGTAATTGGTGACTTATCTACTTTTTTGGTTTCATTGATGCTGTTTCTCAATATGGCAAGGCATGGTGCGAGTAGAAAAGTAGTAGTATTGATGGCTATCAATATTGTCGTAGATTTTGCTGTCGGCAGCATTCCCTTCTTAGGCTGGATTTTCGACTTTGCTTTTAGAGCCAATGATAAAAACGTGCGGCTGCTTAAAGAACACTATTTGGAGGGCAAACATCAAGGCAGTGGTGCGGGTATTATATTTATTATGATTGCCGTGCTGCTGGTGTTTTTAGGTTTGTTGATCTTTGGTATTTACAAGCTTGTAGTTTTTTTACTTGGCTACTTTACCAACAGCGGCAATAGTGGTGTGCCCAACAACTGGCAAAGTGGTGTTCCGTTTTAGTGGTGAAATGTCTATACGAATGTATACCCGCTTCAAATTTCACTTTAAAAAATTAGTATAAGGCCAAAAATGGCGAGTTAAATTTTGTAGGCTTCCAATTAACATGAAACTAAAATCAAACGAACCTTTTTGGCTTATCAAAAACGGAATATTAAATTCATATCCTTCTTTGCGAGGAGATGCTGAAACTGAAATTTTGATCGTTGGTGGTGGCATCACTGGTAGCCTTATTTCGCATCAATGCATGCAAGATGGCTACAAAACTATGGTCGTAGACCGCAGGGAAATAGCCCACGGCAGTACATCTGCAACCACTTCTATGTTGCAATACGAAATAGATATTCCGCTAGGCGATCTATCTAAATTGATAGGCGAAATAGGGGCGGTACAATGCTACAACGCGTGCAGCAAAGCCATTGATGAGCTTGCTAAAGTAGTGGCAAAAATTGGGTCGGATTGCGGGTTTGAGAAAAAGCAAAGTCTGCATTTCGCATCATCCAAAAAAGATGTTCCAGCTTTGAAGTGTGAATTCGAGGCTAGAAAAATACATGGTTTCCCTGTTGCGTGGTTAGAAAGCGGTGAAATTGAAAAGAAATTTAAAATGCACAGCACGCATGGTGGTATACTTTCGAGGCAAGGGGCTAGCATCGATCCGTTTAAGTTGACGCATGATTTATTGGCGTACAATGAAAAAAAAGGTTTGAAAATTTTTGACAAGACAGATATCTTAAAAGTAGAATATCACAAAAACTATGTGATCGCTACTACCGCATTTGGCCATACAATCAGAGCTGAAAAGTTGATTTATTGCAATGGATATGAAAGTACTGAAATTATAAAAGAGAAGTTTGTTAGGCTAATTTCAACTTTTGCCATTGTAGGAGAAAGGTTTGAAGACGATCAGTCTTACCTTCATGACACTTTGTTTTGGAACACTGCCAAACCGTACGCCTATTTCCGAACTACTGACGACAACCGGCTGCTGATAGGCGGGGAAGATGTGGAATTTCTTAATCCAGAAAAAAGGGATGGAATGATTGGTGCTAAAACTAAAAGTTTGAACAAGTATTTGGCCAAAATACTGCCCAATTATGAGTTTAAGACCGATTTTTCTTGGGCTGGCACATTTGGTGAAACCCAAGATGGTCTACCATACATTGGCCAACATCCCCACTTTGCAAGCACGTATTTCGTGCTTGGCTTTGGCGGAAATGGTATTACTTTTTCTGTAATAGGTATGGAAATGATTTCGCAAATGTTAAAAGGAAATAACCCCTTAATGACACCTTATTTTAGATTTGGAAGATAAAATTGTTACCACAGTTTTTACAACAGTGCAACCACACGCAATTTTTCCCCGTCAGGTGATTGCGAATCTAGTTGGCAACTAAATCGGTGGAAGGTCGGGGTTATGCTTCCCTAGCTTCATGCAATTATGCGTTTCATGTGCCTCACACAAAATAAAAGTATAGTAGCAAACTGTGCCTCAAAATAGCTGAAATTTGCCAAAGAAAAGAAAAGACGAAAAATTCAAAAAAGTAAAGTAAAATTTTTTAATATTCCACATTTATCAATAGATTTGAATTTATTACTAAACATGGTAAAATGGAAAAATTTGATTTTAATTCACTAATTGTTGCGTACGATGAGGCAGGAAAATTTATTTATCTAAATTATCTTGGTCCTTCAGTTTCGCAAGATTTTAAAGCTGCTTGGAACAAAGCGCTTGAGCTAATTAAAACCTTCGAGGTAGATAAGTGGCTAATCAACCAAAAAAAGCAAAGTATTTTTCCTGACGACCAAAAATGGTTAAATACAGAGTGGTTTCCTGCATCAATGACTGTGAGACCACTTTCAGCAGAAATGCCTAGATATGTAGCTACTATCCAGCCCGATAATTTTTTTGCTGAATTTACTACAGCTAAGTTCATAAAAGACAACAGTTCAGATGTTTTTAAGCTCAATGTTTTTAAAACAGAAGAAGAAGCAAAAAAATGGCTCAGCGGGTTTTGATTGTCTCGCAGAGCGACACAATTAAAACTACACAGGATGAAGAAAGTATTTTTATTGCATTTTGATTGAGTCTTCAAGTTTTAGACTTCTTTCTCTTGTACTAGAATTGCACTTGACGCTCATGAGTGTGCTTGACTCTGGGAGGCGATCATTATTTCAGTGGCGCTTTTCCATAGTCGAGTACCAAATAGCAAAAGGCTTTTACCCCCAGAGCAAACCCCGATTCATCTATAAAAAAATCTGGTGTATGGTGCGAAGGGGCATCTGCTTCTTTGAGATGAAGCGGCCTACCACCCAAATTGAAGAATATTCCAGGAACTTTCTGTTGAAAAAAAGAAAAATCTTCAGCACCTGTTTTGGCGTTAATTTCCTTGGCTTTGTCGATTCCAGCAGCTTTCTTTAAGGTAGGAATCATTTTATTGGTGAGCACAACATGATTATAGGTAACGGGGTATTTTTTATGTATATCTACTTTAGCAGTTGCTCCGGCAGCAATGGCAATATTTTCAGCATTTGCAATAATTCTCTGGTGTAAAATCCGCTGCATTGAAGTATCAAACGTGCGGATGGTGCCAATCATTTCTACTTTTTCGGGTATTATATTTTCCCTAATTCCACCGTGAATAGCCCCTACTGTAAATACTGCAGGAGCCTCAGTTACATCCATATTTCTACTTACGATAGTTTGCCAAGCATTTATAATCTGGGCAGCTGTAACAATCGGATCGACCCCTTGCCATGGGTATGCTCCGTGGCATTGCTTGCCAGTTACGGTTGCTTTATATTCATCGACAGCAGCCATAAACCCACCTGATTTATAGCCAATTGTACCAACCTCCAAGGTCGAACTGATATGCAAACCAAATATGACATCGACCTGAGGGTTTTCAAGCACGCCTTCTTTTATCATCAATTTTGCACCCCCTTCTTCACCATCTGGCGCTCCTTCTTCGGCAGGCTGAAATATAAACTTTACAGTTCCCCTCAGCTCGCCTTTCGATTTAGAAAGTACCTCAGCCACACCCATCAATATTGCTACATGCGAATCGTGCCCACAAGCATGGCTTACTCCGATTTCCTGCCCTCTGTACATTGTTTTGGCAGTTGAGGCGAATGCGAGGGAGGCTCTTTCGGGTACAGGTAGGGCATCCATATCGGCTCTTAGTGCCATTACAGGGCCTGGTTTCCCCCCTTTTAATATGCCCACCACACCAGTTTTGGCTATTCCTGTCTTCACTTCCATGCCCAGAGAACGCAAATGTGCGGCAACTTTCTCAGCAGTTTTATACTCTCTGTTCGACAATTCCGGATTTTTGTGAATGTCTCTTCGCCATTCCAATACTTTGGATTCTACAGATTTTACAAGGGCATCGATTTTCGGATACGATTGCCCAAACCCATTTAAAATGGTGAAAAAAGAAAAAACTAAAACATTGAATATTATTTTCATTTAGCTAGCGGGGGGGATTGAGATAACTAAGAAACGTATAAATTTTGCTATAACCAAGTGCTGCCAATCAAACTTTTACCGACAGGGTTGATAGCAAAGAATAGTGCCCCCGGTATCTGCCAAGAGATTGTAAAAGTGCCTGGCGTTGTAAATTAAATTGCACACTCTCTTTATTGCCTCATGTCGATACTACTGTAGTTCAGAAATCGAAGGCAACACAGAAAATAAGATCTGTGAAGGAAAAAAGCAGAAATAAAAAAAATCACCAAGGGCTTCTTTGCTTTTTCACAAATCGGCATTGGTGATTTTATAGATTAATATCGATCTATCAATTACATTTCATCATGATTGATTTCGAGATTGTTGGATGCATGGTAGGTATGATGTGTCATTTTTGGCTGACGGAATTCATGCCTGTAGTGCCAGCGGGTAGCCGATTTTGAATATCCTGTGCAAGAGCACAGCGAAGCTAAAATGCCAAAGCAAAGAAATAGTAAGGTATTTTTAGTAGAATTTTTTAGGGTTTTCATAACAGTAGAATTTAAGCATTAAACAAGCATTATAGGCTTAAATACGCATAGACTGAAAAACCAAATGCTGCGAATTGGAAAATACCGTGCTTCTTCGACTAATGGCACAAATTATTCGACAAGATTGTCATTTGTGACAAGGCGTTTCCTGTAGAAGGTCAAAATGCTATGGTATGATCAAGTAAGTATTTTCAAATATCACCACTTGGAAACGCTTACCTGATTTCAGCCCCGTTTGACACCTCATTTTTTGGCACTACGAATTCAAGCTTGCCATCTGCATTTTCAGCCATTAGTATCATGCCTTGCGATTCTATGCCTTTCAGCTTCTTGGCCGTAAGGTTTACCAGTATTGACACTTGTTTTCCAATTATTTCTTCTGGGGAATAATGAAGGGCAATGCCGCTCACCACCGTTCTGATGTCGATACCTGTATCGATTTTGAGTTTAAGCAATTTATCAGCCTTTTCCACTTTCTCAGCTCCAATTATGGTACCAACTCGAATGTCCAATTTGGCGAAATCATCGAAACTGATGTCTGGTTTTTGAGCAGAAATTAATTTATCTTCTTTATAGGCTGCTACATTCTTGTCGCTTTCTTCTTTTTTCGCCCCTGCAGTGGCTTTCAACTTGGCAATTTGAGCTTCTATAGCTTCGTCCTCTATTTTTTCAAATAGTAGCGTAGGTTTGTTGAGTTGGTGACCAGGCTTCATTAGATCGAATATCTCATCTACTGCCCATATATCGTATTTAGATTCTTCAATATTCAGCATTTGCTTCAACTTTCGAGAAGAAAAAGGCATGAAGGGCTCCATCAGCCATGCCAAACTTGCCGTGATTTGCAAACTCACAAACATAATCGTCTTTACATTTTCCTGATCTATTTTCACCAGCTTCCAAGGCTCAGTGTCGGCCAAAAATTTATTGCCCATTCTAGCCAGTTTAATCAAAGATTCAAGTGCATCTCTAAACTTAAAGCTTTCAACATTATCCTGTATTTCATTTTTGTATTGAATAATATTTAGCAGATTTAAGTCCCATTTGCCCAACTTATCTGAGCCATTATCCTTGCCTATTTCAGGCACGATCCCCCCATAATATTTATCTGTCAACACCAGCACCCTGTTTATAAAGTTGCCCAATATGGCTACTAGTTCGCTGTTGTTGGCAGTTTGGAAATCTTTCCATGTAAAGTTGTTATCCTTGGTTTCGGGGGCATTTGAGGTGAGGAAATAACGCAAGGCATCTTGCTGGCCGGGGAAGTCGAGCAAATATTCATGCGCCCACACTGCCCAATTGCGCGAGGTAGATATTTTATCGCCTTCCAAATTTAGGAATTCGTTGGCTGGTATTGCATCGGCAATACTTAGACCACCATGTACATGGCACATGGCAGGAAATATGAGCCCGTGAAACACAATATTGTCTTTGCCAATGAAATGCACGAGGCGGTTATTTTCATCATCGCTCCAGTAGTCCATGTAGTTTTTTTCCGTCCATCGCTTATCTTCTTTATTGAGAAAACCAACATTGTACTGCTGCTGGTAGTCAGCGTCTTGCGATTTGGAAAAAAGTTCTTTTGTCATGGAAATGTAGCCGATGGGAGCATCGAACCACACATACAATACTTTGCCTTCAGTATCAGCTATCCCTTTGGGCAAGGCCACACCCCAGTCCAAGTCTCTGGTCATTGCCCTGGGTCTTAGCCCTTCTTTCAGCCACGATTGGCACTGGCCATATACGTTGGGCTTCCAGTTTTTATGGCTTGCCACATATTCATTTAAAAAAGAAATTTGTATCTCATCCAAAGGTAAATACCAATTTTTGGTGATTTTCTTGATGGGCTTTAGTCCACTCAAAGCCGAATGCGGGTTTATCAATTCATCAGGGCTCAGGGTAGAGCCACATCTTTCGCACTGGTCGCCATAGGCATTTTCATTGCCGCAAACTGGACAAGTACCAATAATGTATCGATCTGCTAGAAATTTATTGGCGGAAACATCAAAAAATTGTTCAGTTTCCTTTTCTACAAATGCCCCTTTATCATACAGCAATTTGAAAAAATCTTGTGAGGTTTGGTGGTGTACGGGGTTGCTGGTGCGTGAATAAATATCGGGGCAAATGCCAAAAGAATCGAAAGTGTCTTTGATCATTTTGTGGTATTTATCTACCACCTGCTGTGGTGTAACGCCTTCCTTTTCGGCCTTGATAGTGATGGGTACGCCATGTTCATCGCTGCCCGTTACGAATATCACATCTTCGCCTTTGCCTCTCAAATAGCGAGCATAAATATCGGCAGGAATGTAGCAACCCGCCAAATGGCCAATATGGACAGGGCCATTGGCATATAAAAGTGCGGCTGTGATGGTGGTGCGTTTGTGGGTCATTAACAATTAAGATTAGTAGCGCACCAATCGCTTGGCAGCCAATTTACTGAGACAGAAGTAACCCAAAATTATAGAATTGAGATGAGAACTTTTTTTATCTTTGTACTAACGCAGTGAAATTTGATAACTACATCTGCACATACCGCTGCCATCGACCAATAGATGCAGGTTGCCGAAAGCGGAAAATGCCAGCTAAAAAGCAGAAAATTTTTTGAGAAGCCCGCAGCTGTTCCTTACCATAAAAAGATACTTAATAGTTTGGTCACAAAAATCAACGCATTATTATCGGACTCGTATAGAGAATTATACTTTTCGTCAATTAATATGGTATTTGATAGCCACATTGTGTTACAAACCGATTTGGTATACATTGTAAAGGAAAGGCTACATATTGTTGGCCTAAAAAACATCGCTGCGGCTCCCGGGTTTGTGGTGAACATACTTTCGTAAAGCACTGCCCAAATACGATGCGGGCAAGAAATTAGAAGTGTATGAGAAATTTAGTGTGAAAGAATACTTTATCAAAGACCATGACGACAAAATGCTGAAGGCATGCACGGTGGGAAAAGAGGGACGCTTTTATGAGCTGTAGCGTTACAAGCATGTTTTTTTATCTGCATATTTGAGCGACACCATTGTATTTTAGGTACAATAAAAAATCGCATTGCCAACTAAACTACTTCACCGTACAGATCGAACTCGGCCGCAGAGGTTATTTTTACATTTGAAAAATCGCCTAGTCTTATTTTGTGTGTATCTCTTTTTACAAGCACCTCATTGTCTACTTCGGGCGAATCAAATTCTGTTCTCCCTACATAGTAATCGCCCTCTAGCCTATCGAAAAGTACTTTGTAGGTTTGCCCTACGCGAACTTCATTGTGCTCCATAGCTATTTTTTCTTGCACCGCCATTATTTCCTCCGCACGCTTTTTCTTTGTTTTGGCGGGCACATCGTCTTGCATCATGTCGCCTGCATGGGTTTTCTCTTCGTGCGAATAGGTGAATACCCCTAAGCGTTCGAATTTGGTATTTTCGACAAATTCCACCAGCTCTTCGTATTCTTTTTTTGTTTCGCCTGGGTGGCCTACAATCAAGGTTGTTCGCATGGCGATGTTGGGCACTTTGTCGCGAATTGCATTTACCAAATCTATTGTTTTTTGCTTATCAAGCCCTCTTCGCATTATTTTAAGCATGTTGTCCGACACGTGTTGCAGCGGCATATCGAGGTAGTTACAAATATTGTTGCGCTCACGCATCACATCCAGTATTTCCATAGGGAAGCCCGAGGGGTAGGCATATTGCAGCCTTATCCATTCTATGCCTTCCACATCTGAAAGCCTTCTTAGCAGGTCATCGAGGTTTCTTTTGCGGTAAATATCGAGGCCATAGTAAGTGAGATCTTGGGCAATAAGTATCAGTTCTTTCGTTCCCCTTGCGGCAAGACCTTTGGCTTGCGTTACCAATTCTTCCATAGGGGTTGAAATGTGTTTGCCACGCATAATAGGGATGGCGCAGAAAGAACAAGGCCTATCGCAGCCTTCAGCGATTTTGAGATAAGCATAATGTGTGGGCGTTGTTATTAGCCTTTCTCCTACCAGCTCATGCTTGTAGTCTGCTTTGAATTTCTTTAGCAATGCAGGCAATTCTCTTGTGCCAAACCAAGCATCTACATTGGTTATTTCCTTTTGAAGCTCGTCTTTGTAGCGCTCAGATAGGCAACCCGTCACATATAGTTTGTTGATCAGGCCGTTTTGTTTGGCATTGGCATAGTTGAGAATCGTATCGATAGATTCCTGCTTGGCATTGTCGATGAAGCCGCAAGTGTTGATGATAACAATAGCAGCATTGTCGGCATCTGATTCGTGGGTGGCATCGATGCCATTGCCCCGCAATTGGGTAAGCATCATTTCAGAGTCAACCAGATTCTTTGAGCAACCTAGGGTGACGATATTTACTTTATTTGTTTTGAGCGTTTTGGTTTTCAACTTCGGGTATTTAGCCTACAAAATTAGCACATTTACAGCTTAAGAAATGCAAAGATTATTGAAAGACTATCAGTATAAGACCCTAGCGCTTTTTTGAGAATTCAACACACATCCAAAAATAGGGTTATAAAAATATTGTACCGGTAATAATTATTAATTAAAAAGGCACAAACACATTTTTTCAAGTAAAATCTGGATTAATACTTATGGTACTAACAGAAAAATAACATTTTCTATTGGCCAATTTCCTCCAATGGCATTTGCGTACGTTTTTTCCGCAACGGCCTTGTTTAACACTTGACTCAAATCATTACTTTGGTTAAGAATTAGTAAATTATTTTCCATTCATCTTGTTTTGTCTTACGTAATATGCCTCATCAACATTCTGTTTTAGCATACACACTATCTAGATTCTAAATAAAAAAAAATGAAGAGAAAATATTTTACGTTTGATGTCAATGTCGACTCTCAAAAGCTGAGGTTTGTTGTTTCCAATTTCTACTAAATATGTGCCATCAGAGGTGCATGATTACATAAGTTATGCCGCCCTGCATTTCAAATATTCACCCTATGCACACAACCTTTACACAAAAATTTTAGATTAAAGTACCGAAATACAATGATAATTCCTGTTACACCTGAAAATGAGATTGAACGAGTAAGGTCGTTAAAAGAATACTCGATTCTCGATACGCTGCCAGAGCAAGAATTTGAGGATATGACTAAAATTGCTTCTGAAATTTGCCAAACACCTATTTCGCTGATAACACTTGTAGACACTAATAAACAATGGTTTAAATCGAACCGTGGGCTGAATGTGAGAGAGACAGAAAGACATTATGCTTTCTGTGCGCATGCTATCAATACGCCCGACCGCATACTGGTAGTTAAAGACTCGCGCGAAGATGTTCGGTTCGTAGATAATCCCCTTGCCACGGGGTATCCTAATGTTATTTTCTACGCTGGAGTGCCGCTCATTAATGCCGATGGGTTTGCACTGGGAACGATTTGCGTAATTGATAATACACCTCGCGAACTTTCACAACAGCAGCTCGATTCGCTACGTGCTTTGGCAAATCAGGTGGTACAACTCTTTGAGCGCAAAAGATTAAACGAGGTTTTAAAAGAAAGTCAAAAACAACTTCGGGAAAGAAATGCCGAACTTGAACAGTTCGCCTGCCTACTTTCCCACGACATTAAATCACCGCTAAATAATATTATGGCGCTTACCTCAATTTTGCAAAATGACCCAAGTAGAAATGAAACTGAGTCGAACGAAAAGATTATTGATCACATCGCCAATTCATCTTTGCAACTAAAATCTTTAATTGACGGCATAATTGCACACTACATAGGCATAAATGCAGTTATTAAAACTAAGGATGAAATTCAGATTTATGCCTTGTTTGAGGATATTATAGACCTACTGGATTCAAGACGTGAACATGAAATAACATACACATCCGAGCTAAGTTCGATAAAAGTAAATGAAGTAGCGATCAAACAAATTTTGACAAATCTTTTAAGCAATTCCATTAAATACAATCGCAATGAAAAAGTGAAAATTGCTGTAAAGATTCTAGATAGAGCTACTTTTATTGCTTTCGTGATTGAAGACAACGGGATAGGAATTGACAAAAGCAAATATTCCAAAATATTTGACACTTTTGCTACGCTAAAAATTAAAGACAGATTTAACAAAGTTGGAACAGGAATAGGGCTCTCAACTGTAAAGAAATTGGTGGAGAAATTGGGAGGGACAATTACAATCGAATCTGAAATTGGCTTGGGATCCAAATTTATCTTCCATATAAAAAAATAAATAGCTGCAATAAACTGGTATGTTTCGAATGCTGGATTGAGGTTTCATAACAAATCATACCCACAAGATTTTCTTTGTTGCCAGAGCCGTCAAAGCCTGCCGTATCGGTGGGGCTGATACCCTTTCTTCTGCAATAGTATGGCCTTTTTCCTGTTTTGCGTTGATGCTCTTTAAATGTTCGTACGATAGTTTTCATGGCTTTGTCCTATTTATCGTCAAAAAGAGCGGTGTCTGTGGTGAGCTTCCAGTAGCCATGAGCCAGTCGTACCACGTAACATAGGGAATCGAACTCTCACTTGCGCTCAGGCAGTTCGGGTTTCATCGCAGTATCGTCCGATTGCCAACCTTTGTCTTTCTGATTGGCATCGAAGTCAAAGGCATTTGCACAAGGGTCAATATTTGTACAAATGGTTTGCTTGTTTATCAATCCCTTCACTAAATCTTTTAGTTTGGCATCGTAGTTGAGCAATGGCATCTTTGGCCACACTTGAGCTGCAGAATCCCGTAGCCGTGGCATAAATATCGCCAGTAATGATGAAAGTATCTATTTTTTTCCATTCACCAGACCGTGTTCAACAATGGTGTCGAGGGTGTTACGGAAACAATTCTCAAACCTCCATGCCAATTCAGAGTCTCTGATTGCTTTTTTTACCTCTATAATTTTTCTTCAACGACCTTAGAGGTGAAAGTTGGTTTGTATACAGGGGGTCTTTTGGAGGTACAGGTCCTGCTATCTGCTGCAGCCAATTGCATTGCTGCCAAACCTAATGAAATGTACCCCACTGCTAAGGTGGATTTTTCAACAAATTTTCTTCTATTCCTATTAAAAAGAGATAACGAGTTTTGCTCAAAATTCTAGTACTTAATTTTGTGAATAGGCTTTGTTTTGGTTCGAAAATTTGTGGTGCAAAGTTCCAGCGCAGTAAAATCAAGTTGAGCTGTAAAATTTATCCATAAATTTATTTTATGGATTAAATAAAATATATAAATAAAAATATATATATGTCTATATTTATTTTTGTAAAATAATTCATAAAACGTACAAAAATGAAAATACTGGTTTCCTTATTATTACTGTTTTGTTTGCAAGCACAGTTTCATTGCGTGTTTGCTCAAATTTCGCCCGATAGCGCATTGTCTAAGCTCAAACTAGGTAATGTTAGGTTTTTAAATGGTAAAAGCATTCGGCCAAGACAAGATTTAGAAAGAGTAAAGGAGCTTTCCGCTGGGCAGAAGCCCTTTGCAATTATTGTTGGTTGTTCTGATTCTCGTGTGCCAAGTGAGATTATTTTTGATCAAGGGTTGGGAGATTTGTTTATTGTGCGAACAGCAGGCCAAGTATCCTCTTACGCTTCTTGGGGTAGCATTGAGTTTGCTAATGCTGTATTGGGTTCAAAATTAATTCTGGTTTTAGGGCATACACAGTGCGGTGCAGTGTCTGCGGCATGTAAAATCCCTGATGTGCCAGGCCACATTGTAACATTAATAAATGCCATAAAACCTGCGGCTGCCAAAGCAAGAGAAATACCAGGTGATTTGCTTGAAAATGCCGTAAAGATAAATGTGGCGATGCAAGTGAAGCAATTGCAGAATCTTGAGCCTGTTTTATCCAAAGCGGTGCAAAGCCAAGCAACCAAAATTGTGGGTGCAGTTTATGATTTATCTACCGGAAAAGTAGAGTTTCTAGCTGATAATTACTTGGAAGCTTTAAAATAATTGATCTTCAATTGATGTTTCTTAGCTGAGAAAATCATTTCTTTTGAAATATCTACCCACACTATTTTTTTCCTTAATTAACCCGTGAATGCATCTATTAACAACCAATATTAACCTCAAAATCAATAATTAATGGAAGTGTTTTCGTCTCTAGGTGCAAGTCTGACCTCGCCAATGGTTTTAGCATTTGTTCTCGGTATAATTGTCACTTTGGTAAAGAGCGACTTGAAATTTCCTGAGGGAATGTATATGGGGCTCACCATATTTTTATTGTTTGCCATAGGCTTGAAGGGAGGGGTGAAGTTATCTGCCACTTCCATCGAGGATTTTTATAAGCCGTGTTTGGCAGCCATTTTCATGTGCTGTACGATCCCTTTATTGGCTTTCTTTTTGCTGCACAAACTTGGGAAATTTGATGTGCCTAATGCTGCAGCAATTGCGGCACACTTTGGCTCGGTTTCTGCTGTTACATTCAGCGAAGGAACAGCTTTTATGGATTTATTGGGTATCAAATACGAAGGGTTCATGCCCGCAATGTTGGCCATCATGGAAATTCCAGCCATTATTATTTGTATATTCTTGTCCATGAAGTATAGCAACTCTGTTAGCAAAACGCCAATGAAGAAAGTATTGCATGAACTTTTTACCAATAAAGGCACAATGCTTTTAATTGGCGGACTAGCCATCGGATTGATCACTGGCAAAAAAGGATTTGAGCAAGTAGCACCCATGTATGACGGCTTGTTTAGAGGAATTTTATGCTTATTTTTACTCGAAGTAGGTTTAGTTACAGGTCGTAGATTGTACGATTTGAAAAAAGTTGGCGGATTTTTGATCGGGTTTGGCATCATAATGCCAGTTATTCATGCAACTGTTGGTATTTACTTGGCTTTTATTTGTGGTTTGAGCATGGGCGGAGCCACTATTTTTGGGCTTTTGTGTGCTAGTGCAAGCTACATCGCAGCCCCGGCTGCCATACGAATAGCCATCCCTGAAGCCAATCCCACTTATTATCTATCCGGTGCCTTGGCAATAGCCTTCCCTTTTAATGTCACAGTTGGATTGCCATTATATTTAAGTATTGCTCAACTAATTTATGCATCATGAAAAATTTAGTACCAATTAAATTAGTGACGATAATAGCGTTGGATGCCCTGGAAGAACGCTTAATTGAAGACCTAAAAGCTTGTGGCGTAAGAGGTTATACCATTGCCGAAGCTGAGGGAGAGGGTATGCACCAACGAAATTTTACGGAGCTTGAAGGTAGAAATGTACGAATAGAAGTGTTAGCTCCACCTCCGATTGCTCATGAGGTAATGGAAATGTTAGCGGAGAAATATTTTGACAAATACAGCATTGTGGCCTACGTAAACACTGTGGAAGTATTACGGCCTGAAAAGTTTACTTAAATTAGCCTTATGGTAAAGCTGATTAACTTCAAATTTTATTAGAATCAATTTCTTTTGTTCAGCTAGCTAGGTTTGATTGTCCACTCTAAATTCGAGGCCGTTTTTTTGCGCAAATTTATTTTCTCAAACCCATCTTATTTTCTCAAACTCATCTTATTTTCTCAAACTCCCAAGATTTTGCAGAGTGCAGAAGAGAGCGGGAAAGCGAAATTGCTAAACTAAACGACATTCGTTTTGGATCATAATAGCCACAAGTAAAACAGGTATGTTGTATGATACAGGTTTTTTGATTTTGGAAATCAAATTTACAGATCAGCAACGCCTTCTAATGAATTTGTGTAATTTCGAAAAGTGGTACGACTCTGCCACCAATAGGAGGGTAACATATGGTTCACTAAAAAAGCCAAACTTGCTCCACTGAAATAAGTCGTTTGAATTATGTACGCTATTATAGATATTGAAACCACTGGTACACGACCAGAAAAAGATAAAATCACTGAAATTGCTATCATTTTGCATGATGGGAAAAATGTGGTAGAGAAATATTCCACTTTAATAAATCCGCATTGTTTTGTGCCATATTATATTACCAAATTGACTGGCATCACAAATGAAATGTTAGAAAATTCACCCTCTTTTTTTGAGGTCGCAAAAAAAATAATCGAATTGACCGAAAATGCCGTTTTTGTTGCCCATAATGTGCGTTTTGATTACAGTTTTATCAAGGCAGCATTTAAAGAATTGGGTTACAACTACAATCGAAAAAACTTGTGCACCATCCGTTTAAGCCGTTCTGCTTTTAAAGGTTTGCCTTCGTACAGTTTAGGGAATATTTGCAAGGCACTGGAAATTAACCACCACAACCAACACAGAGCTTTAGGTGATGCCGAAGCCACATGTGTTTTATTTGATAAAATTTTGAATAAAATCGGGCCAGAGGCTACAATGGTCGACTGGCTAAATACTGAAGTTTCAAAAACAAAATTTCCACCACATCTCGAGGAGCAGAAGGTTAAGAACATTCCAGATAAGGTTACTGGTGTTTATTATTTTTATGATGTAAACAGCTGTATAATTTATATTGGGAAAGCCCTCGACATAAAAAAAAGAGTTTTACAACATCTTTCGCTAACCAATCATGGCAACCGAAAAGCGATGGAATTTAAGAATGCAATTGCAGACATAAAATATGAAATAACAGGCAGCGAGCTTGTCGCCCTCTTGTTAGAGTCGAACGAGATCAAAAAGCACAAGCCATTTTTCAACATAGTGCAAAAAAAATCGAGATCTATTCCCTACTATGGTATTTACAATTCGATAGATAAAGATGGATATTTTTTACTTTCTATCGACAGACTACAAGATTCGGTGGAGCCTATTTTTATGGCCGACAACATGCAAGAAGCCAAAGAATTATTGTATAAAATTGTGACAAAATACAATCTTTGTCTTTCAAAATGTAATTTGCACAATACAGGAGGTGCGTGTTTCAACCGACAAATTGAGGTGTGCAATGGCGCATGTGCGGGTTTTGAATTACCATCGGTCTACAATTTAAGAGTAGAGAAAGCTATAGAAAAATACAGTTTTAAAAATGAAAGTTTTTTTCTGATCGATAAAGGAAAAGTCGATGCCGAAAAATCAATTATTTGCATCGAAAAAGGGCAGTACAAGGGATTTGGATATATCGGCACCGATTTTGCAATTCAAAATTTGGACGATATGCATCTTTCCATTCAAAAATTTCCAAATAACAAAGACGTCCAACAAATTTTACTTTCGAGCAAAAGTAATAAATTAAATAAAATTATGTTTTAAACATTCTACGTATCTTATCGGGCGCCTGTTCCAACCAAAGTTGAAAACAATTGCGGTAAAGTTCCAAACCGAAAATGCATTTCTGAATGGGCCTTTTTGACCACTTATTTAAAATCAGTGGCAAGATTTTGACACTACAATACATGATTTGAGCCTAGATCTGTGCCATCGACACTACATTTGATGATAAAATGGCAGAGCCACTCCTTGATTCCAGGGATGAAGGGATTGTGAAAAAAGCGGGGTGGTTTTGCCCTTGAATAGTTTCGATTTGCCTCCTTGGCGCACCATAGTCGTTAACCCAAGGAAATAGTAAACGCAAAAAAGTAAATTGTTAATAACTAATACCATTCCCTCTAGCAAAATAAGTATGAAATTGCCTACCCTGTTGGTGTTTATTTACCTCTGAAAAAGGGTTTATTTTATGTCGCTAAAGAGATAAAAATTAGAAGAATCTAATTGTCAGCCACCATGAGCGGCAC
>Ga0163144_10002883_pt1 | contig 39319 bp, 36 predicted proteins | sample OliLak19BULKMAT1_FD_123175 | JGI IMG/M metagenome (GOLD analysis project Ga0163144, IMG submission 123175) | Freshwater microbial mat bacterial communities from Lake Vanda, McMurdo Dry Valleys, Antarctica - Oligotrophic Lake LV.19.BULKMAT1 | ecosystem: Environmental > Aquatic > Freshwater >...
CGGTCGCACGCTGCCTGTAAGGTTGGGCCATTTGCGTTCGTGGGCGATTTGCTATCGGACGCGGGGGTCAAGAGCAATCCGGACAAGGGCATGGCAGCCCGTGGCGAAAATCATGCGGGCTACGAACGAGGCTGTTAGCCCCAAACATTGGTTGCCGCGACTCCTTGCCAGCCACGAACATGTCGCGCCAGAAACGTAGCTAACTTCCGGGACATGACACTATCCCCCGCGCCCCCCTCGCTTGTGGAGAAAATATGATGCCCCCCCCCCCCCCCCCCCCTTTGTCAAGGCTGATCTTCGGAAATCGCTGAAAATCCTGCTTGAGTGGTTGCCTTGCACTATCAATTCGCGAATCACATTCTTGAAGCACCCGAGGTAGCGGGCTAGGCAGCTTTGTGGAGCGCGGTCGCACGCTGCCTGCAAGGTTGAGCCATTTGCGTTCGTGAGCGATTTGCTATCGGACGCGTGGGTCAAGAGCAATCCGGACAAGGGCATGGCAACCCGTGGCGAAAATCATTCGGGCTACGAACGAGGCTGTTAGCCCCAAACATTGGTTGCCGCGACTCCTTGCCAGCCACGAACATGTCGCGCCAGAAACGTAGCTAACTTCCGGGACATGACACTATCCGCCGCGCCCCCGTGACGAACGCGCGACGAAATCATCTGGCGCTGCCATTCGCGCGGCGGGTGTCCCACTCCGAAGCTCAGCAGCCTTGCCGGGGCTACTCAAGCCGCATAAAACCTCAAAAAATTTGAGGGTTTGTGCATGACATACCGCGACACCAAGACGGCCCTTCGGACTCTCGCAGAGGTTGCCGTTACGCAGGGGGGCTACGTCACAGCGCGCTAAGCTGCGGCGGCGGGATATGCCTCCTCGCACCTGCGTTACCACCTTGCCGCGAACAACTTCGAGCGGGTTGCGCACGGGCTATACCGCATTCCGACATTTCCGCGCGCCGAGCACGACGATCTGCTGCGTCTTCGCTTCTGGAGTCGGGATCGAGACGACCAGCCGCAAGCAATCGTCTCGCATCAGACCGCACTCGCCCTTCACGCCCTCGCAGAGTTTATCCCGACGCAGATTCACCTGACGGTACCGGCGAAGTTCCGCAAGCGCGCGCCGAAGCCATGCACGCTGCACAAAGGTGCCGTACCGACGCCGGACGCCACTGAAATTGACGCGCTGCTTGTGACGACACCAGTACGCACGCTTCGTGATCTGGCGAGCGATCCGGCGATGCCGACAGAACAGTTCGAGCGCGCCGTCGAGGAGGCTGTGAGCCGAGGCCTCATCCGGCGCTCCGAAGCGGGTGCGTCGACCACGATCTGGCGCAACGTCGGCACGACGATGCGCTAAAAGCGGGGCAGCCGATGAGCCACTCCTATCCGAACGCGGCGGCATTCCGACAGGCGCTCGAGACGCGGATTCGCACAGCGGCGGCGGAGCGCTGCGTGCAGATCCAAGGACTTCGCCTCAAGATCGCGATCGAACGCCTGCTCGCGAGACTGTTCCATGACGCTCACCCACCGTGCCTGCTCAAGGGGAGCTACGCAACGGAGCTCTGTTTTCGTCTGAAGGCTCGGACCACGCGAGATGTTGACCTAACAATCGACGAAGTGGTTGACTTTAGCGAGCTGCCGAAGCGGCTCGTCGAAGTGCGCGAAATGCTCGATATTGCCCGGAAGCTAGATCTGGCCAACTTCTTCGAGTTCATCATTCCGCCCGCACGAGGTGAGATCCAAGCCGCGCCGGGCGGCGGGGGCGTCTTCAGTGTGCTTGCCAAAATCGCGGCGCGCGTTTGCCCGCTTCCACAGCGACCTTGGATTCGGCGATGGTGCAGTTGGCGAGATCGAGGATCTCACCGGCGAAGATCTCTTAGTACGCCACGCGCTGATGGAAACCTTCCGCCAGCGCGAGCGGCACAAAGTTCCCGATCGCCTTCCCACGCCGCCCGAAGCATGGCGCGGCGAGTTTCCTGCGATGGCCGCCGAGGCAGGCACTTCGACTCGGGATCTCGACTCCGCGTTTACAGCGATCGGGGAGTACTGGGCAGGCCGCAGCGGGCCCGCTTGCCGCGATCTAACATTCGGGTGCAAGCCTGTAAGAAGAAACATGGGCGTCCCGCAATCGGGACGCCCAGTGAGGGAGGGGGAGAGTTTCTTGCTCGTACCCGTGTTGCGATCACGCCGCAGCGCGAGTTCGTGTCTTCATGAACTTCGGCGCTCGCACGTCAGCGCACGCGACGAGTTTGTTGAGCAGGTCTGCTGGCGACGTCGCGCAGATGTCGGCGCTGATTTCCTCAGCGAGTCCTGGAGCGCGATTGAAGATGCCGCCGCCAACGACGATTTGCAGATTCGGGCATGCGTTCACTTCGCGGAGCGTGTCGATGAGCATGCGAATGCTCGGCGCGTCACGATTACTCGATGCAAAGAGCAGCAGTATGTCGGGCTCTTGCTTGCCGACTTCTTCGAAGATCTCATCGTTCGGAACGCCGCCGCCAGCGAAGTAGACGTCGTAGCCGTCAGCTTCGCACAAGTCAGCAACCAATTGGCCCGCAAGTTCTTCCGGTTCGTTCGGTCCGCAGAAGAGGCATACCTTGCGGTTGCGGCGAATCTTTTGCGTGTAGCGCGACTGGGCTTGATCGACCAGCATGCGCAGCAGTCGCGTGCCGTAATGATGAGCCAGTCCTGTCATCTGATCGTTGCGGTGCAGCGTGTGCACCATTTCGAGAGCGGGCCAGAAAAGCTCGCGTGAGACCTCTTCGGGTGCGATGCCCGAGTCGTAGAGAACATTGACGAGCGAACGCGCGGCGGGGCGGTCACCGGAAACGAGGTGGCCGAACAGCTGCTCCAAGGTCGATTCAAAGTTCATGGACGTCCGACTGCCGGGTAGGCGTCGTGGTCGCTCTGCGTCCTCCGTGCGAAGCGACCGGATCTATGTAGCCCCGAGATCCTCCCGGGCGGTTGGGCGTTGCACCCGCGTGCTGGGACTTCGATCGGCGCGATTGGCACGCATTCGCTAGCGTTCATCTACTGGTTGATAATGCGCGGCCGCCCCGGCATAACCTGCGCCTATGGGCGAGTTCGGCCGCACGGGGCGACGCCGGGCGAACGCCGATTCGCGTTCCGCATCGGACAAGCGAGGATGACTCACATGAAGCAGCAGCACTCCCGTGTACTCAGCCTTCGCTTCGGCGAGTCACCGATCGCCGACCTCTGCTCGTGCGTCGTGCTCGCGCTCCTCACAGCGTTCATGATCGGTGCTGGTGACTTGAGTGCGGTCAACCCCGTGGGCACGCTCTTGCTCGTTGTCGCCGCGGGCGCGACGCTTGGCGCGGTTTTCCCCCGCCACGTGTTACTGACAGCGACGATTCTTGGTCTCGCCGTACCAACAGCACATGTGTTAGCTCGCATGAATAGTTGGTCGGTTGAGAGCGCGCCGCGCTCGCTGTGGTGGGCGCTACTTGTGCTCGTTCCCGCCGTCGTGGCCGCCTTCGCTGGAAGCGTGCTTCGCCGCGTTGCGTCGGCGCGGTGAGCACTACGGTGAGAGCGGTTCTTCGCGCGGCTTGCCGAAGCGGATCTGGGCGAGCAGCATTCCCGCGAACATCAGTGATGCGCCGAGCAACTTGCGTTCAGTGACGACTTCGCTGAGGAAGATCGCGCCAGCGAGCATTCCGAAAACGCTTTCCAGACTCAAGATGATCGCGGTGTGCGTAGGCGGTGCCGTCCGCTGCGCGATCATCTGGAGTGTGAAGGCGACGCCGACGGGAAACACACCGCCAAAGAGCACCGCCCACTTTGCGGCGTCGATAGAGGCAAGTGTTGGGCGTCCGAACATCAAGCCGAGTGCGAGGGTGCTCACACCGGTGATTGCAAACTGCAAAAACGCATAACGGATCGGATTGAGCGACGGCGACCACTTCGCGACGACGACGACGTGAATCGCCCAACCGAGCGCGCAGACGAGCACAATCGGATCACCGCGCTCGAGCGCAAAATCGTGCGTGATAGACAAGAACCAAAGTCCGACAAGCGCGAGTGCGACTGCAAGCCAAACGACCCGACGAACGCGATGACCTGCGAGGAGCCCGAGCAGCGGAACGAGGACCACGTAGAGTGCCGTGATAAACGCGCCGTTGCCCGCCGACGTGTGAGCAAGTCCCCACTGCTGAAACGACGCCGCGACCGCCATCACAATGCCCGTGACGCCTCCTGCGACGAGGTGCGCGCGGTTGAAGCCGCCTCGCGAGATCGATGGCAACACCCAAGGCAGCAAGACGATCGCGCCGAGTGTGAAGCGCAGGCCCGTGAAGGTGAGCGGATCGAGGTGTTGGGCACCGAGACGTTGCGCGACAAATCCGAGACCCCAGATCAGGGCAGCGAGAAGGAGGAGTACGTCCGCCGTGAGCGGAGAAAGCCCCCGCGTCATCGCGCTGGGCCGGTCGCTGCCGGTTTGCCCGACGCGCCCGCGGGTCGCCGTGCACCGAATGGGGCGCCATTCGTCTTCGAGTGGACGAATGAGCCCTCGCCAATTCTCGCCCACGGGAGGTTTGGTCCCTGCCACTCGAGCTCAAGCGCCTCTTGCCCTTCGTTCTCAAAATAAAGCAACTCAACTTCGTGCACACCAATTGTGAGTGGTGCGACGCCTTCAACGCTCTTGAACGAATGAGGACCATCGTTATCGATGACGACGTGTCCATCCACTATTAGGCGACTGCCGTCATCTGAAGCTAACCGGAAGCGCCAAAGTCCTTCATAGGGCACCGAGAGATAGCCGCGGAAATAGAGACCGAAGTGATCGTGCTTGTCTTTGGGGATCGCGAAGCCGTGAGGCGGGTCGAGTGGCAGATCTTTGCCAACTTGCCTTCGAACGTCTTCGACCGACTTGAAGTTGCCATCGACGACTGCCCACTCCACGCCGGTGCCGCGCCCGTCCGCGTCGTTACGGCGGACGTTGTCCCAAGGGACCACGCGCTCATAGGTTTGGCTCGCGACCGGTCCAACCGGCGCGTCGCCGACGAACGTGCGAGCTTTCACGGTGGTGGTCTGCCGAAGAGCGATTGCGGTCAATATTCCACTGTCCTTCGTCGGTTCGCTTCCGTTCGTGGTGTAGCGCACGACGGCACCATCGGGCGTTGGGGCGGGCATGACCTGAACCGCGTTCACGTAGATGGTTCCGGCTGGGCGCAGATCTGCGGGCCGCACCACCATCGGTGCGCCGACGAACTCAAGCGCGATCACACTAGCGATCGGATCGGGCGCGGCGGCTGGCAGTTGAATAACGACATCGGCACCGCGGCGCTCGGCTTTCAGCAACTCGCCCGTTGTTAGTAACGTCGCGCTGCCTAGGCTATTGAGCAGGCCGGGCACGACCAGTGCTCCGTCCGTCGGCCATTCAAAGACTTGGAAGTAGAGCGTCGTGTTCTTCCCGCCGGTCTTGGTCGTGGAGCGCCCGAAGGGAAGCGATGCGAACACGCTGGCGGTCGTGCCGTAGATCGAGTCGCCGTTCTTACTCATCCACGCGCCCATCGCCGCGAGTCGCTCGACGATCGCCGGTGGAAACTCTCCCTCGGCAGTCGGGCCGACGTTGAGCAGGAAGTTGCCTCCCTTTGAGGCGATGTCACAGAGCATGTGGATCATCGTTTCGGGCGACTTCCAATTCGTGTCATGCTTGTGGAAACCCCACGTGCCGTTCATCGTCATGCACGTTTCCCAGTCGCGCGGCTTGCCATCGGGGCCGACGACTCCGGTTGCGGGAATCTCCTGTTCCGGAGTGCCGTAATCGCCGCGAAAACGATCCGGGTTGTCGCGCGTCTGACCAGCCATGCCGTCGCGACCGACATCAACGCGGTTGTTCACGATGATGTCCGGCTTCAGCGAGCGCACGTAGTCGTCGAGATCCTTGCCACGCGCGTGATTCCAAGTTCCCTCCCATTCGCCGTCGAACCAGAGCACGCCGATATTTCCATAAGTGCCCGAGAGCAGCTCGGCAAGCTGTCCCTTCATGTGAGCGACGTAGCGGTTGTAATCGGCGATCTCCGTTGGCCGCGTGTCCCACGCGCGGCGCGGGAGATAGTCAGGATGGTGCCAGTCCATGATCGAGTGGTAGAAGCACAGTCGAATGCCCGCGGCTTCGCAAGCGTTCGCGAGTTCCATCAGGATGTCGCGGTGGAATGGGCTGTCCATCACGTCCCAGTCGGTGAGCTTCGAATCCCAGAGACAAAATCCGTCGTGATGCTTGCTCGTGATCACGATGTATTTCATCCCCGCGTTTTTCGCGATCTCAACCCATCGCGTCGCGTCGAACTTCACTGGATTAAACTGCTTCTGAAGCGGTTCGTAGTCTTCGGGCTTGATCTGCGCGCCGTTCAAGATCCATTCACCAGCTCCCGGTACCGGCTTGCCGTTCCACTCGCCTGCGGGCACTGCGTAGAGCCCCCAGTGAATGAACATGCCGAATCGTGCGCCACGCCACCATTTCATGCGCTCGTCGCGGGCGGTGTCTGTTTCCATCGTCGCTGGGCCTCGAACTGGCGGCGCGGTCGCACGGCCAGTCGCTTGGCTCGCAAGCGGACCCGGGATGGGATTCGCGATTGGATTGGTGAAGAGCGCAGCGATAGCGATGGCGGCAGTCAAAAGCATGCAATCAGGCTATCAGAGCGCCTCGTGAACGTGCCCACGCGAGCGCGCCAGTTTGCGCGCCGCGCGCGACCGGATACCTTGCCGAGCGATGCTCCGCCGAAACTTTCTCTTCTTTGTCGCTGTCGCGCTCGTCGCTTGTGACAAACCGCTGCCGTCAACGGTGCCGAACCCCGCCAGCTCGACGGCGGCGCCGACGGCTGCCCGGACGATCGCCGTAATACCCAAAGGAACGTCACACGAGTTCTGGCGGACGGTCGAGGTGGGTGCTCGGAAGGCGGGCACGAATCTCGGCGTCAATGTCGTGTGGAAGGGACCGGCGCGAGAAGATGACCGCGACGAGCAAATCAAAGTCGTCGAAGCGTTTGTCGCTCGCAAGGTCGACGGCATCGTCATCGCGCCGCTCGATGCGTCGGCGCTGGTGCGCCCGCTGAAAGCCGCGAAGGACTCAGGCATTCGCGTGACCATCTTCGACAGTGGTCTTGACTGGGACGGTTATGAGAGTTTCGTCGCGACCGACAATATCAGAGGTGGCTCCATCGCCGCCGAGGAGTTAGGCAGATTGCTCGGCGGTAAAGGCAAGGTTGTGATGATGCGATACGTCGAAGGATCAGCAAGCACGATGCAGCGCGAGCAAGGGTTTCTCGACACGCTGAAGGCGAAGTTCCCCGGCGTCGAAGTCGCTTCAAGCGATCAGTTCGGCGGTGCGACGCTGGAAAGTTGTCTGAAGACGGCGGAGAATCTGCTCACGCGATTTGCTGATTTTGACGGCGCATACGCGCCGAACGAACCGAGCGCCGCCGCGTTCATGAAGGCACTCGACGCAGCCAAGCGGAAGGACAAAGTGAAGCTCGTCGGCTTCGACGCATCGACGGCCTTGGTTGGCGGACTGCGCGACGGCAAGATCGACGCGCTGGTGGTGCAGAATCCGATGCGCATGGGCGAACTCGCGGTGACAGCGATGGTCGACGCTCTCGCGGGCAAGCCGGTTGAGAAACGGATTGACACGGGCTGCACATTGGTGACGAAAGCCACCATGGAAGAGCCTGCGATGAAGGCGATCTTGTCGCCAGAACTGCCCAAGTGAAGCCACTCAAGAGATTGCCCACGTGAGACTGGCGAGCACACCATGACTGCGCTCAGCATGCGGGGCGTTAGAAAGCGATTTGCCGCGACCGTCGCGCTCGCTGGAGTCGATCTCGAGGTCGCGGCGGGTGAGATCCATGCGCTCCTCGGTGAGAACGGCGCTGGAAAAAGCACGTTGATGAAGATTCTCGCGGGGGCGATCACGCCGGACGCGGGCGTGATATCGCTGAACGGAACGACGTACGCGCCGCGCGACCCGATAGCCGGACGCGATGCAGGCGTGGCGATGATCTACCAAGAGCTGACGCTGGCCCCGCATCTGAGCGTCGTGGAGAACATCCGACTTGCGCGGGAAAAGACGATCACGCGCGCGGATGCAACTGCGGCGCTTCGGGCGCTCGGTCTAACGAACAGCGTCAACACGCTCGTCAAGAACTTGGGTCCGGGCGAACGCCAGATTGTTGAGATCGCGCGTGCGATCGCCGCTGATGCGCGGGTGATCGTGCTCGACGAACCGACGTCGTCGATCGGTCCGATGGAAGCTTCGCGAGTTTTCGATGCAATGCGGCGGCTTCGTGATTTAGGTCGCGCGGTCATCTTCATCAGTCATCATCTCGATGAAGTGCGCGCGGTTGCAGAGCGTTTCACGGTGCTCCGCGATGGAGCAAGCGTCGGCACGGGACGAATCGCGGAGACATCCGATGACGCGCTCATTGCGCTCATGGCTGGACGTCCGCTCGGTCAGCTCTTTCCGGTTCGCACGTGGGCGGCTGGCGGGGTAGTGCTGAAGATCGACGCCCTCGCTGGCGATTCGTTGCCGCGTGACGCTTCGCTTGAACTTCGCCGCGGCGAGATTTTCGGGATCGCTGGGCTCATCGGTGCGGGTCGAACGGAACTCCTTCGCACAATTTTTGGGCTCGATGCTGTGCGCGCCGGACATGTGCGTGTTGGGGCGTGGAGTTCGTCCACAGCACAGCCCTACCTCAACCTCCGTCACGGGGTCGGAATGCTGAGCGAGGATAGGAAAAACGAGGGGTTAGCTCAGCGCCTTCCGATTGCGACGAATCTGCTTCTGTCGTCACTCAATCGCCACGCGCGTCACGGCGTCGTCGATGACCGAACGTTGGCGCGAGCGAGCGAGCCATGGCTCGCGCGGCTCGGAATCAAGGCGGCGTCGCCGCTTCGCCTTGTGAGTGAGCTCTCGGGCGGTAACCAGCAGAAAGTCGCGATAGCGCGACTGCTCGCGCACGACGTGGATGTGATGCTTCTCGACGAGCCGACGCGCGGCATCGACGTGGGAAGTAAAGCGGAGATCTATCGGTTGCTCGCGTCGCTCGCGTCGCAAGGCAAGGCGATTGTGATGGTGAGCTCTGTCGCCACTGAGTTGCTCGGGCTGTGCGACCGTATTGCGGTGATGCATCGCGGGGTGCTGGGTGCTGCTCGCGCAGCCGACGCGTGGACCGAGGAGTCGATCGTGCACGCGGCCAGCCTCGGCACCGCAAAGGATGTGGCGTGATGTCACCGCTAGGACGACTACGAGGAATCGTCGGGCCACTCATCGGTTTCGCGCTACTCTTCGCGTTCGTCGCGTGGAGCGACCCGAGTGCGTTGTCGGCGCTCGTCGCTCCGGGCAACGTGCGGACGGTGCTCGTGCAATACGCGGGACTGATGATCGCCGTCGTCGGGATGACGCTCGTCATCGTCTCCGGCGGTATTGATCTCTCAGTCGGCTCCGTGGCCGCGCTCTCGTCGGTTGTGACGGCGCTCGCGCTCAGTCGCGGCGCGAGTCCCACCGTCGCGGCGCTTGCGGGCATAGCGACCGGCGTCACCTTCGGCTGCTTGAACGGACTCATCGTGACGCGCTGGCGGATAGCGCCGTTTATCGCAACGCTCGGGACCATGGGCATCGCTCGCGGACTCGGGAAATGGCTGGCGCAGGACCAAACCGTTCGCGTGCCCGACGAGCAACTCGGCTGGCTGGACGCGCTCACAACAGCGAACCCGCAGCCAGCGTGGCTGGTTCTCGCACCAAGCGTGTGGATTGCGTTTCTCGTAGCGATCGTTGGCGCGGTTGTTCTCCGGCACACGGTGTTCGGCGTGCACGTGACAGCGATCGGATCAAGTGAAACGACGGCGCGTCTCTGTGGTGTTCGCGTCGAGCGGACGAAATGGATCGTCTATGCGCTCTCGGGATTGTGCGCGGGCATTGCTGGCACGATCCTCTTTGCTCGACTAACCGTCGGAGATCCGACGGCGGCAATCGGATTCGAGCTGCAAGTCGTCGCAGCCGTCGTCATAGGTGGTGCGAGCCTCGCAGGCGGCGAAGGATCGATCGGTGGTGCATTGTGCGGCGCGCTTCTTCTAGGGTTTCTCGTCCAAGGGTGCAATCTCCTGGGCATCAAGAACTCGGCGCAGGAAATGCTGACTGGTGTGATCGTCGTGCTCGCTGTCACTATCGACGCGTGGCGATCGCGCCGATGATGCGACGGGTCGGCTGAGTAGCTCGTGTGGCTCACTTCTCTGGCCGGGGTCGTCTGAATGGGAGGTTTGCGATGAGGGGACTTCAGCTCTGCAAGCTGTTCGTGTTGCACGTTCCGGCAGTGCTCGCTGGCGCGACGAGTACTTCACTGCTCGCCGCTCCGCCGGAAGCGACGGTCTCCATCTCAGTGGATGGTGGGCCGACGGTGACGAGCGCGATCACGGGAACAACTGCGTCGAATGGCAATCAGCACTACGTTGCTACCTACACCGGCGCAGGCGGCGCTTGGACTATCAATTGTGATGTCTCCGCCGACTACATGGCAAGTCCTCAGGCCGGTCTCGTCGGCATCATCACCATTCAAAACCTGAGCCAAGTCACGCAGACGTTCAACTGGGGCATTGACGTCCCACTCTGTCCGACGATCACCGGTGGATCGCTCGTTGGCGGCACGTCGGTGCTCACGCTGACGACCGTGGGACCTGGCACTCTCTCGTGTGCCGACGGTGTCGCCATGCTCCGCGCCGTCGGAGATGGCGCGACGGTCGGGCTCATGTATGCATGCCCGATGAACCTTGGCACGACCGGATCGGGAACCGCGACTGTGAACGGCAGTTTCGGCACACCGCTGCCAGCGGACGTGGGCCCCACCACAATCGACGTGATTGGACAACGTGAGTCGTTCACTCTCACGTCGGGCGACAAGCTCAAGATTCAGTTTGTTTTCGCTTTCAAGGACACGCTGACGTGGGTTGAGCCCGCGTGTGCTGGCGATCTGAATGGCGACGGTGCGATCGGCGGCATGGATCTCACGCTCCTCCTCTTCGCGTGGGGCAACACTGACCCGTGCGCCGGGAGCATTCCCGAAGACATCGACGGAAGCGGTATGGTCGACGGTACCGACCTGTCATTCATGTTGAACGCGTGGGGTCCCTGCGACGGCTAACAGTGTGTACTCCCACGAGGTATCTTTGGCCGCATGCTGAACGCTCTCGTTGCTGCGGCGCTCGTTTTTGCTCCCGAAACGTCGCGTATCCAGCCGGTGCCATTCACCGCGGTGCGCCTCATTGACCGCTTTTGGGCGCCGCGCGTCGAGACCGCGCGCACGGTCACGATTCCGACATGCTTCAAACAGTGCGAGACATCGGGACGGCTCGCGAACTTCGACCGCGCTGCTGGCAAAGATGCCACGGCCTTCCAGGGCAACTGTTTCGACGACTCGGACGTCTACAAGGTGATCGAAGGGGCCGCGTATGGCCTTGCCCAACATCCCGACCCAGCGATGAATGCGTATCTCGACGCGCTCATCGCAAGAATTGCGGCTGCTCAAGAACCGGACGGTTATCTCTACACGATTGCAACGTCGGCGAAACGACCACGTGACGCGCGATGGAAGGATGAGCGCTCGAGCCACGAAACCTATTGCGCTGGTCACCTCTTCGAGGCGGCGGTCGCGCATTTCCAGGCGACCGGTCAGCGCTCGCTCCTTGACGTGGCGCAGCGTGTGGCGGATCTACTGGTGCGGGAGTTCCTCACGGGAAACCGTCGTGAGGTTCCCGGCCACCAAGAGGTCGAGATCGGGCTCGTCCGCCTGTTTCGCGTCACGGGGCAGCAAGACTATCTCGATCTTGCCCGCCACTTCCTCGTGCGACGCGGCGTTGCGGACGGGCGCGAGCTCTACGGTGAATATTGCCAAGATCACCTCCCGCTCGTCGAGCAGCGGGAAGCGGTCGGTCACGCGGTCCGTGCGGGCTACCTCTACACCGGTATGGCAGACGTCGCCGCGATCACGGGCGAGACAACCTTCGACGACGCGCTGAACGCGATTTGGCGTGACTGCGTCGGTACGAAGATGTACGTGACGGGTGGCATCGGCGCGCTCGCGCAGAACGAAGGATTCGGGAAAGCCTACGAGCTGCCGAACGAGTCTGCGTACAACGAAACATGCGCTGCGATCGCCAGTTGTTTATGGAATCACCGAACGTTTCTGCGTACGGGCTCGAGTGATCCGATCGACGTGCTGGAACGCACGCTCTACAACGGCATGCTCGCAGGCGTGTCGCTGAGTGGCGACAAGTTTTTCTATCCCAATCCGCTTTCGTGTGACGGCATTCGTCCCTTCAATCATGGAACGCTCGGCCGCGCGCCGTGGTTTGGTTGCGCGTGTTGCCCAGTCAACGTCGCTCGATTTCTCCCGAGCATCTCGGGTTACGTCTACGCGACGAGCGCCGACACCATCTACGCGAATCTCTACGTTCAAAGCGAAGCGACGATCGCGTTGGGTAGCCACGAAGTACACCTCACACAGACGACCGAGATGCCGTGGAAATCCGTCGTTGAGTTCACGGTGGATTCCGTGAGCGACCACGCTGGCGACGCGCGGTTCGTGCTCGCGCTGCGTATTCCGAGTTGGTCACGTGGCCGCGGAATCCGCGGAACACCATATGCGTGGCTCGGAGCGCCGAGGGCGCCCGCGGTTTGGTCGCTCTCAGTGAACGACGAGCGCGTTCCGTACTCGGCATTTTCGGAGGACTCGGGGTATCACCGCATTGATCGCATATGGAAGGCAGGAGATCGAGTGCGCCTCGGGCTGCTAATACCAACGGCGCGCATTGTTGCGAAGAAGGAAATCGAAAGCGCACGCGATCGTGTCGCGCTCGAGCGCGGTCCGTTGGTGTATTGCGTCGAGGCAATCGACGCAGGTGGCTCGCGATCAACGATCCGTGATGTATATCTCCCCGACGATGCCGAGATCAATACGGAAGAGCGCCCCGATCTCTTTGGTGGCGCTACGGTGTTGACGACCACGGCGCGACGCGTCGGTGGCGGCGAGGTGAAGCTCACCGCAGTTCCGTACGCGTTCTGGGCGCATCGTGACGTTGGTGAAATGCAAGTGTGGCTCGCTCGAAACGCCGCGACCGCAGAGGCGGTTCCGCCGGAAACGCTCGCAAGTCGCGCGACGGCTACCGCGTCGCATATATGGGTGAGTGACACGCCACAGGCCCTCAACGATCGTCGCGTACCGAGGTCATCGAGCGACGGGACAATCCCGCGCCACACGTGGTGGGACAAAAAGGGTTCGGTCGAATGGGTTCAGTACGACTGGCCCGAATCGACGAACGTGTCCAAGGTGAGTGTGTGGTTCTTTGACGATTCGAACACGGGCGGCGGGTGCACGCTACCCCAGTCGTGGCGGCTGCTCGCAAATGAAGGTGACGTGTGGGTGCCGATCGCGGCGAACTACGAGGTAGCGCGCGATCGCGCGTGCACCGTTACGTTTCCAGCGGTCATGACCGGGGCGCTACGCCTCGAAGTGGCGCTCGCGCCAGGACACTCCGGTGGGATCTTGGAGTGGAGTGTTGAGTGAAGCTCGAACCGCGCTGACGCAACGATAGTGGGGCTATTGCCCGTGGGGAGATGCGTTTTGTCGCCGATCTGGTAATCGCCGACCGCGGGCGGCGCTCTTGTGGCTACTCTCCGCTCGCTCAGCGTCGCCTAATTTGGTTCAGCAGGAGTAATCTCAATGCAGTGGGCACCCGATTTTCAGATTGCCTCGGTCTGTGTGTTGTTCGCTGCTTCGCTTGCTGCAGCAGCGCCGCCCGCAGCGACCGTCTTCTACTCGGTGGACGGCAGCAGCGTTTCGACGGTTGTGCTTCTAGGCACTCCAGGCGCTGACGGGACTCAACACTACGAGAAGGCGTTCAATGGACCGAACGGCGCTTGGCGGGCGCACTGTAGTTTTACCGTCGACTTCAAGGCTGATCCGAAGTCGTTCTTGAGCGGCACGATCACGATGCGGAACGACGGAACCGACGTCATCGAATTCGCGTTTGGCGTTGACGTACCACTCTGTCCGGCGATCGATGGCGGTTCCGTTCTGGGTGGCGCGGCCGTGGTGAGCCTGAATGCGGTCGATGGCGGCGCTGTAGCTTCGAGTGGGACGGAGCCGATCCTCCGAGCGATCGCCGACGGAGTGACTGCTGCCAAAGTGTTCATGTTTCCGACGTTCCTTGGCACGACCGGATCTGGCACGATGGCTCTGACCGAGAGCTACGGTCTGCCTGTCCCGTCCGCGCTCGGACCGGATTCCATCGACATCATCGGCGCGCGGCAGAAGCTAACACTGACCGCTGGTGACAGCGCGGCGGTTGAGTTCACACTGGTCTTCAGCGATGCCACGCCCACGATCGCGTCGGGGTGCCCAGCAGACGTGTCCGGAGACGGCGCGGTCGGTCCTGAGGATCTGGCTGCGCTTCTGGGTTCTTGGGGCCAGACCAGCGACTGTTCCGTGCAGCTCGACGGCGATCTCACACAGGATGGCGTGGTCGATGCAGCAGACCTCGCGGCGCTGTTAGGGATGTGGGGGCCGTGCGAGCCTGGGTGATGGACGGCGCCGTCGCTACGCTACGACGTTAATGCAACCCAGCAGCCCGCGTCTCTCCTTCGACCGAGGCACGCTGCGGATCGACGGAGTCGCGCGCTCGGCGGTTCAATTTGCTTTGGCGTGCGGCTGCGATTGGGATCCGCGCGTCGACGCGTGGAGATGCGAGGCGATTCGCGCGAGCGCTGTGGAGCGTGCGCTCAAGGCGACGTACGGCGCTGACTGGACGAACGCGATCGAGTTCCTCCGCGCGCCGGCGCTCGACGCGAGCCGATTGCCGTCGCTGCGACCAGAACAGACCGAAGCGGTGACGCAGTGGGAGAAGGCAGGGCGGCGCGGGCAAGTCATCATGCCGACTGGCACCGGCAAAACCGTGGTGGCACTCGCTGCCATTGCGGCGGCGCGGGTGTCGACGTTGATCGTTGCGCCGATCCGCGATCTCATGTACCAGTGGCATCGGCGCATCCTCAAGGACCTCGGCTATGACGCTGGAGTCATTGGCGACAACCAACATGTCATTCGGCCGATTTCAGTAACGACCTACGACAGCGCCTACATTCACATGGCGCAGCTCGGCGATCGCTTTGAGTTTCTTGTCTTTGACGAGGAGCATCATTTGTCCGGCGCGTGCGTGCGCGAGGCAGCAATTTTGTCGGCGGCGCCGTTGCGACTGGGATTGACGGCGAGGCCATGGCGCGCCGATGGTCGGCACACAGAGCTCGAAACGCTGGTTGGTCCAGTCGTGTACGAGATGCCGTTCGACGCCGCTCGCCGCAATCGGCTGGCGGACTTCGATGTCATTCGCATCCCGGTCGCACTGCACGAGGAAGAGCAGGAGACGTTTGATCGCTGCAGCCGACTAATCCGCGATGTCATCGCCGAGCGCCGCCGTCAGAATCCTCGCTTCACGCGGGACGATCTTTGCGCTGAGGCGAGTGCTGATCCAGAGGCTCGTCACGCAATGAAGGCATTCTTTGCCAAACGGGCGATCGAAGACCGGGCGCACGAGAAGTTTCGAGTGCTGGAGGATCTCTTTCGCTTGCACTCGGGCTCGCGTGTGATCGTCTTTGCAGGGTCGAATCAGATGGCGATTGATGTCTCGCAGCGATTCCTTGTGCCGTCGCTCCTCGCGCACTCGCCGAAGTGGGAGCGGCACGCGGTACTCGATGGCTTCGCCAACGGCGAGTTCCCGGTCGTCGTCGCCAACCAAGTGCTCGACGAAGGCATTGACGTGCCCGACGCCAAGATTGCCGTAGTCTTGGGCGGACACGCATCGACTCGCCAAGCGCTGCAAAGATTGGGGAGAATCCTGCGGCGCGTTGGTGAGGCTCGCGCTGTGCTCTACGAGGTGGTGTGCGAGACGTCCGGCGAAACGCAACGGTCTCGAGATCGACGACGCAACGATGCTTACAGCCGAACACGCCATCGTTCGATATGAACGGAACCGGGCCATTCCGGATCGGCTCGGACGTACGACGCACGCCCGGTACGTCACGTATGCGGACTCGATGATCGAGGTGTATCGACAAGGGCTCGGTATCACGCGTCGCGATCTTTGACGTCGAATCGAACAGATTTTTTATGACGAACCAGAGTGCCCGCCTCGGCGCATTGCGGCGTTCTGTAAGTTGCTCGACGAGAGTTCGACGTACGCGGCCTCACCTCACGCGTGGAAACTTCGGTTAGAGATCTTTCGCGCGGCTGCACGGAGTCATCCACTCGTAACGTCGCGCGATCGTTTGTTTGACGCCACCGAACAGAGTGTGAAGGACACCATCGCAGCAGCGCGGGGTACCTCTTGGCCGACTATCGAGTCCGATTTGTATGCCGACGTACTTGATCGTCAGCGATTGCTTGCGTTCCAAGTCCCGGACGCGTCGAACCTCTTGTTGAGTCGATACAACGTCGCGCAACTCCAGGCGTGCCTGTACCGGGCGCGGGGAATGACGATTACGGCGACGACCGACTTCAAGACGGTGATTCGCCACGTGAAGCTACTTCATTTGCTGCACGAAATTCGACGTACTGAAGGCACGGACGAGTACACGATCGAACTCACCGGTCCGGCGAGTCAGATTCTGTCGACGCGACGATATGGCGTGCAATTCGCGCGGATGATTCCGCCGCTACTCGCGTGTTCCGGATGGCGCATGCGGGCAGAGTTAGGGACGCCGTGGGGCGGTTCCGCCACGCTTTCGCTTTCACCCGAGGACGGATTCGTCGGTCACCTAGCGACACCAGCCGAGTTTGACTCGTCGGTGGAAGCGCACTTCGCGAAGAGCTTTAGCGAGCGTCGCGACGGCTGGCAACTGATTCACGAAGGGGCAATTCTCCAAAAGCATCAACGGACCTTCGTGCCCGACTCCCTTTTTCGTCACGACGACGGGACCGAAGTGTTGATGGAGATCGTTGGCTATTGGACGCCGGAGTATCTCGAGTCGAAGCGCGAGACGCTGCGCGCGTTTCCCGAGCATCAGTTCCTGTTAGCTGTTCAAGCGGATTCGCTGCGAACCACAGAACTTCCGGCGCACGTCGTGTCCTACAAGACCGCGATCAAAGTGCCGAAGATTGTGGCTGCGCTCGAGGCGATGCGTATCAATGCGCAGAACAAGCGAGCGGAGTGAGCGCGAGTGTTAGCAGCCCAAATGACTTTCGCTACGGGCTGTAGTGTTTGGCCGCCTTTTTCTTGGATCTTCGTTTGACGGGCTTCGCGAGTGTTGCGACAAACTTGTCGAGCGCTGCACGTTCAGTCGGCGAGAGCGCAGCGACCGGACCAGCGCTCGTCGCAAATTGCATCGCGTCGTCGTCGAGATTCGGATCGGTTCGCCTCGCGGGGCGTGCGAGTAGATCAAGCGCTTGGGGTGGGAGCGCAAGCGATTCTGCCAGCTTCTTCATAGCTTTTGGCGCGATCTGTGACTCGTCGCCGCGCTCGATACTCGCGAGTGCGGTTGGCATGACGCCGACACGGCAAGCGACATCTGCGATCGTGAGTTGCAACCGTCGTCGCGAGAGCTCGATCAGACGTGCCAGTGCAACGCGCCGCGCAGCTGACGAAGTGTTCAGGATCGTACCGGTCGAGATCGCGCCTGCTCGAGTCGTCATTCCGCCAACCGACGGCGGCCCGAGTGTGTCCTCAGCATCTGCCATCCGGCGCAGCCACGCGTGATTGACCTGAATGTTTGCATGTGTGCTCATCGCCTTGCTCCTGTTACTCACGAACACTTGCGCTCAAGAATGCTGCTGCGCCGCACGTCGGCAGTTCGAAATACACCAAGCCAAGCTTCTTCGGATCTGGATCCATGCGGGTCATGTCGCACGCTCGCTCGTAGAACAATTCTGATTGCGCGAGTGCGTGGAGCCGACGCGGCCTTTGAATCCCTCGCGCATGCTCTGTCGGACTGCCTCGCGGAAGAGCAGGCTGCCGACGCCGCGAAAACGGGGCGACTGGCCGATGTCGGCGATGCGCCAGTTCCATGGTGCAGTCTCAAGAAACTCGATGTAGACGATCGGTTTGCCCGCATCGGAACCTAAACGTGTGATGTGCTCGGCAGTCAGTGTCAGCATCACGCCTTGCCATTCGTCGTCGCAGGTAAGCCCGATACCAGTAGCTTGGAGGAGTCGTAGCGCTGGTCCCCTGCCCGACCAATCCCAGTGCAAACTCTGTGGCCAACGATCGCCAGCGATGCCCGCGAGTGCGAGATTCATCATCATCTCGACCGTTGCGCCCGACCACGCGCGTTCGACGAGTTCGAGATGTGACGGCGCGAGGCCGCCGACGAGTTTCGCGACTGCGATGCCGCCCTTGTCGCTGCGGAGCAGTTCGATCGCACGCGGCCTCACAGGACGACGAGCTCCGACTTCTTCTTCTGGAGTTCGTCTTCAAACACGAGCTTCTCGCCTAAAGACAGTCGAACGTCTACGAGTTGATAGAGCCGAAGCGCCTGCCGCAACAGCGCGGTCTTGGAGAGGTCTTTCTTCGCCGCGAGCTCCTCGAGCGAGTCCATCTCGGCGGGACTCAAGTTCAAGGTCATCGTGCGTTTCGGCGTCATCGCGGTCTCCGTGGAAAGCATGGAGGGAATAGCTAAAAAACATAGAAGTAGCGAGGAGAATCTCGATGAGTCACTCGGAGTCACTCGAAGTTATCGGACAATGCTGTCTCGCTTCGCGTTCGCTGGCGCTCACAATGGGCGCGTGGATCGTGAAAGTGCCATCGTCGCACGCGCGAGCGCGCCTGGGCGAGGCGTTCGCGCCCTCCTGCGCCTGAGTGGGCCGCCGACCTTCGCGCTCCTGCGCGCGTGTGGTCCGCTCGAAGCTGCGCCGGTGCGCGGCGGGAGAACGTGGCGCATGTTCGGTCGTGTGCCGTGCCTACTCACGATCATGCCGGGACCGTCGAGCTTCACCGGCGACGACTGCGCCGAGATCGCGCTCGCGGGAAACCCCGACCTCGTCGCGGAAGTGGAGTCGCGACTACTCGCGGCCGACGCGACAGTGCGGCGAGCAGCGCCGGGCGAGTTCACCTGGCGCGCGTTCGTAAATGGCCGCATCGATCTCACCCAAGCCGAGGGGGTCGCCGCGACGATCGCAGCATCGACCGACGCAGAGTTGCGAGCGGCGCGAACACTTGTCGAGGGGGGGCTCGGGCGCTTCGTTCGTGACATCGCGGAACGTGTTGCTGACGACCTCGCGCTCGTCGAGGCGGGCATCGACTTCACGGATCAAGAAGACGTTGTTGCGATCTCCGCCGCTGCCCTCGCGACGGACCTCACGTCGATGATCGCGGCGCTCCAATCGCGGGTCGATCGCACGGTCCCGACCGAGCGGCTCGACGCGGTGCCTCGCGTCGTACTGGCTGGTGCGCCCAACGCTGGGAAAAGCACGCTGTTCAACGCGCTCGTCGGGCGAACGCGCACGGTTGTCTCGTCAGTTGCGGGGACCACCCGCGACGCGATTGCTGAACGGTTGAGCGTTTCGACGCTGACCGGGGCGATGGAGATTGTGCTCGTCGACATAGCAGGCTTGGATTGCGTCGAGTCTGGCCCGCGCGGCGAGCACGACGTTGCAATGCAGCGCGCCGCTCGGCACGCGATCGAGACTGCGGACCTCGTCGTGCGGTGCGTGGGGCCAGAATCGGAAGCGCCCGATGTTTCGTCGCGCGAGATCGTGGTCTACACGAAGGTCGATCTGGCGCGTCGAGACGGATTGGGCGTCTGCGCGACGACCGGCGCTGGTCTCGACGCGCTGCGGCAGACGATCGGTACCCGGCTCGCTGCGCGACTCGTCGGTGGCGAGGGCGAGACATTGATACTCGGCGAGCGACACCGCTCGCTCTTGATTGAAGCGATCGGTCACCTTGAGCGTGGACTCACGACGCGCGAGGCCGAGCTTGTCGCGGCGAATCTCCGCCTCACGCTCGACGCGCTCGGAGGGATCACGGGTGCCATCGCGCCGGACGAGGTGTTAGGGCGCATCTTCGGGAAGTTCTGCGTTGGAAAGTGAGCCTACTCACGATCCCTACTCACGATCTTTATAGGTCTTCTTGTTCTTGTCGGCCTGCTTTTGACGGGCGCGATCAAGCATCGTCTCGTAGATGCGACCCATCGCGTCCTGCTTCTTCGGTCCGGTTTTCTTCGCGGTCACAAATCCGTGAGTATCGATATACCGCTTCACCATCTTGCTTTCCCAGATGCCGATGCACGTCGACGTCAGGATGTACAGCGTGAGTCCGCTCGGGGCTAGGTAGAGCATGACGGGGAACATCACGATCATTACGACCTTCATGATCTTCTGCTGCTGCGCCTGCTCCGGAGTCATGTTCGGCTGCGGCGGCGTCATGTACTTCTGCTGCACGTAGAACACGAAGCCCATGAGAATCGGCAGCAAATTGATGCTTGAGATATGAAAGAAGCCGAGATTGAGCGGCGTCGAAAACGGGATGAAGTTGTCCGCGCGGGAGAGGTCGCCTAGAAACGGCCAGTTGTTGAATTTCTGGAAGATGCCAAAAAACGCGGGCGATTGCCGCAGATCCCAGTTGAAGAAGAGAACCGCGTACAGCGCGATCCAGATGGGCATTTGCAAGAACGTCGGCAAGATGCCGCCGACGCAACCGACTGGATTGACGCCCTTCTCGCGGTACAGGCGCATCTGCTCGGACTGCATTTTCTTCGGGTCGTCGGGGAAGCGCTTCTGAAGCGCGTCGAGCTCAGGCTTGAGTTCGGACATCGCGCGACCGAATCGCTGCATCTGGATCTGGGAGCGCTTCATGATCGGATGCAACGCGAGTCGCACGACGATAACGAGCACGATGATTGCGAGTCCCCAATCAAACACGACCCAGTCGTGAAGGAACGCAAGGAACGCGTACATGCCGTTCGCGAGCCACGAGAACGTGCACCAAGTGCAACAGCTCGAGAGCATGTACACGATGAGTTCGCTCATCGAGAGTGCGCGGTATGGCTCGACGACTCCGAGGAGGCCCGGATCGAGCGGACCCGCGAAGACGCCGAGATCGAACGATGCCGTCCCGCCGGCCGCGACGTTCGCCAAAGGGCTGTGCAGCTCGGTCAGCACCGCGCGATTGGTTGCGTCGGCGCCGTTGTCGAAAACGCGGATGAACTCGATGCTCGGAGCGAGTGAGTGCGTTGGGTTTGCCTCGGTCCAAGGCGCGTGCACGGCGATCGCGAAGTAACGGCTCTTTGAACCAAACCACGAGAGCGTGAACTTGCCGGTGGCGGCCTCAGCGTTTGGCCAGAGCTCGATCTGCTTCGCGTTGACCAGCTTGTCGATCGCGCCACGCTCGAACATCTGTCCGGTGGAAATGACGTCGTTTTGTTCCGGATCGCGATCGGTCGGAAGGACATAGCCAAACTGGAGTCGTCGTGCATCGACATACGACGTCGGATCAATCGCGAGTTCGCTCGGACCGTACTGGACCCAGCGCAGAGAGGCTGGGGCGTTCGAGAGGTTCCACACGGTTTGTTGGAGCGCGAGGTCGAACGCGCTTCCAAGAACAAACTTCCGCTCGATTCGGAACTGGACGACACCGCTCGCGTCAACGAGTTCGGTCGCGAACTGCCCGGTCGACTCCTCGCTCCACACGGCACCGAACAGTTCGACCTTGCTTCCGTTGACCTCGATCGATCGCACCGCCAGCACAGGCACGTCATAGGTGACGCCGCCTCGAAAGAGCGGGAGCGTCGACGCCAGCACGTAACGCAAGTCGTCGCTCGGCATCGGCACCGACGGATCGACGCGATGTCGACGCGCCTGATTGCGCACCGTCGCGTTCAACCAATACTCAGAAAAGACGATCGACGAGATGCCAGCGGCGTTCGGCGCAAAGTCGATACGGAACGGGAACTTCGTCTCGTCGAGCGAGCCGAGCGGTAGCGCGAGGCGCGTCGCGCTGATGGCCCGATCGGGCGTAGCGGGACGGGCGGTGAGCGCCGCGGGTGCGGATTGGAGTACCGGCGCGGTGGGTGGTGCGGCAGTACCTGCGGTTGAGCCAGTCGCAGGGGTAGTTGCCTGCGCCCTAGCCTGCGCCAGCGTGGCGGCAGATGCGGGGGCACCGTCGGCTGGAGTTGGCGCCGCGGTTGGCGCCGCGGTCTGAGTCGCTTCAGGTCGCGCTGGCCGATTGCGAATGACGGCGAGCAGCACGGCGGTCGCGGCGGCCACGACAACGGCGGTGACGAGAAACCTTCGGAGTCCGGGACTCATGCAGGGCTACACAAAGAAGAGGAGGGAAACGGCCCGTCGACGCACGAGCGTCGACGGCATCTGGTCGTCCCGGCTCCCTGACCGAGGTCGCCAAGAGCGTTCAAACGCGCTCAAGCGCGCTGTTCGTGAGAGGTCGCTCTGGACGCGTCGCGAGTGGCCGTGGAAAGGTCAATCGGAGAGGTGGTAGGGCGATTTCACTTAACGACCTTCGAGGAGTCGGTCACCGAGCCAGTTGCTCAGCTCGGGCGTCGCGTGGATTCGCTCGACCGTGCGGTGCACATCGTACTCCACACGGTGGAACTCGATTCGGTTGACGGGGCGATCGCCGTCGTTCGTCGCGTCGAGGATTGCGTAGCTCGCGCGGGGGTCGCCGTCGCGCGGCTGGCCGACCGACCCAGGATTGACGATGGCTTTCTCCTCGGGGCGAAGGACGTACACGCCGTCGAAATCCTCTGGCGGATAGAAGTCAGGCTCGTCGGTAAAGACGCCTGGGACATGTGTGTGCCCGACGAGGCAATAGCGCGGAACGTGCGCGAAGATCTGCGCGACCTTCTGCGGGCTCGACAGCGTGTCGTCGGGAAAAAGGTACTCGTTGATGCATTTCCGCGGCGTTCCGTGAACACAGATGAAGTCGTCGAATGCCTTCCGAACTGCGAGAGTCATGAAAAACTCGAGCCGCCGCTGCCGATCAGATTCGATCTCGCGCTGCCGGCGTTCTTGGGTGTCCGGGCCGATCTCGCCCGCGTTCCTGAGCGCTTCGAGCTCCGCGAGTAGGCGAAGGTGATGGTTATTGATCTGATCGCGGGTCCAGAACGCTGCGCGGCGCGCGGCGTCGTTGAAGTTGGTTGGCTCGTAGAGGACGGCGCAATCATGATTGCCCATCAACGACCATTCACACTTCTGTCCGACGATGTCGACGCACTCGACCGGATCGGGCCCATAGCCCACGATGTCTCCGAGGCAAATCATCCGGTCGACAGATTTTGTCGCGACGTGCGCCAGCACCGCCTCTAGCGCGGCGAGATTCGCGTGGATGTCACTGACGAGAGCGGTGCGCACGGTTGGAAATGGGGGAAAACGGTAGATGCTAGAGCGACTCTAACGAAGCGTCAAAAGCTGGGTGCGCGCCGGCAGAGAAGATTTGATTCTGCGGTCACGGTTCTGGTCAAGCTTTGGTCAGGGTTTGGGGCACCGCGCAAGAGTCCTCCCAGAATTCAGTCATCCGGAAGCAAAACGGTAGAATCCGCAGCCCGCCGCGCTGGCGCATCGCTCACGCGCCAGTGTGGCGGCGGTCGTTTTCGCACGCTCACCGTTGGCTCGAACACCTTTTTATAGCAATGGACACGAAGCACTTCGATCTGATCGTCATCGGAAGCGGACCTGGCGGCTATGTGGGCGCGATCCGCGCAGCCCAGATGGGTATGAAGGTTGCCTGCATCGAGCGGAGCAAACTCGGAGGCGTGTGTCTGAACTGGGGATGCATTCCGACGAAGGCGCTGCTCCACAACGCGGAGCTTTACATGGAAGCGATCCGACACGGTAAAGAGTGGGGGATCGACATTGACCCCGCGGCCGTGAAGGTGAACTGGGAGAAAGTGATCGGGCGCAGCCGCGCGGTCACCGGGCAGCTCAACAGTGGCGTCGGGTTCCTGCTGAAGAAGAACAAGATCGATCATTACGAGGGACACGCCCGCATCGTGTCCGGGAAGACAGCAGTAGCGCCGTGCAAGGTCGAGCTCCTTGCTGCGGATAGCGACTACTACAAGGGCACCGGCGACAAGGTGCTCGGTTCGCTGACCGCCGACAAGATCATGATCGCGACGGGTGCTGCCCCACGACAATTGCCGGGCTCGCCGAACGATGGGAAGACGATCATCTCGAGCTACGACGCGCTCACGATCTCAAAGCGCCCCGAGCGCATGGTCATCGTCGGTTCGGGCGCGATCGGTATGGAGTTCGCCTACTTCTTCAACGCGTTCGGGACGGACGTCACTGTGGTCGAGATGGTCGACCGCATCCTGCCGGTGGAAGACGACGACATCTCGAAGGCCGCGCTGAAGTCGTTCACGAAGCAAGGCATCAAGTTCCACCTCGGCCACACCACGAAGTCGATTGAGAAGAAGAAGGACGGCGGCGCGACAGTCACGGTCGTGTCGGTCACCGACGAAAAGGCTGTGCAGAAGCTCGAATGCGATGTCGTGCTGGTTGCGATCGGCGTGCAAGGCCGCTTCGATGGTCTCTTCGGGCCGGGCGTGAGTCCGCGTGTTGAGAAGGGCCACATCTGGACCGACTACAAGGACAAGCCGGAACCGACCTACGCGACAAGCGTGCCCGGGATCTATGCAGTCGGCGATGTCATCGGTCCACCGTGGCTCGCACACGTGTCGAGCGAAGAAGCGATCACGTGCGTTGAGCGGATGAAGGGCCACCACACGCTCGGCGTCGACTATGGCTCGATTCCCGGCTGCACCTACACAAACCCGCAGATCGCCTCGATCGGGCTCACAGAGCGCGACTGCAAAGCGAAGAACCTTCAATACACGGTCGGCACCTATCAACTCAAGAGTCACGGTAAGGCGATCGCCGTGGGTGCAACCGAGGGACTCGTGAAGATCATCACGAGCAAACCGTACGGCGAAATCTTGGGCGCACACATCATCGGCGAGGACGCCAGCGAACTCATCGCCGAGATGGGATTGGCGAAGCGCCTTGAAGCGACGGCCGAGGACATCATCTCCACAATGCACGCGCACCCGACGATGGCCGAATCGATTCATGAAGCGGCGCTCGGTACCGAAAGCCGCATGATTCACCAGTGAGTCTTGCATGACCGAAAACGAAATGCGTCCACCGTCGGGCTGGCCGATCCTCACCGTCGTCTTGGTGACAGCGTTCGTGATTGGGCCGATCTTCTTCGTCGTACCCAAGCTCGCCGAGGCCTCGGCCGCAGCGGTGGGATTGCTCGTGTTCGTCGGGCTCCTCGTCGAACTCGCTGCCCTGATCATCGCGATGGGGCTCCTCGTGGTGAATCCGAATCAGGCGCGCGTGCTCGTCTTATTCGGCGACTATCACGGCACGGTGCGTCGTGACGGTTTCTACTGGGTCAATCCGTTCTATTCCAAGAAGCGAGTGTCGCTCCGTGCACGCACGTTCGAGACCGGCGACACCGTGACCTCCGACGTGAAAGACGCCGCTGGCCGCGTGGTCACGCCCGGCGCTCGATCGCGTCAACCTGCGAAGGTGAACGACCTTGACGGCAACCCGATCGACATCGCCGCAGTCGTGGTGTGGCAGGTGACTAACACCGCGGACGCGCTGTTCGAAGTAGAGGATTACGCCGAGTACGTGCGGATTCTGAGCGAAGCCGTTCTGCGCAACCTCGCTAGTCAGTACCACTATGACCACGCCGACGCTGCGGGCCGTTCTTTGCGCGGCACCACCAGCGAAGTGGGCGAGCACTTGCGACAGGAACTGCACGAACGCCTTCGGAAGGCCGGGGTCGAAGTGCTTGAGGCTCGTATTTCGTACCTCGCGTATGCGCCGGAGATCGCTGCAGTCATGCTTCGCCGGCAGCAGGCCTCGGCGATCATCGCTGCACGGCAGAAGATTGTGGAGGGCGCGGTTGGGATGGTCGAGATCGCGCTCAAATTGCTCGAAGAACGCTCCATTGCAACCCTCACCGCCGAAGAGAAGGCGCGAATCGTCGGCAACTTGCTCGTTGTCCTCTGCAGCGATCACGGGGCACAGCCGGTCATTCCGACGGCAATCAACTGAGGCACATGAACTCTCTGCCGGTCATCGGCATCGTTGGCGGGATCGGCAGCGGCAAGAGCGTCGTCGCGTCGATGTTCCGCGAAGAAGGCTGCGTTGTGAGTGACTCCGATCTTCTCGCCCACGCCGCACTGGGTGATCCGGCGGTGCGCGACACGCTGGTGTCGTGGTGGGGGCCAAGCGTGCTCAGTGCGGCCGGCACGATCGATCGCGGCGCCGTTGGTCGAATTGTTTTTGCCAACACAGACGAGCGACGACGTCTTGAAGGCGTCATTCATCCCTGGATCGGACGCGAGCGCGAACGCGCTTTTGCCGCCGCCCTTCCCAGCACAAGAGCCTGCGTGATCGACGCCCCACTCCTCTTTGAAGCGGGTCTCCGTGACGCCTGTAATCTTGTCGTTTTTGTCGATGCGACTCGAGCGGTTCGGCTCAATCGGGTGAAATCGCGCGGCTGGAACGAGGCCGAGTTGGCACGGCGCGAGTCGGCGCAATGGAATCTCGACCGTAAACGAGCGGTGTCCGACATCATCATTCGGAACGAGGGCGACCTCGTAACGCTCCGGGAACAGGTGCGCGCAGTCTTAGCAAAGGCCGCATCCGCTTGACCGGATCGAACGATTGCGCCATGATGCCACGGTCATGCGGTCGGGTCGCCGGGAAATGATTCCGGGACCGCCGCGAAAAGCGCGGCGCTCTTATGAGCGCTGCCCGGCTCTGCCCGGCACTGTCCTGACGTTGGACGGTCGGAGCATCGCCAGCCCAACAGCGTCAACTGCAACGTGCATTGACAGGATTGTCTTCGCCACTCGCGCGGTGCTTGCCGCGCGAGTCGAAACGTCAAAGGTACAGGGATCGTTATGAGCGGAAAGACCGGTCGTCGTCGGCGTCGCAAGGGTGGAAGCGGTGGTAGTGGAGGTGGGGGGGGTGGAGGCATGTCGCATGCTCCGGCGATGCCAACGGTGACGTTGACGCCAGGCTCGGTGCCGTCCGATGAGCAGCTTGAACAGGAGGCTCTTGCGCTCGAGCAGGAGATCCAAGGCAAGTACGACATCGCGAAGAAGGACGACCTGAATCTCGCGATGCTTCAGCGCATGACCGGCGAAGAACTCGCCAAGCTCGCGAAGAAGGAAGGGCTCGAAGAAGTTTCGATCCCGAAGCAGCGGCTCGTGTTTGAGATCCTCAAGCAGCGAGCAAAGAAACACGGGTTAATGGTTGCGGAGGGGACGCTTGAAGTGATGCCCGATGGATTCGGGTTCCTTCGCAGCCCCGAATACTCGTATCTCCCGTGCGCCGACGACGTGTACGTCAGTCCGTCGCAAATTCGCCGATTTGGCCTTCGCAAAGGGCAAGTCGTGAAGGGGTTGATCCGCCCCCCGAAGGAAGCAGAGACGTACTTCGCACTCCTGCGCGTGGAGAGCGTGAACGGTCGCGATCCGGCAGTGCTGCACGATCTGCCGACCTTCGAGAACTTGACCCCGCTGCACCCGAACAAGCGGATTCAGCTCGAATTGCTTGGTCAGCCGAACAAGATCGAGACGCGCATCATCGACATGGTCACGCCACTTGGCTTCGGGCAACGCGCGCTCATCGTCGCACCGCCGCGCACCGGCAAGACCGTCATCTTGCAGCAACTCACGAACGCCATTGCGACGAACCACCCCGACGTGCACATCATCGTGCTGCTCATTGACGAGCGGCCCGAAGAAGTCACGGACTTCCGGCGGAACACGCCGAAGCGCGTCGAGGTTGTTGCGAGCACGTTTGACGAAGAGGCGACGCGACACATTCAGGTCGCCGAAATGGTGACCGAGAAAGCGCGGCGCATGGTTGAGTTCGGCGATCATGTCGTGATTCTGCTCGACTCGATCACCCGCTTGGCACGCGGCTACAACAACGCGATGCCAAACTCGGGCAAGATCGGCTCGGGCGGCGTGGACACGTCAGCGCTCATCAAGCCGAAGAAGTTCTTCGGTTCAGCGCGCAATATCGAGCACGGTGGATCGCTCACGATCATCGGTACGGCGTTAGTCGATACCGGCAGCCGCGCCGATGAAGTCATCTTTGAAGAGTTCAAGGGCACCGGCAATGCCGAACTGCATCTCGACCGCAAGCTCGTCGAGAAGCGCATCTATCCAGCGATCGACGTGTCAGCGAGCGGCACGCGGCGCGAAGAGTTGCTGCTCGACACCAAAGAACACGAACTCATCGTGCGCCTGCGGAAGGTCATCAGTGATATGAATGTTGTCGAGGCGATGGAGCTGCTGAAGACGCGCCTCGGGAAGACGAAGAGCAACGCTGAGTTCCTCATGACGATGAATATGGGGTAAGCCGGACATGGATCTCACCCACCCATTTCGCTGGCTGCGCTGGCGGCTCCAGCTTGCGGCGATCGGAGTTCGGGTCCGTCCGGCGGTAACGCTGCCGATCACCTTCGAAGGCCGCAACTGGCCGATTCCGACCGGCGTGATTCGCCCGAGCGACATCTGTTACTGCGGGGGCGTTGGTGAGGAGATCGATCTTGAGCTGTGGTTCGCGCGAGTGTGCAAGGCAGATGTGTTCGCGTTTGATCCGACGCCGCGCGCGATTGCGTTTGTCGAGCGACTCAAGGACCGGCCGAAAAACCTCGTGTTCAAGCCATACGGGCTGTGGTCCGAGGACACATCGATGCGCTTTTACGCCCCAGACGATCCGACCTGGGTCTCGCATTCGGTCGAACATCCCCGCGCAAACGACGGCCGGGCATACTTCGACGCACCATGCCTGCGTTTGAGCACGATCATGAGAGAGTTCGGTCATGATCGCATCGACGTCCTCAAGATGAACATCGAAGGTGCCGAATCAGCGGTGCTCGACAACATGATGCGAGAAGGGATCCGCCCCAGAATGCTTACGCTCACCTTCGAAGGCAAGAACCGCGTCAGTAAGACAGCCCGCTATGTTCGCGAACTTGATCGATACGGACTGGTGTTCGTCGCGCGCAACCTCTGGGTGTTCACGTTCGTTCGCAAGGACTGTCTCCCCTCTTAGACGTGACACGCTGCATGTGCGTCGCGCGTAGTCTCGCCTTCACTTCTCTTCTTTGATGGGTAAGCGCTGATGGCTTCATACAGCGATGGAAAGCCTCGAGTCGTTGCGGCTCCGACTCTCAAGGAACGCGTGTATCCCGAAGCGCGATTCGGAGGCTTCACGCGCTGGGACGGAGCTATCGCGTTCCTCAATCGCGTCCACTCGCTGCTCCCCGAACGCGGTGTGGTGCTCGATGTTGGTTGCGGTCGAGGTGCTGCTCAGGACGATGCTTGCCGGTGGCGCCAGCATCTGGCCGATCTTCGCGGCGAGGATCGCAGAGTCATCGGAATCGACGTCGACGTGGAAGCTGGCCGGAGTAACCCGATCATCGATGAGTTCCGCGAGATACCGGCGAGCATGCGCTGGCCGGTCGACGATGCGAGCGTCGATCTCGCGCTTGCTCGCTCCGTGCTTGAGCATGTCCCAGACCCCGAGGCATTTTTCCGTGAGCTGTCGCGGGTTCTCAAGCCCGGGGGTGTCTTCGCGGCGCACACGCCGAACCGCTTTGGTTACCCAGCCGTGGTCGCCTCTCTGGTACCGAACCGGTACCACGCCAAGGTCGTTGAAAAAGCGCAGGGCGACCGCGAGGAGCAGGACGTGTTCCCGACGCTCTTTCGCTGCAACACCAAGCGCAGATTGCGATCGCTGTGCGCTGAGCAAGGGCTGGACCCGTACGTCTACGCGTGGGAGGCGGAACCGGGCTATCTCTCGTTCTCGCCGTTCCTTTACCGCGTCGGTGCAGTCGTACACCGATTGATTCCGCAGCCGATGCAGTCCGTCTTGTTTGTGTTCGCCCGGCGGCCCTGAGGCAGCTCACCTTTGAGAGTGCGTCTGTGGCGCCAGCAAATTGCCGGTCGGCGCGGTGAGGGTCGCACAGTCAACGGAATCGACATCGATGTGGCTGCTATCCCTCAGCCGGTCTAGGCGGTGTTTTTCGTGTGTGCTCGTGGGAGCTGAATGCACTGATCTGCTCGGTGAGGGCCGCGGTTTCGGCTGCGCCCCATTCCGTCCGTCCTTGCGTCAGCGCGCGCTGCTGTACGACCTGCGCTGCGGGCACGATGTTTCGGATCCAGCTCGCGGTCATCGCGATCGACCAAGCAAAGCTGTAAGTCGTGGGAGGCACTCGGCGTCGAGCGCGCAAGTCATCGATGACTCGCCGAACGACGCGCCGATCCACGAAGTCAGCAATCGGAGAGTCAGGACCGACGGCTGATTCCAGCCGCTCAAGAAACGCACTACCGCCGAAGTTCTCAAAATCTGGAGACGAAAAACCGGACTTCGGGCGGATCACCGCCTCGCGTGGAGCGGATTGAAGCAAGAGCAACTTCAGCGCGTGTTTGGGCGCCATACTTCCCGGCCATCGCTGCGCGCGTCGTAAGGCGAACTTCACAACTCGCTCAGCGAGGAACGGGTAGCGAATCGAGCACTGTGCGTCGGCAAAGTGCGAGAAGTTCTTATGCGCGAAAACCCCAGCGCAGACGAGGCCCAAGTCTGCAAGCGGGATGCGGGCAAACGAGTCATCTCTTGGACGAACCGGATCGATCCAGGTTTCCATCGCTCCAGTGACTTCCGCAAGGTCATTGGGGTCGACGCGCAAGCCGAACCCGAGCATCGAGTGCTGCGCGATTGATGCGCTGAGTTTTGGCATCGTGTACAGGCGATGCGCGATTCGTGTTGCGCGCTCGAGACGACCAGTCGATCGCCACAAGCCAGCGTTGACGTACGCGAACGATGCGAGTGCTTTCATCGCGCGCGGGATGCGGTTGATTCGCGCGTACGCGCGAGATTTCGCGAAGAGTCCGAACGCGCCATCCGCCCCAGTGCCATCAAGTACAGGACGCGACGTGCCGTAGCGATCCAACACGTGCGATACGAGGTAATGCGTTGGAATCGCAGAGTGGTCGCAGAACGGCTGGTGATAGCGAAATGCGGCGCCGTCGAGGATCTCTGCAACCCCGTTCTCGTGCCCGCGTACCGAGTCGAACTCGAATTTCAATCCCGCATTGATCGCGTGAGCCGCGATGGTGTCGGGCGAGTTGTCGCCGAATGAGTAGTGGACCAGCGAAGTGTTAGAGAACCCGAGGCGCTTGAGTCGAGACGCCAGAACACCCGAATCCACGCCGCCAGAAAAGAGCAGAATCGGATCGGCAACACAGGCTTCCTCAAGCTCGGCGTCGATCGCGTGCGCGAGCGCGTCGATCTGCGCGGCGACAGGTAGGTAATCGTCCTCGGGCAGTAGTTCCGGCCACTCGACCGACGGACTGGCGCGCATGCGGAAGTCACGCAAGTCGACGTGCGTCGTGTAGCCCGGAAGGAACGTGCGCTTCTCAACAAACGTGGTGAGCGGAGGGACGACCGCACCGTAGAGGAGGAGCGAGAGGACACCACGGGGATCGAGCCGCATCTCCGGGCGATGCACCATTCGCGCGTCACCGGAAATCACGAGGCGGTCCCTGTCAATCGCCCAGTACAGAAGGTCGACGCTCGGAAACGGGGAGAAGACCGTGAGAGTTTGCCCTTCGAGCACTACCGAGCCGCCGTGCTGGTACCGCACGGCGGTCCGAGGCCAAGCCGAACCACAGCGCACGACAAGGATTTCCGGGTCCATTTTGGTCATGCTAGCTGCTAGGCCCGAGTTGCCAAGCGGAGTAACGCTGGCCAGTGCGATCTAATTCTGCGTGTCGTCGCGGCCCGCCGAAGTAAGCTTGCGTACAGAGAGGGGTAGGGGAGATGTCGGTGCGGTGTCGGGTCGGGTCCGTGCGGGGCCCTGCTCGGGCCACTTCCGACTCTGTTCCGATTCAGTTCCGGGCTCGCTTCGCCTCCGGAGACTCTTCCGTGACCGACCGACACTGTTTCCTTCATCGTTCTCGCGCGATTGCCTCTGCGCCGCGCGGGATGTCGCTCGTCGAGATCATCGTCGTGATTGGCGTGATCGTGCTCCTGGTCGCCATCCTGCTGCCCGGCCTCTCGGTCGCGCGGCGAAACGCGATCGCCGCCAAGAGCCAGAGCAACCTGCGGCAAATCCATACCTATCTGACCGAGTACTCAACCAGTAACCGCGACACGCTTGTCCCGGCCGCGTTTGACTACTCGGCACAGGCCGGCGACCCGCGGGTCACAGTCCGTTCACCCTCACCGCCGGGAGTGAACCCGCCGCTCGGAGACCCTTACAAGGGTTCTTGGTCCGACATTTTGTGGGCGTATAACAAGATCGGCCCGCTGAACCCCACCGGTGACGCGGGAGATTACGACTATCGGTTCGATTCACCCGACGCCGCTTTCTACGACAAAGACCCGGATGAGTCGTCGAACGTCCTGCGATCAGCCGCCAAAATGACGAAAACGGTTGGTGGCGATGGAGCGTTCCCCTTCGGAACCGGTTCCTTGCAGACCGAGAAGGATCAGCCTGGCTACTTTGCGGCGAATCACTTCTTCGACCTCACCACCAACGGCAGCCTTTGGTACACGACGGGCCAGATCAAACGACCCGCTATGTCGGCCTACTTGGTGGACTCCTTCGGCGGTGAGGTGACGACGCTGACCGGCTCGTCACCAGCGCAGTACCAGCTTGAGTACATCGACTTCCGATATCCCGGTGACCTTGCGAGCATGCTCCTGCTCGATGGCCACGTCGAAAATCAGCCTGCGTGGGACTCGCTGCGCGACCTCGAGCAGTCGCGGCAGATTCGCTTCTTGAAGCTAGACCAACAGCAGGCGTTCTGATCGGGCGTGAACCGCTTGGGGATGGTCGCCTCCTCTTGCGATCCGTTCGAGCATCGTTACACTACTCGCTCCACCGTCCCGAAAGGGGCGGTTTTTCATCGGTGGCTGATTTCGAGTTTGTGAGCCATGTTGCGATTCGCGCTCGTGCACTCAGGACGCTCGAAAACTGCTCGGATGAAGGGTGTGCGCCGGGCCGACGGCCGGTGCGCGCGGAGCATTCCGTCGGTTCGGGCGACGCGCCGGACGTCGAACGGACGGAGCATTACGACAAGCCTCTGCTCGTCTGTACGGAGTAGTTTGTCTTGGATCTTGGATCGATCCCGGCGTGCCAGCGTGCGTTTCATGCTGGATGAGCGTGCCACCGTAGCTCAGTGGTAGAGCACACCCTTGGTAAGGGTGAGGTCGTGGGTTCAAGTCCCATCGGTGGCTCTGGTGTCTCCGCTTCGTTCGCTCCATCGGGTTCGCTCGATCGAGTCCGCACGGTCGGCACACCTTTCACGAGATCGAGATACTGTCGTTCGCGTCGTTTTCTGACCCGTCCCACAAACGCCCCACTTTCAGTCCAGTTTCAGACCAGCTGCAACCAGTTGCAGACCAGTCGCGGACTGGCACGCCCTCTCTGTCGGAGTACCTCATGGCCAAGGAAAACTTTGTCCGTACGAAGCCCCACGTGAACGTGGGCACCATCGGTCACGTCGATCACGGCAAGACTACGCTCACCGCAGCGATCACGGTTGTCCAAGCGGCGAAGGGTCTTGGAAAGCCGACGACATACGACCAGGTCGCGAAGGCGTCGGAGTCGGAAGGTCGTCGCGATCCGACCAAGATCGTCACGATTGCCACCAGCCACGTTGAGTATGAGAGCGCCAAGCGCCACTACGCTCACGTCGACTGCCCCGGCCACGCCGACTACGTGAAGAACATGATCACTGGTGCCGCCCAGATGGACGGCGCGATTCTCGTCGTGTCGGCCTCGGACGGTCCGATGCCGCAGACCCGCGAGCACATTCTGCTCGCCCGCCAGGTCGGTGTGCCGAGCGTCGTCGTGTTCCTGAACAAGGTCGACCTCGTCGATGACGCCGAGCTTCTCGACCTCATCGAGCTTGAGGTGCGCGAGCTCCTCAACAAGTACGACTTCCCTGGCGACACGACGCCGATCATCCGCGGCGCAGCGTTTCCAGCGCTGACGAATCCGAAGGATCCTGAGAAGATCAAGTGCATCGCTGAGCTCATGGACGCGCTCGACACGTTCGTGCCCGAGCCGATGCGCGAGACCGACAAGCCGTTCCTCATGTCGATCGAAGACGTGTTCTCGATCAAGGGCCGCGGCACCGTTGCCACCGGTCGTATCGAGCGCGGGCTCGTGAAGGTCGGCGAGGAATGTGAAATCGTCGGACTTCGCGCCGACACGCGTAAGACGACGGTCACCGGCGTCGAGATGTTCCAGAAGACGCTCGACTTCGGACAGGCGGGCGACAACGTCGGCTGTCTGCTCCGCGGCGTCGAAAAGGACGACATCGAGCGTGGCCAGGTGCTCTGCAAGCCGGGAAGCATCAAGCCCCATACGCAGTTCGAAGCACAGGTCTACGTGCTTACGAAGGAAGAAGGCGGCCGTCACACGCCGTTCTTCACCGGCTACAAGCCGCAGTTCTACTTCCGCACCACTGACGTCACCGGCAAGCTTGAGTTGATGGGTGGCGCTGAGATGTGTATGCCCGGCGACAACGTCGCGGTGAAGGTTGACCTCGAAGAGAAGCCCGTCGCGATGGAAGTTGGCGTTCGCTTCGCAGTTCGCGAAGGCGGCCGCACCGTCGGTTCGGGCGTTGTAACCAAGGTTCTCAAGTGATTTCACGCCGCGGGCGCGAAGCCTGCGGCTGACATGTGCTGTCGCGATAAAACGTCGGTGCCGAGGTGGTCATCACGCGCCTCGGCACCGGCGGTACCGACGACGGCAGAAGAAGCGCCAGACAGCTGATTTCGACAGGATCCGAAGGAGCCACACCATGGCAAAGAAAGCAACCGATCGCGAGTACGTGTGGCTTCAGTGCACCGAGAACGGTGACCTGAACTACCGGACGAACATCCGCGTCAAAGGCGGAATCTCCGAGAAGGTCAAGGAGGGGTTCATGAAGTACAGCCCCCGCTTGCGGAAGCACACGCTTCACAAGATCAAGCGAAAGTAATCCAACCCAACTCTCCGCCCTCGCTCGGACGCACACACTGGAGTGCGCGAACGGGAGCTGAGTGTTAGGGGGCGAGGATAGATCGGCACTCAAGCGACTCGTCGCCAGTTGGCGAGACGCCGCTGAATCGAGCCTCTCCCGCTCTACGCCAGTAGCTCAATTGGTAGAGCAGCGGATTCCAAATCCGCAGGTTGAGTGTTCAAGTCACTCCTGGCGTGTTCTGCTCGCGGCTTCCTCAGGTCGTCTGAGGAGCACTTGCTGGCCTCGCACTCGTCCGTTGGGTTTGGGTTTTGGGCCGCACGTCGGCGAGCCAACAGGTGCGGGTTTCACCGGTCGATTTTCGACTCCTTCTCGGAGCCTCCATGGCCTCGGGCATCTACAAAAGCGGTCAGGGTTACTACACGCGAATGGGCACGGCAGTCAGTGCCTCGCTCATCGGTCTGCTCGGCCTCTATTGGCTCTGGGGCTACGCGCTCAAGTGGAAAGTAGGCACGGTCAACCCGACCTACGTCGCTGCCGCAACCGCGATCGTCCTTGGCGGAATCCTGACGTGGTTCGTCTATGACCTCGTCTTCCGTCGCCATTCGACGGGCGACTTCTTTATCGCGACCGAAGGCGAGTTGAAAAAGGTCAACTGGTCCACGCGCCGTGAATTGGTGGGGTCGACGATCGTCGTCATCACCACGATGGTGATAGTCACCATCTTCGTGTTCTTCGTCGACAAGATCTTCCTGATCTTCTTTGGTTGGATCCGCGTGATTGACCTTCCACCACCGTAATTGTCGCTGGTACGCCTCTTCCTTCCTGTTTCTCGTTTCCTCGTTCTCGTTCCCCCTTTCAGGCTTCTCGGCGCCAACGCACGGCCGATGCCAAGCGAGCCCATGCAGACCCCTTCATTCGACGAGATGCCGACCGAATCGTCGCCCGAGACGCACCCCGATCTGAGTCCGGGAGGCGACGGCGACCACATTGACGAGATCGCCCTAACCGACGCAAACGAAGCGGATCAGCCCGCCGGACAGAAGTCGGGCAAGGTTCTCGTTTCGGGAAAGAGCGCGGAAGCTGCGACGAGCACAACGCTGAAATCATTCGGCGTCGCGACGAGCAAAGCGCTCACACCCGGTGCCGGCAAGAAGGGCCGCGCGGCCGCCGCCGACAAAGAAGCCGCAGCCAAAGCAGAAGCGAAGGCCGAACGCCAGAAGGAACAGGCGGCCGACGGTGCCGATGAGATCTTCGATCCCGCTGCCGACCTCCCCATGTATCGCGAGGGGATGGACTGGTTCGTGCTTCGCGTCGCCAGCAACAAGGAGTCGAGCGTTCGCGAGACGCTCCTCCGCAAGGTTCAGATCGAGAGCATGGAACACCTCGTTGGCCGCATCATGGTGCCGACGGAGAAGACGAAGACTCTCAAGGGCGGCAAGCAGCGCGTGACAGAGACAAAGCTCTATCCGGGCTACGTCTTCGTCGAGATGAAGCTTGAGCCAGACGGACGAATTCCGCAGGACGTCTTCTTCCTGATCAAAGAAACCACTGGCGTCGGCGATTTCGTCGGCACAGCTGGACGGCCGACGCCGATGGCGCCGCACGAAGTCGAGAAGATGCTCTTCGACTCGCGTCGGCCAGAAGAGACGCCGCAGGTGAAGATGGAGTTTGTGAAGGGCGACGCTGTCACGATCAAGGAAGGCCCGTTCCAGAATTACGAAGGCAGCGTTGACGAGGTGCTACCCGAGAAGGGGCTCGTCCGCGTGCTCGTCACGATCTTCGGTCGGCAAGCGCCTATCGAACTCGAGTACTGGCAAATCGCGAAGGCCGGGACCTAACACTTACGATCGCGCCGTACACTGGCACCGACATGCTTGCACGATCGCGTTTCAATTCGTTTGCTATTCAGTCGTTCGCAGTCGGCGCGTCGGCAGCCCGCGGTAGGCGGCTTTGCCTCGGCGGACTCGCGCTCGTCGTGATGAGCGCCGTCGCGTTCGGATGTCAACCGAAGCAGACATTCCCCGCGACGGTCGGTCGCCCGGTCTTTGACACCAACGTGCCTCCGATGCCCGACCTCTGCATCGTCGCAGTCACGACCGGCCACGCGAAGAGTTCCGTCGTAGATGAAGCGATCATTTACAACCTGCCGCCGGGGATGAACAAGACCGCTTGGGACAAAGTCGACGCGGGTCTTCCAGAATCCGCTCGGCCATCTGAGCCAGGCGACGCGAAAGCTATCAACGTCGTAGAGCTGCGGATCGACGGCGGCAAAGCCGAAGTGGACGTTGTCGTACCGCAGGGTGAGATCTACCAGTTTCTCACGATCTTCTTGACCGGCAGCCCGTTCGGTCCTTGGCGCGTCGAGTACGTTCAACCGTGGCACCTCCGGACGGCGGCGCCCGCCTGCAACAATCCTTGGATCGCCCAGCCTGCGGCGATACCGGCTGACGCCTCCGGCATTCCCGCAGCTCAACCCGCGCCGGTGGGATAGCCGCGGCATCCGTCTGATTCAGCTGTCGGGACGCGCCGTGCGGTCCGATACTCTTTCCGCGCTGGAGTTGGCGTCGAGCCCGCAGGAGTCGCGCAGAACCGTTTGGTTCCAGAGCGGGCTCGTGTTACTCTCCGTGGGGTAAGTGCTCCGCCGCAGAATTGTGTCGGCGCACTTCAGAGTGATAGTTCGCTTCGGCGAATCGCCAGTGAGGGAGAGGCCTTTCGTGCTGTGGCCACCAGTGGTCAATGCACGGGCTCGTCGGAAGCGACGCGTTGGGAAAAGGGCTTCTGTCATCTTGATGTCCGGGTGCGCGGCGGTAGCCGTGCACGCGGCGTGACGTGCCGACGCGGAATCGGCGCAACCGGCGGTGGACCGTAGTGGGTTCGGTGGCGATCGCGCAACCGAGCTTGGAGAGGAGAGCAAAGATGGAGTGGAAACTAGGGAGGATCGTTATGCGTCCAGTGTGTTCTGTAGTTAGGTCGGTTGCATTCGCGAGTACGATCGCGATTGCGAGTTCGGCGACGGCCGATCTTATTGTCGAAAACGGACCGGTGAATCCGCAGGGAGCAATCTCTGACGCGTTCTCATCGGGCGGCACGTATGCCAACGCGGTTTCGATTGCTCAGACTTTCAGTCTTGAAGATTCGGTGCAGCTCACCGGACTCTCGTTCTGGGGTTCCAGTACGAACTTCTCCGGTGGCGATCTTGCGAACTTCAGCGCGTTCAATGTCGTCATCTGGAACGCGGACTTCTCGCAGCAGGTCCTGAATTGGACGATCTCACTCGCGAGTTTTTCGACGACCGCGACCGGCAACGAGAACCTTTTCAACTCGCCCGAGTATCGCTTCGACACTGCAGTGCTCGGGTCGCTCGCGTCAGGCACGTACCAGATGAACGTTGGTGCAGTGCTCGCCGACGGAGCTGGCGACGCATTCGTCTGGTCGCAGGGAGCGGAACCGACCGGCGTCTGGGTGACGACCGCACCCACCTTCGGCTCTTGGCTCGAAGCGCCCCCGGGAATCGGCGAGGAACGTGGTGGTGCATTCCGCCTCGATGGAACGATTCCCGCACCGGGAGCGATTGCGCTGCTTGGCCTCGCCGGACTTGCTGGCCGACGTCGGCGTAGCTAACGCATCGTTAGAACGAAATGACCGAAACGAACGCGACCCGCGGCCAATACCGCGAGTCGCGTTCGTTCATTCGTTCCCAACGCAGCCCGACGAAGCTCACGCGCGACTCAGGAAATTCGTAAGAACGAAGATCTGCCGAATTCGAAACGACATGGGGCTCTCAACCAGCGCGATTGCCTTGAGACTCTCCAGTCCGGAGGGGAACCAAGCCTTACGACAGCTCGGAACGTGGTCAAGCCAGAGTGGTGGTTTGATTTTCATCTCCTTGCAGAGATGCTCGGCGGTCGCGGCGAGCAGCGCGTCGAACCGCTCGCTGCCCTGCGGAAATGGGGTCATTAGCGCTTGGATGTCGCGCGTACGTCGAAAGTCGTCGACGAAATCCATGAGTAGGAGCATCGCATGCTCTGGATCGTCGTGCATCTGCTGCCATGCATCGCCGATCAAGATCATGGCTCAGTTGTCTCGAAAAGTTCTTGAATGAAGAACCGAGTCGCGGGGCGGATGTCCTCGTTCGGGTAGTAGCTCGTCAGGATCGCGAAGACTTGCTCTGCACTAGCACTACAGCGCTACGAAAACCCGCTGCGTAACCGACTCGTCTTCCGATGGCTCGCGTACGACGCGGCGTTCCGCCATTGGTGATATTCAATCCGGCGAATCATCTCACCCCACGAGCGC